>Ga0207419_1001269_pt1 | contig 19528 bp, 16 predicted proteins | sample ElkSloMetagenome_4_FD_184723 | JGI IMG/M metagenome (GOLD analysis project Ga0207419, IMG submission 184723) | Hot spring microbial communities from Elkhorn Slough, Monterey Bay, USA - MD2A (version 2) | ecosystem: Environmental > Aquatic > Marine > Intertidal zone > Estuary: Microbial mat ...
TAATTGAATTATGCAAGGAAAAACCACTGAAGATTCAAAGAAGTTATCAACATTAACGTCCTGATTATCTTATGATTTGAAGTTTTCTAACAGGCACTATTTATCCAAATTTCATGGTCTGTTTTCACGATATTAAAATATATATTTGCCGAACTTAAACCGTCTCTTTCTGTCAATACACGAATTTTACCTTCATTTTTATTGTAAATATTTAACCCATTTTCGGTTCCGAACCAATAAATTCCGTTTTTTTCATGTATTCCTGATTTTACAAATGAATTACTTAATGCTTTTTCACCCTCTTTATAATTTCGAAGATAACTGATATTTAAAGTGGAAGAATCAATAAAGGCTACGCCGTTAAATCCGGTAAGTATAATATTTTGATGGTTATCTTCAAATATGTCATATATTTTTTTTAATTGAATATTTTTGCAAAGTTTGCGATACATGAATTTATTGTTCTGCGGATTAATACAATTTAGGCCCTCTTGCGTTAATACCCATATAAAACCTTTATAGTCTTGTATTATCTTATAAATAGCCGGATGTTTCAAATATTTCAAGTCATCAGTTCCCCCGCGAAACCGCTTTTGAATATTTTCGCTATGTATATTCATTACATCTATTCCTTGTAAGCCTCCAATCCATAAATATCCTGTTTCATCTAAAAGGAGTGCGTTCAAAGTATCACTTGAAATCATGGGAGATAAATAGCGTTTTTTGATATTTCCGCTTTTATCGACATATAGTAAGCCATCACCAAAAGTTGCAATCCAATACATTCCCGTAGCATCGCGTTTTATATCCTTTATGTAATCTCTTCTTCCGGAGGGTTTTAGTGTGATATAATAGTCTGAAAACTTATCCTGATTCGGATCATATTGGTCTATTGCTCCTTCCCTTGATGCAATCCAAATAATTCCGGTTCTATCTTCATATATGTCCCTAATAAAGCCTTTAGCCAATTCTGTATCATAATTTTTATCCGAAATCCGGCCGGGACGATAAAAAATTTTGTTTAAATTATCTGCATCAAGAGTAAAAAGAGAATTATTGCTACCAATCCACACATTAACACTATTATCAGTATGTATAGCAGTTATGCCAGATAAATTTTCCTTTATTTCATTTTTTATTGTTTGATTATTAGAACGATTTTGAAATGTTTCTGTTCCGGTGCTATTTACAACTTTAATAAAAATAAGTAACGCCAAACATATGTTAACAACAACCTTCATACAATTTGTTCTTTTAAGAAGGATTAATTAATCTTCTGAAATATTTATTCCCATCTTTAATTTATCCACCGATAAATTGACTGGTGATTGCCCTTTAAAGGGGATTTCACCATATAAGGCAGCCGCTGTTGCCTTTAATGATGCCGGAACGTAAGAATAAGCATTGATGTATACATGTACAGCTTCAAAATACTCATTATAAAAGAAGGGGTTACCAAAGGATATCACGATAACCTTGTTGCGGTCCAAGCTGTTAACTGACCACATCGATTCCGCTTCCTCTCCCCAAAAACTCTGTGGCCCTATAGGATGGTGCGGATACCTGTTAATGGCAAATATGATATGGTCATATTGATCCGAAACGGTATCGGTGTAATGTAAATCAGTTTCGAAACGAAGATTTTTAGTAAGGGTTACTTCCGCGCCTCTTTTTTCGAGTTCTTCTTTGAATAGCTTTAAGGGCTCAAAATTCTTTTGCATGTTAGCCACGCCAACCAGTAGTATTTTTTTAGCCTTGTTTTTATCCAAAGGCAAAATATCTTTTTTATCGCGTAGTAATGTAATGCTGCTTTCAGCTACTGATTTAGCCGTGTTTGAAGCAAAATTTGTAATCTCCTCAGTAAGCGGTGTACCAGCTTGAAAATCTTCATTGAACAGTCCAAGTTTTGTTTTTAATTCCCAAATCCTTCTTACCGCATCGTCTAAACGTTCCATGGATACTTCGCCGCTTTCCACAGCTTTCTCCATATTTTCGACATAATTAGGGGTTGTCCACAGCATTACATCGCACCCTGCTTTAAAAGCCTCAATATCGGCTTGTTCATCGGTAAAATAACCTTTAAACCCTGACATTACTAGGGCATCGGAAACAATAACGCCTTCAAATCTCATTTCCCCTTTTAACAAATTGGTCAACAATTCCTTTGATAGCGTTGCCGGAAGATAAAGCCCGTCTTTTTTTTCTTTTTGATAGGCCGGCAAGGTAATGTGTCCCGGCATAATGGCATAAACGCCGGCATCGATACACCCTTGAAAAGCCCGTCCACTATATTTCCACCATTGCTTCATGGATAAACCATTACATGAGGTTAACAAATGTTGATCACGATAATCTACTCCATCGCCAGGAAAATGCTTAATGGTTGCAGCCAAACCATGATCTTGCATTCCTTTGATAATTTGCGATGCCAATTGCACCACCTTCTCGGGATCATCCGAAACAGATCGATGGTTGGTTATGGGGTTAATGGGGTTTAAAGGCAAATCAACCACGGGTGTAAAAACCCAGCTAACCCCTGCACACCTTGCTTCTATTGCAGTAGATTTACCATACTCGTAAGCTAGTTTTTCAGAATCTGCGGCCCCTAACGACATAATATGCGGAAGATGGGTAAGATCACTGATATTGCAACCCGCACCAGCCTCCATATCATCAATATGAAATAATGGTATAGGGCAGGCTTCTAAATATTCTTTATAGCGCTCAAGGAGTTTGGAAGCAAAATTTTCCCCATCCCTGTTTAATGAGAACATCCCCCCAATAGGGTTTTCACTGAGGAATGCCTTAAGGCTTCCATATTTTTTTATTTCTTCTTCAGGGTTGGGCATGTGTATAAATGTTTGCCCAATTTTTTCTTTAATGGATAACTTTTTCCAGTCGTCTTTTTGGTATTTCATGGTGTTTTATTTTAGTTCTTATTTTGTATTCTATTATTCCGTTGCAGGCAGCATATTTTTTCAAATTGGCTGAATTTCGTGCAACGATTGTTGGGCTTTGCCCAATCCCCGGGGTTTCAACCCGGGCTAGGTTATACGACCCTGTCTGCGACAGGCAGGCCTTTCAGGGTCAATAAATTCATCTAGTCTAGCCCTTCATTCTTCATTCTTCATTCTTCATTTTTCACTTTTAACTCTTTCATTCCAGCACTTTTTTCGTGAGATGTTTGATTAGTCCATACGAAATGAATTGTAATAATGCCAAAATCAGGAATATATAACGTAAAGCATCGTTAATATCCACTCCCTTTATGAGCATAATTAACAAGATGGCACCACCAAGGGCTCTTCCCAAGTTAATAAAAAATTCCGTATCGATCATGTACGAGTATTCTGATTTTTTCTCAATTTTCGAGACTTTATCGATGACGGACCACCATGTAGCGCGGTACGATGTATGAATAAGAGGGTCGGCAATGATCTGGAATATTTTTAACCCCAATACACCAATTATCGAATATTCAATACCTATGAAAAGCCCACCAATGGTGATCGAGATGACACCCGCCAGTATGATTTTAGGTCGGTGCTCGGGTTTTGATGCCTTGCTGACAAAGTATACCACAATAGCTGAAAAAATAGTACTGATACTCTCTATCAACCCTAATGCGCTCTCGCCTCCTACTACATTCAAAATCAGTAAAGCCATCAGCATGTAAATGCCTGTTTCTACGGTTCCAACAAAAAGTGAGAGGAATCGCTGGTAATTCCAGGTTTTATGAAATCGTAGATAAAGAAACCTTGCAACGGGAGGACTTTGATAGTCAGTTCTACGGATTATGAACCAGGTTAAGAACATTAACAGCATGGACACCCCCATGCCAATGCGGTAAACGATTTGTTTGTCGTACCATCCCGTTTTTTCGCCTATTCCAATAATGATAAACCCAAAAAAGAAAGGCGTGATAAAATTGGATGAAATAATGATGAACTGTTCAATGCCCGCAAAAAAATTGCGGCTTTGTTCAGTGGTTGACAAATATGACAAAAAATTCCTGCACGACCAATACATACCCGTGCCTATCCCAAACAGTATTCCGTACCAAACAATACTCGAAAGTTTAACTTCAACAAAGTATACAATCAACACCATTGGTAGAACACTTAATAAAAGTCCCAAATAAAAAAGGGGCTTGATTGAAATCTTGCGTAAAAGAAACCCGCAAATCATGTAGCCGACATAATTCCCCCCAAAACTACCAAGCGTATACACAATATTTATTCTTGCATCTTTGGCGTCTCCCCACAAAAAAGCCTGTACAAAAATCATAATTATAGGAAAAACCAGATGGTACATCAGGTTTAATCGTAACAAATCCTTTGCATCGCTATTAAAGACTTCAAAAGATTCTTTTTGTTTTTTTATAAACTTTAACATTTTTTTTTCTTTTTACATGTTTATTATTCGTAATACAATTAATTTATCTGAAAATAAGAAAACAAATTGGTTGTACCGTCTTTGGTATAACCTATTTACCCAAGATAAATGGCAGTGCATCCGTAAGGTTTTTAATCTCTTTTTCAACAAAAGAAGCCATTCCACTTTGTCTAATATTGCCATCTTTCATCCCAATCACTGGAAAACCTGCCAAGCGGAGCGATAATACCCCGGCTGATGAATCCTCAATTCCAATGACACGGTCAAGATCTTGATCATTGACACTTAACCCAACTTTTGCTGTTTCGGCATACAGCCATGGGTGGGGTTTTGGCGCAAGTTCACCTAATGTTCCGCACCGTCCTCTTCCAACAGTATAACCTGCAGTCATGATTGAATCATAAAAATTCAATGGATCACCCAAGTCCAATTGTCGAAAAACGGAAACAATTTCTGGCCAAGCTTTTTCATAAGAGCCTGAAGTAACCAACCCAATTTCTATGTTGTTTGCTTTCAAAGCCAATAAAAATTCTCTTAGACCGCTACATGGTTCAAAAGCTTCCGTTCTCCCCTTGCCTTCCAGTATTTTGTTCATTTCTACCGATACAATGCTGGCATAAAGCGTTCGTGCCTGCGTAATTGATTGACCAGGGCAATAACGATCAATACAATACTGTAAATGCTCTGATACCGAGTGGCCAGAAACATGTGGTTCATCTTCGGGGGTAAGTTCAAATTTGTCATTTTTCATCAACCTGGCAATAGTTCTTTCAATGATCCAAATCCAGAACTTCTCACTATTGACACTTGTACCATCCAGATCCATCAACACTTTTGTGGCCGGTGGTTCAAATTTCACGGGCTTCATCTCGTAAAATGCAGGTTGTCCAAATGCCGATTTTACACATACAAGTGTTTTGTCCTTATAAATGATAAAGTCAGCCTTTTCATCCTGCGCCTGATAAATTTGTCTAACCCCACCTTCACCGACCTTGAAAATACCATTTCCTCCCCTTGATATCTTTTTAAAGACACCTTCTTGAAATATATCATCCATTTCCCCTTGTTTTATCATTTCACCTACATGCATCATTCTTCATTCTTCATTCTCCATTTTTCACTTTTCACTCAATAAAACAGTTTTAATTTCGCTCTTACGCACAACTAGATTTAGCGAATGGTTTTGAATCTTGATTTCTTCTTTTACCTCTTCGATTAAGTTACATATGTAGGCGTTTTTAACAGTCACTTTCACGTTAAGTGTAATAGTTTCGTCATTTTCGGTAGGGTTGTACAACCGTATCATTAAGCCTTTACCATCTTCCGATCTTTTTAATGTTGAAACGACAATGTTGGAAGGTGAAATATCAAATAAATTATCGGTAGTTGTCATTTTCCCACTATCTGATGGATTTAATTGGTAGCCAATAGGAGAAACATTCAACCTTTCAGCCTGTTTCATTATACGGGATTCTTCCCAATTACCAGCATGGGGCATCAGGGCATATTCATATGTTAAGGTGCGTAGGCTTTGTCCTCCTTTTTGCTCAGGGAAATAACCCGATGCGCGGAATTCGGTACAAATCCTGTTTTCCACACTTCTAAAAAGTGTAAGTGCCAGTGTATGGTCTGCATCCCTTAGCATTTCATATTCCCCAATGCTATTGGTTACAATACCGAACCCTTCTTTTTCATCATTAACATCCACAAACTTGCCCATAGGAAGGGTTTGCATGCCAGGGTAAAAGGTATTGTTTTTATCTTTTATTGGTTCCACAGGTCGTTTTTCAACGGTAAAATGCCCATCCACAAATGCGTGAGAAGCATCTATTCCGGTTGGGAAGTACACCCTTAGCCTATGATCTGAAGCTGTATTATGAACGGTTGTTTTGACATTCAGGGCCGCGTTTCCTTTTTTAAGGGTGAATTCGGAAACTAAGGTTAAGGTAACAAGTTGTTCGCTTCGTTTGCTTTCCCCTTCAATGCCTTTGTTAGGACGATGGCCATAAGCGGGCACTTCCATCTTGGTTTCAATGACAAGGGTGGCTGAAAGTGAGCCGTTGTCACTTATCCAACTTCGGTGCGAGGCTGTTCTACTGTCTATTAGCTGATTATGATAATGTGGATAGTTCACCCAATAATCCCCTGCATCGCCTTCATCAACGAAGTAATGCAATCCTTTAAATTCCTTGCCCGTTTTTTTATTGAGCACATTCAGTGTTCCTGTTGAACCGTTGAGTGTTACTTTCAGAAATTCATTTTCCAATATCCCCGGTGCTTGCGATATTTCATCTCCATGTACAGGTTTTAGAATGGGCCACCATTCCGCTTGCCGGTTAAACGTTTCTTTGGGCACAAGCTTGACCACTTTGTAGCCGTATGCTGGGATCTCGCCTGTTTCAATTACCACTTCGTGCCTGTCGTGATAATATGGCCACGACCTGCAATCCATTTCATACACCGGGGATGTCCTTTCTTTTCTGGATATATGTTGCACAGCAAGAGGGTTTCCCTTGTCGTCTTGTAGGTCAAAATCCCAAACATTCTTATCCCTTGGCGTATCCAACACTACTTTCATTACTTCATTTCTAGCGTAAGGTAAAGAATTGAACAATAAAAGAAGCTGGGCGTCTTTGCCCATGCTACTGGTATTAATGTTATCGGCCAAAAAACCAATACCTTTTTCAACCATTGTTTCACCAATTTCAATCGCCTGGTTGAGGTGATACTCTACATCATTGGCTGTTTTGTCTTGGGTTACACCGTTTATGGAATCATGTGCGTGAGATTTGAACATAAATTCCCACGCTTTATCCATAAACCCTTTTGGGTATTCCATCCCATACATGGACATTAATGCACAAAGGGGTTCTGCTTTTCCAATGATAATATTTTGTGCTTTACGGTTCAGTATTTTTAAATACATTCTGGTTGTTAACGCATTGCCAGTGCAATTGGCAGGACTTCCGTCGCGTAGTTCACCTTGAACTACCGGCAAGTCCTTGTTTTTCAAATCCTGAATTACATCATTCACATATTCCTCAAGGCTGGTATGTCTAAAGTCTATTTCTTCCACTTTTTCATTTGCTTTTTCAATGATGTTAGGAAGATCGGGCTGACAAGAAGAAAAGTCGCTTCCATCCAGTATCAGGCGTTTCTCCTGAACATGGGTATCTTCATAAGCCTTCCATGCCTTGGTTACGGTTTCCTCAATATGTTTCTCATGAAAACCATCCGAAGGTTGGGCATAGCAAAAATAATCGTTGTTTTGTTTGTCAGGATCGGTATTGTGCATTGCCCCTTTGTTTTTTCCGGGAATGTATCTAAATTCTTCTCCCTCATATGCAACATCATGTTTTAGTTGGATGTACGAATTAAAATAAAAATTGGCGCGCGAGTGTTGACCTAATCGACTCGTGATAATGCTGGAACCATCCGGGCCTTTCCACAAAAACTCAATTTTTGGTGACCTGTCTTTGGAAACATGCTTTGCCGCGATCAAAAATTCAAACCCTAAATTCTTATATATTTGAGGAAACTGGGAAATTTGACCCCAGCCAAACGAATGATACCCGACTTTTATATGGCCGCCGTACCGAGCACAAACCTGTATTCCTTTTTGCATGTTACGAACAATGCATTCACCTGCTATCGGATATAAGTCAGGCAAGGTATAGAATGGTCCTATCCCTAGCTTGCCCTGCTCTACAAATTTTTTTATTACCTCCTTTTTTTCAGGGCGTATTTCCAAATAATCTTCGATGATAATAGCTTGCCCATCCAAATGAAAATACTGGTATCTTTCGTCCTTTTGCAGGGTTTCCAGTAATTCATCCATAAATTCAACCAACAGTTGCCTGTTTTTCCATATGGGGTATCTCCATTCCCTGTCCCAGTGAGTATGAGGGACTATATAAGCTTTTTTTGTTTTCATTTTAATTCTATTTTGTTAATTTTATATTTTAAATTAAAAATCAATAAAATGAGGTTTTCAGTATTATATGAAAAAATAAATGATGGTTCACTTCCCTCAAGTTTTTACTATGCCCATATACCTTCATTGAACCTGACCACTCATGGTGAGGGATTGGAAGGTGCCAAAAACTCTGCTATTGATCTTATTAATTTATGGATTGAAGAAAAGCAATTGAACAATGAACCTATCCATATTGAATCTGAATCGTTCTTTTCTTCAATAGAAATATAAAAAGCAATGGCATATACCGCAAAGTTTGTATTGTCAAAACTTCTAAAAGCAGGGTTTATTATAAAAAGGCAATCAGGATCACATATTGTTCTAAGACACCCTGACGGAAGACAAACATATGTTGCCATGCATACCAAAGACATACCAATTGGCACTTTTAAAAGCATCTTGAAACAAGCAAATATTACTGAAAATGAGTTTCTTGACATTTGAGTATAATTTCTAATTATTATCATGTTGGTCTTATAAATGATCAATATTCAAACCCCATCGTTTCCGAAACTTGTACCCTCAAAAGACCATTAAAACTGAATTTACTGTTTTTCATAAGCTTAATTAAATTTAGTTTAATACCACTTTGTTTTTCCATCCAATACATCTGGCCTTAACATAGGTTTGGCAATTTCTTTAGTACCTTTGTATGCATACGGGTCTTCGCCACATACCATAACAATGTCCCGGTGATCATCAGGTATGGGGTCGCTTCCGTCCCATGACCATGTTAATATGGATTCTGCACTCATATAATGGTTCACCAGCGATCGCCTATAACTATCCTTTGATTTATTGTTTAATGAACTGTGTAATAAATATCCGTTAAAAAACAAGGCTGACCCCGCTTCAATCTCAACGGGAACCGCATCATTTTCTTCTATGAAAGGTAAAAGATCGCTCATGTCCTTATCCTGAAATTCTTCTCTCTCAATAGCTATACGTTTTCGTATATGCCCACTTTTATGCGAACCGGGTATAACCCATAGACAACCATTTTCAATTGTAGCATCGTCAATGGCAATCCAGCATCCGGTAAGCGAACGATCCCGGGTAGGAATGTAATATTCATCCTGATGCCAGCTTTGGCCTTTTTTGCCAGGCCCTTTCATGAAAAGCATGCTTTGCATGCATTTTACGTTAGGGCTAATGATTTCCGAAAGCACATTAGCAACTTTTTGGTGTTTAACATAATCCGTGATTACATCAGAAGCTTTATGAGGAAAATTAAGCGTGGTGTATTTTTTTATTAGATCATCGTCAGACACCCCTTCTTCAGGTTTAACATATCCAATTATCGATTCCCCTTTCTCTTTGAAAATGGTTACAAGCTCCTTTTTTAGTTCGTTTATCTCGTTGCTTGAAAATAAGTTTTTGGCAATAAGAAATCCATGTTCTTCATAAAAACGTTTGTTTTCGTCTGTAATCTTTTGTTTTATGATACTGTGTTCCATAGTTGAGATTTTTTTACATTTAACTTAAATGGATAATGCTGAATCAATTAATGATGATTGTTTAAATACGGATTTATTTTGCTCTTTATTAAATTTACCATATTTGCACAATAAATACTCCATGCCATTTTGCTTATATTCTTCATTGACTAATTTATCCTGTTCGGGACGTTTACCGTCCATGCTTTCTGCTTTAAACATGCCTGAAACATTGTAGGCTAGTAGCATGGTGTCGAAATCAAGCTGCATTGATTCGGCCAATTTAATTGGGCAAGCCAACCTATCCTCGGCACTTAATTTTCGGGGCAGATCGCATCCCACCCTAAATACCGTATCCCCTAATGCCTTGTTTTGAAAGCGTTCCACCAAATCTGCTATATGCTCATCCAGGGCTTCTTTGGTAAACTCGTGTGGGTAATTCTTTTGCAAAACAAGTGAGGATTCACGCATCGCATTTAAGGTCAACTTCTTAACCAATTCATCTTCCAGCACTTCATATATGTATTTGGCTTTTGGCAAATGATAATTACCAATATAAGCAGCCACCGCATGCCCCAGGTTATGAACGAACAGTTTTCTGTCTACCCAGGCTTTCATGTTTTGCTTTGGTGCCAAACCTTTGACTTCCGGAATTGGGTTTTTAAAGGCTTTAGCATCAAGTATCAAGGTATTATATGGTTCGGCATACACGAGTAAGGGGTCTTTTTCAATTTCGCTTTCTTCCATGATGGGGACCATTTTGCCGATGCTTGTTTCAACCAATCCTACCATTTTGTTTATATCAATGTCGTTGGGTATATGGCTGGCTATTTGCGATCTGATGTAGGAATCGGCATTCCGCATGTTCTCGGCGATAATGATATCCAAAGGAGTGTTTTTTAATGTTTTTGCCCGCTGTATTATTCCCTTCCCTAAAACAGGAGCTACAAAAGGAAGCGCTTTTTGCCCAACAGATAAGCAAGCCAATGCACAAGTTGCTAATTCCTTAATTATTTGAGCTTCGTCTTGCGCCAGTATACCCCGTACATTTTTTATGTCCTGGTGTTCGTCTCCTTGATTCGATTTAATGACAACGCTATAGGATTTCCTTTCGTTTAGTTGATCGATAAGTACCTTTTGGGTATCTACAAAAACAATTTCATAACCACTTCTGGAAAATAATTGGCCAATAAATGATCTTCCTATTTTTCCGGCTCCGAATATTACAATTTTTTTATTCATATAACCAATTGTTTCCGGCTTTAATATTAGCATAGTCCGAAACCAATAAATGGAGAGGTTTCTGATCTTCTTCTATAGCCGGAAACCTTCCAACTGGCTCATAAAAACAATTATCTTTAGTATCATCGTTAACCATACTAACTTCACCGGTAAGGACTTTACCTTTTCCCTTTTCGCCATAAAAGCGATGATATACATATGGTTCAAGACAAATGCTATCTCCAGGCTTAAGCGTGACTTTTCCTCCTGCCTCAACCACCTTCGGAAATCCGTCAATAAGAACAGTTAAGGGTTCGTTACTAAGTTTTTCGTCTTTTGTTGCCTTATATAATTCTATAATAAGGTTACCCCCGCCCCTGTTAATAATATCCTCTTTCTTATTCCAGTGAAAGTGCATAGGGGTTTCTTGTTCTTCCTCCACTATCATTATTTTTTCGGCATAAGGCTTCTTGTTCGTTTTCAAATTGCCATTTCTGATAGTAAATAGAAAAAGACCTCTTTTGTAAAAGTCACCGCTTCCAAAATCTGTAATATCCCAGCCCATGGCGTTATTAATAATCTCTCCACAATTATCCTGTTCTTGTTTCCATATATCAGGAGACCACTCAGACCATTTTGGTAGTTTAAAACGGTATTCATCAAGGAAAACTTTGGCGTTTTCCATTATTTTATTTATTTCCGAACGCTTCATATTTACAATGCAGTTAACGTTTAAGTTTTTTATTAAAATTCACATCATTCTTTCCAACCCACTGATTTCCTGCTTCTATATACATCCACATTTCCTGTATTAACTGCAATTTATTTTTAGGAGGGTTGTTTTCTATAAAATCTTTAGTATATTCCCAATCTTTTATTCCACTTAACGCATCAAACATGGTTACATTTTGAGCACCTACTGCGCATGCCATTTTTATTGTTTTTTCAATAGGAAGTCCGTTAATGTATGAAGATAAAAATCCGGCAATACTCGAATCTCCTGAGCCTGTCGCAGATGCAACATCTTTTACAAAATAACTTTCTTCATAAATTTCGCGACTACTCCAATTTTTTATATCTCCGGGCTTAGTAATACCAATTTTTAAGAGTTGTTCTTTTTTTGCTGTACGCAAATAAAAACCTTTTTCACCACACTTTATTGCTACTATTTTAGCTCCGTAAGACAATAATTTATCACTTAAAACTGATAATAATCCGGAATCAAAGTTTTCCAGTAAATCATGCGGATTAGACAAACCTCCCATTTTTTCAAATTTTTCGCGATCAATCATATACATAATTTCCTCATAACTTGGCAGAAATATATCTACATGAGGCAAAGTATTTTCCAGAACCTTTTCCCAGTTTACTTTTCCCGATTTTGAATTTCTGTCAGGAATTGACATGTCCAATGAAGTAGTTACACCCAGTTCCTTAACCCGCATAAACATTTCTGCCAATTGCTCCCCGTCATTTTCAAACATACCTTCCATAAGAGGAGGATAACCAAAATGAAATAATTTAGCATTCGCAATATATTTATAATCCAGATCAGATGCTTTAAAAGTATTGTTTGCACCGGGATTATGAAGAAAAATACGATCTATTCCCGGAGGCACAATAACAACAGTATAAGATGTTTGCTCACCATCCATAACTATCATCCCTTCGTCATTCCCGTTTTCTTTTAATAAACTAATTACTCCTGAGCCAAAAAAATCGTTTCCAACCTTTCCCATTAGTTTTGTTTTGACCCCCATTTTCTGTAAAGCAATTCCGGTGTTAGAAACAGGTCCTCCCGTGGAGATATTTACCTTATCCATATTCAGGAGCTTTCCGGGGATAAACAGGTCATTTATTTTCACACCTTTTTCTGTAGTAAATTTTGGTGTTATATCCAGACAAATATGCCCGGCTACAATAATTTGTAAATTGTTATTATTCATAATCTTAATTTATTTTATAATTATCAGCAAAATTGTACATAGCCAGTGCATTTTCAGCAGGTATGGCATCTACCAGAGTGTTACACGTGGCAAGAATAAAACCGCCTCCAGGAGCTGCAACATCAATTGTTTCCTTAACAACCTTCTCAACCTCATCGGGTTTGGCAAAAGTCATAACATAATCCAAATCAATATTTCCCATTAGGCAAACCTGATCTCCAAAGTCCTTTTTAAGCTGGCCTATATCCATACCTGCAGATGGTTGTAAAGAATGAATTCCGTTAAAACCACAAGATACAATACGCGGAAATACTATGTCCATTTTACCGTCTGAATGAAAGAATACCGGAATATCCTTATGCTTTTTAATTTCCTTTACCATAGTAGAGTACAAAGGATAGGCAATTTGTTCCATTATCTCTTCCGGAAGAAAAACTCCTGAATTAAAGGCAATGTCATCAGTAATAATTATTCCTTCAGCTCCTTTATCTATAAATAGTTTTGCCTTACTTACCTCAAACTCAATTATACGCTCCCCTATAATTCTTATCTCCCAGGGGTTTGTCATGCAATACATCATGTATTCCTGCATACCAAACATTTCGTTTGCCATACTAATAGGCCCTCCAATTTGTGCAAAGACAAAAAAATCTGTTTTTTCTGCAAATTCATGTACTATATCACCGGTTACTAATTTAATATCAGGAACAGGATATTTTTTAGCATCCTCAATATTATCTAAAGGAGGTTTTACAACATGACTGCTCAATCCTGAAGATTTAAAAGTATGGCCATACACTGACCTATATAGTGTATGCCCTGATTCGTCTTTACCAATTTCTTCTGCAGGCCATTCACCCAGATTAACCAAGTCCATGTTTAGCAGTTCCCGAACCTCTTTTTCGCGGGCAAAATACTGATAATCCAAAGGATAATCTTTTCCTATCAATTTGTTTGCAATATTTGATTCAATATAGATTTCCCCTTTTGGTACTTTATCTGTTACTTTATGAGCAATTGCTGCTCTTACACGTTCTTTTTTTGTCATTTTAGATTTCCCTCCAATTAATTTCTACAGATTTTTTGCTGTCATGAGACTTTTTCATTGCATCAATAATCACATCAACATTAAAACCATCTATAACATTAGGCGATATCTGTTTTCTTATGGTAAGACTATCTACTATTTCCTTCATCTCTATGTCAAAAGGATTGATTTTATCAAACCTGTATTCTGTTACAGTTTCATTATCATCATTATAATATTCCAATAATGCAGGGTTGTTTTCAGGACTGTCCCAGGTTACAGTTGATAGTTTTATTCTTCCTTTAGTTCCGTTTACTTCAATATATTCGTCCCATGAGTTTCTTTCGTAACCTATTTTTTTAAGAGGATGAGATGCTGATTCAAAGTTCACAACCAAGCCGGAAGAGTATTCAAATAAGGCAGTTGCTTTTCTGTCAAATTGAGTATCTTTAAAATAATCAATATGAGAATAGACACTGTCGGGTCTTCCTAATAAACCCATAAAAGCATCTAACATATGGCTGCCTGCGCATTTAACAATAGCACCACCATAGCTTGGAAATACAAAATCCCATTCTCCTAAAGATTCTCTTTCATAGAAATTCCCCCAAGGCTGAAAAGTGCGCACATTTGCACTAAATATGTGACCAAGTTCCGGAATAATTTCCTGAGCCTTTTTATAAGCCGGAAAAAATCGTTTCATAAAAGCTACAAAAAATAATTTATCATATTTTACTGCAGCTTCTGCTATTTCAAACGACTCTTTCGGATTATCAGCCAAAGTTTTTTCGCAAATAACGTCCTTACCTGCCTTTAATGCCTCAATACAAATTTGATGATGATATTTTCCACTGGTTAAAACACTTACCACAGAAACATCAGGATTGTTAATTATTTCGTTGTAGTCTTTTGAATACTTTGCATTGAATTTTCCCACATAAGGTTTTGCTGCTTCTTCGTTTATGTCGGCAATATGAATTATTCTTGCCCCTGCTTTTTCTAATCCGTTAAAGTGGAAGCGAGAAATATTTCCACAACCAATTACACCAAATTTAATTTCCATTTTTTTTATTGATTTATCATAATACTTTTTAAAGCTGTAGTCTTATCATCTATTAAACGTTTAAGTTCTTCCTGCAAATTATCTAAAACAAAAGTTTTACCAATTAAAGGTTTCAATTCCACCATTCCAGCTTCAGCTAATTCAATACATCTGGGGAAATATAGAGCAGGAGAAGCAAAGGAACTTCTTAATTGGATCTTGTTAAAATGGAAAGTATTAGCGTCAAAACTAATGTTAGCATTACTTCCATATTCAATACCGATAAAAGCAATAATTCCTCCCCAGTTAGTTATATCCACAGCAGGTTCAATAAGTTTTGGAGGAGCAGTAACTAAAACTTTATCAACCCCACCCCTTTCAAATTTATAGTCTTTTAAAGACTCATTATCGCTTTCAATTATTGTAGCACCAAACTGCCTTGCAATTTCGATTCTTTTTTTACTTTGGGATAATTCAGCGGCATAAATATTCCTTGCGCCCATAATTTTTGCCAGCTGCAAAGCCATAAGACCTATCGGGCCAAGACCAATAACAAGTACATCTTCATTAAGCTTAATGTCTGCTGTGTAACACAAATCCAAAGCTACTCCCAGAGGTTCAGTCATGCAAGCTTCATCAAAGTCCATGTTTTCAAATTTCACTACAGTTTCTTTAGGCACAATGATGTAATCTGCAAAGCCCATTGGTCCGGTTTCCCAAAAGTTAGGGCCTTTGTTGTCCAATTCAGGCTGACCATTACGAGCAGCATCAGAGAAGCGGTCATAAGTACCAGTCTCAAGAACTACTTTGTCGCCTGCCTTAACATGAGTTACTTTGTCTCCGGTTTTTTCTACTATTCCGGAAATTTCATGCCCGAAAGGCTTCCAGTCTTTAGCTTCTGAAGTTGCCACACTTAAATCATGGCCACATATGCCACAAGCTTTAATTTTTATTAAAATTTCATCCTCGGTCATTTCTCTTGCCGGGAACTCCCTAATTTCAACCGTAAAAGGAGATTTTACATACGCTGCTTTCATCTGTTTATATTTATAATTTTTAATTGTCAGATGGAACTCCACATGACGAAATAATCATTCTTCCCGCTGTATGCGGGACAGGCTGTGTGTGCTAATAATTATTTAATCAGGTTCCGTTTCATCTTATTGTAATTATTTATTTAATATTAAATTAAACGTTTAAGTTTTGTTAATTGTTTCATTCTTATGATATTTTTTATCAAAATGATAAAATCTAATTTATCATTCCTCTGTTATGCTTAAGCAGTATCTCTTTTAATTATATTTAATTGAAGCGTAACTTGTTGTTGGATTTTTAAATCCGAATTAGTAATATTATTAATCACTGATTCTATTGCTAATTTAGCAAGTTCCGGAATCGGAATCTTAATAGTAGTAAGGTTAATGTTTTCAATAGTAGGAATAAAAATGTCATCACATCCTGTTACCCTAAAGTCCTGCGGAATACTGAAACCTTCTTCTTTCAGCCCTTTAATAATACCGTATGCAACAAGATCGTTAACAGCCATAATAGTACCCGAGGTTTTTGCATTATTTTTCAGGTATTTTTTTATGGCTTTATAACCATTTTCAAATGTATAGTCGCCTCCTATATTTATCTGGTTTTGTTTAGGGAATTTCTGGTCTTTTGCTTTATGGCCTTTCGCAATTCCGTTTAGTCTCACCCGTGTGTAATACTCCTTGGTGTTCCCTCCAAAGAGCAAAATATTTTCTTTTGAATTTTTTGTAAGGATTAAATTGGTCAATTCAAGCATCACATTTTCAAGATCCAGGGCAATATAGTTAGCCTGAATACTTTTGTACCTGGTCCCTACAAAAACAACCGGAATCTCCACCTTTTTAAGCTGACTGGTAATAGATGCATAAAACTCTTCACTTGAGTAATTACCAGGAACAATAACCAAAGCATCTATATTTTTATGGATTAGCTTTTCAATGATTGATGATTCTGCTTCGATTTTATTTTCAGTAGAACCGAGTAGAAGGTAATATCCTCTTTTTCTTGCCTCTTTTTCCAGTTTTACAAGAAGTTCGCTATTAAATGAATTTGTTAAGTGCGGAATAACAACTCCAATAATATTTGTTGATTTAGACTGCAGGCTTCGTGCTATTGAGTTTGGTACATACCCCATTTCATTGGCAATACGTAATATTTCGTCTTTCTTTTTTTCGCCTATACCGCTTTTACCGTTTAAAGCATAAGAAACTGTCGCTACCGAAACTTTGGCTTTTGATGCAATTTCTTTTATAGTAACCATTATTTTATTTTTTAACCGTAAGTTTGTAACTTTTGCAAAAATAACATTTTATTTTAAACGTTTAAGTAAAAAAATGGGATTGTTTTAAAATATAACACTTCCACTTAAAATTTTAAATTTAAAACCCGGAGAATCTAATTTTTAGGAATAATATTTTAAAGAAAATTAATTTGAAGCGATTGAAAGTGTTAAGATTATATTACATTTGTATACTTAATCGTTTAAGTATATGTGTAACTATTATGAAAGATATAATTGAATATAAAATAATCGATTATGTGGAAAATTAGATTTATAATAACACAAGCAGCTTCTTTATTGATTCTCCTGAACGGATGTTCCAATAAGGATAAGAAAGAAAGTGTAAGCCAAAGGCCAAACATCATTTTGTTTTTCACCGATGATCAGGGGTATGCTGACCTGGGGTGTTATGGTGCGAAAGATTTCGAAACACCCAATATCGACCAAATGGCCAAAGTTGGTACACGGTTCACAAACTATTATGTTGCTGCACCAACCTGCACGCCTTCCCGTTGGGCTTTATTAACAGGGTGTTACCCTTCCCGAAACCTCAATTCGATAGATAAGCCTGCCAATGCCAGAAAAACCGGGCTGTCCATTAATGAAATAGATACTTCGATATATAATGAAGTACAAAGACAAAGAATCCGTGATATCAGGAAAAAGGAACCTTCTGCAATTTTTTTTGATGTTTGGAGTGGCATAAATTCAGAGGAAATGACAGTTGCCGAATTGTTAAAGCAAGTTGGGTATAAGACCGCCATGTATGGAAAATGGGACCTGGGAAGGGCTCCCCAATTCTATCCATCAAAACATGGCTTTGATGAATATCTGGAATTACCCAATTCTCATGATTTTAACCCAAGTGTTACAGTTCCATCAATTTTAGAGGCAAAAATGTTTTTCCCGCATTTGCCCCTAATTGAAAACGATTCCATTATTGAATATGATCCCGACCCAGATTTCCTCACCAAAAGGAGTACTGAAAAAGCCATAGAGTTTATTGAACGAAACCATGAATCACCCTTTTTTATCTACATGGCCTACAGCATGCCACATGTGCCACTCGGAGTTTCGCCCCGATTCAGAGGGAAATCAAAAAACGGACTTTATGGTGATGTGATTCAGGAATTAGATCATTCTGTTGGGCAAATACTTAGCAAGGTTGATCAATACGGATTAACAGACAATACACTTGTAATATTTATTTCGGACAATGGGCCGTTTTTAATTTACGGCAACCACGCAGGAAGTGCCAAGCCTCTTAAAGAAGGCAAAAAAACTAATTTTGAGGGAGGGGTCAGGGTTCCTTGTATTATGAAATGGCCGGGCATGATCCCTGAAAATGAAGTGTGCCTTACACCTGCAATGACCATTGACTTAATGCCCACTTTTGCAGAGATAACAGGCGCCTCCTTACCCCCCCAGCCTATTGATGGGAAAAGTATTTTTTCTTTATTGATAAATCCAAAAGAAGAATCGCCCCATGAAGCCTACTTTTTTTACAGGGGTGGAGACAACAGCCCTGAATGGGATAACTCAGAGATTATTGCAGTGCGAAGTGGTAAATGGAAGTTGGTATATCCTCATACCTATCCAACCCTTAATGGCAGACATGGTGGAAAAGGCGGGATACCTGTCATAAACGGAACAGGGACTATTGATACGGCATTGTTTGACATGGAGACGGATATTTCAGAGACAGAAAACCTGAAAGATAAATATCCTGAAATTGTGAAGAAACTATCAAAAATGGCCGAAGAATACAACAAGGATTTAATGCAAAACAGGCGTTCGGTGTCCTGGGTTACTGATAGTACGACTATTCAACAGAGAGATTAAAATTTACAACAATAATCGCGGCATCCTAAGTAAATCTACCAATTCGTAGTCGTGATAAATAAAGGTTTTGTTACAGAATATAATCAGCAACTTGAAAGAAATAGAGTATATGAAAGCATTCTTTAAACTCATTATTTTCAATTTTTTAATTTCTACAATGATGTATGCACAACCCATTAAAAAACATCCTGAAAAGGTACAAGCTACAAGTTCGCACCAGCAAGGGGGACGATGTTGGTTGATATCAACCTACTGTTTTTATGGTATTGTTCATATGGGTCCGCATTGACTGTGCTGCATTAAGCGGGTCTTTTGATTTAATGGAT
>Ga0207419_1001270_pt1 | contig 19525 bp, 16 predicted proteins | sample ElkSloMetagenome_4_FD_184723 | JGI IMG/M metagenome (GOLD analysis project Ga0207419, IMG submission 184723) | Hot spring microbial communities from Elkhorn Slough, Monterey Bay, USA - MD2A (version 2) | ecosystem: Environmental > Aquatic > Marine > Intertidal zone > Estuary: Microbial mat ...
CAGCCCCTGAGATTGAGATAGGTAGAGAAAGGTCGAGGTCCGCCGTTCCACTGTTTTGGATGGTGAAAGTCCTCGTTACGGTCTGTCCATCGGTCCTTGTGTTTCCAAAACTGGTGTGGTCGGCCATATCTGGCGTATTATCCCCATTACTGATATTTTGAGAGTTGCCCGAGACGGCGATTATAGGTTCAGTTCCTGTTCCAGTTATTTCAAAAGTAAAAGGCGATTCGTCTAAGTCATCGTTGGGGATAGTTACTGAAGCATTTCTCAATCCCGAACTAGTTGGTAAGAAAGTAATCTGAAATGTAGATGAGTTAGCGCTAGCAATTGTGTTAGGAGGGAGTGCTGTTACGGAAAAATCTGCGGAATGTGCACCAGATAATAAAACAGTAGGTGAGCCAGATAAATTTAAGTTACTGCTCCCCGTATTTTCAATAGTAAAAGTTAAAGTGTTGCTTTGGGTCAATCTCACTTCACCGAAGTCTGTATTATTTATCGTAGAGGTTGCAACACTTCCATTTGAAATATCTATTGCATTTCCCAAAACTACAATTTCTGGACTTATTCCCATGCCAGAAACAGCAAAGTTATAGGGGTTTTCATTACTATCGTTATTTGAAATAACAATGTTGGCTGTCTTTGGGCCAACTGAAGATGGAGAAAAAGTAACTTCAAAGTTACTTGAGTTGCCACTATTGATATTAGATGAAGGAAATTGAGTAACAGAAAAGTCTGCAGCATTTGCGCCTACTACAGAAATGATTGGGCTACCATTTAATAATAAGTTAGTCAAGCCTGTATTTTCTATACTAAAAATATGTGCGGAATTACTGCCAACTACGGTGTTGCCGAAGGACGTGAGGTCAGTGGCTTCTGTAACCCCTTTGTTGTCTGGTATTGAATTACCATTTCCAATTATATTTATTTCAGGTTCTACACCGGAACCTTGTATATCGAAGACATAAGAGCCTTCATCAGCGTCATTGTTTTGGATGGTGATTCTAGCTGATTTATTACCTGATGATGTCGGTGTAAAAGTAATTTGAAAACTACTACTGCCTGTTGGTGAAATAGTGCTTGTAGGCAGTGAACTGACTGTAAAATCTGAAGCATTAGCGCCTGTAATATTTACAAGCGGAGTGCCAGTGAGTAACAAGTCAACTGCTCCCTTATTTTCAATAGAGAAAATTTTAGATACGCTATTGTTGACTACCCCATTACCAAAATCAGTAAAATCTAAGGCGGTTGGCGTAAAATCGTTATTTAATATAGTTTGACTATTACCAATAAGTTCTATTTCAGGAGTGTTACTAATAGCTTCTCCTGTTATTGAAAACCTAAAAGTAGGATTTACAGGATCATCACTAATTATTTCAACCTCAGCCAACTTTATCCCTGCAGTTGAGGGATTGAACACAATTTGGAAAGAACTTGAGTTTCCTGTATTTATTGATGAACTAGGTGCAATGTTTACTGAAAAGTCTGCTGCATTTACACCTGTAATGTTAACTATTGGCGTACCAACTAAATTTAAGGCTAAGTCACCCGTATTGTTAATAATAAAAGTGTTGCCAGTAGTATTTGTTAATAGAACCTGTCCAAAGTCTGTTAAGTCAGTATCACTTGGTGTATTATCATTATTATTTATTGTGGTACTATTACCTTGGATATTTAAAATTGGTGAATTTAGAGGACAAGCAGGGCAACCTAACAATGCGACAGAGCTACATATTTGATTTATATTTGCTCCATTTTGAGCTGAGACATCTCTATCAATAGTTACCTTAGAATTTCCACACAAATCGGCATTAGCACCGTCAATCCAGATTCTATCATTTATAAATAAATCGATTTGGGTAGAAAAATTGGCATTACCACCTAAGATTAGGTCATCTGCTGTAATTTCAAAACTACTGGCTGATGCATCTACTGTAAAGTCCCCCGTGATAAAAACATCTTCAGCGCTTGTAAATGCTCCCATTATAGAAATGGTGCCTGTTAGTATTAGAGGAATATTTGTTGAATTTAGTGTTCCATTTATTTGGATATTACCATTATGGAAAAAGCCATTGACTGTACTTCCACCAATATTACTATTTATACCAATATCTGTTGCGATATAGCCGTTATCTGAATCTATGTTTACAGAATGTCCAGTCCCAATCACTACATCATCATTGATGCCTGGATAAGTAGAACCTGCAGTCGAAGTACATCCTCCACCAAACCCCCAAGTTTCACAATCTGTCCAGTTGCCTGATTGAACAGAATTGAATTGTGCGAATGAATTATGAAAACTAAATGAAGTAACTAAGAATACAATAGCGCCAGCAAAAAGCCTGTAACTTTTAATGAACATATTAGTCAACTGTAAAATTATAACCTTCTAGATAACGAGGCTTTTTATGCTTACTTATCTATTTGAGGATTAGTTATAATTTTTCTTTACAGTCCTTAACTTACTCTTTATGTTATTGGAAATTGCTAGGATAGGCTAAAAGGCCAGCTTTATTAAAATCCTACAAGTAAACTGCCGTCATTCTCTAGATTGAGAAATAGGTTCATATTTTTGATGGACCATTTTACGTACTCGTCAGAAGCTGATTCAAAAATATTTCGATTAAAAAAATTATGGATAAACGATTTTTCAGATTCGCTCAAACCACCTTTTTTGTTTTGTAGCAAAAGTAAGGTCTTACCTTCTTTATCTTTAGTTAATTGTGCATAATTAAAAACACCTAGAAAACTATTAGGAATATCTAAAATGAAGAGTTCTTCATTCAGCTCCTCCCAACGATTTTGTCTTATCAGTGCCAGTAGTTGGGTTACTAACTCGGTAGGCGTTTTAGGAAATTTACTGTAAAATTTATGGTACCAATCACTAAAATCTTCTTTCTTTATAACTTTAGTACTACTATTTATAGCTTTGAGAATATGAGAGTAATGTGCAAACTCTTGCTCCTGCTCTACAATAACAGCATCGCAAGTAGAAGCGATGGAAAGATGTTTGGCTAGGGTACTGTCTAGATGGAATTGCTCTTGGATTTTTAGATAAGCTGACACCTCATCAGCTTTGACAACAAAAATTTCCTTCTTCTTAACAAATTTGGCCTCGTTTAATATGCTAAAAATATCAGGACTGTGTATTTCTTTGACTTTATTCAACAAAAAATTTAGACTGTAACTACCGTTTTTTATCGCCGCTTTATTTTTTCGGCTCTTTCTCTTAAAGGAAAGGTCATTCTTTAAAACTACATTGTATTCTCTAAGTCTTTCCGTTTTAAAATGTTCTTGAAAGCCCCGTTCTACAAATTTTAAATTATCCAAAACTTTTTCTAATCTAGGACTTTTAGCTCTGTTCAAAAAGTCGTTTATATTTAGATAATTAAAATCATCCTTTAACTTTTCCTGATGATTGATAAGAGAACAAACAATGCTGTTGATTCCTCTTCTGTCAGTTGAAACAAAGCTAAGTTGATGATTATTGACCTCTCTGCAGATCAAATAATCGTTTTTATCTAATTTAGGTTTTTCGTTTAATTGAACCAAATGATAAGGAGAGACAATTTTAGTGATACCACTAAAATTAAGTTCTTTACTCTCAGCAAGCATTTCGCTTGACAACCAATTTGCCACTACTCTCATACTTAAGCAATTCGTTACAGGCTAGAAAACTATATAATGGGGTCGAAGATTAAAAAATTGTAAATAACGATATTTTAGATTGCTTTGGCACCTTTTTAACGCACATAAAACAGTAAACGTATGCACTAGTAAAAGTAGATTGTAGTAATATATAATTAAGTGATTTTGTTTAATAACAGAATATTTAATCGTATAGCGCTGTATAAATGCAATTTTTATCTAAAATATAGTAATATCAATACTTTGCTCTTCCTGTAATTTCTTACAAGAAAAACATTTATGCATAAATGACATTAAAATATGACCATTATTCAACTCAAGCTCGTTAGAACGATATTTTAAAAAACATCATAAGCTTTCAATTCTGTCATCTTTAAAGAATAACATTATGCATCTTCTAAAATATTACATGCTTTAACCTGAATCATAAGGCTTAGTTAAAGCACACAAAAATAAAATTTATGAAGGGCGTTTTATGGAGGATTATTTACAAATTTCAAATTTTTAAAGCAAAATTATTATGGCAGTAGAAAAAGCAATCGGATCTTCAAGTATTGTTGAAGTAGTTGACAGGGTTTTGGATAAAGGTGTTGTAATTGATGCCTTTGCCAGAGTTTCATTGGTAGGTATCGAACTTATAGCTATTGAAGCTAGAGTAGTTATCGCATCAGTAGAGACTTACCTAAAATATGCAGAGGCTATTGGATTAACAGCCCGCGCATCATAGTTATGAGCTAAAATAAAACCTGCACAATAACATGTGCAGGTTTTTGTTTTAGGTTATTGTTATTGACTATCGAATTATTAAAGCTTACTATCATGAGTACTGTGGATAAAAATGCTAGCTCTGTACCGAGTGAGCATGTATTGGTTTGGAGCAGTAAAAATATCTTGTCAGAAGTTGAACAAGAGCTTGAAGAGCTTAAAAAAGATTTAAGTGAGGTTGTTCAATTGGCAGATGAGGAATTAGAGCACGTCCAAGATGCCTCTCAAGAAATTATCTCTATTAATATTGAAAAAAGTGAGGTAATTGTAAATGACATGATGAAGGATGCTGAGTCCTTACTCGATAATTTTAAAGCCCAACTAGACACACTTTTAACAGAAGCGCAAAAGTCTAGCAATTCTATAGTACAAGCAAAGGCCGCTAACAAAGAAGAAGATGCTAAAACTGAAAAAGAAATTGAAATCATAAAGGGGAAATTAGAGGAGCAAGAGCAAGAGATAACTTGGGAAATTGAAGAGAAACCAAGCAATAACCCAGAGTTACCTAAAAAAGAATCTTCCAAACAAGAGTGGACAGCCTGGCCGAAAGAAGAGCCCAACACTTCAGATAAAAACTCTACAAATACGATAAAAGGTCAAGAAAAGAAAGAAGAAATAGTTTCATGGCCTAAGGAAGAAACACCAACTATTATAAATAACAAAGTACAAGAGCAAATTACATCTGAATTAAGTGCTTGGCCAAAAGAGGAGACAAAGGTCACTGAGAATAAGGTAAATGAACAAAGCAAGGAAGAGGTGGCCGCATGGCCTAAAGAAACTTCGAATGAACCACCTAAAGCAGAGGTGGCCAAGCCTGCAACACAAAACAATCCTACACCAAAAGAAGAAGTGCTAGCTTGGCCAAAAGAGGAGGCAAAGGTCACTGAAAATAAGGTAAATGAACAAAGCAAGGAAGAGGTGTCAGCCAAGCCCAAAGAAACTTCGAATGACCTACCGAAAGCAGAGGTGACAAAGCCTGCAACACAAAACAATCCTACACCAAAAGAAGAAGTGCTAGCTTGGCCAAAAGAGGAGACAAAGGTCACTGAGAACAGGGTAAATGAACAAAGCAAGGAAGAGGTGTCAGCCAAGCATAAAGAGACTTCAAATGACCTACCTAAGGCAGAGGTGGCCAAGCCTGCAACACAAAACAATCCTATACCAAAAGAAGAAGTACTAGCTTGGCCGAAAGAAGAACCTAAAGTGCCTGAGAACAGGGTAAATGAACAAAGTGAGAACGAGGTAGCCATATGGCCAAAAGAAGATGCACAAGTAAATATTGCATCTAGTAAAGATAAGATCAACGAGGCGCTCAGTCAGTCTAAGGATGCTGAGGTATTTGTTTGGCCAAAAGAAGAAGCACCTGAACCCGATAACAAAAAAGTTGAAAATATAAACAAAGAAGAGCTAAGTGCCTGGCCAAAAGAAGAGATTTATGACAAGGACAAAACTCAGGGAGATGATGCACCTTCTGTAAATGTTGCAGTGGACTTAAGCGATGAAGAGCAAGTAGGAAAGTCTGAGGAAAATTTACTAGAAATAGAAAACCCATCAACGATGAAAAAGAAAACAACAAGTACCAAAACGACAACCAACAAAACAAACTCTAAGGCTTCTGGTACGGCTAAAACTAAAACATCAACTGCAAGAGCCAAAACTGCTAAGGCTGAATCAAAGACAAAGAAAGAGGCTACAAAAAGCACTAAATCAATCGCAAAGAATCAGAAAGTAACTGCAAAAGCAGTTGGAAAAGACACGTCGCCTAAGGTAGAGACCGATGGTAGAATAGACCATAAGCAAAAGGTAGAAAAAGTAAAGGAAACAGTAAAACAGAAAAGGGAAGAATATAAAACCAAAGCACTCACAGCCCGTGAAAAAAGATTGAAAGAAGTGCAAAGGATTAGAGAGGAAACCCAACGAAAATTGGCCGAGTACAGAGCACAAAGATTGGCAAACAGGAAATCCTGATTTCTAATCACTTTCTAACTTTTTTGACTATAGATATTTTTTAAATAATTAATCATAATGACAGACGACAGAGTAATTCTCGAACCTACGCCACTAGAGAATTTTGTGGAAACTCCTTACATAAAGGAGATTACAACCCGTGCTATGAGCTACATAGAAGCTGGTTATTCGGTACATTTTAGAGGGCCGGCGGGTACAGGAAAAACAACTATAGCCAAGCATGTAGCCAATAAATTGGCAAGGCCGGTAGTACTCTTGCACGGCGATGAGGAGTTTTCGACCTCGAACCTAATTGGCAGTGAGTCTGGCTATAAAACTACTAAGGTAAGGGACAACTTTATTTCTTCAGTTTTAAAAGAAGAGCAAGAGTTTCAGAAGCATTGGGTAGACAATAGGCTAACCGTAGCCTGTAGGTTTGGATTTACTTTAATTTACGATGAGTTTACACGCTCAAGACCCGAAGCAAATAATATCCTTTTATCTGTATTGGAAGAAGGGATCATCAATCTTCCTATTTCGAGGGCTGGAGAGGAACCTTATCTAGAGGTGCATCCGAACTTTACCGGACTTTTTACAAGTAATCCTGAAGAGTATGCAGGTGTACACAGGAGCCAAGATGCCTTAAGGGATAGAATGATTACAATGGATTTAGATTATTTTGATTTTGAGACAGAAGTAGGTATCACTAGAGCAAAATCTGGACTTAAGAAGAATGAGGCAGCTTTTATAGTAGCCATTGTAAGAAAATTAAGAGATAGTGGGAAATGCGAGTTTTCTCCAACCGTAAGAGGCTGTATCATGATAGCCAAAACGCTCAAGATCATGAAAAAAACACCGTTCAGTGATAAAAAGAACTTCATTGTGATCTGCCAAGATATCCTTGCTTCGGAAACAAGCCGTGTAGGGTCTAGAACCAATCAAAATAGAGTAAAGAAATTGCTTCAAGAAATTATAGAAGAAACCTATAAAGCGGTTGCCTAATGAAAACGATACAGAGTATAAAATCATCATCGCAATTAAAATCGGCGGCTTTTTCAAAGCAGCGTTCAATACCTGTAGCGCAGCGATCAGCACAAACTGAGCTGTATATGTTGAGAAAGGAAAAGCAGCGCTATTTAAAAGAAATAGAATCGATTAAGAAGAGATACGATCATATAAAAGAGCGTCTTGGACTTATCGATGAAGAAATGTTAGAGCTCTCAGAGATTTGGAGAGGCGAGGTAGACGTGATAGAGAAGGAAGCTTCAGAGACCATGCTGGACCTCGATACAAAAGACAAAAGGAAGTGGAAGAAAAGAAAGCTAAAATATTAGGTAAAAGCTTCTGTATCTACAGCAATTTAACAATGTAAGAATCGTTCTTAAAAGTAATTTTTTAGATACATTCTTTAAGGTTAAAATTTTTTAGCGATGAGTAAAATTCAAGAAGTAAATAACAAGATCATAGATTTTTTGATTGAGACCATTGGAAGCGAAGCCAAGGTAATCAGTATAAATAAAAATGGCGATGACTGGATAGGTATTGCCGAAGTATTTGAAGAAAGCAATTTTATAAAAGCCATTGGCTTAAATACCAACGTGAAAGACAGAAACCTTTACGAGGTGAAGCTAGACAAAACCTTAGAGGTAGTAAGTTTTTCAAGAACAGAAGCTGCCGAGTTATAATATTGCTCAAGCAGTAAAAGGAAGTTTTCCTTATTTTTTTAACTTTTAAAATATTGGTATGAACTTAAGTTCACCAAAGATCAAGCATGCTACCGATGCTACTAATCTAGCAGATATATTGGAGAGGGTCCTTGATAAGGGAATAGTGATAGCGGGCGATATAAAAGTAAATATCGCTGATATGGAGCTGCTCAGTATCAAGATAAGGCTAGTAGTTGCTTCTGTAGATAAGGCACAAGAATTAGGAATAAACTGGTGGAACAGCGATCCAGATTTATCTACAAGCGCAAAGCAGCATGCATTAGAAGAAGAGAATAAAATGTTGCACGAAAGATTAGCGAGGTTAGAAAAGCTAATAGAAAATAAATAGGTACACAGATATAAAACTATGAGTGATAAAAAAAAACAAGGCGAAAGTCTATTTGGAGGGCTTTTCGATGGAATAGACAAATTGATAGATATAGCGTCTGAATTGAAAAATTTAGAGAAAGAAGGAGGAAAATCAGGTGAGGGTGAAATCGACTTGAGCCACATTAAAGAAGGAATGAAAGGAGTCTATGGTTTTTCTATAAAAACAGCTATGGGCGGTAAAACTACTGTTGAGCCTTTCGGTAATATTAAAAAAACACCTAAAGGACCAAAGGTTGACGAAGAAAGAGAACCTATTACAGATGTATTTGATGAAAATGACGAAATACTCATAGTTGCAGAAATGCCTGGCGTTTCAGAAAAAGACATTGCAATAAGAGTGAAAGACGATATTGTTGAGATTGTAGCTACCAACCCAAATAGAAAATATAGAAAGGAACTGTTACTTGAATCAAAAGTTTCTGAGTCCGACATAAAAACTTCTTTTCAAAACGGAATTTACAATATTACGCTCAAGAAATTGAAGTAAAAAAATATTGCATGATTGGTGGAGCATTACCCGGTTGTAGTCTTTAGTGTTGCAACCGGTTTTTTGTATCCAAAAATCAAAATACCCTAAAAAAATCGAACATCTATGGATAACCTTCATTTTAAAGTAAAAGAGGCAGAAAGCAGAGACACCGGCAGGGGCATCGTTAGAATAGACCCGGCTGACATGAAAAAACTAGACATCGCCATCGGTGAAATAGCTTTGATTTGTAACGAGGAAAGGGAAGTACCTGCCAAAGTAATGCCTTGTTATGCTGAGGAGCGCGGGAGGGCTATTGTGCAAATGGACGGACTTTTAAGAGAGAACCTGGGTACTGCGCTCGATAAAAAAGTATATCTAAAAAAGACTTCTATAAAAACAGCGACCAAGATTGTGCTTCTTCCATTAAACATCCGGGATACATTACAAGGCGATAAAAACAATAAATACCTAGGCTCTTTACTAGAAGGCCTAGCAGTGGTAGAGGGCAATAGAGTTAGGGCAAAGCTTTTCGGCTCAGGGCAGCTTGATTTTAAAGTGGTAGAAACTATGCCCAAGGGTGCAGTTGTGATGGATAGAAATACTAAGCTAGAAGTGAAAAGCAATAAAAAAGCTAGTAAGAAAACCCATAGAGTATCCTATGAAGACATCGGTGGTTTAGGCGGCCAAATTCATAAGATCAGAGAAATGATTGAGTTGCCATTAAATTATCCTCAGGTTTTTCAACACTTGGGTATTGAAGCGCCAAAAGGCGTATTGCTTTCGGGCCCTCCGGGCACGGGTAAAACTTTGATAGCCAGAGCAGTTGCTAATGAAACCAACTGTTATTTCTATAGCATTTCAGGGCCTGAAATTATGGGTAAATTATACGGAGAAAGTGAGGAAAAGGTGCGTAAGATTTTTGAGACAGCCAAAAGAAATGCACCTGCAATTGTATTTATAGATGAAATAGATTCTATAGCACCCAAGAGAGATAGCATTGGCGATGAAAAGCAAGTTGAGCGTAGAGTCGTGGCGCAACTTTTGGCACTGCTCGATGGACTAGAAGGAAGGGGACAGGTAATTGTGATTGCAGCAACTAACTTACCAGACGCACTCGACCCTGCTTTAAGAAGGCCAGGAAGATTTGACAGAGAGATAAGAGTGCCCATACCAGATAGAGTAGGCAGAGAAGAAATTTTAAACATCCATACAGGAGGTATGCCTCTTAAAGAAGACGTAGACTTAGGGAAATTAGCAGAGGTTACCCATGGTTTTGTAGGTACAGATCTAGAAGCACTTGCACGTGAGGCCGCTATGTGTACTTTAAGGAAAATTATGCCTGAAATTGACTTTGATGCGGGAGAACTGCCTTATGAGCAACTGGCAGATTTAAAAGTATCAATGGAAGATTTTTTAGAGGCGATGAAAGACGTAGAACCTTCTGCGATACGAGAATTTTTTGTTGAGGTGCCCTCAGTAAAATGGCATCAGGTTGGTGGTTTGCCTCAGATAAAGCAAGAATTGCAAGAAGCAGTAGAATGGCCATTAAAATACGGCGATTTATTTGCTAAGGCCAATACCAAAGCACCCAAGGGTATCTTATTATATGGCGAACCTGGCACAGGAAAAACGCTGTTAGCTAAAGCTGCGGCAAGCGAATCAGGAGTTAATTTCATTTCTGTTAAAGGCCCTTCTTTGATTTCTAAGTACATAGGAGAAAGCGAAAAGGCGGTAAGGGAAGTATTTAAGACAGCCAAACAAGCAGCGCCTACTATATTATTTTTTGATGAGATAGATGCTGTAGTGCCTAGAAGAGGGGGTAGCAGTTCTGACTCTGCAACTACAGAAAGAGTAATTGCCCAATTTTTAGCTGAGATGGATGGGGTAGAAGAACTAAACGACGTAGTAGTTTTGGGTGCTACCAATAGAAAAGATACCATAGATCCAGCTATTTTAAGAAGCGGTCGTTTCGATTTGCTACTTGAGGTTCCTGCCCCTGACGTAAAAACCAGAGAGCAGATTTTCAAGATTCATTCTGAAGGTAAAAAGTTAAGGAGCGATATTTCTTTGGCAGATTTGGCAGAAAAAACGCCCAACATGGTCGGGGCAGACATAGAGTTTATCTGCAAAAAAGCAGCTATGCTAGCAATTCGGGAGTACATTTCTAACGGGAAAACCAATATGGAAGAATTCGAGGTTACAAACACTCATTTTATTGAGGCCATTGGTATTGTAATTGATCAAAAGGAAAAATCTGTTCCTTTTAAGGTAAGCTAAAAAAGTAGAGGTGTATCAACCAGATTGATACACCTCTTCATTAATTCCAAGCTTATTTCTAGAGATCAACTCAACAGGAAACTCCCACAAATAATGTATGTATTCTAAAGTGTTTTCGGCATCTTTAGGAGAAAGTCTTTTATCCTGTGAAATTTGATGTAATAAATGCAATTTCTGATTACTAAACCTATCTACTTTAACAACCTGTATATCAGGTACATATCCAGACCTTCTGTACTGATTGCTTAAATCTTCTCTAATCTTTCTATAGCCTTTTTCATTATGAATGGCTGAAATTTCATATTCATCCTCACTTTCATAATCTGCAATGGTAAACAAACGCATGTCTCTGATTACCTTGGGAGAAAGGTATTGAAGTATAAAGCTGTCGTCTCTAAAGTTTTCCATGGCATAATGTACCTCATCTAGCCAGTGCTTACCAATTAAGTTAGGAAACCATTCTTTGTCTTCTTCGGTAGGTTCTTGGCAAATCCTTTTAATGTCCATAAAAATATTAAAACCTAGCGTGTACGGATTAAGCCCAGAAAAAAATTTGCTGTTGTATTCAGGTTGAAAGATAACCGAGGAATGGCTGTGCAAAAACTCTAGCATAAAGCCGTCGTTCAAATATCCTTGATCAAACATCTCATTAATGATGTGGTAATGCATAAAAGTAGCGAAACCCTCATTCATTACTTTGGTCATGCCTTGCGGATAAAAATACTGGGCTACCTTCCTAATTATCCTGATGATCTCTCGCTTCCAAGTAGCTAATTGCGGCGCATTTTTCTCAATAAAATAGAGTAGATTTTCTTCAGGCTCTTCTAAAAGGTTCTGATCTTTCCTTATTTCTTTTTGCTTTCCTGTTATTAAATCGATAGGTAGCGTACGCCATAACTCATTGTAATTTTCCTGCTTAATGTTGGTCAACCTTTTAAGCCTTTCCCTTTCTTCTGTAGCAGAAAGTTTTGGCGGTTTTTTGTATTTGTCTATTCCGTGGTTCATTAAGGCGTGGCAAGCATCCAAAATTACCTCAACTTCCTCAGGACTGTGCTCTTCTTCACATTCTAGAATAAAATTTCTCGCAAATACCATATAATCTATGATAGAATCTGCCGAGGTCCAATCTTTAAACATGTAATTATTTTTAAAGAATGCATTGTGCCCTTGGCATGCGTGGGCTATTACCAACACCATCATACAAGTGGTATTATTTTCCATGTTATAACTAATACATGGATTTGAGTTGATGACCATTTCATAAGAAAGCCCTTGCCTACCTTTAGAATAGTTGGTTTGATTCATTACGAAATCTTTTCCAAATTTCCAATGTGGATAGGAGGTAGGCAGACCCACAAGAGAGTAGGCATCTATCATCTGTTCGGCAGTAACTATCTCAATTTGATTAGGGTATATATCTAATTTGAATTGATTTTTGCCGATTTCTGATGTTACCTCGTCTGCGGCAGCCAGTGTTTCGTAATTCCAATTGTTAGCGCAGAAAAGTTTTTTATATAATTCTTTTTTAGACATATTTTAATTTCATTAGTGAATTACTGTTTTAAATTCAGCGGGCCCACTAACTGGCTTTTTTAACTGATTTTTTGAAAAGTCCCTTAAAAACTGGCCAAATCTGATTGATATCATAGATGTTACGCATAGAGAATTTTTGGTCATCCTTAAAGCGTTGGTACACTTGCCAAAGTGCGCCCTCCATATCATGATCATTGATTTCTATATATGCCATGTACTGGATTAAGGGTAAAATATTTGCATCTAAGATTTTGCCGCAATCAATGGCGTCTCTGTCAGACCATACATCACCATCTGTGGCTTGGCAGCAGTAAATGTTCCATTGGTCGGGATTATAGCGTTCTTTTATTATTTTATGCATTAACTCTAATGAAGGTGCCACCACGGTACCGCCACTTTCTCGAGAATTGAAAAACTCTTCTTCATCTACCTCTTTCGCCAATGTATGATGTCTGATAAAAACAATCTCTACGTTTTTATATGACTTGGTTAAAAAGAGATAAAGCAAAGTGAAAAACCTTTTTGCTATATCCTTTTCATGGAAACCCATCGAGGCTGAAACATCCATAATGCAGAACATAACTGCAGAAGTTGTTGGTAGAGGAACTTGTTCATAGTTGTTGTATCTCAAATCCACTTCCTCAAAGAATGGAATGGTCACCAACAATCTTTTCAGATTTTGGATTTTTTCTTCCAGAATCAATTTTTGTTTCTCATCTTTCTCAGCGGCCAATTCTTCTTCTAGCTTTTTAAGTTTTTGGCTATAGGCTCCTTTCAAAGAGATTTGTCTAGCTAAGGATTGCTGGTAACTTGTTTTAATATTTAGCTTAGATGGGTTGCCGTATTTTATAAAACCCGCCCTGCGGTTCTCAAAACTATCTGTACTTTGCATGTACTTTTTAACCATGTTGGGCAATTCCAAATCTTCAAAAAAGTATTTTAAGAATTCTTCCCGAGAGATTTCCACAAAAAACTCATCTTCAGATATTTCAGGGCTGTTGGAGCCTTTGCCTCTTCCACTACCGCTGCCTCCTTTAGGTTTTGGTACGCGGTCTCCCTCAACAAATTTGTCGTTGCCAGGCCTAACGTGTTTCTTGTTACCAGTAGATGGATCGTGAGAAAAACTGTATTCTTTAATACCTTTTATTGGCACGCGCACCTTACCACCGGTCGTACTATCCTTGATACTTTCTTTACTTATAATATCTGGGATAGCACGTTTGATTTGCCCTTCTACTCTTTTTAAGAATTTTTGGCGGTTGTTGTGAGATTTACCTTTATTGTTTTTTCGTCTATCAACGATTATGCTCATATTAAAGCTGATTTAGTTTTTGGTAGATAAATGGTTTAAGACATGGTTTTCCTGACACGCATAAACCAGTCAACCAAAATACGTATCTGCCTTTGCGTATAGCCTCGTTCTTTCATTCTTTTCAAAAAGTCTTTGTGTTTTTTCTCTTCTTCTTGTGATGATTTTACATTGAAAGAAATGATAGGTAATAAATCTTCTGTGTTAGTAAAGATTTTTTTCTCGATGACATTCTTAATTTTCTCGTAAGAGTCCCATTTAGGCATTTCTCCAGAATGGTTGGCCTTATACCTTAAAGTAAAGTTGGTTACCTCGGCCCTAAAGTCCTTAGGATTGGCAATGCCAGCAGGCTTTTCAATTTTTTCAAGTTCCTCATTTAAGATACGCCTGTCTAAAATCTCTCCAGAGTCTGGATCGCGGTAATCGTTGCGTTGCATCCAGTAATCTGCATACATTACATACTTTTCAAATAAGTTCTGACCATAGGTCTGATAAGACTCTATATATGCTTTCTGTATTTCATCAGCGATAAACTCTGCATATTTGCTGGCCAGTATTGATTTTATATAATAAAGGTAGCGGTCTTCGGTTTCTTTGTCTAATTGCATTTTTACCACCTCTTGCTCAAGCACATAAAGTAAGTGCACAGGGTTTGCTGCAATCTCTTCATTATCGTAATTAAATACTTTTGAGAGTACTTTAAAAGCAAATCTGGTCGATACGCCGGTCATTCCCTCATTTATACCAGCCTCGTCTTTGTATTCTTGCAAAGACTTAGCATTGGGGTCTGTCTCTTTTAATGTTTCTCCATTATAGACTCTTAGTTTGGAGAATACATTAGAATTTTCCGGTTCTCTAACTCTGGTCAATACTGAGAACTCTGCCAGCATTCTTAGTGTTTTAGGAGCGCAAGTGGCCTCTCTTAAAGAACTTTCTCTAATCAGCTTTTCATAAATTTTTACTTCTTCATCAACCCTTAAGCAATAGGGTACTTGTACTTTATAGATTCTATCTAGAAAAGCCTCGTTCTTTTTATCATTGGTAAATTTGGCCCATTCAGACTCATTGGAGTGTGCTAAGATAATACCATCGAAAGGTATGGCACCAATTGGCTCGGTTCCTTTGTAGTTATTTTCCTGCGTAGCTGTAAGCATAGGATTGAGCACCTTTATTGGTGCTTTAAACATCTCTACAAACTCCATAATGCCTTGGTTGGCTAGGCAAAGGCCACCTGTGTAAGAGTAGGCATCGGGATCACTTTGTTGAAAATCAGCTAGTTTTCTTATATCAACTTTACCAACTAGCGTAGAAATGTCCTGATTGTTTTCGTCGCCGGGTTCGGTCTTGGCTATGGAAATCTGGTTTTGAATGGAAGGATAAAGTTTAACGACCTTAAATTTGTTTACATCGCCTTCAAATTCTTTCAAGCGTTTAGTTGCCCAAGGACTCATACATGCAGGGATATACCTAGAGGGTATTCCATATTCCTTTTCCATCTCATTTCTATAATCTGCAAACAGACCCAAGGGGCTTTCGAATACGGGACTGATCTGACTGCCGGCCTTCAAAATATAAACTGGCATCTGTTGCATCAAATCTTTTAGTTTTTCGGCTAGTGAACTTTTGCCACCGCCAACCGGTCCCATCAAATAAAGGATTTGTTTCTTCTCTTCTAAACCTTGAGCAGAGTGTCTAAAATAAGCCACTATTTGCTCAATTGTTGTTTCCATTCCGTAAAACTCTTTAAAAGCCGGATACACTTTTATGGTTTTGTTTGAGAATATACGGCTTAGTTTGGGTTCTTTTTTGGTATCTATCACTTCGGGTTCACCGATTGCTGCTAATATTCTCTCAGCAGGCTTTGCAAAACAAAGTTTGTCTTTTCTGCATAGTTCTAGATACTCAGATACACTTAACTCATTTACAGAGGTACTATAATTTGTTTTGATTTTATCAAATACGCTCATGTTAATTTTTTTTTATAAAAAACTTTCAGCCTAAATACTACTAGGTGTTGCTATTCAAATGAAATAAACAATTTATGTTAGTATAAATAAATTAGCTTTTCAGTATCTTAACTGAATAGTTAGCTACTCGAGCTTTATGTCCACATTTTATCGCTTAAATTAAAATCTTTGCTGTGGGACTGTAAAGAGTGGCAAAAGCCTGCTCTATAGGTTTTTCAAAGAACAAAAAAATTATTGATTGCTATGTAGCTCCTTTTTTAATTTTGAATCAGATTGTAACGTTTGTATTAAAATTGGTAAGCTAATTACTTTACTTGTGTATGTTAGTAAAGCCCTTCTGTATGACCTGATTGTTTATTTTTTTGAATATAACAATAAATGAAAAAAAATAATCCACAAAACTGTTAAAATTTAATATTTAGAGCCTTTTGAAATGATTCTAAATAACTCAGATAGGCAGTATGAGAGGCAAGATTATTCAGTTGGCAATAATAAAAGAAAAGTGGAGGTTTTTCTGCAGTGTGCTGTAAATTCTTTAAAAGCTTTAGCTTAATAACAAAGTAAAGTCGGTTTAAGTGAAACTTACTTTTGAGAAGATATTTTTATGTGGATATTGTAAAAGGAATGAAAGGTGTCTTTCTTCTCGAAAAAAATATTAAGCGGATTGCCAGAGATGATGGCAAGCTGTATCAAACCTATGCCAGCGCCTTTGCTTAAGGGTTCTTGTGGTTTTCGCCTAGTTTCAATTTTAAGCTTTCTGAGCTGTTCTTTATTGAGTTGATTGATTACAGGAAACTTTTTGTTGATGTTTTCAATAAACTTACTTTCTGCCAAATTGCAGCTTTTTATTGTGTAACTATCGGCTTTTTTTGTTATTTGTATACTGCCAACTCCAAAACTTTTTCCGCCAATTTCTTCTTTTTCACAGGAGTAATAAAAAATATTCTGTATCAATTCCATATATACAGAAAAAATCTTTCTAGATAGATAAATGTCGTCTTTGAAAAGTGCTCTTATCTCTTCACCCTTTTGCGTAATTATTCTTTCGTTGATAAGTCCTTTGTGTGAAATAAGTATCGATTCTTCGCTAGTGCTGTTCAAAGACATTTGATAAGAGTTTTTACAACAATTAAACTTCAATTTTCAAATAATATACAATTCTTGGCGCAAAATGCTATGCTAATATCCAAAGCGTGATATTTGTTTCAAAGACACAAGTAAGCATTTGTGCATAAAATTTTAACTCTGAAAAGTATACTTACCTATTTATTACACATTGTTATTAAGGCCAAAGAGATATTGCGCTGGTATTCCCATATTTTATTTGGCTTTATTCTATATGAGAATAATTTTCTTTATAAGTTGGGGTATAGAACAAGGATATGTTTTACTAGATGATTTGGCAAATTTCCTTAGTCGTACAAAAACCTACTTAGTGTAAAAATATAGGATATTAAAGGTAAGTTGCTCTAACTTACATTTTTTAACCAACTATAATTGACTGTTACAAAACATCCCATTGTTCTTTTTAAAGAGTATTTTGACCAATTCAACGAGTGATTTAAACATTTTAAAATAATTAAAGACAAAAGCATTTATAGCCGTCTTAAATTTGCCATATTAACAATTGAAACTTTGAAAAAAACAATTTTATAATTTTATTTAAAAAAAATACGTAAATATGATAGAAGATATATTATCACAAGTAAAAGACAGCCTTTTAAAAGATGCTGTTTCTGAATATGGCCTCACCGAAGAAAAAGCAGAAGCCTCTGTTGATGTAGCCCAAGAAAGTATTTTGGATGGTTTTAAAAAAGAGTTTTCCTCAGGTAATGTAACAGGTTTGTTATCATTACTGCAAGGTAAGGAAGATATTATGACCAATCCTATTGTAATGAGTATAATCGGGCAATATGGTGGAAAATTGATATCACAGTTGGGTTTATCGCCCCAAATGGCTGAAGGCCTGAGCAAATTTGCCATACCTTTTATTATGAGGCAGTTCACCCAAAAAACAGCCGAAAAAGAAATGGATGAAAAATCACTAGTAGAAATGCTTGGTAGTAGTATGGGCAAAGATATAATGAACGACTTTAAGGACAAATTACCCGGCGATTTAGGAAAAACCCTAGGAGGATTTTTCTCATAAAAAACTAAAACTAATAAATCAATTATTAATACTTTAACTTTATTCTCATGTCTAAGAAGATAACTGATATTGAAGGAATCGGCCCAGCCTTTGCCGAAAAACTTGCTAAAGCAAACATTCGTTCTGTTGAGAAATTACTCGAAAACGGTTCTACAAAAAGCGGCCGTAAAAACATAGCCGTGGCCAGCGGTGTAGATGAAGGTAAAGTGCTAGATTGGGTAAACATGGCCGACCTTTTTAGGGTAAAAGGTATTGCTAGCCAATTTGCTGAACTATTAAAAGCAGCAGGTGTAGATACTATAAAAGAACTCAGAAACAGGAATGCAGACAATTTGCATGCTAAGTTGGTTGAGGTCAATGCCGAGAAAAAACTTACTAGGGTTGTACCTAGCAAAGTAATGGTAGAAAAGTTTATTGAGCAGGCCAAACAACTCGATCCAAAAGTAACTTACTAAGATATTACATAAGTTCTTATCAAGCCTTTCTGATAATTCAGGAAGGCTTTTTCACGTACTTCAGAAAGGCAAACAAAGGTCTATTTTTTAAATAATCTAGATTCTGCTCATTATTATAGGCTTCCCGTTCAAAAATTATTTGACGATACGCTTTAAAATGAGACCGATATCTAACTAAATTGATTGCGTAATTTAGAATGTAGAGCAAATAGAAGGGTAAGACCAAAAGTTCGAGCTGCTGCCTTAAATGGATTTTTTCATGGTTGATCAGTACAGCATCCATTTTTAAATGATGATGCCTTAGTAAAATAAAAGGATATAATGTTAGCCCTTTTACCGAAGGGTTTAATCTACTTAATAGGTTTCTTTTGATGAGTATCTTATATTTCATTATCTAAAACCTCTTTGTATTGAATTGTATAGAGATTGGCATAAAATCCTTTCTTTTCTAGCAATTCGTCGTGCTTGCCCATCTCCATGATTTTTCCTTTATCTAACACGATAATTTTATCAGCTTTTTGTATAGTGGACAATCTGTGCGCGATAACTATGGCTGTTCTTCCCTTCATAAGTTTTTCTATGGCGCTTTGTATCATTTCTTCTGTTTCGCTGTCAACAGAAGAAGTAGCCTCATCTAGAATAATGATTTTTGGATCATAGACTATAGCACGTACAAATGAAATAAGTTGTCTTTGACCAACAGAAAGGGTAGCGCCCCTTTCCATTACATTGTAGTCTAGCCCTTTTGGCAAACGTTCTATAAACTCCTTTGCACCCACCAACTCAGCTGCCTCCCAAATGGTTTCTTCCGTAATATTAGGATTACCCAGCGTAATATTATTTTTAATGGTATCTGAAAATAAGAAAACATCTTGTAACACGACTCCGATATGGGTCCTGAGCCTATTGAGTT
>Ga0207419_1001272_pt1 | contig 19505 bp, 16 predicted proteins | sample ElkSloMetagenome_4_FD_184723 | JGI IMG/M metagenome (GOLD analysis project Ga0207419, IMG submission 184723) | Hot spring microbial communities from Elkhorn Slough, Monterey Bay, USA - MD2A (version 2) | ecosystem: Environmental > Aquatic > Marine > Intertidal zone > Estuary: Microbial mat ...
CAAAAGTGAGTTTTTCAGCAAGCCCCAGGTATCCTAATTCAAAAGCTATCTCTGTTTGACAAACAATTTCCATTAAAGAGCTGTAAGAAATATTAATAAAATGTATTTTCTCCTGGTAACCATTCCTGCTTGTTCCTTCTGCAATATTTGAAGCAACTGAAACTGCTGCTTTATTTATTTGCTGTACAAGAGCATACTTTTCATCTGGGGGAAAAGAACTGCTTAACTTATAAATTTCCTTTACCAACTCTTTTGAAAGCTATAAATTTCCAGCTTCTGAAATCCAAAAAACAACATATAAACTACGTTAAACTATATTTTAACTATGTTTAAAGAAATTGCAAGTTACCATTAAATTTGTGGTAGAATCTGATTAGTAAATGTATAAAAAACCCCTTAAAGCAACAAAGAATATGCTATTCTATTTTCTGGTTTCTACGTAGGTTAACAGAGTCTGCAAATGCCTTTGAAATATAATTTTCCTTTTGCTGGCATACATTATTTGCAAAAGCAATTGCATTATGAATGATTTTCTCAAGGCTAAGGTTTACTGATGGATTTGTGAGTGTTTCAAAAGTTATTCCTTCCCTGTTTAGTCCGTAAATCAGGCCAGCGGTAAAACCATCACCGGCGCCGATGGTGCTCACGGGTTTTAGGTTTTGTACCGGAAAGCGCTCTGCTTTATGGTTCCGGATAACAACAACATCATCGGGGCCGGCCGTAAAAATAAGAATCGCATGTTTATTTATAGCTGAAAGATGTGCATAGATTTTTTTAGGGTCAGATTCTCCATAAATAGCTTCAAAATCCTCATCAGAACCTTTTACTATTGTTGCTTTTGTCATATGCTCTTCCATGATGGAACGTAGTTCCGGCAACTTTTCCGGATCGTATTTCCTGAAGTTCGGATCGTAAATTATAATTGATTTAGCCGTAAGTGCAGTGCGGATAAAACGGGATAGATATTCACCCGGATCTCTTTTCAAGGCAAAAGAGGAACCAAAAAGCACAATGTCATTTTCTACTGCTTTTGGAAAATTTAAAACAGTATCAGCCCCCGGGTCGTCATAAAAGGTGTATTCAGCATCTTTTTTTTTATCTAAAAAAGCGAGGGCAATCCGGGAATTTCCTTCAAACCTGCTTATGTATGAGGTATTGATGCCATTTTTCAGTAGAAAAGTCTCGCCTAACCTGCTCAGGCGATCGGTTCCCAACCGGGTAATGAGTGAAACAGGCAAGCCAAGCCTGCCTAATGAAACGCTGGTGTTAAGCTGGCTGCCACCCACATTTAGTTTCCTTGGCTGATCGTTTTCAAAGAGTATGTCGAAAGTAGTTTCGCCGGTGATGTATATATCTGGCATAAATGATTATCTCCTTTGCTATATTATTGTGTTGAAAATTTAGTGTATTCCGGAATAGTGCAGACACGCAAATGTGAGTATACATAATATTTCATTGTTTGTGCATTTTTGATTTTTGACAGAGTAAATGTCAACTCAGCAACTCAATATGACTGAAACAGGCTGAAAAAATATTTATAGGTTATTTTGTTTGTTTGTGAGAATAAAACGTCTGAAGTGTATAAAATGCTTTTTTTGGTATGCCATGATCAGATATCAATCCTTTGCGGTTCCAGTAATCCTGAAATACCGGGTGTGGTCGTTTTGGAGATTTAAAATCGGCCAGGATCCAGGGGGTGAAACCTTTAATTTGCGCATGCTTTTCAATAAGTTTAATTTGATTTTCGTACAGGCTCTGCTGATATTCCTCAGACCAGCGTGTTTCGGGATCGGCATGATACCCTTGTAACGCACCTGCGCCAAGTTCACTAATGAGCACGGGTTTATCGAATTTAAATTCAAAACTATATTTGGGAATATTTGTGGGACTGCCGGCCCAATACCAGCCAATGTATTCATTAAAACTCATCACGTCAAGGTATTCTGCAAGCGGGTCTTCAAGTACCTGCACCATAGGGTTGTCATCAGAGGCATGTACTTCAAGTGCAGCAGATATCAGTCGTGATGGATCCAGTTCTTTGGCTTTTTTGGCAAGATTGCTCATAAATTCCATGCGGGGTTCGCTCAATGGTGTTTCATTTCCCACACTCCAAATAATAATGCTACCCCTGTTTTTATCTCTGCTTATCATTTCATGCAGTTGATTTTCTGCATTTGCATATGTTTGGGGGTTTTCCCAGTCAATGGTCCAGTAAACCGGCACTTCACTCCACACCATCAGTCCCATTTCTTCAGCTACTTTAATCATGTGTTCATTATGTGGATAATGTGCCAGTCGTACGAAATTACAATTTAACTTTTTGGCCCATCCAAGCAAGGTGTAAGCATCGCCACGTGTGGTTGCCCTGCCTTCTTTTAGTGGGTTTTCCTCATGGATGCATATGCCACGCAGGTATATCTCCTCACCATTCAGTAAAATGCTTGTGCCTTCTGTTTCTATGGTTCGGAAACCGATGTTATCTGTGATCAGCTCACCATCACCTGCGAGGGTTACGGTATAAAGCTTAGGATTTTCAGGCGTCCATTTTAGCAATTTCCTTACCGGGATAGAGAATTCTGCTTTTTCATCAGGGGATACTTCCAAATATTCGTCTATACCCAGTTCATTAAGTTTTATATTTACTGATTGGGATTCACTACCGTTAAGTTTTACATATCCGCTGATGGTATTTTCTTTTTCAGGGTCAAGCTGTATGAAATAATCCTCGATAAAAGTGGTCGGGGTCTCTACGATAAACACATCGCGGGTGATTCCCCCATAATTCCACCAGTCAGTATTTACGGTAGGCACAGCTTCCTTTTTACGTGTATTGTTCACCAGCAGGGTGGTAAAATTTTCACCATCTTTTAAATGATCAGTTACTTCAAAATTGAATGCAGTAAATCCACCGGTATGGGTTCCCACACGTTGTCCGTTGAGGTAAACAATGCATTCATAATTTACTGCACCAAAATACAGGAAATATCGCTTATTGACTTGCTTTTTTATTTCAAACGGACGGTTATACCATATTGATCCTTCATAGAAGCGTAACTCAGGTAGTTGTGAATTCCAGTCGGCCGGAACCTGCAGTGTAATTGCCGGATTAAACTGGTATTCAATGAGTTCGTCTTTTTCTTTTTGTTTCTGGTTGGCATAAAAACCACTCCCGGGTGTACTGCTTTCTTCACGGGGCAGATAGCGATAATCATAATAGCCTGTTTCATAGGGATCAATAATATACTCCCACTGTCCATTGAGGCTTATGGCTTTTCTTTCAGCTGCGTTTTGGATTAATGGTTGTTGTGCCATAACTGAGTTTGCGCAAAATACGGCAAAAATCAGGTAAATTGTTCTTTTAAGCATTTTTTCAATTTTTTAATTTGATCTTTTAACTTTTGTAAAAGTATAAAATCCGGCGCTAAGAACAATTTTATGAAAGAATTCTTATGTAAGAAAAAAGCAGCCCTCAATGCTGCTTTTCCTTCAAAAATTGAATGGATTTAATGAATATATATCGTTTTAAAGCTGGTTTTTTCCCTGCCAATTACCTGTTGTTAACTTGAAACAATTTATTTGTTCAAACGTAAAGTTTTGTGAAAGTCTAAATAATTCTACCCCCGTAAATAAATATTTAAAAAATATTTTATTTATTTTGTAAGGTATAGAAACAGTAACTGTTAACGCATTTAAGGAATGAAAGCCGCATTATTTTGTTGGTTCTTTCTATTGGTTTTATCCCGGGCTGGATTGGATGCACAATCTTTTTTGCCCGAACATCAGTATGTGTATTTGAGTGTTTCCGGCAATTATGGATATCTCGCACCCCATCACAAGTCGATTAAATATTTTGTAAAGGATCATGTAACAGGTTTTCAGATAGAAGGGGGAATAAAAACATCAGGAGATAAAAAGTGGCATTTGGATTATAATTTTCCTAAAACAGGCATAGGGTATTATTCATCTACGCTGGGAAATGATGCTGTATTTGGTCAATCAAGAGCTTTATATGGATTTTTTCAAACAGAAAACCAATACCCGGCAAAAAAAATACATTTATTTCAGAAGTTCTCATTCGGGATTAGTCATTTGTCTGAAAAATATAATTTGTATGAAAATCCCTATAATCTGGCCATCAGTACAAACCTGAATGTTTATCTTGCCTACATGGCCGGATTAAATATTGAAATAAATAAAGAAATGGCTATACATACGGGGGTAACATTTAATCACTTTTCTAACGGCAAGGTAAAAGAACCCAACAAAGGACTCAATACGGTAACTATTTCAACAGCGCTTACCTACAAATTCAATCATACTCTTAATAATAAGCAGTTGATTCCGCAAAAAAAAACTGAATATTACCCAAACCGTTGGCTGGTCTCGTATGCTATGGGATGGAAACAACTTTCGCGCCGTGTAGATGAGTATTTCCCTGCAGCCTCTCTGGCGCTGGATTATGCATTTTTTTCCAGACCCACAAAAAGATTGGGCGCTGGCATTGATTTGTTTTATGATTCCTCAGCAGAAGCGCATCGTGCTTTTGATTCTGAGATTATGGCAAGTGAGTGGGAATTCTTTCGAACGGGAATCCATTTTTCTTATGAATTTCTAATAGGTCGGTCTTCATTTATCGTGCAACCAGGTGTTTATTTTTTTAATCCGTATAACAAATATGGTTATGGGTATAACCGGCTGGGTTTTCGATATCGATTAACGCCACATTTGGTGTCAAGTGTTGGCATTAAGGCCCATTTTCCTGCTAAAGCAGATTTTATTGAATGGGGACTGGGTTATGCATTTTAACAAGACTTACTTATGAAAAAGCTGAATTTTTACATTAGCCACATAATTATTTTCATGCTGGTGATAATTTCATCAGCCTGCGAAAAGGCTCCCCTTTTTAATGGCGGGGAGGAAACATCTTTTCTAATAGAATTGGAAGATTTTTATATACTTGAAATACATGATATATTTGAAATTACCCTGCACAACAGCGATGAAAATTACTTATATGTGCATGCCGGTGAAAATCTAATACAGAAACTGGATTTTCAAGTTAAAGATGGGAAACTTTATATGAAGGATGGAAATAAATATAGCTGGTCAAGAAATTATGAAAAGATAAAGATTGATCTTTATACTTCTGACTTATCCCGGATCAACATTCGGTCTTCTGTTTTAATAAATACCAGTACTTCATTTCATGCAGAGACACTCGCCATAACCGACTATGAAAAGTTCAGTGAGGTAGATATGGAGATACAGGTGAATAGTTTTAGATTTTTTGTCAGCTCTGACAATGCAGGTATTTACACCTTCCGGGGTACGGCTTCTTCCGCCTTTATTCGTCCCTGGGGCTCGTGTTTTGTTTATGCAAATGATTTAAAAATAGCAAGAGCCAATGTGAATCACTCCAGCATAGGAGATGCTCATCTATTCATTACAGAAGAATTAAAAGTTTCTATGGATGAAAAGGGCAGGTTGTATTATCGAGGTAATCCAAATGTTGTTATTGAAAAAAACACTGCCGGAGCCATAATTGCCCTACCATAGCGCAGAAACTACTTAAAAATATGCCTATCCGGTGTAGATTTTTGCAGCAGTAACTGTATCCATGAATTACCCGGATTATTTTCTAACCTTGGTTGATTTTAAATTGGAGATCCATATTGTCCGCCTTCTGCAGATTATCATGTTTGGAATGGGTTCTCAATTAAGTATCCCGAATTTTGCTGATGTGATTTAAATGCCAAAAGGTATTATTGTTTGGATTATCTGCAGTTTACCATCATGCCTGTAAGTGGAGGCACCCTGGCAAATGTTTTTGGGTTTCCTCCGGAAGTTGCCGCCGGCTTTGTGTTGGTCGGATCCTCACCCAAAGGTCTTGCTTCAAATGTAATGTCCTTTATTGCACAGGCTAATCTTGCATTATCCATTACCCTCACCGCTGTGGCAACTTTGCTTGCGCCGGTTTTAACACCGTTGCAGATGAAGATGCTTGCAGTACAATATATGTCAATCGACTTATTGGGGATGATGCAAAGCATTATTAATATTGTGATCCTCCCTATAATTGCTGGGCTGCTGTTCAATGCGATTGGCTATGGAGGATATTCTGTAGGATGTGTAATCTGGCAAACTATTGTTTTTCTGCTGATTCTTATGGCTAAGAACAGTATTAATCTATTTACTACCCAAGTATCTTTTTCTGATCAGATAATGATTTTACTGCGAGATACTGCCTGGTTCCTTATCTTGCCGGCCCTGGCCGCCTATTTATTCAAAACACCTTCCAAGGGTAGTAAAGGTTGGCTCGACAAAACTATGTCATTGGTTTCTATGATCGGTATTGCAGTAATAATTACTATCATTACTGCTTCAGGAAGATAAATATTACAGGCTCGTCACTGGCAAACTGGTGGCGAGGCAAAACGGTAGAAGAAATACTATTTTTCACAACGATTACTGAAGCAAAAAAAATTGCCTCAATACTTTTTTTGATTAAGGTATCAATACCAAAGATATAATATGTGTTAATTCAAAAATTGATGTTTTGATTGTTGTAGGCTTCAGACACTTCTAAGGACTGAGAATGGTGGGAAGCGTTAATAGGGGTTTACCTAATGCCATTAAAAGCAGTAATATGCAATATTCTTACTGGTACAAAGTCGGGTACTATTAAATGCTGATACACAATCTGTAGAGAAAATTGCACAGATGCTGGTGAAATTCCATGAAAGAGATTTTACCTTATACCGAGACAATCCTTATGAACGTGCCAATTAGCTTGTAATAGCGCGAGCGTAACAGATGTAATATCAATCATGGCATGGTTTTTTCAATTATATAATATATTATTAAACCAAAAAAAGGAGACCATTATGGACAGATTAGAAATTAAAGGTAACTGGAATCAAATTAAAGGTAACTTGAAACAACGTTACGGTCAGCTAACAGATGATGACCTTACCTATGCTGAAGGCAAAGAAGAAGAACTCCTTGGTGTTTTACAAACAAAAACAGGAAAATCCAGGGAGCATTTGGTAAATGAAATTAACAGCCTTTGATAGGATGACGTTATGGTAAAAATACCAAAGTCCTTAGTTAACATGCTAAGGACTTTTTTTATACCGAATAAAATGATAATTGCATTGAAATAACAAAAGCCCTGTAAGAATGTTATTCCTGATATTGGATATCAGTAAGCATTCAGTACAATTATGGAAATGTTTAAAATAAAAGACGCAATTTCTAAGCTGGTTGATAAATTGGAGAGCTGGCTCGATAACCTGATTACAATGCTGCCGAATTTTGTGGTGGCAGTATTACTCTTGTTCCTGGTATTTTTTTTAGCCCGTTTTCTTCGGAATCTGATCAAGCGGCCCCTTTCCAGGATGATTGGAAATCCCACCATTACCAATATCATTTCCTCCATGGTGCACCTGGCCATTATCTTAACCGGGTTTTTCATTGCGCTTGATATTCTGGATCTCGATAAAGCCGTAACCTCGCTCCTGGCAGGTGTGGGAATTGCCGGCCTGGCATTTGGTTTCGCATTTAAGGAAGCTGCATCCAATTTTATTTCCGGTATTTACATGGCTATTAAAAGCCCTATTAATGAAGGAGACCTAATTTCCTACGAGGAAGATTATGGAATTATTAAAAGTATAGGATTGCGCGCTACTAAACTCACCACCCTGCAAGGGCAGGTTGTTGTAATCCCGAACCGCCTCCTGATGGAAAACCGTTTTACCCACTATTCCATAAACAAGGAACGAAGGATAGACCTTTCTGTCGGTATCTCATACGGCGATGACCTGGAAAAAGCTGAAAAGATTACGATAGAAGCTATTCAAAGTATCGGATACCTGAAAGAAGGAAAAACAGTGGATTTATATTACACTGCTTTTGGCAGTAGCTCAATTGATTTTGTGGTAAGATACTGGGTGAATTTTAATAAAGAAACTGATTACCTGAGGGCTGTTAGTGATGGTATAAAGACCATTAAAAAAGCATACGACGAACATGATATCACCATAACGTTCCCCATACGCACCCTCGACTTTGGTATAAAAGGAGGTAAAACCCTCACCGAGATGCTGCAGGAAGTTGGTTTTGATGGTGACAGTAAAAATAATGTTCAATCCTGAGCTTTTATTTCATTTCTTTACGATTAATAATTAAACCTTTTCTTACCTTTAATTTATTATAACTAAATCCAGATAAATTATGAAAACATTTTTCAAATCCCTGTCTCGTCAGATGATGCTAACAGGTTTCCTGGTATTTCTCGCCATGGCTATGATGGGCCAGGATTGTGAAACATATTATCCTACTTCTGAGGGAGCGCTGTTGGAGCTTACAAATTACGACCGGAAGGATAAGGTTTCCGGACGAACGGTGCAGAAAATTACAAATGTATCGCAAACAGGCAATGGTTTAACCATGGATATGGAGATTGAGATGTATGATGATAAAGATGAATTTATCGGCAAATCTGAAGTTTCCATGCGTTGCGAAGCGGGTGTTTTCTATCTTGACATGGAGCAATTTCTCTCTCCTGAAACGATGGAAGCCTACAAGGAAATGGATGTGACGGTAACTTCAGAGGATTTGCCTGTGCCTTCCGAACTCGCTGTGGGAAAAAAGCTGGATGATGGAAGTGTAACAGTCAAAATTGCAAATGAAGGGATGCAAATCATGACCATGACCACCACCATTAAAAACAGGGAAGTGGTGGGGCAGGAAACGGTGACTACGCCGGCCGGTTCTTTTGATTGCTATAAAATTGCTTATGATATAGAAACCGCTACCATCATGAAAATCAGCATGAAAGGTGTAGACTGGTTTGCCAAGGGTGTAGGGACAGTTAAAAGTGAGAGTTACAACAAAAAGGATAAGCTGTTAGGCTATAGCCTGCTCACCAAATTTGAAAAATAAAGGATGAGTTTATCACCCTTTCACAATTTCTTCCACCCGGGGCAATATTTCTTTCCATTGATCATCGGAAAGTTTTGCCCCTATGCCTTCTATTACTCTGCCTGAAAGCAATGCCCCAATTTGTCCGCATTTATTTAAAATAAGGTTTTCAGAGAGGCCATACAGAAATCCTGCTGCATATAAATCGCCGGCGCCTGTAGTGTCTATTGCTGTGGCCGGAATTACACCTACCTCGTATACCTTCCCTCCCTGTTTGATTAATGATCCCTTGCTGCCAAGTTTTACCACAGCAATATCAGCTGTTTCAGCAATCTGATCAAGTGCAGGCCCGGGTTCCTTTCCGGTAAAGGATTTGGCCTCTTCTTCATTGGCAAATACAATATCAACATATAGATCTACAATTTCTTTTAGAAATGCCAGGTTAGCCTCTACCACATTAAAGCTGGCCATATCCACCGAGGTTTTGAGGCCCAACCCATGCGCCAGTTCCAGCGCCCTGCGAATAAGTGCATTGTTTTGCACCAGGTAACCCTCAATGTGAAAATAATCATAGCCTTTAAAAAGGTCCTCATGAATATCTTTTTCGCTTAGCTCAATGGCTGCACCCAGAAAAGTGGCAAAGGTACGCTCTGAATCCGGGGTTACCAGCGCTAAAGCCCTTCCGGTTTCTGCTTCTCCTGTGAGTAACATTGGATTGATCCCGGTTTTTTTCATGTCTTCCCTGAAAAAGGCTCCAAAATCGTCGCTGCCTGTTTTTCCGATATACGCTGTTTGAATACCCAGGTGTGCCAGCCCATGGATGGTGTTGGCTGCTGATCCTCCCGAAGCAAGTGTTTGTTTCAGCGCCGTGGTTCCCGTGAGTAGTTTTCCTATAAAGGCCTGATCTACCAGTTGCATGGTGCCTTTGGGCAGATTAAAATCATTAAGGATTTTTTCATCGTTTAACTGAGTCATTACATCTACAAGTGCATTGCCCATTCCAAGTACTTTCATATTTCTGGTTTTTACAGGTTTGTAGTAAAAAAAAAGCCGGATGAAATCTCCGGCTTTTTTGCTCCCCCTCCAGGACTTGAACCTGGGACCCTCTGATTAACAGTCAGATGCTCTAACCAACTGAGCTAAGGAGGAATATTATATTTTTTGCCAACCTTTTACCAAAAGGTGTGTGGGTTAACGGGTGGCAAAAATAATGCGAAGCTTTATATTATCCAAACAATTGAGGATAAAAATTCAAATAATAAATTAAAATTTTTATCCTGGGTATGTTTATTCTACCATCAGCCTGTTTGGAATAGCCGTATCATTAACTTTTAGGATATAAGTTCCTTTATTAATTGTAGGAATGGAAATCACCAGCGTGGTTTCTTTTCTTCCATCAGTTACATCAAAATTTTTATTAAACACCAGCTTTCCGGAAATATCAAGCACTTCGATATTGTAAAGTTTCTCCGTTGGATTTTCAATGGTAATATTAAAGATACCGTCAGTAGGATTCGGGAAAATCTTAATTGCGCTACCTCCAAAAAGATATGGAACAGAAGAAGCAAAAGAGATGGTAAAATTTTCTGTAATTGAGCATCCGTTTTCATCTGTGATTTCCATGCCATATTGTCCGGGAGAAAGTTCGCTGAATGCACCATTATCTTGTTCGTTTCCTTCTAATGAATAGGTGAGAGCACCAGTACCACCAATGGCGCCAATATTTACAGTGCCATCGCTGGCTGTTTCTGATGAGGCACTAACCGTATTTACTGCACTTACTGTTATAGGTGTTGGTGCTGTTAGGTCTACAGGAGACATGTCAGAATAAATGCAGCTTGCTGCATTTTGATCCCTTATATCAATGTTATAGGTTCCTGCGGAAAGATTATCAAACAAGGGCGAAGAAACCCAGTTGGTACCATCAATAGAATATTCATAGGCTCCGGAGCCTCCGGTAGCTGATACTTCGATTGATCCTGTGGTTGCATCAGCGCAGAGCAGATCTGTTTGTGAAACAAGGCTAAGCCCTAAGGCAGGGGACTCAGTAATTGTATATGAAGCAGTATCTGAACATAAGTTACCATCAGTAGTCTCTAATAAATAGGTGCCAGCACTTAATCCACTTTGGTTACGTGAAAAAGGATCTGAGATGCCACTACCATCAGTGGTGGACCAGACAAAGTCGAAGGCTGGTGTTCCACCTGATACAGTGAGCAGAATGATGCCATTATTGCCGTTGTAGCAAACATGGGTGAGTGAAGCATCAAATTTTATTGGATCAGGTTGGGTAAGTGTTATGTCGGTTGTAGATGTACAACCATTCTCATCCGTTGCAGTAACCGTATATAAACGAGCCGGAAGCAATGTTGCAGTAGCAGTATTCTGTTTTCCCGGATCATTCCATAGAAAAGATTTAGTGCCCGTACCCCCGTCTGCTGAAGCAGTAATGATGCCTGTTTCTCCATAACAGAAGATGGGCTGGTCGATATTCGTGTTTACTGCAATGGCAGTAGGTTGGTCAATGGTGGCAGATGTTCCTGTGGTACATCCATTATTATCTGTAACTGTTACAGCATACGTTCCTTCAGATACTTTTGTGAGGTCTTCTGTGGTGGCACCATTGTCCCATTGGTAAGAGAAGGGGAGTGTCCCTCCGGATACTGTAAGGTTTACGGAGCCTGTCGGTTTACCAAAGCATTTTACATGAGTAGGGGTGGCAGTGCTGTTTAATACAGCCGGTTCAGTAATCTTTAAGCTTACGGCTGAAGTTTGAAGGGTTCCGTCATCTGTAATTTCAAGGGTGTAATTACCTGCAGCCAGACCCGATATACTTGATCCAGTTCCAACAGTGACTGCTGAGGCATTCATCCATTTATAAGAAAGGTTTCCTGTATATCCTGTAGCATAACCGGATGCTCCACCTGTGCTGTTGCCATTACAATCAACATTTACTTTGCTAGCAATATAGGCAATCAACTGATCCTCATCCTGTACTACGATAGATGTATCCTGAACGCAGCCATTCGCATCGGTTACGGTAACCGTATAGTTGTTACCGGGAATGTTGGTAATGTCTTCAGTTGTTGCACCGTTTGACCAAAGGTAAGAATACGTTGGTGTGCCACCGTTTACAGAAAGGTCAATAGCGCCATCACTGGCTGATGCCGATGCGTTGGTAACCACTGTTTCGGTGAAACTGATCTGATCAGGTTGTTGGAGGGTGAAAACAGAATCTGTTATACACCCGTTTTCATCGGTAATAGAAAGGGTGTAGATACCCACTGCCAGTCCGGTCTGGTCAGTGCCTGTGGCGTTTACGCCTGCGCCATCGGTTGTTGACCATGCATAGTTATATGGAGTAGTACCACCGGAAACAGTTACGTCAATAGCTCCGTTGGCACCGTTAAAACAGGTGATGTCAGTGAGCGACCGGTCAATTTCAATGGGTGCCGGTGCGGTAAGGTTTATGCTTGCTACGGCAACTGAGTCGCGTGAGTCCGTTACTGTAACCGTGTAGCTGCCTGAAGGTAGTCCTGTGGCAACCGAATCATTTATGCCTGCATCCGGGGCATGATTCCATGCGTAAGTATATGGGGGCACACCAAAATAAGGTGTTACCAGCAATGAACCATCACTGGCTGCGTTGCAGGAAGGCCGGTTTACTTCAGTAAAAACCGCGGAGTATGGCGGCGTATAATCTGCAAGAAATACAGATTCAAAATCCGGGTTGGTCAGTTGGGTATTACCAACTTGCAGGGTGGGGGACTGGAAATCGCCAGCAAGGGTGGCAATATTGTCATTTGATACAGAGATGGCATAACCCTGATCATCGAATATGCCTTCACCGTCTAAATGTTCAAATTTTACGGGATTACCATCTAAATCGTATGTTCCAAAGTATGGGTCTCTGTCTGTTGTGCTTTCAGCTTTTAGGGTGTCCTGATAGAAAGCAATGGTATCGGAAAAATAGCCGGTTACATAGAGAAAGTTGTTTTTTTGAACTATACCCCGGGCAAAATCAAATCCCTTACTTCCGTATGATTTAGACCATACCAGGTTACCATTTTTATTATATTTGAAAACAAAAATATCACCTTCACCTTTATTATTGAAAGTCGTTTCTGATTTTAATGATGATGTAGAATCTACTTCTAGTGATGAACTTTCAAAATAACCGGTCGTATATGTATTACCAAAGTTGTCCTGGGTTAGGTTACCAGCATAGTCAAAATTTGTTCCATACCCACGTCTAAACCATTCTCCATTTCCGGAAAAGTCAGTTTTGTAAATAAAAATATCACTAACACCACTGGCAGAGCTAACATAAGTTCCTACATCTAAAAAAATGGAATCTCGAAATGAACCGGAAAAGTAATATCCATCTTCAAAGGCTTTTACATCCGTAAAACGGGAAATGCTATTTGTAGATGGAATAGATTTTGCCCATCCTAGGTTGCCACTATTATCAAATTTTGCGAAAAAACTTTCAAAAGTGGCTTTCGATGAATTAAGGCTTGTAGATTCAAAAGCAATGCTATTGGCAAAGAAACCACTAATTAAAATGCTGTCATTTTTATCAAATGTAATATTATTTGAAATTTGACCAGAACTTCCCGTTGCAATGCTTTTTTTCCAAAGGAGCGTTCCATCCATGTCAAAAGCTGCTAAATAGGTGTCAAATAACCCTGTACTAATTAATGAGTCTTGAGGCGTAAATCTTAATGTGTCTTGAAAAGGGCCGGTTAAATAAATGATGTTATTTGATATGGTGAATTTTGACTCAAGATCAAGGGCGTCATTCCCCAGATGGTAAATCCATTCAAAATCCATATTGTTATCTAATAGTCCAAAATAAACATCAAAGTTCCCAAAAGAGAGGAAATTTCCTATAGGTGTTTTTAGGGTATCTTTGAATCTTCCAACAACGATATATTTATCATCATTAGTTTTTAAAACTTGATTAATTGATGACTCATTGTTACAATGAAATATTCTTCTAGTTTCCCAATCTTGTGCCTTAAGAATATTAAAAGCAGAGATGAAGCATAAGAATAATATTACTCCATATAAATTAAATTTCACCATTATATCGTTTTATTAGCTATTACCAGGACTATAAGGATTGTTTTCACTGCCGGTGTAGTTACCGCTTTGAGTATTTTTAATTTGAAGATCCATCAAAGTTGGCTTATTCCACTTTTGTTTTTTATTATTTATATTTTTATTGTCCATAACTCATGTGTTTTATTGCTTTTTACACTATTTTATATAAATAAGTTGCAAATGTATGACTAATTTACTAAAAAATGTTGTAAATACTATTGTTTTAATTGACTAATATTTAAATTTATTCATTATGTTAGATAAATTATTTTAAGTGCAAGAAATGTCATATTTTATTTTTACGTGCGGAGACCATTGTATTGATGAATTGTCGGATTTGAGAGTTATTTATAGTAGTTCTTTATTTACATTTGCTTTAGGAGCAGTTAAAGAAAACAAAGATGCAATTTTCTTTTTACCTTCTGAAGTAGAACCCCTGTTTGTTTTATTATCCGGAAGTGTATATAACCAAAAGGAGTTAAGAATGATTTTAAATGTCAAAGAAGAGGGAATTATTGACATTTTAAAGAAGGGGTATCAGAAATGGGACAGGGATATCTTTAATTATTTAAATGGGGACTTTGCATTGTTAATTTTTGATATAAAGAAGGGAACTTTAATTGCCGGTCAGGATCATATTGGTATAGTCCCATTATATTATCTTGTTAAAGGCGGGTTTTTGGCCATTTCCAACCACCCAAAGTTACTTAAACCGTTTTCTCTAAAAGAATTGTCACATGAATGGATATTTCATTACATTTCCAGATCGACGCCCCCACAATCTCTAATGCCAGTAAAGGATATCTTTAAAACAATACCAGGTCATTATATTCAATTCAATTTAAATGCGGGTTTGAAACAGTTTCTCTATTGGGAATTGGATCAAATAAAGACTACTAAAAACGAAGAACTTGCGAAGAAAGAGTTTTATGATTTATTTGCCAATGCAGTTTCTCTTAGAGTGAAATCTTCTTATTCTCTAGGGTGTGAGCTAAGTGGGGGTATTGATTCAAGTGGTGTAATTGCAATGTTGAAAAATCAAAGCAATAATGCTAATATTACCTCTTTCTCACATGTTTCCCCTATACAAAATAACAAAACTGTTAAGCTTGATGAGAAAAATGATATTTTGAAAGTAGCTGATTTTGTTGGGATTAAACAAAGTGTTTTTATTCGTGAAACACAATTAAATGTTTTAAAAAGTACAAGAAATACCTATAGGCATTTTGGCTTTCCCTATTACTATGGAATGCTTCAGGATGCTCTTTATGAAAAAGTGAAGTCAGATGGAATTGATTTTCTTTTTTCTGGTTATGGTGGAGATCATTTCATCTCCAACCCGGCACGAGGATATTTTAATGATCTTGTTAGGGATAATTCTTATCGAAAACTTATAAGAGAGATCAAAAATTTGAACAAAGGCAGAACAAAATCATCCCTTTTCTTTTTATTTAGAACTATTATTACTGTAAAATTGAGATTTCTGTTTCGATGGAGAAAAAAGTTTAAGGGTTTATTCAACATCCCTAACAATAGGTTTTTGTCAAGAACTATACAAAGAAAATATATCTGGTATAATTTCTTTCAAAAACCCAACCGGGGAGGTCCAATTTTTTTAAATGAAAGAATTGTTAATAATATAAATAGTACAAATTTTTCGCACCGTTTAGAAATGTCCTATCACATAGGTAGAATGAACAATTTTACTTACCGCTTCCCGCTTTTAGATAAAAAGCTTATGGAGTATTATTATGCCACATCAAATGAGCTTAAATATAAGAACGGCATAGGGCGATATATTTATCGTAGATCATTAGAGGGCCTGGTTCCAGCATATATCCAATGGAAAACGAATAAATTCATTAACGTTATTCCGGGTGCAAATATGATTATTTCTAATAATATGGGTGAAATCAAGGAATACCTGTTGGAATTAAAAGAAAAAGGTCCCAAAAATAAAATTTTTGATATTGATGCACTGCTAAAGCAACATACAATTGCTGAAAATCATCTAAAAACCGATACCACAAATAAAAATAACAAGCCCGTGGCCGAATTTATGAGAATTTTCCACCTCCTTATCTACCTCGAAGAGTTCCACGACGGGCCTCAATAAAGAAAATCATCGTACGGATAGCGCCGGGCATGGATGGTTTTTACCTGCTCATACAGGTTATCCCTTAGCTCGGCAATGTTTTCCTTCGTTTTGGCGGAGATAAAGTACGAAGGGTTTTCGTGCTGGTTTAGCCAGGATCGTTTCAGCTCTTCCAGGGTGTAGTTTTCCATGGTTTTGGTCGCCAGGTCGTCATCGTCCAGTTTGGTGTAGGCGTAGGCATCTATTTTGTTAAACACATACATGGTTTCCTTTTCGCCGGCGCCAATGTCGCGCAGGGTTTCTTCCACCACCTGCCGTTGTTCTTCAAAGTTGGGGTGTGAGATGTCAATTACATGCAGCAACACATCGGCTTCCCGCACCTCATCTAGCGTGGATTTGAATGACTCCACCAGGTGATGAGGCAGCTTGCGGATAAACCCCACCGTATCGGACATCAGAAATGGCAAATTTCCAATCACTACTTTTCGCACGGTGGTATCCAGGGTGGCAAACAGCTTGTTTTCGGCAAACACTTCTGATTTGCTCATTAAGTTCATCAGGGTAGACTTGCCCACATTGGTGTATCCCACCAGGGCCACCCGCACCATTTTGCCACGGTTCTTGCGCTGGGTAGCCATTTGCTTGTCAATTTTTTTCAATTGTTCTTTCAGGCGGCTGATGCGGTCGCGGATAACCCGGCGGTCGGTTTCAATCTCCGTTTCACCGGGCCCGCGCATACCTATACCCCCGCGTTGCCGTTCAAGGTGAGTCCACATGCCGGTAAGCCTGGGCAGCAGGTATTCGTACTGCGCCAGTTCCACCTGCGTTTTGGCGTGTGCTGTTTGTGCACGTTTGGCAAAAATATCCAGGATAAGGTTGGTACGGTCTAATATTTTGCATTTCAACTCGCCCTCAATGTTACGCATCTGGCTGGGTGTTAACTCATCATCAAAAATCACCAGTTCTATTTCTTCCATTTTTATGTAAGCCTGCACTTCAGAAAGTTTCCCGGTGCCAATAAAGGTGCGCGGGTGGGGAATGTCAAGTTTTTGAACGAATTGCTTCACCGGAATGGCTCCGGCTGTTTCGGTTAAAAAGGCAAGCTCATCAAGGTATTCTTTTACTTCTGTCATCGATTGCGAAGGATGTGCAATGCCCACCAGTACGGCCTTCTCTTTTTCTTTTTTTGTCAGGTATGGTTTTCCCATGTAATTTAGCTGTGGTTATTTGAGGGTTATAGTTGGTTAAATACACTTAACTGATATTTGATAAAAGGGTAATAAACGTATAAAAACAAGCCGGCAGAAACAATGGCATCAGCAATAGCTGTTTTTTTGATGTTTATTGAAGAACGCATCAACACAAGCGAAACAACAGCCCTTAACAAAAGTTGAACCACTGTAAAAACAAAAAGTTTGAAACCATTTGCATTAAGTGCCCGGGCAGCATCAAAATTTCCGTGCATGGCAGCCGTGAAGCTTCTTGTTATGCCGCATGAGGGGCAGGGTTTTCCGGCAACTTCCATATGGATGCAAGTTACAGGGTATTGTGCTGTTGGCACCGGATAAGAAGCGCTGTAAATAAGGATAATAAGTATGGTGAATGCCAGGAAAATATTCAACAAATGGTAAGGATGAAAGGGTGAAAAACGATTATTCTTCAACTCTATCCAGGGCATCTTTATATTTTTCATGTAATTCTTCAAACCTTTTTTCCTGATCCGGGGTAAGTTTGCCTTCCACCCGGCTCAGTTTTGCCCCCAGCTTTGCTGCCCTCACCGAAACTTTAGAGAACGAGGTGATGGCTGAAATATTCCCGGATTCCGCTTTTTCCGTCAGCCGGATGAACTCCTGGATCAAGGCTTCATATTCTTCCAGCAGCATGTTAAAATCCTCTTCGTCCATATCCTTGTCCCAGCGCTGGCTTACACTGTCAACCCCTTCAAGTTCTTCAAGGGCTTTCTCAAGTTCGCGGCCTATTTCTTTAAATTCTTCTTCGTCCCCGATGGTTTCCTCAATACGGGTTTCAAATTCCTGTTTGTTAAAATCTTTTAAGGTTGAAAAGAACAGCGCCCATGCTCCAGCAATTAGCGTTCCGATGATGGAAACGATCAGGGCTGCAATAATAAGATCGCGCGAACCATTGTTACGGTTTGCCTGAACCAGCCCGATGATGCTGAAAGTAACGGCCAGTGCTCCGGGAACCAGCGCCATTACGCCTATGCAGGGGATAAATGCAATCAGGAAAGCAATAATTCCCAGAATTAAACCGGCAATACCAAATCCCTGTCCGGCATTTGTCTTTTTTTCAAGCATGGTGTTCTAATTAAAATGGTTGTTTTTCTTCACTATTCAAATGTAAGAATATTTGCAATATCTTTTTCAAGATATGCATCAGGACTTTCAATTATCCGCCCGATTTCTTTATCGTCCCTATAAAAGATAAATGTTGGAACGTATTGGATGTCCAGGTCTTGCAGCACAGTGCCTTCCATTTGTTTTTTACGGTCGACGCAGAGGAGGGTAAGGTGATTGGGGCCTAACCCGAGGGTGTCTGCTACTTTTAAAAAACGTGGTACTTCCCGTTGGCTGTCGTGGCACCATGTTCCGAGCACAACAGTAATTTCAAGGTTTTCCAACTCCTGCGCATCTATATGCTGCAGTGCCGCCCTATCCACTTCATAGGCTGAATATTCCTCATTATACCAATCTGCGAATGGTTCCTGCTGAAAGTCTTCAATGTTACAGGTGCCATATAAAATTTCTCTGTCAAGGTACGGATCCACGATTATATTGTTTTGGGCGTTTAGGAAAGGAGTTAGAAAAAGTAATGGTAAAAGTATAATATACCGCATAACATTATCATAATTAAAGTACCTAAGATAATAAAAATTATGATTTTAGCCTTAAAGATTCTAAAATCTTAACCATGCATGGGGCCGGGAAATAAGAGCAACACCGGAAGGGGAGGGGTAAACCGTCCAGTTCCGGCGCTTGCTGTTTTTTTATGATTCAACACTATCGTGCAGAATTTCGAGGATTTTTTTACCTGCGGCAGAAACGGAAGTGCCGGGGCCAAAAATACCCACTACACCAGCTTTATACAGGTAGTCGTAATCCTGTGCAGGGATCACGCCGCCGGCAATCACCATGATGTCATCGCGGCCAAGCTTTTCCAGTTCTTCAATTACCTGAGGAATAAGGGTTTTGTGGCCTGCAGCCAGGCTGGATACCCCAAGCACATGCACATCGTTTTCCACGGCCTGGCGGGCAGCTTCTGCCGGTGTCTGGAACAGGGGGCCAATATCCACGTCAAATCCAATATCGGCATAACCGGTGGCGACAACTTTTGCGCCGCGGTCGTGGCCATCCTGGCCCATTTT
>Ga0207419_1001273_pt1 | contig 19495 bp, 18 predicted proteins | sample ElkSloMetagenome_4_FD_184723 | JGI IMG/M metagenome (GOLD analysis project Ga0207419, IMG submission 184723) | Hot spring microbial communities from Elkhorn Slough, Monterey Bay, USA - MD2A (version 2) | ecosystem: Environmental > Aquatic > Marine > Intertidal zone > Estuary: Microbial mat ...
CCTCACCTATTCGGTGAAAAGCAACCCCGTTTATCGGGGCAGGCTATATTCTAAAACGGGGTTAACCCTAAGTAAAGCGCTTGTTCGCTTGCTCCAACCACTCAACTTAGGTATTAAACGCTTATTCAAAATAGAAAAACGCAGTTACAAACTACGCCTCGGGCTTGTTGGAAGTGTAAACCTGCCGGTTAATCTATAACTTACCTTTCGTGTAGCGGATTCCTTATTGTAGTCATCTTGCTATATAATAATAACCAACCGGGTAGCGGTTGTCTTGTATAATCAACAAAATTGAGTAGGAAGAAAATAAAATAGTTTGCCTTATTTTATTTTCCGACCTCTCACATCACAATAAATACGGTTCAGGTTACGGCGGTTTCTTAGCCTATCCTCATTTTGAGGTAATAATCCGAAAAGAAAATAAAACCTGCCTTTGAAAGGTTGTCATTGGTAATACTCCTGGATAAAATGAAACTGTTCGATATGTGCCAATAACCTTTACGGGTATTCGCCCACTCCCAAGCTTTCCCTTGCGGGATGCCCAGTTTGATAAGGTTTCAAAACCTTGTCCGAACCAATTTCCATTGTTTCCAAATTATCATCCTTAGCCTACGTCTATACCATTCGTCAATCCTGACAAACAGGTTCTTAATAACGGCATACTTATAGTAATTTATCCATCCCTTAATAAAGGAGGACAATTTCTCTTTTCTTGCCGAATAGCCCCAGCCATTGATCCTTGATGTCAGAAACCGAATATTATCCCTAATTTTGTTTTCGCTCTTAGGATGAATTCTAAACCAAAACTACCCTTTTAAATTATAGAAGGAGTATCCTAAAAATTTGATCTTGCTGAAGTAAACAACTTGGGTTTTGTATTTATTGACTTTAAGAAACAACTTCCCGATAAAATGAGTTACACTTTCCTTGATCCTTTCTGCCCCCCTTCTGCTTTTGCATAGTATTCACATGTCATCAGAATAGCGGACAAACTGGTGTCCTCGTTGTGTTAACAATTTATCAAGCTCATTTTCCCGAATTTCCGGCACGTCCATGAGACCACCTCCAGCAGATCGGTACAGGCTGTGGTAAAGTAACATTCTTTCACTCCATGTCCCCGCCCTACTAACACTCCAATGTCTGTATAGTCTTCTGACTTCGATTTGTTTAGCAACCTCATCCCATCCGATATGCCTGATACGGTTCGTGTTCCTCGGGGCAGGGTTTTGCCTCCGGCTTCCTTCAGATTCCACCTCGCGATGGACACCCTTGCCTTTGGCTAATGGTTGGCGACTATACACCACCATAGTTGACTTTCACCACCAAGTTCGTTACCATGCACGGCACACTAAAAAAGGGCAATTCTAATTGAATTGCCCTTTTTAATGCCTTACAAACGCCCGATTATCCGTTAAACCCGGTTTTTCTGGTATATCCTTCGCGAACATTAATATAGTACGCTTTGTATTTGATGTAGTGATTTCCTTTTTCAAACTCCCATATCACATTACGTGCCTTGTGTATTTTTCCTATACATGCTTCAAATATCATGGTGTAATGAATTCCTGTTGCTTCAGAAGCCTGATTAATCGTATCGAACCTGACGCTTCTTTCAGCAAAATGTCCAATTACCGGAAGGTTATATTTTTTCATCTTCTTTTTTTTAATGGTAGCGGTATTCATATACCCTTCTGGTAATTTATTATTATTATGTGACATTGTTTGAATTTTAAATTAAAATTAAAAAAAATTGTGTTACGAGGCAAGTCTTAAACCATCATACGTCATTTATTTTTTCAGGTTTCTATATTTAAGTAGTATTTTCGCACTCATTTTTCTTTCATAAAGCTTTTTAAAGTAAATATTGTTTAATGTTTTAATTCCATTTTTAAACAAAAATATATTTCTATTTGTTAAGCAGCATAAATTTCATACTGCATTACGTGTTTTAAAACCCTTTCAGAGAATTTAAATGTTTAAACTAACCTCACATACTGATATTTCATCTGAAGAATTTAAAAAAAATGCTACAATGAATAAAGCATTGATTGAAGAGTTTCATGAAATATTAAACAAGTATGCATCGGGAGGTGGGCAGAAAGCCGTTAAAAAACATAGAGAAAGGGGAAAAATGCTGGCAAGGGAGCGTATTGAAAATCTGGTTGATCCAGGCACCCCCTTTTTAGAATTATCAAGCCTTGCAGCCTATAACCAGTATGACAACGCCTTTCCTTCAGCAGGTATTATTACGGGCATTGGAACTATACTGGGAAAGGAAAGCATTATTGTAGCCAATGATGCCACAGTAAAAGGAGGAACTTATATTAGAGAAACCATACGGAAACACATCAGGGCCCAGGAAATTGCTTTACAGAATCATTTGCCCTGTGTGTACCTTGTCGATTCCGGAGGAATTTTTCTGCCCGAGCAAGCCAGGGTATTCCCCGACAAGGAAGACTTTGGCAGAATCTTTTTTAACCAGGCCCATTTGTCAGCCGCAGGGATACCACAAATAGCTATCGTTATGGGATCCTGTACAGCCGGCGGCGCCTATGTTCCGGCCATGAGTGACGAGACGATCATCGTAAAAAACCAGGGCACGATATTCATTGGAGGCCCCCCGCTTGTAAAAGCTGCTACAGGGGAAGTGGTAACACCTGAAGAGCTTGGGGGCGCGGACGTACATACCAGAAAAAGCGGTGTGGCAGACCATTATGCGGAAGATGACCTGGAGGCACTCACCATTTGCAGGAATATTTTTGAAACCTTGCCAAAATCTGACAATCAGAAAATAGATATTTCTGATCCCATAGCTCCCCGATATTCATTAAGGGATATTTATGGAATTATCCCTTCTGATTCCAGGCACCAGATAAACCCTTACGAGGTAATTGCGCGACTTGTAGATGAGAGCGCCTTTCATGAATTCAAGGCCCGTTATGCCACTTCAATTGTAACAGGGTTCGCAAAAATTATGGGCATTCCCGTTGGAATTATTGCGAATAACGGAGTTTTATTTGGAGAATCTGCTCTAAAAGCAACGCACTTTATTGAGCTTTGCAATTTCAGAAAGATACCCTTGCTGTTCCTTCAGAATATTTCCGGATTTATGGTAGGTAAGCAATATGAGAACAATGGAATTGCACGGGATGGAGCAAAGCTGGTTCATGCAGTTGCGAATGCGAATGTACCAAAAATAACCCTCATAACCGGTGGCTCTTATGGGGCCGGTAACTATGCAATGTCCGGACGGGCCTATGAACCAAACTTTTTGTTTATGTGGCCCGGATCAAAAATATCTGTTATGGGCGGCACACAAGCAGCAAATGTTCTTGCGCAGGTAAAATCCGATCAGCAAAAGGCATCAGGAATTGAACCGGATAAGGAAGAATTGAACAAATTAAGGAAAAGTATTTTAAAAAAATATCAGGAGGAAAGCAGTGCCTATTATTCTACGTCAAGGATTTGGGACGATGGTATTATTGATCCTGTTGATACCCGCAAAGTATTGGCAATGGCCTTTTCAGTTACACTAAATAAAAAGTTTTCAGAGCCTGCAACAGGGGTTTACAGAATGTAAATGATGAGAAAATTTACTTCCATAAAAATTGAAAAACGAGCCGGAGTAACAACTCTTTGGTTGAGCCGGCCGGAAGCAAAAAACGCCCTTAACCTGCAAATGGCTACTGAAATTATTGAAGCCTTACAGGAAATTTCAACCAATGGCAGCAGAATGCTTATAATCCGGGGAGAAGATAATCTTTTTAGTGCAGGTGCAGACCTGCACTGGATGCTGAATGATACCCTGCCAGTTGAGCAACAGATTCAAACTCTTTTACCAAAAGTTTTGTTCTCAATTTATGAATTAAATATACCGGTACTATGTATTATTGAACGATTTGCCCTTGGAGGTGCCATTGGACTAGCAAGTGTATGTGATTACATTTATGCCGAAGCGGAAACTACGTTTTCTCTACCGGAAGTATCGCTGGGATTAGTACCCGCCGTAATTTTACCCTTTCTATTGAGCCGGGGACATGCTCCAGCAATACGGCAGCTTGCCTTAAGTGCTCAGAAAATAAAAGCAGCCCAGGCAGTCCGCCATGGACTGGCTGATTTTATATTTAAAAAAGGTGATGAAAAAGACATCGAACAACTGATTACGGTGCTCATGGAAAATGCCCCGGAAGCAACAGGAAAAACCAAGGCACTTATCAGATCGCTGCACACAGAGAGAATAAATGAAGAAATTCAGCGATCCGGTGGTATCCTTGATGAGATTCGCAAGAGTAAAGAAGCAGCAGAAGGGATTTCGGCATTCTTTGAGAAACGAACTCCTTCCTGGGTGCATAAACACGAACAAAATGATGAATAACATCCACAAAATATTAATTGCAAACAGAGGTGAGATTGCTGTTCGTATCATTAAGGCAATCCATGACACTGGAAGAAAGGCTGTTGCTATCTATCATAAAGCAGATGAAGATTCATTGCATGTTCAAATGGCAGATGAAGCATGGTTGTTAGAAGGAACAACAATATCTGACACCTATCTTTCAGTAAAACAGATCATAAATATAGCCGAAAATGCCCATGCTGATGCTATTCATCCCGGTTATGGATTTTTAAGTGAGAACGATATTTTTGCAGACGAGGTTACGAAAGCCGGTATGGTGTTTATCGGTCCGGATGCGGAAACCATAAAAAAAATGGGCAATAAAATTGAAGCCCGGAAAATTGCCGAATCGCTGAATATTCCACTACTAAAAGGAAGAACAGGAAGTAAAGAGGAATTATCTGCATTTGCCCTGGAGATGGATCTGCCAATACTTGTGAAGGCTGCTGCCGGCGGAGGGGGCAAAGGAATGCGTATTATCAGGAATAAGCAAGAGGTTAAAGAAGTGCTTGAAGGCACATCGCGGGAGGCTCTGTCCTATTTTGGGAATGGTGACATTTATATTGAAACATATTTGGAAAACCCGCATCATATAGAGATTCAATTATTTGGCGACCACCATGGAAATGTAGTTTCTTTGTTCGAACGCGATTGTTCTGTTCAGCGGCGTCACCAGAAAATTATTGAAGAAGCGCCTGCATCAGTAATTTCCGATGAGATAAGGGAAAAACTAAGTATGGCAGCCATACAGTTAGCAAGGCACATAAACTATAAAAATGCCGGAACAGTAGAGTTTCTATATCAGGATAACAAATTCTGGTTTTTGGAGATGAATACAAGAATTCAGGTAGAACATCCTGTTACCGAAATGGTTACCGGTATTGACCTTGTGCAGGAACAAATCTCTGTGGCTGAAGGTCGTCCGCTTTCTTTTTCTCAGGATGAGGTGAAAGTTCTTGGGCATGCCATTGAAGCCCGCATATATGCTGAAGATCCAGCAACTGATTTCCTCCCCTCTCCTGGCGATATCATATTTCATAAAGCTCCTGAAAGTAATTTTTCACGTGTGGATACAGCACTTGACGCAAGTGGAAAAATTAGCCCTGAGTTTGACCCCATGATAAGTAAACTGATTGTCCATGGTAAAGACAGAATGGATGCCATAAGAAAACTGACAGCCTCACTTGAAAAATATAAGATCGTTGGGATCAAATCAAATATTGATTTTTTAAGGGGAATAATGAAGCATCAATCTTTTGTTGAAAAGTCACCCGATATATCTTTTTGTAAAAAACATACCAACGAAATACTTAGAAAAGAAAATGCTCAGGATGATGAGATATCATGTCCATGGTTACTGATTGCATTTTATCATTTTATTGCAAATTACCATTCTGCAAAGAATTCCAGCTCTCTTTACGGGAGAATAGGAAGCTGGAGAATTAACAGAAACCATGTTTTATTGTTTAACTCTACAAAGGTTAAATTTAAGATCAATTTTGATGTAGATAAAGAATTTGAATTTACTTTAAATGGAAAAACTTATTACGCCAAACTAATTTATTGCGATGACGAAAAATGTTCCTTATCTTTAAATAATGTTATTACGGGAACAAATTATTTCCGGATGAAAGATAAATTTATTTTGTTATTTGAAACAAAAAGTATTGAAGTAAAAAACCCATTTTTCACTACTGCACGTAGCCTCCAAGTGGATAATGCTTCGGATGTAAATGGTTCAGAATTGGTACAGGCTCCCATGGCCGGTAAAATAATAGATATATTGGTAGAAAATAATCAGGCAGTAAAAAAAGGAGAAACCCTGGTAATTCTTGAATCCATGAAAATGGAAAATAAGATTTTAGCTTCTTCAGATGGGAAAATTTTACAAATAAACCACAAAAGTGGAGATGTAGTGCCAGGACAGGAAACAATAATGGTTTTATCAAACCAGAATTAGCCTTAATGTAAATTTTTATAGAACAGACCTTATAAATGTTAACTTTGAACCAAACAAATACAAACATCTACATAGAAAGAATTATAACAGACTAGATATATGAATATTTTCGAAACCGACAAGCATAGGGAAATCCGTGAAAAAGTAAGAGACTTTGCTGAGAAAGAAATACAACCCGTTGCACAGGAAATAGATGAAAAGGAAGAATTTTCCTGCAACCTGGCCTTGAAAATGGGCGAGATAGGCTTATTTGGTATGCAGGTACCTAAAAAATATGGTGGACAGGAACTAGATACGTTATCCTATATTATTGCTGTTGAGGAACTTGCACGAATAGACAGTTCACAGGCTGCCACTATAGCAGCCGTTAATTCACTGGGAATCGCTCCCATTATGAATTATGGCACCCAACAGCAGATAGAAAAATTTATTCCATCCCTTTGTACCGGCAAAAATACATGGGCATTTGGACTCACCGAGAAAAATGCAGGATCTGACGCATTGGGCACTGAAACAGAAGCCATTTTAAAAAACAATCAATGGTTGATTAATGGTTCAAAAATGTACATAACCAATGCCAGTTCTGAAATTGCTGCCGGCGTTACTTTGCAGGCAGTAACCTCAACAGAGAATGGAAAAAAGCGACTTTCGGCCATCCTGGTTGAAAGAGGTACCCCAGGATTTACAAATGAAAAACTCAAGGGTAAATTAATGTGGCGCGGCACTGATACAGGCAAATTGTTTTTTAATCATGTAAAAGTACCTGAGGAAAACCTTCTGGGAAAACAAGGGGAAGGTGCAAAAATTATGCTTCACACGCTCGATGCCGGAAGACTTTCTATTGCTGCTATAGGTTTAGGACTCTCCAGGGGTGCTCTGGAAAAATCGCTGACATATGCCAAAGAACGAAAACAATTTGGTAAACCAATAGGGGCTTTTCAGGCTGTTGCATTTAAACTGGCGGATATGGATATGAAAATTGAGCTTGCAAGAAATACCTTATATAATGCCTGCTGGTTAAAGGATAATAATAAACCATTTGGAAAACAAGCAGCTATGGCCAAATTATATGCTTCAGAAATTGCGCGTGAAATTGCTGACGAAGCACTGCAGATTCATGGTGCAAACGGACTGTTTAAGAACAATGTCATTGAGCGTTATTACAGAGATCAGCGCCTGCTGCAGATTGGTGAAGGCACATCCGAAATTCTGAGGCTTGTTATTTCCAGGAATCTGGGGTTATAAATCTAACAGCATGGAAAACAGGAAAAAGGACCATATTGAATTAGCATTTAAATCGCAAACGTTGGCTGACAGTCTTGACAAAAGGTTCATGTATGAACCAATGCTAAGCCCACACCCCTCTCCACTTCCAAAACCCTTTCAATTCCTTGATAAAACATGGAATTATCCGGTTTGGGTTTCCAGCATGACTGGCGGCACAAAACTTGCCGGAAAGATCAATAAAAATCTGGCGCGGCTTTGTGGAGAATTTGGTATGGGTATGGGCCTGGGTTCCTGCCGGATAATAATGGATGACAATACGTACTTTGAGGATTTTAATGTTAGAAATATCATTGGGACAGAACAGGCTTTGTATGCCAATCTTGGAATTAATCAGTTGGAAATAAGCCTAGAGAAAAATGAGCTTAACAAAATTCATGATCTTGTTCACAGACTCCGGGCTGATGGACTGATCATTCATGTCAACCCCTTTCAGGAATGGTTTCAACCTGAAGGAGACCGCCTTACCCGCCCTCCTATTGATATCGTTAGGGAATTTGTTGAGTATGTTGATTATAAAATCATTGTAAAGGAAGTTGGGCAAGGTATGGGGTACCAGAGCCTGAAAGAGTTGTTAAAATCAAGAATTGATGCGATTGAGTTTGGTGCTTTTGGCGGCACCAATTTTGCAAAGGTTGAAATGCTTCGTAATGCGGACTCAGATGCAGACTTATTTGAGCCCCTTTCCCGTATTGGCCACGATGCAGCAGAAATGACAGAAATGGCAAATTACATCTCAGAGCATGAACATGGAATTCATTGTCAGAATCTAATTATTTCAGGAGGGATAAAATCATTTCTGGATGGTTATTATTTAACTGAAAAAAGTATCATCCCAGCAGTATATGGCCAGGCCAGTAATTTTCTTAAATATGCCAAAGAAAGCTATCCGGCTTTAAAATCCTTTATGGAACACCAGATAAAAGGACTGGAAATTGCGCGTGCATATTTAAAACCCCGCTAGGAATGCAGTTAAAAAACAAAATCATTACAGGTTTTTCAAAGCTTACCCGGGATGAAAAAATCCGTGAGATTTTAATGCACACAAAGGCTGAGAATGCAAAAGTTTTTAATCACTTTCAGGCGAGCGATCTTCAATTCCAGGAAACCTTTAACAATTTTAGTGAAAATACCATTTCAAATTTTCATCTTCCTTACAGTATCGCACCGAATTTCCTGATCAATGGCAAGCAATATATGGTGCCTATGGTTATTGAAGAGAGTAGTGTAGTGGCAGCCGCAGCTTCAGCGGCGAAATTCTGGTTCATGCATGGAGGTTTCCACACGCGGGTAAAATCGATGATCAAATCCGGACAGGTATATTTTACTTACTCAGGAAATAAAAATAACCTACTGGAGAATTTTGATACTATAAAAGAACATCTTTATAATGAAACACATGCGTTAACTGAAAACATGCGCAAACGTGGCGGAGGAATAAATAAGATTTCGCTCCATGAAATTGGTTTGGCAGATCATGCAGTTTGGAAACTGGATGTTTCATTCCTTACTGGAGATTCAATGGGTGCAAATTTCATTAACACCTGCCTGGAGAAAATGGCTTCTTCTCTACTGAATATGCCTATGCATTTTGGTTCCTTTAAAGATGAGGAGATTGACATAATAATGGCTATTTTGTCTAATTATTTGCCGGAATGCCTTGTGGAAGTATCAGTATCATGTCCTGTTGATTCACTCAAGGTAATTTCAGGAAATTTATCTTCAACTCAATTTGCTGAAAAATATAAACTTGCAGTGGATATCTCACACCAGGACGTAAGCCGTGCTGTTACACATAACAAAGGTATTATGAATGGTATTGATGCTGTTGTACTTGCCACCGGAAATGATTTCCGTGCCATCGAAGCAGGAATTCATGCCTATGCTGCAAAAGATGGAATGTATCGGGGTCTTTCAGAGGTTGTCATTGAAAAAAACGTTTTTACATATCAATTAACAGTTCCTTTATCCCTTGGAACTGTTGGCGGACTTACATCGCTGCATAAACTGGCAGCAGAAACACTTCATATTTTGGGTAATCCCAGTGCTGAAGAGCTGATGCAAATTGTTGCAGCCGCTGGTTTGGCCAATAACTTTTCTGCCTTAAAAGCACTGACTACCAATGGCATTCAGGCCGGACACATGAAAATGCACCTCACCAATATATTACTATCGCTCAATGCCACTCCCACAGAAATGAAGAAAGCAAAAAGCCACTTCAAAACAGATACCGTATCCTACGGAAAAGTATCTGATTATTTAACAAAACTCAGAGCAAATCATTAACATGACAAAAACCTATTACAGCCATGGAAAATTATTACTATCAGGCGAATACCTGGTACTGATGGGTGCCAGGGCGTTCGCAATCCCATTAAAGTTAGGGCAAACCCTTACTGTAAAAACAACTCCTGCCGACCGTACTCTTGTTTCATGGAAAGCTTTTGATGAGAAGAATCAAAATTGGTTAACAGTTGGATATACCGGTCAAAAATTATTGTTTGACGGCCCTTGTACTGATAAACTAATTCTTCAGTTACGAAGAATTTTAATGGAAGCCAAGAGGTTAGATCCTGATTTTCTTTCCCAAAAAATGAAATTTGAAGTGGAAACCCATCTTGACTTTAACCTTAATTGGGGCATGGGAAGCAGTTCTACCCTGGTTGCAAATATTGCCGAATGGGCCGGGGTAAATCCTTACCAATTGGCAGCAAACAGTTTTGGTGGATCAGGTTATGATATTGCCTGTGCCATCCATCATTCCGCCATATTTTTCCAGCTTACCAATGAAGTTGCAGCTCCTTCTATTACTCCTGCTAATTTTAATCCATCATTTCATGATAAGCTGTTTTTTGTATATACAGGAAAAAAAAAGAATTCCCGTGAAAGCATTGCCGCTTTTAAAGAAAAAGATAATATCCTGCCAGCAGATATATATCATCTCAGTAAACTTTCAGACGAAATTGCTTCTGCTGAAAATATTGAAGATTTTACCTCGGCTGTTCAGGAACACGAATCATTTCTGGCGAAAAAACTTGGTTTACCCACCGCTAAAGACGCATTATTCTCAACGCTGCAGGGTAATGCAAAATGGTTAGGTGCCTGGGGAGGAGATTTTGTGCTATACCTATCTCAACTTCCGGAACATGAAACGAAAACATTATTGCTAAACGAGGGATTCGAGACATTTTTCAGATACAAGGATGTTGCTCTCGATCAGAAATTTTCAGTTAAACAGGAATAATATTGATGAGTACCATACAACAAGAAGGAAGCATCGGATGGGAATGCCCCTCTAATATTGCTCTGGTAAAATACTGGGGAAAAACTGGCATACAGTTGCCAAAAAACCCCTCTTTAAGTTTTACACTTAAAAAAAGTAAAACACAAACCCGGCTGCATTATAAGAGGCATGATAAAAACACATTTACCCTCACCGTATCTCTGGATGGGAAACCGGCAATTGACTTTCAAAAACGCATCATCCGCTACTTTAAAATGCTGGAGGAAATCCTGCCTTTTATAAATAACTATGCGTATAGCATTGAAACTTCAAATACTTTTCCTCATTCAGCCGGAATAGCCTCTTCCGCATCCGGAATGGGGGCCCTGGCTCTGGCCTTATGCACCCTTGAGGAAATAGTCACATCTAAAAATAGATCTCCGGCTGCATTCTTTGAGAAAGCTTCATATCTTGCCAGAATGGGCTCCGGAAGTGCATCACGCTCCGTATATGGTGGCTACACCATTTGGGGCAAAACAAAGGGTGCAGAAGAATATTCCGATTTATATGCTGTTCCTGTTTCAACTTCTGTTGATTCAATATTTTATACCTTACGTGATGCTGTTCTTATCGTTGATCCGGGCACCAAATCAGTAAGCAGCTCCACCGGGCATGCGCTTATGGAAAATCATCCTTATGCACAGGGCCGCATCAAACAAGCAACTGAAAACATCAAAAAATTGATGGAGGCCCTGAAGAAAGGAAACAAAGAGGCATTTTCTGAAATTGTTGAACAGGAAGCATTGTCATTACACGCCCTGATGATGAGCTCTGAAAGAAGTTTTATACTACTCAAACCTGCCACCCTGGAAATAATAAATGTTATTCGCAAATTCAGGGAAAAAACCGGCATATTTGTTTGTTTTACAATTGATGCAGGCCCTAATGTCCATATGCTTTACCTTGAGGATGACCGAAATACAATTCTCCCATGGCTTAAGCAGGAATTGCTGCAACATTGCTATCAAAACACTTGGATTGATGATGCTGTAGGCGAAGGACCTTTAAAAACAAATTAATGAATGAGTTCGCAAAGGATAGAAGCTATCCGGGAAAACTACTGCTATTTGGGGAATATACATTAATGAATAATTCGGATGCATTGTGCTTCCCGGTGAACGAATATACAGGTACTTTTGTGAAATTTAATAAAAACAGGCATGATGCTGACATGCGGGAGCAATCGGTACAGGCAATAACTTCATTTATTGATTACCTCAAAAGAAAATACGTTAAAAGTAAGTACCCGTTCATAATCAATTTTGATCAATTCGAAAAACATTTTAAAAAGGGATTATTTTTTCAATCCTCCATCAAAACAGGTTATGGACTTGGGAGTTCCGGTGCCCTTGTGGCCGCATTTTATGATACATACTGCAAAAACCTTCATACGGATCAACAGACCGGTGATGAACTTCCGCTTGAGCGCTTAATCAGCCACCTCAGGCTGCTTGAATCCTGGTTTCACGGATCGGGTTCAGGGCTCGACCCGCTGTGTTCATACCTGAATGCCCCTCTGCTGGTAGAACACGGAAGTAGAATCAGGAAAACCAGGATCAAGATGTTCAACGCCCCTGTAACTGTTTTTTTGGTTGATAGTAATCAGAAGAGGAAGACAGCTCCTCTGGTAGCAACCTACAAATTAAAAATTGCCAGTGAAGCGTTTGAAAAATTTATATGCAGAGAATATCTTCCTTTAAATAATGCCTGCATAAAAGGCTTTATTCGTGGAAACGCTCATGATTTTATAACTGCTGTTGCCGCACTATCGGCGCAGCAGTTAAATCATTTTTTGTTTGCTATACCAGAAAATATTCTTGACCTCTGGAAGAGCGGAATTACCAATAATGCTTTTTATATGAAATTGTGTGGTGCCGGTGGTGGTGGATACTTTCTGGGATTTACCACCAACATAGTCAAGACACAGGAATTGGTAAAACATCACCACATGAATATAATTATACCAAAGCTAAATATTTAAGTCTTTATTCATGCAGATTGCGGTTTCAAATGAACAACTCTATCGGGATTTTACCCAGAGCAACTCACCGTCTTTTGTATATTTGGCATAGAATTGGTCGTATGCATAACCGGAATTCAGGGTAGTATCCTGAAAATAAGCCAAACCTTTATACTGGCCTGTGATATAAATATTATTGCTTTCATCGGTACTTATAAATTTGTTGAAATTGATAATACCACCTCCGGCAGGCTTGATCCATAATATGTCAAATGACGGATCAAACTTTGCGAAAAAAATATCGGTCTGTCCACGCGCTATCATCTGCTGATTACCGATCTTTGCAGTATCGGTATAAAAACCTGTTACCAGAATATTGCATTCATCATCTATGGTATAGGTAAAATACTCAACTTCCATAATCTTGTGCAACTCCTCCAAAATATAATCTTCTGATTGCCCGGTAACGGGAAAAAGGCTAAAAAAGAAAATACTGATCATTCCAACAATTGTTTTCATGGCAATTATTTTTTATCAAGATTAAAGTTCATATAAGTAAACATAAGGATCTGCCCTCGTTATTTCATTTTTTAATGATTCTTCAGCTTTCTCCTGGCTTCCCGCAGAACCTCCCGGTTTTTGGAAAAACCTCTCAACTCATCAGCAATTTTATCGCTTAAATGATATACAAGTAGTTCTTCTTCCGCTACCCCATAAAACTTTCCAATACCTGCAATTAGGTCTTTTGTAGGTTTGCGGGTATTTCTCTCAATTTTCCCCAGCGTACTCGGATCAATATCCAGGGAAGCTGCTACCCTTCGCAAGGGTTCCTGCTTTCTGCCACGGAGCTTACGAATATATTCACCAAATGAAGGCTCTCGCATTTTCTTAAATTAATTTAGGCCTATATATGTCCCGATATAATTATTCAGTACATATTTTGTCCAAATATAATGATAATGGTAATTCTAAGCAAATTATTATTTGAAAAATTTGTCTTTTTTATAATATTTAATCAAAAAATGAATTTCAGTGGTCCAGATTCTTTTAAATGTGTGAGTGCTGAGGGTTGATTTAAACTTTGTATTTATATAAAGGCCGGGCTGAAAAACCTTCATTACTGCATTAAATGTTGGCAGATCAAAGGAGGAATAACTACATTTGCAGCGCAAAATAAGATTGCTTATGCATATAGATATCATCACTGCACTTCCGGAAATTCTTACCAGTCCTTTGAATGAGTCCATCCTGAAGCGTGCACAGGCAGCAGGGGTTGTAACAATAGAAGTTCATAACCTCAGAGATTACAGCAGAGATAAACATAAAAAAGTAGATGATTATGCCTTCAGCGGGGGGGCAGGAATGGTTTTACAAATTGAGCCGGTTTTTCATGCCTTAAACTACCTTAAGCAAAAGCGAGTGTACGATGATATCATTTACACATCACCTGATGGTGAGAAGTATAACCAAAAAATGGCCAACCAGCTTTCTACACAAAAAAATATAATAATTCTTTGCGGCCATTATAAAGGTGTGGATCACCGTATCCGCGAGCATCTGATTACCCGTGAAATTTCTGTAGGTGATTACGTGCTTACAGGGGGAGAACTGGCCGCGGCTGTTATTGCAGACAGTATCGTTCGCCTGCTGCCAGGAGCCATTTCAGATGAAACGTCCGCCCTTACGGATTCTTTTCAGGACAACCTGCTTGCACCACCGGTTTATACAAGGCCTGCAGAATTTAATGGCTGGCATGTTCCGGATATTCTCCTTTCAGGAGATACAATAAAGGTGGAGGAATGGAAAATGCAACAAGCCCTGGAACGGACAAAAAAATTAAGGCCGGATTTGCTCAATGAAAATTAACAACATTCCTTTTATATGATTCTAACACGAATTTAATGGTAACTTGCAATTTGTTTATATATGGTTGAAATACAGTTTAATGTAGTTTATATGTTGTATTTTGGATTTCAAAAGCTGGAAATTTATCAGCTTTCAAAAGCGTTGGTAAAGGATATTTATAAGTTAAGCAGTTCTTTTCCCTCAGATGAAAAGTATGCTCTTGTACAGCAAATAAATAAAACAACAATTTCAGTTGCCTCTAATATTGCAGAAGGAACAAGCAGGAATGGTTACAAGGAAAAATACATTTTATTAATCTATCTTATAGCGCTGAAATGGAAATTGATTGCCAAACAGAGATAGCTTTTGAATGCGGATACCTAAAGAAGAATATATTTGAAAATATTTCGAAAAAGGTAAAAAAAATCTATCGGTAAAAATGAGCAACTATATTGCGTTAATCAAAAATAGCAACATTTAAACCACATTTACAACTATATTTAAACAGTATTTTAGGTCCTGTAAAAATATTTAATCACTAGAATAAGGGTAGTACCTTTATTATAAAGCCCAAAAAATGAACAAAAGTCTATCATTACTCACTGCATTAACCATTATCATTGCAAAACCCGCTATTTCTCAGAATACTATTGAAGCTGATCTTGAAGAAGTAAAAATATATTCCGGAAAGGTGGAGCAGACACATAGGGAAAGTGGGCGCAATATTTCTATTATAACCAGAGAAGACATTAATGAGCTACCCGTTCATTCGCTGGATGAATTGTTGCGATACCTGCCCGGGTTAGAGGTGCAATCCAGGGGTGGGTTTGGCGTACAATCCGATATTTCCTTGCGCGGAAGCACATTTAGCCAGGTACTGGTTCTTATTGATGGCATGCGCATAAATGATCCTCTTACGGCACATTTTAACAGCAACATGCCCGTTTCTGTATCGGAGATAAAACGCATAGAGATATTGCGTGGCCCGGCCACGGCTACTTACGGTCCCGATGCGGTAGGTGGTGTTATCAATATCATTACCCGCACATTCCAGCCTACTAATGAACCAAAAAAACTTCACACCGATGGTTCGTTACTTGTGGGGGAAAATAATCTCTTTTCGTCAGAAGCAGGTATCTATATAAAGCAAAAGAAATATGCTGTAGCCCTGGGCGCCATGCTAAACCAATCCGATGGACACCGGCTTCCTTCTGACCTGCGTGGAGATTTTGATCTAAAAACCCTTAGCCTTTCCGGAAATTACAAGTTAAGTGATAAATGGCGGGCAGCCATTCGCACCGCATGGGATTCACGAGATTTTAATGCACAGTATTTTTATACGCGAAGCCCTTTTGATCTTTCCCGGGAAGTTACCACTACATCCTGGAACCAATTGCATTTAAAGCGTATTTCCAATTATTCGCATACAAGCTTTGATGTTGGATACAAAAGCACTTCAGACACATTTCTTTTTAACCCTGCTTTTCCGGCAAACGTTCATAAAACACGATTTTTAAACACGCAGATAAATCACAGCTGGCATATTTCCCAGAAGATGCGAATAAGCTTTGGAGCGCAATATGACTTGCGCACAATTGAAAGCACGGACAGGGGAGACCACACCAATTTTCACACCGGTATATATGGGATTTTATTCGTGAAACCCCTTGAAAAACTTAGTGTAACTGCGAGTTTACGTGGAGATTACGATGAGGTGTACGAATTTGAAATATTGCCTCAGCTCAATGTTGCCTGGGCTGAAGAGAAACTCACATTACGCACCTCGGTAGGCCGTTCTATTCGTGCAGCAGATTTTACTGAACGTTATATTTCTACAAATATTCCGGGAGAATTATCTGCTTACAGAAATCTGGGTAACCCTTTTTTAGGTCCCGAAACAGCCTGGAGTTATGAAGCAGGCGCTGATTTTTCTTTATCCAAGGGTCTGGAATTGCGCTTAACCGGTTTTATCAGGCAGTCAGACAATCTCATTGACTACATTTTAACCAGTGAAAATGAAATCATCAATAATAACAACCTGCAGAGCGACAGCCTCTACTTTTATACACAAAACATAAAAGAACTTACCACACGTGGAGTGGAAGCTGAAATCTGGTATACCCGCAAACTGGGTCAAAAAGCACATTTTCAGTTTATCGGTGGATATTCCTGGTTTGATTCATATAATGATGAGGGTGTAGTTTCAAAGTACATATCGAACCACGCAAATCATCTGGTAACTGCCAATGCAATTTTTGCGCATAAGCTGGGAAGAATAAGTATCAACACCTTGTATAAACATAGAAATGGCGAAATGGATGAAACTGCGGGTTTCTTACTTGAGAAATCTTATGCCATTGTAAATGCACAGGTGGATATTAATGCATATAAAAATGCTGTTTTTCTTACACTGCAGGCCAAAAACATTTTTAATGAAAAATACAGTGATATTTTAGGTGCAGAAATGCCTGGCCGCTGGATGATGGCTGGGGTCAGATGGAATTTTAATCGTAGACAGCCCCCGGAAAATTAACCTGACCTAAATAATTACTAATAAGCAGTATGCCATACGGAAAACTTTACTTAATTCCCACCGGACTAGGTTCTGGTGCATTGGAGATAACCCTGCCGCAAACGGTGGAGATACTTATATCCACAAAGTTCTATATTGTTGAAAATATACGTACCGCCCGCCGATTTATCAGTAGTTTAAAGGCCAATATTAATATAGATTCACTTCAATTTTTTGAATTAAATAAGCATACAAACCCAAACGACATTAGTTCCTTTATAAAACCTGCCTTTGCGGGAGAAGATGTAGGTCTTCTCTCAGAAGCCGGGCTACCCGGGGTTGCTGATCCGGGTGCAAAAGTAGTGTCTCTGGCACATCAAAACAATATCAATGTAATACCATTGCCCGGTGCTTCTTCCCTTTTTCTTGCGCTTATGGCGTCAGGGCTCAACGGGCAGCAATTTGCATTCAACGGATATTTGCCTGTTAAAAGCAATGAGCGCATGCAGAAAATACGCTTTTTTGAAAACCGGTCAAGGGCCGAGAATCAATCACAGATTTTTATAGAAACCCCCTACCGGAACAACGCACTTTTAAAGGATTTTGTGTCAGCCTGTAACAGCAAAACCCATCTTTGCATAGCCGCAGACTTAACCATGGAAACAGAGTTCATCAATACCAAAACCATCGGTGAGTGGAAAAATAAACTGCCAGATCTGCATAAGCGCCCGGCAGTATTTATTATTCAGCTAATAAATTAAAAACTTTTTCATGTGCGGGGTTGGTGAAAGGCCCCTGTGTATATTTTTATAAAAAAGCTACAACAGTATTATTCAATATTTATTACTTCAACTTCAAAAACCAGGGGCATATAAGGTGGAATTGTACCCCGGCCTACTGAACCGTACCCCAATTGATAAGGTATAATAAGAATGGATTTACCGCCTTTTTTCATCATGCTTACTCCCTCGTCCAACCCTTGTATCACTCCTCCTGAATCATAGGCAAACTTATAAGGATCTCCTGGTTCACTATCCATAAAAACACGACCATCAATAAAATAGCCCAGCAGATCAACTGAAACTGAATCTGCCGCAACGGGAGGATTGCCTGTTCCCTCTTCCACCTCAATATAATATAACCCCGAGGAGGTTTCTGTGGCAATATAATTGCTGTCAGCTATATAATTAGTAATTACCTCTTCCTGATAGGTGCCGGGATCTTTGATTACCGTTAAAAGTTCCATATCTAAAATGAGTGAAGAATAGCTGGGCACCAGAGATGATGAGAATTTACCAAAGCCAAGTTCCGGGGGTACGAGTATGCGAGCTGTGCCACCTTCTTTCATCAGCTGAACGCCTTCTGACATCCCCTCAAATATATTTTCCGCCTGCAACCGTGATGCCCCATAAAAGACATTTTGACGATAAATTCCATTCTGAATTGCCACACTTTTTATATTGGTATCCACCACCTTACCACTTACCAACCGAATGGTATATAATAAATCAAGATAGTCGCCGGGAACCGGCGATGGCCCATTTCCAGGCGATTGCTCAAGATAATACAAGCCAGATTCTTCGGGTTGAATAGTAATGCCATTTTCCAGAAGATAATTTTCAAATTTCCTTCGTTCATTGGCTATTATTTCCTCCGTGTTATCATCCTCACATCCAGAAAAGATAATCAAAACCAAAGATAATAACCAGAAAATCTTATGATTCATATTTTAAAAATTAATTTTTGTTTTAAAAAAAAATTACGTTTTCATACTTTTCAAGCGCCATAGATAGATGAAAATTATAGTTGTATGGTTGCTTTAAACTTTCCCTTTTTTTACTTCTATTAATTCAACTTCAAAAATGATTGAAGTATAAGGAGGAATAATACCTGTGCTGCTCCCGGATTTTCCGAAGGCAACATCAGACGGCATTATAAAAAGCGATTTCTCCCCTTCCTCCATTAACCCAATGGCTTGTTCCATTCCTTCAATTACCTGCCACTCCTGTCCATACACAAACCCAAAAGGTTCCTTTCTTTTAATTGTGGAATCAAAAAACTTTCCATTTAAAAAGCGGCCTTCATAATGTACAATTACAGTATCGCCCTTTTCCACCTTTTTACCATTACCTGATTTCAGGTTTAAATAATATAGGCCGTTTTTCAGATTCTCTACCGGTAACTCACTGTTTTTTAAGTATTGCTTTAAGATAACCTGTTCATAATCACCAAAATCTTCTATCCACTTTACAAAA
>Ga0207419_1001277_pt1 | contig 19439 bp, 19 predicted proteins | sample ElkSloMetagenome_4_FD_184723 | JGI IMG/M metagenome (GOLD analysis project Ga0207419, IMG submission 184723) | Hot spring microbial communities from Elkhorn Slough, Monterey Bay, USA - MD2A (version 2) | ecosystem: Environmental > Aquatic > Marine > Intertidal zone > Estuary: Microbial mat ...
TTCGCTTTTGGTAGCATATAGGCTATAGGCATAATTAAAATAAAAGCGGTCTAAATTATTTTCGGTCAGGCTATTTTCTTCAACTTTATCATACCATTTTCTAGCATAAGCCATTCTACCATTATTAAAATAATAATCCCCAACATCTAAATAGGCATAATTTTGCTTTGTACTTGTAGGGTGTTCCTCTACAAAACGCATTATTAATTCATCGGCGTTAGGGGCATCTAAACGAATGGCGCAGTTGGCTAAATAGTATTCGCTATCAGTAACAAGCGATTCTTGTTGCGAAAGAGTTTTAACTTTTAAAAAAGCAGTTTCCGCCGCCCTATATTGTTCTAGATGATAGAGTTTAAGAGCCTCGCTAAAAGTTTCCAGTTCATGGGTATACACCTTTGTTTCTTGAGCATGATTTGCTAAACCCACGACGCACACTACTGCCAATACCATTTGTTTTATACCGGTCATAGCCATTTTATTTATATCGCTTTCGTTCATTAAAGTTAAAATCAAAAATAAACATTTACATTTCCTATAACGCTAAGATGCTGTCTTAATTATGTAAGAATTGTTTCATTTTACAATAACCAATTTAAATGTGCATACCTAATTTTAATATTTGACGTTTGTACTATTACCTTTACCTTTACGACAAGATAATTTTACAAACATATGGAAGAGCAGGTTCTTAATCTAAAAGAGGCCACCATTTTTCAAGGGGATAACATGGTATTATCTGACGTTAATTTTGAAATGACCAAAGGAGATTTCGTTTATCTTATAGGTAAAACAGGAAGCGGCAAAAGTAGTTTTATGAAAACGCTGTACGGCGATTTGGCCCTTACTGAAGGTGAAGGTCATGTGGTAGATTTTAATTTAAGCACTCTTAAGGAAAGAGATATTCCCTTTTTAAGACGCAAATTGGGAGTGGTGTTTCAGGATTTTAAACTTTTACCAGATCGCACCGTTAATGGCAATCTAGAGTTTGTACTTAAAGCCACAGGTTGGAAGGATAAAGAAGCTATTAAAAAAAGAATTACAAAGGTCTTAGGAAAAGTAGATATGACCACCAAAGGGTTTAAATATCCTCATGAACTGTCTGGTGGTGAGCAACAACGTATTGCCATAGCCAGGGCACTTCTAAATGAACCAGAACTGATTCTCGCAGATGAACCTACAGGAAATTTAGACCCACAAACGAGTATTGAAGTTATGGAAGTTCTTCAGGATATTAATAAAAATGGTAAGACTATACTTATGGCCACACACGATTATGCCTTGCTCCTAAAATATCCTAACAAAACATTTAAATGTGATGAGAATAAGGTTTTTGAAGTAGTTCAACGCAAAAATTAATTATGTATATCAAACTAAAAGCAATTGCTAAACAAATTCTACCAAAACCCTTTATAGAAAAGAACGAATTCTTTTTTAGGAAAATCATAAGCTTAAAATACCGAGGAACACAACATCAATGCAATATTTGTGGCATAAAGCTTAAACGTTTTGTTGACATTGATGGTGAAGATTTATTATGTCCCAACTGCGGAAGTCGAAGCAGAACAAGAAGGCTTTACATACAACTCATAAAACATAATGCGTTTAATGGCCATGTTTTACACTTCTCACCTCCAAAGACATTACATAAACGGTTTAAACAGCTGAAAATGACATATTATAGTTCAGATTTTAAGAACGAATTTACTGCAGATTACAATTACAATATTACCTCAATTCCTACCAAAGAAAATTTCTTTAATACTATCATTTGCTATCATATTTTAGAGCACATTGAAAACGACAAAAAAGCTATTTCTGAATTGTATCGTGTTTTAAAGCCAGATGGAATATGTTTTATTCAGACACCATTCATTGATGGCGAAACAAAAGAAGATCCTTCTATTACTTTGCCAGAAGATCGAAAAAAACATTTCGGTCAAGAAGATCATGTTAGAATATATGCGCTTGCTGACTTAGTTTCTAGATTAAAAGTTGCTGGGTTTAAAATTGAGGTTAAAAGTTTTGAGAATGAAACTTATAATGGCTTAAACAATGAGACCTTAATTATAGCAACTAAATAGACTAATCGTCAATTTTATCTTTATAGACATGAGGGTTTTTGCGTATACCCATCCTAAATATTTTACGGACTGCCATTCGTAATCCTGAATCAATATCTAAAACTAGATTCTTAAGCGTCTCATTAGGTCTTCCTCTAAACTTAGTGACATGAAACCTATCTGTTTCTCTTAAAGAAACAGGACTAAAATAATAGTTAGATATACAACAGCGTGCACTTTGCTCAGATTTCACTTTATTTACTGAATGCCAAGAATGTTGGTGTGTAGCCATAACAGCAAGTCTATTAAATTTACTTTCAATAACTACAGGATCTTTTTTAGGACCATGAGGCCAAATTTCTAGATGACCACCATTGTCTAGTTGCCAGTCTGGAGTAACATAATACAACAAATTTAAAACGCGCCAGCGTTTGCGTTCAGCATCATGAGAATTATCTAAATGTGGATTCAAAAAATTATCATGCTCCATTAGGGACAAACCGCCAGCATAAAGTGACTCATCCGCAAACAAAGTTTCAATTCCAGTAATTTCACCAATAAGCTTTACGACCTCTTTATGCTGAAACGCATAAAGCACATCTTCAAGTAGTTGATTATGCTCGTTCATTTGAGCAGACACATACTTATACTCTCTTATACTCTTTAATTGCCTCATTTTAGATTTACTTGGAAATACTTCAAAGCAATTATTAGCTAGATCTAAAGGAAACAAATCATCAATATAAAAAAATCCTATTCCATTCTTAGAATCATTATACTGCTGCTTCAATTGTGATAACTCAACGCTCAGTTTTTGACATATAAGCTTAGCAATATCCTCGGATTTTTTCGTATTCATTGATGATCTTTTGATATACGCAATTTAAGATATTTAATTCTTATTTTAGCCTATATGATATCAATACTCATTCCCGTTTATAATAATTACGTTACCGACTTGGTAACTACTTTGAAGGAGCAATTAAATCTAATTGATATTAAATACGAAATCATATGTCTCGATGACAAATCTGAGTCAAAATTCATTGATAAAAATATTGGTGTTGAAAAGTTGGGCAATGTAAAATACTTACAGTCTGAGCATAATTTAGGCAGAACTAAAACTAGACATGAACTCGCCAATTTGGCAAACTACGACTGGCTCCTATTTTTAGACTCTGATGTTTTTCCAAAAACGGACTTGTTTATCCGAAACTACATTAATAAATTAAATGCGGATTATGATGCTGTTTTTGGTGGTTTCGCCTATAAACGTGAACTTCCCGAGCCTACTTATAGACTTCGTTGGAAATATGGAATTAACCAAGAAGAAAAACCTGCTGGGCTCAGAAACAATAAACCATATAAAATAATTATTTCAGCTAATTTTTTGATTAAAAAAGCATTATTCATGTCAATAAATTCTGAGGTATCTGAGCACAATTATGGGCTTGACAATATATTTGGTGCCAAATTAAAAAACAAAAAGGCCAGCGTTAATCATATTGATAATGAAGTTTATCATCTGGGTATTGAAAGCAGCGCGAATTATCTAAAGAAAAAAGAAGAATCTGCATTGACAGTTCTTAAATATTATAAGCAAAATAAAATAATGGACCATCAAAATGATTTACTGTCACTTTTTCTCTTTTGCAAACGTTACAAAATCAATCACATATTAAGTCTTATTTATAAAGGGTTTAATCCTGCCATCAAGAAGAACCTAACTGGAACCGACCCATCTGTTAAGCTGCTACAACTGTATAGAATTAGTTTCATTTGCTACAAGGATCTTCATCCATGAAAATATATGAAATTAAGTAACTTTACCCTGATTGTTTAAAGTATGTCAAATTTTTTTTCCATTGTAGTAACTGTTTATAACAAGGCACACTTTGTGGTGAAAACAATTAATAGTATTCTTAACCAAACTTACCAAGATTTTGAATTAATTATTGTTGATGATGGCAGTACTGATAGTAGCTTAAATGTTTTAAATACTATTAAAGATGATCGTATAACGATTTACTCAACAAAAAATCAAGGTGTATCTGCTGCAAGAAATTATGGTCTAAAGAAAGCTAAACATCGATTTGTAGCGCTTTCTGATGGAGATGATCTTTGGTTAGATAATCATTTAGATGAATTAAAAAAACTAATTGATTCTTATCCAAATTGTGGAATTTACGCTACATCTTACGAGAAACAGTTTTTTGAAAGTTATACAACTAAACCCAATTTTAATAATGTTGATCATCCTTTCTTCGGTGTTGTTGAAGACTATTTTAAAACCAGTCTGGCGGATAATATACTTTGGACATCAGCAGTCTGTATACCAAATCAAATTATAAAACAAGGTTTCATTTTTGATGAAACCATTGGTTGTGGTGAAGATATTGATCTATGGATTAGCATAGCTAAAGCATTTAAAGTTGGATTTTCTTCTAAGGTTACGGCACTAAAAATGATTCATAATGAGGACAATCACTTATCCCTTACAAAAAATATTCCTGATTTAATATCAGTTATTGAAAAGCATAAAGGTGACGAGAAAACGAATTCATCTTTAAAGGCCTATTTGGATATCAATAGGTTTAGTATTGCAATGGAAGCTAAACTCCGAAATGATTATTCAAACTATAAAAAAATTAAACAAGAAATCAATCTAAAGCACCTTAACAAAAAGCTACTTGTCTTATTACATCTTCCTTCTGTAGTATTAAGATTGCTAAAATTTTTTAAATTCTTTCTGTTAAGAAAGAAACTCTACCGTTCACCTTTTTAGATCACAAAAGCTTTTGTAATCTCTAATATATTCCGCTTCGTTAAATTCTGTTGAAGCCAGAACTAGGCAAACAGCACCCGAAGAAAAATTTTCAATTTCTCTCCAAATATTAGTTGGAATATATAATCCTTGAGTGGGTTTATTGAGCATGACCCTCTTTTTATTTGAACCGTCGTCGATAATTACTTCAAAACTTCCACTGAGGGCAATGATTACAGATTCTTGATGCTTATGAGCATGCCCACCTCGATAACTATCACTAGGCACATCATACAAATAATACACCCTTTTGATTGGAAATGGTAATACTTCTTTTTCAATGACTGCTAATGAGCCTCTTTCGTCGTGTACTTTTGGTATTTCTAATAAGCGCGTTTCTTGTAGTGTTGCCATCCTTTTATTTTAATACTAACTTCCATTGTTCACCTATACGCTTTGTAGTGAATTTTTTAACACTACTTGTCGCATTAGATTTGCAATTTAAATATAAGTTTTCATCTTCAACCATTCTATTGAGTGCTTCTTTAAAAGCACCCTCATCAAAATTATCAACTAGCAATCCGTTATGCTCATTGACAATGATCTCATTCGGACCCGACTCGCAATTTACAGAAACTACTGGTGTTCCTAATGATAAGGACTCAACTAAAACCATAGGAAAGCCTTCGTACCTACTTGTTAGAACGGTTAAATACGCATGCTTTACAATTTCATAAGGATTACTGACGAAATCAAGAAATTCTATACAATCCCCGTTGGGCATTTTTGCAACCGTATTCTTTAATTTTTTCTTGTCCTTACCATCACCTAAAATTTTTAATTTCACATCTAAACTTGGTAATTTAGATTGTGAAAATGATTGTAGTAATAATGTAATATTTTTTACTTCATCATCAATGCGCCCATAAAATAAAATGTATTTCTCATATGGGCGTTTTTCATTGCTATCTTTTTGATGAGACAGACAAATGGCATTATGTATGACTTTAAGATTATTGAACCCATAAGATGCCTTCAGTTTGCTTGAAATAGCTTCTGAAACACACACCAACTGGTAGGCCGATTTGTAAAGCCACTTTGCTAGAAACTTATTGGGTTGTATATAAGATTCAACTCTATAACTGTGAACGCCATAAATGACCTTTATTGAATTATAAATAATCTTTGTTATAAAAATCTCTTTAAGACCGATGCGCGTTCGGTTATCTATGATGTAATCGAAACTATTTTCCCTGAGGTAGGTATTAAAAACTAATAATCGTTTAAGTCGACCAATAAGTGTGTCATTCTTCTCCTTTAATTCACCTAAGTTTAAGAGTTTTCCTTTGTAGGGATAATCCACAACATTCAATACAGAAACAATATGAACCTCATAGCCTAAATCATATAAAATTTCTGATAAGCATGCCGATGACCGCTCTGCTCCACCACCACCGAGCGAAGAAACCACAATGCAGACTTTTTTGATCTTAGATTTAATCATTAAAAAAGTATCTTTGAGACAAAAGTAATGATATAAATGAAGATATTACTGGTTGGCGAATATAGCAGATTACACAATTCTTTGAAAGAAGGATTGCAAGCCTTAAATCATGAGGTGACCTTAATTGCCGAAGGTGATTATTTTAAAAATTACCCTGCAGATATCAAATTAAATAGACGTTTTCAAAAGGGAATACTTAAAAAATTTAAGGTAGCTTTTTACAAGCTTTTTAAATTAGATATCGGTTCGCTAATATTAAAGCAACAATTTTTCTCTAACGCTAAATATCTTAAAGGCTATGATGTTGTGCAGCTAATAAATCAAAATCCTTTAGGCATACAACCCAAAGATGAGCTGGAGGTCATAGAATTTTTAAGGCAAAATAATACGAAATTGTTTCTCATGGCCTGCGGCACCGACTATGTCTCAGTGAATTTTGCTTATAATAATCCAGAAATGACCTCTGTTCTTACCCCTTTTTTTAAGGATAAAATAAATGAAAAGCACTATAAGCATGTCCTAGAGAAACGATCTAAGGAAAGTTTAAGGTTGTATACGTACCTTAAAAACACATGTAACGGCATCATAGCCAGTGATATGGATTACCACATTCCTTATAAAAACGAGAAAAAATACATTGGACTTATTCCCAACCCTGTAAATATGGATAAAATTAAATATCTACCGTTAAACACAGAGGGTCTCAAAGTTATATTCCATGGTATTAACAGGGCTAACTATTATAAAAAAGGTAATGATATTTTTGAAGAAGCTTTAAAAATAATTGAAGGTCAGCATAAAGACAAGGTAAAAATTATAAGAGCAGAAAGTATGCCCTATAATGACTATATAAAGGCTTACGATGAGGCGCACATCTTATTAGACCAAATTTATGCATATGATCAAGGTTACAACGCTCTAGAAGCTATGGCCAAAGGTAAAGTTGTGTTTACAGGTGCAAGTCACGAGTTCTTAAATTATTACAATTTAGAAGAAGATGAGGTATGCATTCATGCTGAAGCTGATAGCCGTGCAATTGCAAACAAGCTGGAAGATCTTATACTTAATCCTCATAACATAACGGCGATTTCTAAACGCGCTAGAGCTTTTATAGAAAACGAACATGATTATATTAAAATCGCACAGCGCTACGTGGCTACATGGACTAAAAACTAATCGCCTTTTTTAGCTTTAAAATTCATCCAAATTAAAAATGCCACTACTGCAAAATAGAATATATACCTAACAAAATGAGCCATTACAACACCTTCAGTACCATAATACTCAATAAAAACATAGGTAAATACGTAAAATAAAATAAGGGAAATAATTTCTGTAGCAACATAGCTTTTAACCAAGCGCTTGGCCAAAAATTGATGAGATAACACCAAAGCGGCCAGTCTTACAAAATCACCGAGTAATTGCCATTTAAATAAAGGACGCATTCCTAAAAAATCAGGATAAATAATCTGGATTATGACGTCTTTAAACAAAAAAACCAGAACCATACCTAAACCAAACAGTGGTAATATAGTTTTATAAATTTTAAGTACTTCAGCAAGGAATGCAGATTGAGTTTTAATACTTGCAAATTTTGGCAGTACATAAAGGGTAAAAAGTCCTGTAGCAAAAACCATGTAGTTTTTAGAAATAAAGGTCATGGCCGTCCAATAACCCGCTTCATTAACATTAATTTGATTGGTCAAAACCGTTCTAATATGCAGTTCTACATAATTAACTAGAAAAGAAGAAACAAAGGACATTAATGTAAATGCTAGTAATTTATTAGCATAAAACGGACGTAATGAGAGAGAAGAAATCTCTACATATTTAAATAAGACCTTACCAAAAATAATAACCAACACTGCTAAATGGATGGCTGGTGCAATAGCAATAGCTATTAGAACACCTTGAAGATCATAATTTAAGAGTGCCACCACTAGTGCGGCTGCAGAGAGCACATAGCTCACCAATTCAATAACCGCGTATTTTTTATAATCGGACAATCCATTAACTACTCCATTAAATACTCTGCCTATGGCTATAAACGGTACAATGAAAGCCAATATTATTGGGACATAGTCATAGTTAGTTGAATTGAAGAGGTAATCTGACAACCATTCTGCGGTAAAAAATAAAATGAGACTAGAAATTAAAGATCCTACAAGAATAAAAAGGCCTACCGTAGAAAATAATTTTCTTCGTTCTTGAGTATTATCTTTAAATTCAGAAACATACTTTACAACACCGCTAAAGGTACCGAGCGTTGATGTACTGACAAGCATAGCCAATAAATTGCGTACTTGGCCAACACTAGCTATACCAGCTTCACCAACCATAAGAGCAAGCAATCGCTGTACAAACACCGAAATAATAAGTCGTATGGAAATAACCACAGCATTAAGCGAGGTAATTTTTAATACGATATTCCCTTTTAAAGCATTAAAGAATTTCACCGTTGATCATAATTTAGTCATTGATAGTATCCTCTGGTAGGATGCCAAATAATGAACTGCTAAATAAAAGTAACACCATACCAAAGTACATCAAGTAACTTAAAAAATGGCCTATTACTGCTCCTTCTAATCCAAAAATATCAATGAAGTACACACTAGATATATACAAGATAATGAACAAAAAGACTTCGAGTATAATAAAATGATAAAACATTTTCTTAGCTAAGAACTGATAGGTTATCACCGTAGCTATTACCTTTAAAAAATCGCCCATAATCTGAAAGCCAAATAAAGTTTCTACAGGTTCAAATTCTTCACTTAACAGAATTGGCACTAATAATGACCTGCCAAGATAGATGAGTACCAACACCAATCCAAATACGGGAACCACGTTTCTGTAAAAGCCAAATATCTCTTTTCTAAACGCCTGCTTTGTGTCTAACTCGGTTAGTCTAGGTAGAACATATAGGGTCATTATAGAATTAACAAACAGTAAGTAGTAATACGATATTCTGTTCATGGCTTGCCAGTAGCCCGCTTCTTTTATACCAATTTCATTGATGATATAATTTCTTATAAAAATGAGTGTAAGCGGCATGGCAATAGTAGTTACTAAAGCAATAAGCATGTACGGCTGTAAAACTTTAACCACCGAAAAATCTACTTTGGTTATTTTAATTAAGGACATAAAATTTTTTCGACTTAAAATCCCCACAACAGAAATGAGAAGACTTAAAGCTGGTACAATTACCACGGCAATAAGAGCTCCATCTATGTTATCTTGCCAAATAAGTAAAATGGTAATTAATAAGCCCAACACCTGACCCAAAATATTTATAATCAATAAGATTTTATATTTTGAAAATCCGTTCATTATTGAAAAAATGAACATATTCAAGGCATAAAACGGAAGCACCAAGGCCAACGTTTCAATGACATAGGCATAATTGTACTGGTAAGAAAAAATAAAATCATTGATGTTTTCAGCATTGTAATAACAACCAAAAGACAGTAACATTGAAGTAAAGAAGCCGAAATAAAATACAGAAGACAGTGTACGTGAGAGCTCCTTAACATTAGATTTACATTCATTTAAAAGCTTCACGACACCATTATAAAACCCTGCGATAGCAGCAGTTTGAGCGGCACTTAAAAAATTACGGAGATTCCCAATAAGAGCCATACCCTCTGCACCAATAAACACCGCAACAAACTTAGATATCACAATACCTGTGATGATTTTGAGGCTTAAATTTACAGAATTTAAGCCGCCAGACTCTACTAAGACTTTGGTATTTATGTAGGTTAAAAACTTTTTCAATTAATAGGCATTAATAAGCTTAATAACTGTTTCGACTTCATCAGTTGTCATTACGGGACTCATGGGCAAACTTACAATCCTTTTATGAATTTCTTCAGTAATTGGTAAATGAAAGTTCGAAAACCACTTTAAAGCCAATTGCTTATGTGGTGGAATTGGATAATGAATTACATATTGTATAGCATGGTTATCTAGATACCTTAAAAGATCATTTCGGTCTTCTACTTCAACCACGAAGGCATAGAACACATGATCCTTAGCACCGCTGTACTGCGGCAATTTAATTTTAGGATTTGTAATACCTTTTAAATAAGTCTGGGCTATCCTTCGTCGTTGATCGTTATCCTCATCCAAACATTTTAATTTTATGCTTAAAAATGCCGCTTGCAAATCATCTAATCGACTGTTAAATCCTATGACATCATTTTTATACTTTTCCTGACTTCCGTAATTGCGCAGCAAAGCTACTGTCTCATATAAGGCTTCGTCGTTGGTCGTTATTGCGCCACCATCGCCTAAAGCTCCTAAATTTTTACTGGGGTAAAAACTAAAAGCAGCGGCATCACCTAAATTACCTGCTCGCTGACCCGTTGTTAAACAAGCCCCATGAGCTTGGGCTGCATCTTCTATAAGCAATACATTGAATTTTTCAGCAAGATCCCTTAAGCCAACCGCATCCGCTAGCTGACCATACAAATGCACCATAATAATTGCTTTAACACTCGGTGTCATTTTGGGCATCACCGCTTCAGCATCTAAATTATAAGTTAAGTAATTAGGTTCAACAAAAATTGGTTGTAATCCGGCATGAAGTACCGATAAGATTGTTGCCACAAAAGTGTTTGCAGGAACAATAACTTCATCTCCTTCCTTTAACCGTCCAATATGGATATAGCCTTTTAAAATTAAGGTTAAAGCATCTAGCCCATTACCAACACCCAAACTATAATCAGCACCACAATACGTTGCAAATTCTTTTTCGAAAGATTTCAAAGCATCGCCCAAAATATAACTTGAATTTTGAACCGTTGAACGAAGAACTTCCTCATACTCTGGAACAAATCTGGCGTTCACTTTATGTAAATCTAAAAACTTTATCATACAAAGACCTCGTTTAGAAAAGACCCATTTGCCGTATTAATTTTAAAGAAAGATTGTGGTACTGCTCTGGCACCAAAACCTTCTTTCCAATACAACAAACCTTCGTTAATATGCTGACCCTTATTGATGTTAGATATGCCAAAATCAAAAAATGGTTTATCCTTAAATATATTTTTAAGCAAATGATCATGTAGCACATCCAAGCTCCCTAATTTATTTTTACTGTCATTAGCAGATATATATTGTGAATGCGCGACATTTTTGGTTTCAAAAATAGTAGTTCCTGCAACAATGCTATCCTTTTGGTAAACGTTAAATTGACGAATTTGATTAGGAAAAAGCCCTTTTAAATAAGAGATTTCTTCGAGACTGTGCACGGGTTTTACATTATGCTTACTTTTGAGATTTGGAATCAATATTGTATTCCAAAAAGCTTCAAAAGTAGCTTCTTCTTTAACGGTAACACCATGCCTTAGCCCACGCTTAATTCCGGCTTTGCGGTCTCTAGAATAGGTGGTATTTGCCTTTAGATCTATAACAGATAAAACATCAGTTCTAAAGACTTCTGCCTTTAGTTTAAACATGAGATAATCTAAAGCATTATTAATACGATAATTTAAATAAATAGCAGGTAGCGCTTTTAGAACTAGCTCTTGAATGTTATTTTTTTTTAGAAACAACAAAACAGATTTAACGACCTCGACTAATACATGAAATTTAAGATCTGCTTTGTAAATAAAACCCCCATATGTTAAGCCTTGGTGCGAATACAATACTTGTTGCTCTATATTGGCTGGTAAACAAGCTACGAGCGTCTTATTTTTAAAAATCAATAAAGAACAATCCTGAAATCGATCGGAATGGTACTCGATAAAATCACGCTGAAATAGAAAAGTATCCTGATTAGCTTTCTTTAAAAAAGTATTCCAATCTTGTTTGTATTGAGGCTGATATGTTTTTACGCTGTAAATAGAACTACCTTTTAATCGATGTGAAATTACAAATTTTAACGAATTTGTTATCGCTTTTTACTGGTAGATTCTATAGAATCATTTGGAATGTTAGAAGAATCAATAATATAAAGCGGTCTATTTTGAACGTTTTTATTTATTCGACTAATGTACTCCCCGATAATTCCGATAGATAGGAGTTGTATACCACCTATAAAGGCTGCGCTTATAATTATTGAGGTCCAACCTGTAATAGTGGCTTCGAACACAAAATGTGCAAAAACAGCATAAATAATAAGACCAAATGAAAACAAGGAAATAATAAGGCCTAAGCGACTTACAAAAAGAAGGGGTTGGTCTGAAAATCCCGTAATGCCATCTAAAGCAAATCGTAACATTTTACTATAAGAATAAGTACTTTTACCATGCTGTCTCGAAGCCCTATCAAAGGTTACATAAGTTTGTTTAAACCCTAGCCAAGCCACTTGACCTCTAAGAAATTTATTTTGTTCGGGCATTGTTTTAATCGCCGCCACGACTTTATGAGATAACAGCCTAAAATCACCAGCATCTAGAGGAATTTCGAAAGCAACGATTCGCTTTAACAAGCGGTAATAAAGTTTCGCTGTGAATTTTTTAAGGAAAGACTCCCCTTCTCTTTTATTGCGCTTGGCATAAATGACATCATAGCCTTCGTTAAATTTATTATACATGGCCTCAATAAGTTCTGGAGGATCTTGAAGGTCTGCATCCATTATAACACTACATGTAGCATCAACATAATTTAAACCTGCAGTAATGGCTACTTGATGCCCAAAATTTCTACTAAAATTAATATAATACACCTGTTGATCTTTTTCAGAAAGTTTTAAAATCTCAGCTAAAGAATCATCTGTACTACCATCATTTACAAAAATTAGCTGATAATTTTGAGTCATCTTATTTAGGGTATTCTTCAATCTATCGTAAAGTAGCCTTAAATTATCTGCTTCGTTAAAAACGGGAATAATGATAGCTATGTCGTGCAGTGGCATTTCTTTCTAACTTAAAATATCGCTCTAAGATAAAAGAAATGATTCAAAGTTAAATTATTCTTTGGGTTGGTAAATATTAAAATACGCGTTGCTCCATACGATTTCATAGTTGTGCCTTTCTAGAAAGGATATGAAAATAAAATTTCTTTCATTACTATGATAGTCTGAATTTTCTCCTATCGTAGACAAGTAATTATTTTTCGGTTCTGAAAATGTTCCGATGGTCTCAAATTTCTGTTGAACCACTATAGGCAGTGTAGGAATGCTTTGCTCTGCTTTTTTCAATTTCTTTTCAAAGGAATTGTAGTCATAAATCCAGACCCAAGGATTATACATGTAAGGCTTGGTTTCTGTTAAAAAATGAAGCATGGGTATTTTATCATAGGCCAACAGATAATCACCCGAATCCACATAAGGCTCAAGATTAACAAGCAATTCATTAACTATTGCGGCTCGTCGTTGGGTTGTGTAAATGCCATTAGCATTATCATTATTTATATCATATGTTTTTAAGAATCTACTGCCTTTATCAAAATATGCTTCCTGGGATATATTATATGTCTTTAAAACAAAAAATCCAACAATTAACCCTAAAAGTACAGCATCAAATTGGATCCTTTTAGATTTACTAAGCTTTGACTTTATGCTGTTGGCAACATAAAAAAATAGTGGGAGCCCTATCCAAATAGCCATATAACCACTGCTTAAAATTCCTCCAGCACTACCTAAGGTTAATGTTATTAATACCATGAGTGATATAAAACCTATCATTTTTATTTCCATTTCTACTGAAGACTTGACTGCAACTAAAAAACTAGCAACCAAGCACAAAAAATATACGGGGTAAATATTGGCCGTATGAAACCAAAACATAAAAAGCAAGACACTTGAACCAGCTATAAAATATTTCACCCAATTTTGAGTACCTAAAAAACTATGTATTAAGAATAAGAATAATAGGATGCCCGCAAATTTTAGCCCTTCTAGGGCTATACTTGTGTAATTGTCAATTGGTGCTTTAAAAACTGACATAAAATTGTGCGAACTACCCTCAGTACCACCAAGATCTATTAGGGTTAATAAGGCCTCTTTCATAATTGAAAGTTGTTCTAATTGCCATAAGGTGAATCCTACAAGACATATACCTGCTAAAGCACCAAATAAAAGTACACTCATAGCCTTTATTGATTTTACAAGAGGTATTTTCTTTAAATAATAGGCATAGGGAATACTCAAAATCAAAATAAAAAGTACCGCATTGGGCAAACGTGTAAACACATTGACACTTAAAAGCATACCCGTAAAAAAATAGTATGCCATTCTACCACTAATGATTGCACGGTGTAAAGTGGTAACTATAGCTACTACCATAAAGGCTGTAAGCTGATTATGATAAAAACTCAAATAGCCAAAATCATTCACAAAAAGCACCATAAATAAAGCCGCAATTAAAAGTGGACGGGTTATGATGTCCTTGAGCAAACGATACGCAAGGTAAAAGGTTAAGGTATTGGTAATGATAGCAAGTAATCTAAACCATAAAATTCCTCCGTTTTCATAGAGTTTATACCAAGTGCCACCAATTAAACCAGAAAACCAATATAAAAAATTATATTCCACACTTTCTGGATGATTGTAAAATTGCTGAAAAAAGGTTAATGCAAAACCATCATCACAGATATCAAACCCTTGAAACGCCAGTGCTAACTGAAGAAGAATAGCAATAGCAATACTAATACCACATATACGATGTTCCAGAAAAGATTTTAATTTCACGTTTTAAAGGTCCGTTATGAAAAATGTAAAAATAAAGGATACATTGAAATATCATAAGAAAACTAGTAATTTAGCCCTTTAAAATTATTGCCACCCTGTGAACAACAAACTAGACCCGCGACAAATTCTTAAGCATCCTATGATTTATACAACATATCAAAAATTGGTGGGTGGTTACAGAGCTCGACGGTTATTTGTAGAAAATCATGTAAAAGCCAAACCAGGTGATAAGATTTTGGATATTGGATGTGGTCCTGGTGATATTTTAGACTTTCTTCAAAATGTTGAATATACAGGAATTGATGAGGATGCGCATTATATTAGTCAAGCGCAACACAAATATGGCCAACGCGGAATTTTTAAATGTGTTGGAGTTGATGATTTAGAAACCATAACTCAGCAAGATTTCGATATTGTGATCACCGCTGGAGTACTTCATCATCTTAATGATGCGCAATGCCAAAAGTTATTCTCTATTGCTGTTGGAGGATTAAAACCTAAAGGTCGTTTTGTTTCTTTTGATGGCTGTTATATTCCCAATCAAAACAAAATTTCAAAATACTTTCTGGATAAGGATCGTGGAGAGTTTATAAGAACTCCTTCAGAATATACAAAACTTATTAAGCCATATTTCTCTTCTGTTGAAACTACCATAGACGAGCGCTACTTCTACATCCCGTATACGTCTATTATTATGGAAGGTCAACTCTAAAATCGCTACTTCGTGGAGTCAGATTTTGGTTTGAATAAATAATAAAAATTAACCGCAAATATGGCTACATTAGCAATGATAATTGGAAGTCCTACACGCAAGCTTGGCATTAAAAATCCGTAAATAACAAATAGTATACAACCCGTCATATTAACTAACCTCAAGGTTTTAAGTTGCTTCATGGTAAAAGATAATAGGACCATAAAGGAGGCCAAGTAACCTACATATTCGGTTAATGTTATACCAAATAATTCCATATGTATTCTATTAAAAACATCTTTTGGTAACGCTAAATGCTATACAATTACAGACTCTTATTGCGCTTTCTATCCACTTCTTTTAAAAGAATCTTACGAATTCGTAAATGATTTGGTGTTACCTCTACATATTCATCTTTCTGGATATACTCTAGAGCTTCCTCTAATGAAAATTTAACGGCAGGCACAATTTTAGCCTTATCATCTGCTCCAGAAGAGCGAACGTTACTTAATTTTTTAGTTTTTGTAACATTAACGGTCATATCGTCTTGTCTAGAGTTTTCACCTATAACCTGACCTTCGTAAATATCCTCTCCCGGATCGATAAAGAACTTTCCACGTTCCTGCAGCTTATCGATAGAGTAAGGGATTGCTGTACCATTTTCCATAGAGACTAAACTACCATTTTGTCGTTCTGGGATACCGCCTTTTACAGGTTGAAACTCTTTAAAACGATGCGCCATTATAGCCTCACCAGCAGTTGCCGTTAAGAGCTGGTTTCTTAGTCCTATTATGCCTCGAGATGGTACAATAAACTCGCATACCATTCGGTCTCCTTTAGCTTCCATACTGAGCATTTCACCCTTACGCATGGTTACCATTTCTATGGCCTTACCAGAAACACTTTCAGGTAAATCTATTGTGAGTTCTTCAAATGGCTCGCATTTTACACCATCTATATCTTTTATAATTACCTGTGGCTGTCCAATTTGAAGCTCATAACCTTCGCGGCGCATGGTTTCTATTAAAACCGATAAATGTAAAACCCCTCGACCGTAAACCATAAACTTATCGGCACTATCGGTTTCTTCAACACGTAGGGCTAAATTCTTTTCAAGCTCTTTAGTTAGACGTTCTTTAATATGCCTTGAGGTCACATATTTTCCATCTTTACCAAAGAAAGGGGAATCGTTGATGGTAAATAACATACTCATGGTTGGCTCATCAATAGCTATGGTTTTTAAGCCTTCAGGATGTTCAAAATCTGCTATGGTATCGCCAATTTCAAAGCCTTCAAGACCCACAATAGCACATATATCACCCGTTTGTACATGGTCTACTTTTTTTCGTCCTAAGCCTTCAAATACGTGTAATTCTTTAATCCGACTTTTCACAATTGATCCGTCGCGCTTTACCAAAGAAATTTGTTGACCAGCTTTTAATTGGCCGCGGGTAAGTCTACCAATAGCTATACGACCTGTAAACGATGAAAAATCTAAGGATGTAATAAGCATTTGGGTAGTTCCTTCTTCAATTTTTGGCTCTGGAATATGTTCTAAAACCATATCTAAAAGCGGCTCTATACTATCAGTTTCATCTTTCCAATCCTCACTCATCCAGTTATTTTTAGCCGAACCATAAACGGTTGGAAAATCTAGCTGCCACTCTTCTGCCCCCAATTCAAACATTAAATCAAACACCTTTTCGTGGACGATATCTGGCGTACAATTTTCCTTATCTACTTTATTAATAACCACACAAGGCTTTAAACCTAAATCAATAGCTTTTTGAAGCACAAATCTTGTTTGTGGCATTGGTCCTTCAAAAGCATCTACTAAAAGTAATACTCCGTCAGCCATGTTGAGAACACGTTCCACTTCACCACCAAAATCGGCGTGACCAGGGGTATCTATAATATTTATTTTAGTGTCTTTATAAATTACTGAAACGTTTTTTGAGGTAATTGTAATTCCTCTTTCACGCTCTAGGTCATTATTATCGAGGATCAAGTCTCCAGTATTTTCGTTATCACGAAATAACTGACAGTGATACATGATCTTATCAACCAAAGTGGTCTTACCATGGTCAACGTGAGCAATAATAGCGATGTTTTTAATTGTGGTCATAATTTGGCCTTATTTTAAGCGCGCAAAGGTAAGCTATATTTCTTGATTTGATTCATTTAAAGTAATTATTTAGATAAGCTATACGTTTAAGGCTCAAGTTATGCCAAATCAAGACCCAAGCAATTTAGCTTCACATATGTCTTTGAGCGCTATTTAAGATGTGATCTTAATGAAATAGATTAAGTTGAAGCAAGCATGGAATTGCATTTAATCTGTATCTTTGCTTTAAATTTAAGATACTTTTTTCGAATGAATTATTCCGCCTTACCTAAGATAAAGCACACCAACAGTAACCAGTTTTTTTTATTAGCAGGACCTTGCGCTATTGAAGGAGAAGACATGGCGCTGCGCATTGCAGAAAAAATTGTAGCTGTTACTGACAAACTACAAATTCCGTATGTTTTTAAAGGCAGTTTTAAAAAAGCCAATCGCAGTCGTGTAGATAGTTTTACGGGCATAGGTGACGAAAAAGCACTTAAAATACTTAAAAAAGTATCCGAAACCTTTGATGTACCAACCATAACCGATATACACGAAGTTTCTGATGCAGCCATGGCTGCCGAATATGTAGATGTGTTACAAATACCTGCTTTTTTAGTAAGACAAACCGACCTAGTCGTTGCAGCGGCCAAAACTGGCAAGGTCGTTAATCTTAAAAAAGGGCAATTTATGAGTCCAGAAGCGATGAAGCATGCTGTCACTAAGGTGCTCGATTCAGGAAATGATCACGCTTGGATAACAGATCGTGGAACCATGTTTGGCTATCAAGATATGATTGTAGATTTTAGAGGTATTCCTACTATGAGAACTTACGCCCCTACTGTTTTAGATGTAACCCACTCATTACAACAGCCTAATCAGAGCGCAGGAGTAACAGGCGGCCGACCAGAAATGATAGAAACTATTGCCAGAGCAGGTGTAGTGAATAACGTTGATGGTCTATTTATTGAAACGCATTTTGATCCTGCCAATGCCAAAAGCGATGGTGCCAATATGCTCAATTTAGGCGAGTTAGAGGGCTTACTGGAACGCCTTGTGGCCATACGGGAACGCGTCAACGAATTTTAAAAGGATACACTACCTGCGCCCGTGCATCATTTTAAAAGGGTTTTTGTTGATTTTCACAAGCCTTTGAAGTACATAAATTAGAATCTCATCATTAATATCCTCTATGCTTTGGTAACGGAGTGAGCGCACTGTTTTTCTATTTGTAGATACGAAAAACTCGGTGTACTGATCCAATTGCTCATGGTGCCAAAAACCAAAGTCTACATAATTTTTACTTTGATTTAAAAAACACAAGGGTTTATCTTGGTAATAATAAAACGGAATCTTCCATTTATAAAATAATTCCGCCTGAGGCACAACAGATTTTATAACCGATTGAAGCTGCAGTAATATGGTTTTATAAGGAAATCTTTGGTTAAGAATATAATGTTCTGCTGGGTGCATAAGGTTAAAAGTTAGTGAAATAAAAGAATTTTAAAATACAAAATCTTTCATAATAATGTGTAACTTTCAATTCTAAATTCTTTAGTCTTATGAAATATTATAATCTACTTGCCCTTATTTTTATAATCGTTTTCTCGTGTGACGACAAACCAAAAACAACGGAAAATTTTCAAATAGGCGATTTCACTTTTTCTTCTGAAAACAT
>Ga0207419_1001280_pt1 | contig 19420 bp, 16 predicted proteins | sample ElkSloMetagenome_4_FD_184723 | JGI IMG/M metagenome (GOLD analysis project Ga0207419, IMG submission 184723) | Hot spring microbial communities from Elkhorn Slough, Monterey Bay, USA - MD2A (version 2) | ecosystem: Environmental > Aquatic > Marine > Intertidal zone > Estuary: Microbial mat ...
ACCTTTTTTCTCTACCACGAGTCACCGGGCTTGTATATACATCATATTCGCCATTTCTCTCAGCACAGTAAGTTACCTTGCTGCCATCGGGTGACCAGCCATGCCAATAAGAGGGCCCTTTTTCTGTTACCTGATCAGGTACTCCTCCAGTAATGGGAAGGGTGTAAATTATTGAATTATTTGTTTCATCGCTACGATGACTAATAGCCAAGGTTTTTCCATCGAGTGATATGCCATGGTCATTATTACATCGATTGGCAAAGCCGGTATTGATTTCTTGCGGGCCATCTTTCTCCGGGTGTAGCCTATAAAGTAAACCATTGCTATTGAATATGAAAGATCCATCGGGAGACCAGTTGGGTGCTTCGAAGTGTTGTTGATTATCGAATATAATCTTGCGCACCCCTGTATGAATATTAATGGTTTCTAAGCGGCTGGTTATTTTTTGTTTATTTTTTGCAGCCTCTACTGGCACTGTCAGGCGTGTATTGAAAAACTTTGCTTGTTCGAAACCCTCTTGCTGATGCGCCGAAATAATTAATCCGATGTAAAATTCTTCGGAAAAATTTATTGCCACGTTTCCAATTTTCTGCATTGGCTTGCCTGCTTGTGCTGCATACATGATAATTGTGCTGTCAATTTTTTCTATTCGTAGAGTAAAGGCATTATTAACTTTTGAATTTGTGATTTCAGCTGTTTCTCTGCCTTTTTGCAGGCGGTACTGCAGCGAAGTCAATCCATCCCCGTGCACTACTGCATCAGCATAAGCAGCATTGGGCTGCAGGCCTTCCCTCACCATGAGGCCGGCTTTACGATGTGGATCACCACCTTCACCCAAAATTTTAAGACTGGTAGTTAATATGAAGTTGCCAGTCATTTGTAGGTAGGCGAAGGAAAATCCATCGGTATTACCCCAGATGTTATGTCCGGCTCCTGCTAAATAGTAGACATGATCTTCTGCATCAAATTTAAAATATCCGGGATGGGTAACAGGACCTACATCTTTATGCAAAAAATCAATAGGCTGACTAGAGAGAAAATAACTTGTGAATAAAAAGCACGATAACAAAAGTATATTTTTCATATAGCTCTGGGCTTTAGTGATATATAAATTTATGAAAATTATTTTAGGATTCTCTGTAATAACCATTATGAATTTGATTTGATAAACTATCTAAAATCAAATCTTTACTACCTTTGCGCCATCAATTAAATTTACCATTTATGTCAAGCCACAAATCAACCATCAAAAAAGTGACAACTCACCAGTTGCAGGAAATGAAATCCAGGGGAGAGAAAATAAGCATGCTAACTGCTTACGATTATTCCATGGCAAAACTAATAGATGCTGCCGGAGTGGATGTGATTTTGGTAGGTGACTCTGCCAGTAATGTAATGGCCGGTAATGAAACAACCTTGCCAATAACCTTAGACCAAATGATTTATCATGCAAAATCGGTGGTGAAGGCTGTAGAGAGAGCTTTGGTGGTAGTTGACATACCTTTTGGCAGTTATCAGGGCAACTCATCCGAAGCTTTGAGGTCTGCTATCCGCATCATGAAAGAATCGGGTGCTCACTGTGTTAAAATGGAAGGTGGACTTGATATAAAAGATTCGGTGATGAGAGTATTAAGCGCTGGTGTGCCGGTAATGGGACATTTGGGTTTAACGCCCCAATCTATCTATAAATTTGGTACATACACGGTAAGGGCTAAAGATGAAGCGGAAGCCCAAAAGCTATTTGATGATGCCAAATTGCTTGAAGAATTAGGGTGTTTTTCTATTGTATTGGAAAAAATACCGGCTAAACTAGCAAAGACGGTGGCAGAAAATGCAATTATTCCCTTAATTGGTATTGGGGCGGGGCCTCATGTAGATGGCCAGGTGCTGGTTATGCATGATATGCTGGGTATCAATCAGGATTTTAAGCCTCGATTTTTGCGCCAGTATGCTAATCTGCAAGAAACGATCAATGGGGCAGTTGCAAATTATATTAAGGATATCAAATCAGGATCTTTTCCAAATGATTCGGAGAGCTATTGAGGCTGGAATGCCAATACTGCTTACTTGTAGAAATATAAATTTTTTTATCTAAGGACTTACATGCAACGCCTCAAGAAATATTTTACCAAAGTAAAGCACAAATTAAATGGCTTATTGAGGCAAGGGATGAAACCTCCCCAACTCGCGCTGGCATTGGCACTTGGTGCTGCTATTGGCACTTTTCCGGTAATAGGAACGAACACTGCTATTTTAGTTTTAATTTGTCTTGTTTTCAGATTAAATTATGTGGCACCGCAAATAACCAATTACGGTGTATATCCTCTACAAGTATTGATGTTGGTGCCATTTTTTCAAATTGGCAATGCTCTTTTTCAATTTAATCTATCCATTCAATTGGATTCGATGTTGCTATTATTTCAGGAAAACTGGTGGATGGCAATGCAAAAATTTTGGTTAGTAATATGGGCAGCTGTACTGGGATGGGCGATGTTGGCAATTCCTTTTTTTGTAATAGTATATTTTATGTTTTTATTTTTCTTACAAAAAATGGCTAAGTCACAAAAAAATACAAGAGGCCAAAATGAAAATTGACCTCTCGTATTTTATTTATAAGTCTGATTCATTTTCAGCATATTTTGCTTGTGCTTCAGCTTCTTTATCTTTCAAGTAGAGTTCTAATGATTTAAAGTAAGCCTCAGCTACATCATATAAACGGCTGGATACTTTGGTGCCGAAATAATCTTTATCTTGCTTACTCAATGCTTTTATTTCGTCTATATTATCTTGTAGTAAGCTTTCGCCATAAACAACCACTCCTTTTACCGAACGAGTAAGGTACAAGTTGCGGTGATATATACCAGGGCTACCGGAATATACAGCATATTTCTTTTGCCAGCTTAGGTTCTCTTCTTCTTTTACCGGGGGCACATCCAATATTTCGTCATGTGTTTCGATTAAATATTCAGATAAATCTATTGATCTTTCCAGATCGTTACTTAATAACAATCTTAAGAAATCAATCCTGGTGTCTAGTTTTCTTAATTCGCCCCTCACGAAGCTTCCGGGCACAAATACCATAGAGTAGTTTGTTTTCACAGGCTTTAAATAACCATCTTTATTTCTTTCATTTCTTTCTTCCGAATTAAAATGAATGATAATTGTAATATCAGGATTAAAAGTGTTTATTTTTCTCGATCTACCTACAAAGTCAAGATATTTGTAATAAGAATGGAACACCTCAGGTCTACTGGCTTTCTTAAGCAAATAGTTTGCTCTGCCAGCTTCAATGTCGCCAATTGCCACGCTTCTTTTTAAATCGGTTTCCATTCTTTTTTCATACCATTCATCAAAAGGCATACCTACCGCACTTTCTCCTACAGACCGGCTGAAATAAACGATTGCACCTTCATTTTCAAGCATCCTTTTCAAAATTTCAGCCACCGTGTAGTTAAGCTCCGATTCGTAAAACTGGACATCCTTTTTTTGCTTTATGTCTTTGCCATAAATCTTTACATACTTTTCTTCTTGTAGTGCTTGTTTCCAATTACCAGCAAAATGGCCAGGGTCAATGGCTACCTTGAGTCCACCGAATTCTGTTTTATTGGGTAAAGTAAGATGGCCGTACCTATTAACAATGCTCTGGTTGAAAGGTCTTGTGCCTTTTGTTTGGTAAATTTTAAGCATTTCATGATATGGGGTATTGTACAGCATTTTCAAAAAGAATTCTGCTTCATTCCAGAAGATTTTAATTTCCGGCTTCCGCGAATCTTTAGGATCTAACATGGTTACTCCACTATCATCGATCTTTACATAATCTTTCAGATAAGGATCCTTGATTAAGTATTCTATATTATGCTTAGCCCGGGCCTTATAATCCTGAGCAAAACTTACATGATCTAAAAACAATAGCATCAGTATAATAGGAAAAACAAATACTGATCGGGCAAAACATAAAGTTGAATTAATTTTTTTCATAACCTGATTAACTTCTAAATTTATCGTTATTACTGCTTGTAATTGATATTGTATATAATTGCAGCTAAGCCAATTACATTATTTAACACATTAACTAAAATAAACAATAACTGAAGAGCTAATTTGCTGCATTAAACATTTTCATAACTGAAGTAAGAAAATACATGTTTTTTAACTAATTAAAAATTAGCGCTCTTTGATTATTGAAATCTAAAAGTATAAACTTCATTTATTTATAAACACAATTTGAAGCAATTAATTGGCTAAGGGCGAGTAAAACTTTTCTTAAAATCTTAAATTATTTCGATTGGTAATATTAGCTGATAATAAATACAATCAGTTGTATGATGGCAATTATAATAATAGTAATAAACCCAATGGTAACTCTTTCATTTAGCTTTTGCAATAAAGCAGTGTCCTGAGATTTAAAGTTGTTGTGCAGCAGTTGTTTGATGCTGGTTTGTGATTTGTATTTTTTCCCAGCGGCTTGTAAAAACTCTCTTAAGAGGTTTAAATCAGTAAAATTATATACCGCATCATTTTCCAGTGCTGGTTTTGTTCCCAACAGTTGCGTATTGTCTTGCAAAGGTAAATCATGCAATGAACCTAAATAACCATTTTGTTCCAGGTATTTTAACCCATTGGTAAATTCAAGCAACCAAAACATTCTTTTTTGCAATAAGGTATTTTGCTGCTCCGGAGAAAGTTGACTATCTAGATGAAAAGTAGCCGTTTGCTGAAACGTACTGTACTCCAGCGCAATATTATTTGGCCAAAAGGAATCAATAATTTCTTGTAGAGTAAATATTTTCTGATTTTTACTGGCCAACTTTTTTATTAAAAGCTTCTCTGTTGATGAAAACTTTTTCATGATTATCGAACGGTTTTTCGGGGAATAGCTGCTGGTAATCTACTGAGCATCTCGTTATTTACCAATTGAGTAAAATTTGTAAATGACTGAATATTAATTATGTTATTGTTTTGTCTTCCAATTAACACGACTTCGTCGTTTACCTGAACGCCCTCAATATGAGACACATCCACCATGAATAAATTCATATTGATAAGGCCAACTACTGGCGCTTTTTTGCCTCCTATAAGTACCTGCCCTCTATTGGACAAGGCTCTCGGATATCCATTGGAATAGCCCAAAGGCATAACGGCCACTTTCATATCCTGGGTAGCTTGAAAGGCGGTACCATACCCTACAAATTCTCCGGCTTTTACTTCCCGAATATCCATGACCTCGGTTTTCCAGGTAAAAATTCGCTTCAATGAATTGTCGGCTGTTTTATTTACTTCCTGCAAATGCAAATAGTAGATATCGGGGCTCGGCCAAAAACCATACTGCGCCACCCCAATACGCACCATATCATACAAGGTGTCTTTAAATGCAAGGGCTGCTGCCGAACAAGCAATATGCCGAATATTGGGCATAAAGGACTTGGCTTTACACTGCTTTAAGAAATTTTTGTACCGCTCGTGTTGCGATTTGATTTTGAATTGATTAGATAAACTCTCGGCACCTCCAAAGTGGGTACATAAACCCTCAAACTCAAAAAACTCTTTGTTCTTTTTTATGAACCTCAGCGCGTTAGGAAATTCTCTTTCATGAAGACCAGTTCTGTTGGCCCCGGTTTCAACTTCCAGGTGAATTTTTGCTTTTTTATTTAATTTTTTAGCAGCCTTTAGTGTCAAGGGAAGGCGATCATAATTGAAGATATAAAATTCTATGTCGTGTTCTATCGCCCAAGGTATGTCTTCTTCATACAGTATACCCATGATCATAATTTTAGAATCCTGGGTAATACTGTGCAATACCTCTTCCGCTTCAAAAGCCGATGCTACTGAAAAATGCCTGATGCCACTTTTTTCTGCCATTGGCACAAATTGATGAATGCCATGACCATAAGCATTTGCCTTGACTACAGAAGAGATTTTAACATCTGGCCCTACTTTTTTACTTATAAAATTAATATTATTAGACAGGGCAGATTGACTTAAATGTATTCTTGAAGAGTGTCTTACCATTCTTTTTTTGTATCTATCCAAACATAAGCTTTTCCCCAGCTCTCTTTTGCTAATTGCTCTACTTGTACTATTTCTTTGTCATCTACATTATCAGTGTACAATTCGATCTCCAAAGAATTGTAATGAAAGGCATACACTCTGGCGGCAAATTGATAAAAAGGTAATGATGATTCCCCTCGCTTTTCTCCATTGCCAAATACTGAGGGTTTTATACCTTGACCCCAATCCTGCCGTCCTTCGTTATTAGGATTTAAAAAATAAGCCCTCATCACTCCAGAAGGATCTTTTTTGACACGTAAGAGTGATATCGCGTGAAAACCCACCATTGCACCCTTACTGGAGGTAATGTAAATGCCAATGGGATTGGGGTAAACTAATTGACGTCCTCCATTATATTCGGGATGACAAGCAGCATAGAAAATTTTCATGAAGCCTTTAAAGTCATGAATAGCATTAAACAGATAGCTGTAAACGGAAGCAAAGCCTACTTGAATCCAATGGCCATAAAGCGCTGGGTTTACCCACTTATGCGGATCATCGCCCCTGCCACTTGCCATGGTCATCATTTGATTGTAAATTTTATCTATTTTGGGCACCAGGATTACCGACAACGCGTCAAGATTGTGATCCAGTTTTTCAACCAATCCTTTACCTAATTTATTGGCTTCCAGTTCTTTCTCATCAAATCGCAAAATCAAGTTGTCTTGTGTAGCCACGGTAATTACCATATTAATCAATTTGGCAGGTGCATGCTGGCTCCACATACTTATACCCCTGGCCGACTGACAAGTGGGGTTATTGCCCTGGCCCACGCCAAGCGGTTGCCCCAATATCCTGATCAACGCGCTGGTTAAATATTGTAATGCATTGAGGTCAGGTTGAGGATATACGATTGATTGGAGAATTTTCTCTTCTGCCATAGGGTGAATACGTATATTGCTAATATTTTCAAGACCCGCTTTCACGGCATTACGTGAAAAAAGACCGTTTTCCAGCATCTTAGCCAATCCATACAAAAACTGATTGTTGTACGGGTGCAGCGTTTCTTTTAGCAACTTTTTCACCATTTTTTGGTGGTAATTCCATTCTGCCTCTCCAGTTTCACTTAATCGTAAAGCTTCTGGTATTAGGTCTTCAACCTTGTTATTTAACAAATGAAGCACTAAATATGCATGATAAGTGCTGACCAGGCCATTTTTACGCATAATTTCACCCATTTCACTGGCTTCCTGCTGCAGGGTTTTGCGAGATGCCTTATTTAGAAAAGCCTGATATTTTTTAAAATCAGAATTCTTTTTGGCTCCCTGCGAAGGTGCGAACAATACATCAATGTAATGCTGCAACAATCGATCACTGGCCTGGCTCACATCCAGCGACACTTTATTTTTTATCAACTGAATGATTTCTCTGGCCCTTCGTGTTACTACCGGGCGTTGCTCACAGATAAGTGTAATCTCTTCCGCAAGTTTCTCCTTAATCCCGTCAAGCCTACATTTTTTGAGGATAAAAGTAAATAGGTTGAATACCTTATTGAGCTCATCTTCTGTCATATTAAGTCGGGTTTCTTCCGTTACTTCTTTGAAGACAAACTCAAGGTTATGCACCATCACTTCTTCCAGATAGGTCATAGCCTCTGCGGAATTAACATCATGATCTGATGACTCCCGCTCGCTTAAAGCCAGCATTCTTAAGTCGCTCAATAGCTCATAGGTGGAATTTGGATGCCCGCTCTTAAAAGTTCCATTAACCAGGCTAGGAACCAATCTGGCCGGTTCGCTCCAGGCTGTATTAGCAAATATGCCGGCAGCTTCTAATTCCAAAATCCTTTCATATAAAAAGTCTATCCCTCCATCTGTAAGGCTTATTTTGTCTACCTGGCTTATTAATTTCATTGATTTATCAGCTTTCATCAAGCTGGTTGCTTCCTTTAGTTCTTGTAATAGAAAGCTGAAATTCTCATATGTGTTGTCCGTTATCGTCTCTACCATTTTGTTTTTTTCTCCCCTGCAAAATTCCGAAAAATCCCTACAAATAAAAGTCTACATTTTCATAATGTTTCAATAATTCTGTCATACGATCTGAGTCTTCTCCCCGGAAATTTACCGAGCCAAAATGATTACCAAATCCACTTCGATCACTGATTTTCTGGCTGCTCAAAGGCGGTACCAGCGTATGATCTAAAAAGTATGGCTCTTCTTTTAATTCTTCGGGTATTTCAAGTCGTGAAATTTGATTTTTTCGTGGATAAATCATTACATTGCCATAATAATTTTTTGGTTGGAAATCTTTGGCAGGAAATATAGCATCCAATTCCTCTTCGGTAGCATTAGGATCGTGACAGATAACAAAAGCTGCCAAAGCATCAAATTCATAAGCTTTACTGGCTAATTCTAAAATATGGCCCCCCGGTATTCGACAAGCTACTTCTCCAAAACTCAATTCATCATTTTCGGAAAGAAACCATTCCGGGTGAATCATACCATATTCTATTCCGAATATATCCACCAATTTTTGTATATGCTTAAGAATAAGTGGCCTTTTTGTTGCTAAATAATTTCCCTCCGGAATAAAATTCGAGTAGCCTAATTTTACATATTCAGTGATATTTAAAAATCTTACTTTTCCTTTGTGAATGAAAGCCTCGCAGGAAAATTCTCTTCCGCTCAGGTGGCTTTCTGCCAAACAAGGAAAGTCGCCATCTTCAATTTTTTCGTCAATGTCTTGTTTGCTACGCAACAACCTGTGACCCACCGTGCCTGCAGCTGCAAAGGGCTTAAGGTGAACCCAGCTGTCTTGCTCGCCCTCAAGTTGAAGATTGGCCTCATTCAGTCGCTTCATAAAATCACGCACCTGGTCACGTGTGTGTACTTCCTCAAATAAGCCTACCCTTAATCCGCCAATGAGTGCTTTACGTTTCATCATTGCTTTATTTCTGAATAGAAAAGCCCGATTGAGTACGCGGGGGTCATCCCGATAAAGAGAATTTAGCGCTCCGGCCCATTCTACAGTCTCCTCAAATAAAGGTACTGCCACATCTACATTATAGGCGCTCAATTTTTCTGCAAGATCTATTGAATTGGAAGTATCACTCCATTCATTCAATTGATAAGGTACAAAAGGAATTTGGTTTTCTTGTGCATAGGCTTCAAAATCCGGAAAAGAGACTACTACGTAGTTTCTTCCTGATTTCTGCATACTTTCTATTACCGGTAAACTCCATCCTAAAAGTGCAAAGCATTTTGCCATAATTTTTGATTTTATTTTAGTAAAAAAATAGTTTAAATTTTAAATAATTTACTGCTGATTTTAAATGATCTTTTTCAAGCGATACAAAGGTAAGGAAAATAAATCACAAGGCCGAAAATCCTGCTTTTCTTTGGAAATATTCAAGATTAAATATTAAAAAAAAAGAAATAAAAGTATTAAAAATAACAATATTTAGATCACGGGACGATATTGTTTATATTTATGTTTTGCATCTCAATTACCTGCTGTTTGGGGTTGCCAAAACAAAACTGTTTGGTAAGGGCATCAATCCAGGGGGAGAATTGCATCAGGCTGTTTGGTGGGGACACCAACCAGGGGTAGAGTGAGAAAAGGACCAACCATTGCCAAGCAACCAGTTAATTGGTAGGAATTCAATGCAGGGGGAGAATTCAATCAGGGCTGTTTGGTTGGGACACCAAACAGGGTGGGTGCATTTAATCAAATGAAGTAAGAGTAATAAAAAACTTCTCCTGACTATTTTGCAAGAGAAGTTCCCAATAAAAGCTTTTACTTTCAGGTAATTTATTATAAATATTGATTTACTACGTTTTCATACCATTCCTGCTTGCCACTGATCATGCTTGCCTCGCCTTTATCAATAGCAATTTCACGTAATTTCTCCATATCAAGTTCGCCTTTTTCAAAACGAGCACCATCACCACTTTCAAAGGAAGAGTAGCGCTGGTCACGCATTTGTAATAAATCAGACTCATTCATCAATCGGTCAGCTGCAATTAAACCTCTGGCAAATGCATCCATACCTCCAATGTGAGCAATGAAAAGATCTTCCAGATCAGTGGAGTTTCTTCTCAATTTAGCATCAAAATTAAACCCACCGGGAGCCATGCCTCCTTTTTGTAATAAAATAAGCATTACCTGGGTAGTATCATAAATATCGGTAGGGAAATAATCAGTATCCCAGCCATTTTGAAAATCACCTCTATTGGCATCAATACTTCCTAATAAACCATTGTCAACAGCCAATTGTACATCGTGGGTGAAGGTATGCCCAGCCAATGTAACATGGTTGGCCTCTAAGTTCAATTTGAAATCTTTATCCAAACCCTGCTCACGTAAAAAACCAATTACTGTAGCGGCATCAAAATCGTACTGGTGTTTGGTGGGTTCCATAGGTTTTGGCTCAATGTAAAATACGCCCTCAAATCCATTCTTTCTTCCATAATCCCTTGCCGTACGCAAAAATTGTCCTAAATGATCGATCTCCTTTTTCATTTTAGTATTGAAAAGACTCATGTAACCTTCTCGTCCACCCCAAAAAGTATAGCCGGCTCCGCCAAGTTCTACGGTGGCATCTATGGCAGCTTTTACTTGCGCTGCAGCATGGCACAGTACATGAAAATCAGGATTGGTTGCGGCACCGTTCATGTAGCGAGGATGACTAAATAAATTGGCAGTACCCCATAGCAACTTAATGCCGGTATCTTGCTGATAACTCTTGGCCATATCCACTAGCGTATGCAGATTTTTTTCTGACTCAGCCACGGAATTACCTTCAGGTGCCAGGTCACGATCGTGAAAACACCAAAAAGGAGCACCCAATTTTGTTATGAATTCGAATGCTGCCTCTAGCCTGTATTTGGCATTATCCATTGGGTCATCGCTTTTATCCCAGGGGAATACTCGGGTACCGGGTCCGAATGGATCGGCATTTACATTAAAAAAAGAATGCCAATAAGCTACTGCAAAGCGAAAGTGGTCTTTCATTGTTTTACCTGCCACTACCTTGTTTTCATCATAAAATTTAAACGCCAAGGTGTTTTTTGATTCCGGACCTTCATATTTAATTTTTGGAATTCCATTGAAATATTCTGTACTCATAATTTTCGGTTTTATAGTTTTGAAAATGTTTTAATTAATTTTTTAAAATGTTATTTAATTGTGCTTGCCAGCGCGAATAAAGCGCTTGATAATAGTTTTTTTGATCCTTATCAGGTTCAATTGTTTGAATAGTTTTTAAACCCCGGAAGGTCTCTTCACGGTTTTTAAATATGCCAGCTCCCAAGCCAGCACCTCTGGCAGCCCCCTGGGCGCCATCAGTATTTATTAATTCTACTGTAGCCCCTGTAGCATTGGCAAAAGTTTGCTTAAATATATCACTTAAGAACATATTGGCTTGCCCTGCTCTTACTACATTTAGTTGCAGTCCCATGCTTTGCATGATCTCAAAACCATAGTTTAGCGCGAATACTATACCTTCCTGAGAGGCTCTGAATAAATGGTTGCGCTGATGCCGGTTAAAATTAAAATTTAAAAATCGAGCGCCAATGTCCTGATTGCCCAGCACTCTTTCTGCACCATTGCCAAATGGCAAAACCATTACTCCATCGGCACCCGCGGGTACTTTAGCGGCTTCTTCATTCATAGCTTCATAATCAAGGCCGCCAGCCACATTGTGCTTAAGCCAGCTATTAAGAATGCCCGTACCGTTTACACAAAGAAGTACCCCGTATCTCGGATTATTTTTTTCATGATTAACATGTACAAAAGTATTTACACGTGACTGCTGGTCATAAGAAGGTTGATCTATGATTCCGTAAACTACCCCCGAGGTGCCGGCAGTGGCCGCCACTTCTCCAGGCGCTAACACATTTAGAGAAAAAGCATTGTTGGGCTGGTCCCCTGCCCGATAGCTAATTTTAGTACCTGCTTTTATACCGAGCTGTTGAGCGGCTTCCTGGCTCAATTCACCCTGAATAGCAAAAGTAGGAACCACCTCCGGTAGTAAACTTTTATCAATATTGTAATGCAGCAATAATTCATCGGAAATAGTTTGTTTTTTATAATCGAAAAAGATCCCCTCAGAAAGGCCACTGATGGTGGTATTTATTTCTCCGGTTAAACGCATGGCGATATAATCACCCGGCAGCATTATTTTATCAATTTTATTATAAATATCAGGCTCGTTTTGTTGAACCCAACTGAGCTTGGAGGCGGTAAAGTTGCCAGGTGAGTTGAGCAAGCTTGAAAGACAAAATTCACTTCCAAGGGTTTCAAAAGCTTTATTGCCAATGGCTACAGCCCTACTATCGCACCAGATGATACTTGGTCTTAGCACCTGTTGATCTTTGTCTACACATACCAGGCCGTGCATTTGATAAGAAATGCCAATAGCAGCTATTTCTTCAGGTTCTGTTTTATAGCGCGTTACGATTTCCTGTACACTTGCCACTACATTATCCCACCACATTTCGGGGTTTTGCTCTGCCCAGCCAGGCTCGGGCGCTTGCATGGGCATTTCTGAAGTGGGTGAAGTTGCCGAACCAACCAAATGACCATTTTCAGCATCTATTAATGATGCTTTTACTGATGAGCTGCCAATGTCTAATCCTAATAAATAATGTCCTTCAGCCATAATTATTGGTTTTTGTAATGAATGTTTGATAAACTTCTTAATTTTTCAGCGCTAAACTCTGCCGTAATGTCTCTTTGTGGATTACCCAGCATTTCGTATCCTACCATAAACTTTTTTACAGAAGCAGAGCGAAGCAAAGGAGGGTAAAAATGCATGTGAAAATGCCACTCCGGATGATCCTCTCCATCTGTAGGACTTTGATGGATACCGGCAGAATAGGGGAAGGATACTTCAAATAAGTTATCGTATCGAATCGTAATTTCTTTGATAATAGCTGCGTAAGCATTTTTTTCACTATCTGTCATTTGCAGTAAATTTTGGAAGTGACGCTTACTCACTATCATGGTTTCAAAAGGCCAGGTGGCCCAAAAAGGAACCAATACTGCAAAGTGCTCATTTTCAAAAATGATACGATCTTTTTCTTTAAGTTCCAACTGCAAGTAATCTCCGAGTAAACTGCGGTTATTGGTCTGCCAGTAAGCCAGTTGTTGGTTTGTTTCTTTAGCAGGTTCAGCAGGTACGATGTTCTGTGCCCAAATTTGCCCATGCGGATGAGGATTGCTGCAGCCCATTACAGCGCCTTTGTTTTCAAAAATCTGGATATAGTTAATTGCTTCCTGCTTACCCAAAGTTTCATATTCGTCACACCATAAATTTACCACTTTCCGAATATCGCCAACCTCCATCTCTGGTAAAGTAAGGTCGTGTCTTGGAGAAAAACATATTACCCGGCAAGTTCCTTTATCGGCCTCTGCAATCATTAGGTTATCCCGGTTAAGTTTTCCATCTGGCACATCTATGGTAAGAGCGGCAAAGTCATTGGTAAAAACAAAAGTTTCTTTGTATTCAGGGTTTTGTTTTCCCCCTGCTCTGGTATTTCCGGGGCATAAATAGCATTTTTCATCGTACTCAGGCTTTGTTTCCGGTTGATTTTTTTCTACCTGTCCTTGCCATGGTCTTTTAGATCGATGCGGAGACACCAAAATCCATTCACCGTTTAGTGGGTTAAATCTTCTGTGCGAATGTTCTGCTAGATTAAAATCCATAATTATATTAAAAATTAGTTTCCACTAAAATAGAGATTTTTACCTGTTCTGAAAGTTAATAATCTATTTATTTGAATTTTTAAAGTTATACATGAATCCGTAAAATCACCTCTTCCTAATTGTTAATTATTGATACTTTGTTGAAATATTAATTGCTAATTGACTATATTGCACTTGAAAATAGTATCAGATGTACACCTACTTTGAAAAAATTCCGCTTTCTGAAAAGATTACTTTCTATGCAAAGTCGCTCAACATGCCTCAATTTGATGCGCCCAGGCATTTTCATCCCGAATATGAATTAATGTGTGTGATAAATAGTAGTGGTAAAAGATTTGTAGGTGATAATATGGCTCAATATGAAGCGGGCGATCTGGTATTGATAGGGCCCGATTTGCCTCACTATTGGCATAATGATGAACCGCGAAAGAGTAATGTAGAGGCAATAGTAGTGCAGTTTAGAAATGACTTTCCTGGCAATTCATTTTTAGAAAAATTAGAAATGCAAGAACTGCGACGCATGCTCGATCGCTCCCAAAGAGGCATTTATTTTAGTGAAAATGTAGCAAGAAAAATAATTCCTATGCTGGAAAATATTTTGATACTCAAAGGTTTTGATCGGGTAATGGTACTGCTTTCAATATTAAACCAATTGAGCCTCGATAAAGAATATGAATTGCTCTCAAGTGCCGGATTTGTACCGGAAAACAACTTATACGACTGTGAAAAAATTAATCAGATACACCAATACATTATAAAAAACTATAAGGATCAAATAAAAATAGATGAAGCAGCGGCCATTGTAAACATGACCAAATCAGCTTTTTGTCATTATTTCAAAAAGAGAACCAGGAAAAATTTTAGCCGATTTGTAAACGAAATGCGCGTAGGCCACGCTAGCAAACTATTGGTAGAAACCAATAATTCAATTTCAGAGATTTGTTTTCAAAGTGGATTTCGAAATTTAAGTAACTTCAACAGGCGATTTAAAGAAGTAAACAGCCTGTCTCCTCAAGAATACCGGCAGCAGTTTCGGCAGGAATTTATCATACCAAATAAATATTTTAGTTAGTCTCTAGCGGATTATATGATTCCAAAATCCTTTTTTAATATAAGCAAAATTAAATTAACCGATGCCCGCGAAACATTACATGGCTATGTTTTCAGATTTCCTCATCATTTTTTAAAAGTATCTTCTTCCTAACTTGTGGTATTATTTAAAAACAATAAATCAATAAAATACAATCTTTGCTATGAAAAGAATAATACTACTTTTTTGGGGTCTAGGGCTGCTGTCAACATTTTCTTTGAAAGCGCAAATCATACCGATACCCAATCATTTTATCGTTTCACCGTATACTTATAATCCATCTTTAGTTGGATTTGACCAGTACATGGAGGTGCAATTAATGCATAAACAACAATGGGTAGGTATTGAAAATTCACCATCCATTACAAACCTTACCTTTCAAATGCCTTACAGCAGGCAAATAAATTTTGGGGGTAATTTGATGCATGATCAGAATGGTTTGTTTAGAAACACCATGGCAGTAGGTACCTTTGGCTATATGTTGCCATTAGGTTATAAGCAAAATATAAGATTTGGACTATCCGGCGGATTTTTGAGTCAGCAATATGATGCGGCAAACTCTTCAAATCCAGATGATCCTGCTATTTCTAATTATGAAAATCAATTCAATCCTATTGGCAATTTTGGGGTTACCTATCAATACGGTACTGCACACATTGGCCTTTCATTACCCAATTTATTTGGTACTACCTATTTAGAAAGCACCGATAATCCTCCTGTGCCAAGTAGTCAATACTTAAGTCAGTTCATAATATCCGGAGGAATGAAGCTGGAGGTTAATGATGAATTTAAAGTAGAGCCTGGGGCTATTTTTAGATATATTCAAAATAATAATAGTTTAGTTGAAATAGCAACGCTGGTACACTACCAAGACTTTCTTTGGGGTGGCGCATCTTATCGTTTGCAATCAGGGGCTACCATTATGTTTGGTGCTCAATTTAATAATTTTCGTGTAGGTTATGCTCAGGAATTAGCTACTAACATTGTCAATGGATTTGGTGGCGGTAGTCATGAAATATTCTTGAGTTATCGAGTTGGCAGTAAGCGAACCTTTGAAGACGTGATAAAACCACCAAAAGCTCCCAAGACTCCCAAAGAGAAAAAAGCCAAGAAAGAAAAGAAAGAAAAGAAAGAAAAGCCTGTAAAAGAAAAGAAGGAAGTTAAAGCGAAGTCCATTAAAAAGGAAAAAAAGGTAGCTCAAGAGACTACAAAAGAAGAAAAAGTAGTAGATGCCGATACATTAGAAAATAAAGCTGTACTGCCTGCAAAGCAAAAAGCAGCCAAAGAGAAAAAGGTAAAAACAAAAAAAATAAAGAAACCAAAGGCAGAAAAGCAACCGAAAGCGAAAAAGCAACCGAAAGCGAAAAAGACAAAAACGCCTAAGTTGAAAAACATTGAACCAAAAGAAGAGGTACAACCTGTAGAACAGGAGGTAGTAGAAAATAAAACGCCTCAACAAGAGGTGGCTAAGCCTGCGCAAGAAAAGCCAAAAGTAGTAGTAGCTGACCAAAGTGAATCAAAACCAACTGCTGATCAACAAGAAGCAACGGAAAGTAACTTCCAGGCAACTAAAATTACCGTAAATGACCCAAGTATTTCTAAAGGATACTATGTAACGGTTGGAGTATTTGCTGAAGAAGAAAATGCTACCAGCTATAAAGAGAAAATGAAGAATGCAGGATTTGAGGATTCAGATTTTATCTATAGCCCGGTGAGCAAATTTAATTATGTATATGTTGTAAAAACAGATGACCTGACAGAAGCCCGTGTAGCTTGGCTTGAGCTCAGATCAACTCCCGGATTTGAAGAAACCTGGGTATATACGGTAGAAGTGAAATAATATAGTTAATTATAAAAACAAAAAAGGGGCTGGTATTAATATCAGCTCCTTTTTTTGTTCTAATCAATTTCCATTATTGCTTGATAATTAAACGTCTTTTGCTAATGCAGTTGATTAAGAAATTTCATAGTGTCGAGGTTATCAGCATAATCTTTCCAGGCAGGTTTTTGTGCCTGTCCGAAAGGTAATGCTCCAGGATAATCAATATTGCCCACTACACATTGTAATTGATTTTCCTGGTTTTTAATTTTACTTTTAAGCTTTGTTAAGTCGTGGTATTTTTCAAAATATAAAACCGCCAGAGGTGAATATAAATCTTCAGTTTCCAACATTAAAAAATAACCACCTTCCCAAAAGGGCAATTGCTTCAGTAAATAAACTGAGCGATTGTAGTAGTAATTATTGGCATATTTGTGATTTTCATTGACTACCTGCCATGGAGTAAGCCTCTCAATAAATTCGGCGGGATTAAAATTTTGAGGCACATATATTTTAGCCACATTTCTACATCCTAATCCAAAATATCTAAAAATATCTTCTCCTAAACCTTGGTATTCCGTATCATTTTCCCGGCCGGTAAGCACGGCTACCGAAGTGCGATTTTTTCTGATAATGTTAGGATATTTGCCAAAATAATATTCAAAGTACCTGGAGGAGTTATTGCTGCCGGTAGCAATGATAGCATCAATATTATTGAGTTTTTCTACAAAATTGATCTTGTTTTTAAATTCGGGCTGTTCTTCAATGATCACCTGGGCTACATACTTCATCAATACCTCATCCTGACTGCTTAGCTTAGCCATAAGGTTATGACCACTTAGCAACACTGATATAAAGTCATGAAAACCAACCAAAGGAATGTTGCCAGCTGTTACCAGGCCAATGTTTTTTGGATAGCTGATAGATAAAGAATAATCTTGTAACCAATCATCCATTTTTTCTCGCGTGAGATTATTAGCAATTTGCTGTATAGAAAAATCTATATTATCAAAGGTAAACCATGCATTTTTTGCTTTTGCACGATTATACAATTGCTCTTTTTCTTTTTGTGTTAAAGAGCTGAATTTTTTACCAAGTTGGAGAAACGCAAATATTCGCTCAGATAGTTGCATATTTTTGAATAAACCTTAAACATTATTGAAGGCACAAACATAATTATTTTAATTTTGTTGTCTAAAGAGTTTTTGAAAAACCAAAAAGAAAGAATAAAATGGCAATAATGATTACTGACGAGTGCATCAATTGTGGTGCATGTGAACCGGAATGCCCCAACACCGCCATATATGAAGGTGGCGTGGAGTGGACCTGGGCAGGAGGTACTGATTTAAATGAAGTGGAATTGGAAGATGGTGTAGTAGTAGATGCTAATGATACACAAGAACCATACTCTGATGAGTTTTATTACATAGTTTCAGGTAAATGTACCGAGTGTACTGGTTTTCATGAAGAACCGCAATGTGCTGCTGTTTGCCCGGTAGATTGTTGTATACCAGACCCTGACTATGAAGAAACCGAAGAGGAATTAGTGGCCAAGAAAGAGTGGATGCACGTAGAGTAACTATTAAGCCTGTATTAAAATAATGCAGGCTTTTCTTTACTTTTGTATTATTAAAACGTATCAATTGCAGCAATATGTCTCCTGAAGAAAGAGTAAATAACTTAAGAAAATTTCTGAAGCTTAACCAAAGTAAGTTTGCCAAACAAATAAATATTTCTCAGGGTGCATTATCACAAATAGAAAGTCAAAAAATTAAGCTTTCCTTAGATACATTATTTCGGATATGTGAAAAATTCGATATTAGCGCTGATTGGCTATTATATGGTGAAACAAATATGTATAGAAATGTAGAGTTACCTAAGGCAGCAGCTACCGGTCCTCAGAAAGATTTTTATCCCAATATTATATTTGTTGATACTGCTGCCCATGCTGATTATTTAAAAAATTTTGAAAATGATGAATATTTACATTCTTTGGAGGCTTATAGCATCCCTGGCTTCAAAGATGGAAACTTCAGAATGTTTGAAGTATTGGGAGATAGCATGCAGCCCGCGTTAATTGAAAATGATATACTTGTTGTTAAAATTATAGATAATTATAAAAAAATTGAAGATGGCACTATCTGCGTGATAGTATCAAAAGATGGTATCGTAGTAAAGCGGGTATTTAACTTAGCTCAAGAGTCTAATATACTGGTGCTTAAAAGTGATAATGAAAAATACAAGCCCTTCCAGGTTAAATTTGACGAGCTATTAGAAGTATGGGAGGTGAAAGCCAAAATCACCTCCGAATTTTTGAATAAAAATGACAATGCGGGTAAAATTGTAGAGCTTGAAGACAGAATAAAACGCCTGGAAGACATCATTAAAAAAATTACAAAATAATTTATTTCTCGGGTTTACTTCCAATTGTCTTATTTTTATTTTCCTCAGCTTTGAAATAATCCTCGGGTTTTGATTCAAAGTTCACTTCATTAAACTCCTGTACGATTTGATGTAGCTCAATTATTTGATCCTGCACTTTGTCATTTAAATTGATTAAAACTTTATTAATAGGTGTTAGCATAATTTTCACTCCTGCTTTAAAATCAAAAATTTATTTATTGTTATTTATGTATATACAAACAATGTGCAAACGGGAGTAAAGCCTGCAGAACTGTATTAGAACGCATTTTTGTAATGCACCTATTCCATTTTATGGAAGTTTTTTTTATTCCATGTAAATATTTATTTTAGAGAAAGTTGAAATAGAGACGAAGCGTACAGAATGTAGTAATGCCACATTATCTTAAAATAGG
>Ga0207419_1001283_pt1 | contig 19400 bp, 9 predicted proteins | sample ElkSloMetagenome_4_FD_184723 | JGI IMG/M metagenome (GOLD analysis project Ga0207419, IMG submission 184723) | Hot spring microbial communities from Elkhorn Slough, Monterey Bay, USA - MD2A (version 2) | ecosystem: Environmental > Aquatic > Marine > Intertidal zone > Estuary: Microbial mat ...
TACGTTTTACCAAAATAAAAACCGGGAAAAAGCTCTAGGTTGAATCCGGCAGATTGGTACCATTCTTCGGGTAATTCTTCTTCTAAATCTACTGTTACCCTAAAAGACTTTCCCTCTGGCTGTACTTTTACACGGTATTTAAAATTGAGGTCAGGGTAGATGATAGGGTTAAAACCTTTTCTGTTTTTGGTAGAGTCTGGATACCAAAGTTGTACCTCAATAAAATTTTTCTCCTTGTTTACATCGTTCTTTCCCTTTTTAGGCACGGGCGACCATTGCCCCGGGGCAGGCTCTAAACGCAAATCGCCATTGGCCACTACGCGTTCGCCATTTTGTACTAAAGTTACCCCGCCTTGGTGGCCATCAGGGTAAAAATCTTGAAAAACCATGACTTCTACACCGGGTATTTCTTTGCTGGTAAAATACTCAGAGTCGTTAATGGTATAGGTGGTATTTTGCGCAAAAAGCTGGGTAATTAATAAAATCAGGATGCTTGTAGTTAAAAAAATAGGCTTCATTTTCTTTATTATTGATGCATTTAAATGTACTGATTTTGCCTATTTTTTCTAATTATTTTAGGTCTAAAAAAGAAGACTTTGGGGTTCTTATGTCTTAGATGGGTTTTGCTCAATAGTAACAGTAAAAGTCTGTGAATAAAGCAAGATAGTTAAAAGCTGTTATAACTTATTAACAGCGATTAAAAAGCATATAGAGATAATTTAATCTAATTAACAGATTTTGATGAAACAAGTAGTGTTTGAGTTTTTTACTTTGGAAAAACTAACTAAAAAAAACTATCATGCAAACATTAAAACTCTGTTTACTTTTTATTGTATCATGGGTAGCCTCAGTGGGCCAGCTTCAAGCTCAAGTTAAAAAATTTGGGAAAATAGCTAAGGAGTCGCTTTCTATGGAAGTCTACGAAAAAGATTCTAGTGCTGCCGCTGTAGTTTTGTTCGATGTAGGGAGAACTTACATTTCTTACAATACAGGCAAAGGAGATTTTGATATGACTTTTGAGCGCCATAGGAGAATAAAAATCTTAAATAAAGATGGCTACGATTATGCCGACTTTAGAATTCCTACCTATCACCCCGGTTCCTCTAACGAGAATCTAAGCGGTTTAAAAGGCTATACTTATACTTTGGATAATGGTAAGATAAATAAGACCAAGCTCGATAAAAAAGATATTTTTAAAGATGATCTAAGTGATGACTGGAGGGTAACCACCTTTACCATGCCCAATGTATCAGAAGGCTGTGTAATTGAATTTACCTACAAAGTAAATTCTGATTTTATCACCTTTTTAAAAGAATGGGAGTTTCAAGAAGAGATTCCGGTGGTGTATAGTGAATATACTGTAGAGATTCCAGAGTATTTCCATTACCAAAAAGTTAACCAAGGCTATTTGAACTTGACGCTAAAAGAGAAAACCACAAAAAATGGAAGTGTCAACTTTATGTCTACTTCTCGGGGTAATGCAAGGGTTAATATGAGTAATCAAACAGTTAATTATACCATCAATTCAGAAACGTGGGCACTCGAACATGCACCTGCTCTAAAAGAAGAGGAATACATTACAACTATGGAAGACTACGTAACGAAAATTAATTATCAATTGGCGGGTACTCAGTTTCCTGGTTCTATATATAAAAATGTACTTGGCTCTTGGGAAAAAATCAATGAGATTCTTTTAAAGCACGAAAACTTTGGTAAACAGCTTGGCAAGGGTAATTACCTTAAAGAGGTAGTTGCCACTATTCAATCTAAGACAGATAAGCGCGAGGAGCAGCTTGTATTGGCCTATGAGTTTATCCGCAATCACATGGACTGGAACAGAGAGAATGATATGCTTACATCCGATAATCTTAAAAAGTCTTTTGAAAGTAAGAAAGGCAACTCAGCAGACATCAACTTATTGCTTACCTCACTTTTGCAAGAGCTCGGAATTAGCGCGCATCCGGTTGTTTTGAGCACAAGAGATAATGGAAAAATCAACATAGCGATGCCAATGATACAATCGTTTAATTACGTAATTGCCACCGCCAAATTAGGAGAGCGGTATATTTTGTTGGATGCGACCAATAAGTATTTAAAGCCGGGAATGTTGCCTTACAGATGCTTAAACTGGAAGGGCAGGATAATAAACGAGCAGTTAGGTAATTGGATAGACCTGACCCCTATTGGAGCTGCCGAGGCTACGGTGAACAGTTTTCTTAAATTGGAAGAAGACGGTAGCATCAATGGAAATGTTGTGTACATAAACAAAGACTATTTATCAGCCTCTACAAGAGGTGCTATAAATGCCAAAGGTGTAGATAAATACTTAGAAGAGCACAAAGATGATTTTGGGCAAGATTTTATTGTTACAGAGCATGAAATCAAAAATCTAAAGGAGCCTTATAAAAGCTTGGATATAAAGCTCTCTATAGAAAGTACTGAAGGTGGTATGGGTAATATGGTATATTTCAGTCCGTTGATTGTAAAGCTGTTTGAAGAAAACCCATTTAAACAAGAAAATAGGTATTATCCGGTTGACTTTGGCTTGCCTTTAAAGGAAAAGATGATGACCACCATTATGCTGCCTGAGGGTTTTATAGTGGATGAATTACCTGAACCTACGGCCATTTCTTTACCAGATAATGCAGGTCTGTTCAACTTTCAAGTAGTGAATAACAATAATATGGTTCAGGTACTCTGTAGTTTCTCTTTGAACAGGACCCTATTTCTTCCAGAAGAATACGCCAATTTAAAGACTTTTTTCAACTATGTTTTGGCCAAGCAAGAAGAGCAAATAGTTATTAAAAGAAAGAGTTGATCAAATAGATATGAAAAATAGATTCATAAGATTTTTGCTGATTCCCATCTGTGCACTTTCAATAGGTGCTTCAAACACAGACGATGGTTTTCCTGTAAGAGAAATCCCTGAGGATTTACTTGGGGATGCAGAGGCCATCATAAGATTGGACGAAAAGAAGTTTGAAGTGCATTCTACAAGCAGTGCGACTTTAGAGGAGAGATGGGTGTGTACCATATTGAGTTCTAAGGCAGATAAGTACGCTACATTTGCCAGGTCTTACGACAATTTGCGAAAATTAAAAAGTATTAAAGGTTATTTGTACGATGCTAATGGTAAGCAGATCAAAAAATTGAAAAAGAGTGATGTTGTTGATCAAAGTTATATACAGGGTTTTTCATTGTATGAAGATGACAGGATTAAAATTGCTAATTTAGAGCATGCTTCTTACCCATATACTGTAGAATTTATTTGTGAGTATGAATTTGACGGGCTGTTCTATTATCCATCTTGGTATCCTCAGATTTATCGCAAGGCTGCTGTTCAAAACGCCAAAATAGATGTGATTATGCCAGAAAATATGCCTTTGCGATTTAAAGAGCAAAATGTTTCAGGCGTGCGCACAACTACAGCTGAGGGCAAAGAAATCTATTCTTGGGAAGAAAACAACTTGGCTGCTTTTGAGTATGAGCCTATGTCCAATCCAGAAGAATATGTAAAAAAGGTGATGTTGGCTCCATCGAAATTTAGCGTAGAAGGTGTGGAAGGAGATATGAGTGATTGGGAAGCTTATGGGAAGTTTTACGCCTCATTAAATAGAGGCACCAGAGACTTATCTGAGGCAACCAAGCAAAAAATAAGAGCACTTACTAAAGATCTAAAGACTGACAGAGAGAAAATCGCTAAGGTTTATGAATTTCTACAAGAGAAAACAAGGTACGTGAGTGTACAAGTGGGTATAGGTGGCATAAAGCCCTTCCCGGCTTCTACAGTTGATGAAAAAGGATATGGAGATTGTAAGGCTTTGTCTAACTATACCAAGGCCATGTTGAAGGCAATCGGTATTGAATCTCATTATACCTTGGTAGGTGCCGATGATCACTCCCCTTTACATAGGGATTTCCCAGCAGATTATTTTAACCATGTGATCCTATCCGTTCCTTTAGAAAAGGATACAATTTGGCTAGAGTGTACCAGTCAAACAGAAGCCTTTGGATATTTGAGCGATTTTACTGGAGACCGCGATGTTTTTGTAATTACACCTGAGGGAGGAAAGATATGGAGAACGCCAAGTTATGGGAAGTCTGTTAATTTCACTAAAAGAAACGCAGAGGTTAAAATCAATGCCAACGGAGATGCTAACATTTCAGCAGTGAATATTTTTAGCACTTTACAAGAAGGTAAGAGGGCTCATTACTGCGAAGCCTCAAAAGAAGAGCAAAAGAAATGGTTATACGAACAAATAGCCTTATCGGACTTTACGATTAAAGATTTCTCGTTAAAAAGGCATAAAAGTGAATTTCCTTATGTTGAAGAGCAACTCATAATAGAGGACCCTAAATTTGCTAGAGTGAGTGGTAAGAGGATATTTATAGAGCCTAACATTTTTTCAAAGTGGGACTATATTTTACCAACGAATGAAGATAGAACGAGAAATGTATACCTGTCTAATGTTTTCGATTTTGTGGATACAGATACCATTAACTTTGAGCTGCCTCAAAATTACCGTGTAGAATACATGCCCGAGCCAATTGATATAGAGAGTGAGTTTGGCCATTATCAGGTGCAAGTTGAAGTAGAAAATAACATTGTAAAATACATCAGGAAAATAGAAATGAACCCCGGTACTTACTCAAAAGAAAGTTATGAAGAATTAAGGGATTTTCTTAAAGAGGTAACCAAACACGACAAGACTAAAGTTGTGTTGGTCAACAATACCTAAGGAAATGTAAATCAGAGTGATTAATTAAAGGCCTCAACTTATAAAGTTGGGGCTTTTTTTATGCAAATAATAAAAAACAGCATTGCTTTTGGTGCCTATAATTCCCATTTTATCTCTTTAATATAAAAATTCATAAGTGCATTTTCATATATTCACTATCCTAAACTAAAAATATATGAAGATGAAGTTAACTAGAAAACAGTTTATAAAGACTTTAGGGCTTGCTTCTGTAGTAGCACCTTTTTCTACACAGGTATCAGCACAAAAAAAGAATACTGCTCAAGCCAGCACACATCTACTAAATTTGGGTTTGGCCTCTTATTCTCTCAGAGAACTTTCTTTGGAGGAAACCATAAAGGTAGCCAAAAAGCTAGAGCTGAATTCTATCGCTTTTAAGAGCATGCACATGCCTTTAGATAGCAATGAGTCAAGCATTAAAGAGATTGTAAGCAAAGTGCAAAAAGCAGGACTTGATTTATACGGAGCCGGTGTGATTTATATGAAATCCCAAGATGAGGTAACCAATGCCTTTAATTATGCCAAACATGCGGGATTGAAAGTAATCATAGGAGTACCCAACTACGAATTGCTGCCCCTTGTGGAACAAAAAGTAAAAGAAACCAATATTAAGTTGGCCATACATAACCACGGGCCGGGTGATGATGTATACCCTAGCCCTGATTCTATTTATGAAAAAGTAAAGGATTTAGATACGCGCATTGGCATGTGTATAGATATTGGCCATACTTTTAGAATAGGTCAGAATCCTTCTAAAAAAGCCAAGCAATATGCAGAGAGGTTACACGACATCCACTTAAAAGATGTGGATGGTTTAGGGGCTGAGGGCAAAACCCTAGAATTGGGCAGAGGAATCATGGACATACCTGGTTTTATCAAGACACTCAAAAAAATAAAATACAAAGGTGTAGTCGCTTTGGAGTATGAAAAAGATGGTAAGGAACCTGTACCTGGCTTAGCAGAGTCGGTAGGTTATGCCAAAGGTGTCATGGATGTAGTATAAGGTACCATCGAGCTTTGTTCAAGATATGTAAATTCTTGAACAACTCACTTTTACTGAAATTTGGATATTTGGAGTAACTTGATAGATGTTAAAAATTTAATTATAGGAAATGAAAGAAATGGATAAAAAGCAATCTAGAAGAACTTTTATCGCCAAATCAGCTATGTTGGCTTCAGGCTTATCAGTAGGTGTGCCTTATGTTTCGAGTGCGAGGCATAAAATAATAGGCGCTAATGAAAAGATCAGGCTTGGTTTTATAGGCGTAGGAAACCGTGGGTCTAAACTGCTCAATTTATTTATGCAAAATAAAGATGTTGAGATAGCAGCCCTGTGCGATGTATACAAACCTTATACAGAAAGAGACAGAGGTTTGGTAGCCGATCGATATTTAGAAATCGGTAAAGTGCCAAAGATGGGAGAGGAGTTTCCAAATCGCATACAGAAGTTTACTGATTTTAGGAAAATGCTCGAGATGAAAGACTTAGATGCCGTATGTATTGCTACTCCTGACCATTGGCATGCTATTCAGACCATACAATCCATTGAGGCCGGTTTAGATGTGTATGTGGAAAAGCCATTGACGATTACCATTAACGAGGGTAGGGCCATGGTCAATGCACAAAAGAACTCCAAGCAAGTGGTAGCCGTTGGCCTGAATAGAAGAGGCTCTTCGGTTTATTCCAAATTGCATAAGGTTATACAAGATGGCGGTGTAGGAAAGGTCACCACGGCACGGGCTATGCGTATCTCTAACATGGCACCCAATGGAATTGGTAATCTTAAAGCAGAACAACCTCCAAAAGACTTTGATTGGGACATGTGGTTAGGGCCAAGGGCTGAGCGAGCCTATCAATATAACATTGCTCCTTACTTTTTTAGATGGTGGGAAGATTACTCATCACAAATGGGAAATTGGGGTGTACATTTTATGGATGTAATCAGATGGATGCTAGACGAAACAGCACCTAAAGCAATTACAGCCCATGGAGGTAAGTACGTACTTACAGATGACAGGACCATTCCAGATACCATGGAAGTGCTCTTCGAATTTGAGTCGGGTAGAATTGTGCAGTTCAGCATTCATGAGGCGAGTGCGGGCAAGGGCATACCCAATGGTGAAATAGAGCTGAGAGGCACCAAAGGAACGGTATATGCAAGTCAGAATGGTTACAAGATCCAGCCTTCTTGGCCCGGTCAGTTTCAAAAATGGGATGATAGGATTGAGCCGCAAGAGGTTTCGGTAGAATCTATGGAGCAGTTTGGAGATTTAAATATCAAAGAAGACACAACGGCCAATTTGGTCAATAACTTTATTGATTGTATCAAAACCCGCGAGACACCTCTATGTACCTTAGAAGATGGACACCGATCTACGAGTTTTGCGCATTTGGCCAACATCGCTTTAAAAATGGGAACACGCATAGAGTGGGATGCTGAAAATGAACGCATTACCAATATAGAAAAAGCCAACGATTTGTTGCACTACGAATACAGAAAGCCTTGGAAATTGGCCTAATAGAGCATTATGGTAAAAAGGAGAAAATTTTTAAAGACTACTGCCCTTGCCGGTTTGGCAGCAAGCCAGCCGATTTGGGCAGTACCGCATAGCATAGGATATAAAAAGAAAAGAAATATGATTACTGTTTCGGACAGTTCCTCAAACTTTGAGCGTGAGCCATTGAAAAGGCCCTTTGGTTTTAAGGGAGGCTACATGACGGAGATATGGCAAACCGCTGCTCTATTAAAGAGCGATAAATATCACGGTTTGGGCATTTGCACCCAAAATGTACTTTGGTCCGATGCCAAGGTTTTCGCGGCTCACTCTGAAAGTGGGGGAAACGCACTCATGTTCGCCATGTCTGAGTATGCTGTTCAGTTAGTTAAGGGCAGAAAGTTTACCACACCTATAGAGCTATTGGATGACATTTTGGAAGAGGTCTACGAATACGGAAAGAAAATTACTGGCAACAAAGATCTTAGAAAGACATTTGCCCTCAATGCATTGGTAGGAGTAGACAATGCAGCATGGCAACTTTACGCCTATGAAAATAAGCTAAAGGATTTTGATGAAATGATTCCCACAGAATACAGGCCGGCGCTATCGTACAAGCACGATAAGGTGGCTAGTATTCCGCTCATGGCTTATACCATACCTATAGATGAATTAGAACAAGCGGTGAATGAGGGCTACTTTTTTATGAAAATAAAAATAGGCCAACCTGGCACACAAGAAGAAATGCTCGAAAAAGACAAAGAAAGATTGTCTGCTATCCATAAAGTGATAGGCGATAGGCGTACAGAGCATACTAAAAATGGTAAGATTCCCTACTATTTTGATGCCAACGGTAGGTATGAGGAAAAGGATACTCTTTTAAGACTTTTGGATCATGCGAAGAAGATTGGTGCATTTGAGCAGATTGCCATCATAGAAGAACCTTTTCCCGAAGATAAGGATATAGAAGTGGGCGATATGGGCGTACGCATAGCAGCAGATGAGAGCGCCCACACAGATGAAGACGCTGTTAAGCGTATAGAGATGGGCTATCAAGCCATCGCTTTAAAGGCCATTGCTAAAACTATGAGCATGACTATGAAAATTGCTAGCGAGGCTCATAAAAGAAGTGTGCCCTGTTTTTGTGCAGACCTAACTGTAAACCCTATATTAATTGATTGGAATAAAAATGTAGCTGCCCGATTGGCCCCTTTCCCCGGTATCGGTGATATGGGTTTGCTAGAGACAAATGGACATCAGAATTACAAAAATTGGGGTGAGATGTTGGAGCACCATCCATATAATGGTAAATCTTGGACTAAGACCGAAGATGGTTTGTTCAAACTCAATGACAGTTTTTATGAGCACAGTGGCGGCATGCTTGAGCAGTCTGCACATTATGAGAAAATGTTTGCCAACAAGTTGAAGAGTTAAAGTTGCAAGGCTTTCAATGATTTACAAGCGGGAGCTAGCAGAAGTTTGCTAGCTCTTTTATTAGTTTTCAATTTCCCAACCACCTCCGAGTGAACGGTAAAGGTTGATTAAGTATTCAAACTGATCGTTACGGGCTTTCATCAATTCAAGTTCAGCTTCAAACACGTTTCTTTGGGCAGTAACTACTTCTAGATAAGAAGCATAGCCACCAAGAAATAAATCATTTGAGGTGGCCACAGCATTTTGCAATTCTTGTACTTGCCTCTGTTTAAACTCATAGGACAGTCGGGTATTCTCGATGCCTCTTAAGTTGATCAATACTTCAGAAAAAGCTTCAATTATATTCTGCTCGTATTCATAGAGTAATAAGTAGTTTTCTGCCTCAACGCGCTTTAAGTTGGCTTGTAGCCTTTTCCTATTAAATATAGGAGCTGTAATATTTGCCAAGGTATTAAAAGCCAAAGAGCCCGGGTTAAACATCAATCTTGGTTTAAAAGTCTCAAACCCAAGAAAAGCATTGATGTTTAAAGAAGGGTAGAAGGCGGCCCTGGCCGCATAAATATTGGCATTGGCAGCCTGTAACTGCCATTCTTTTTGTTTTAAGTCCGGTCTATTGAGCAGAAGGTCACTCGGGATACCTATGCTATCGATTTCGGGTAATTCCTGATTTAGAATGCCGGGGCCTCTATCTAAAGTGGTGATGGTTCTACCCAATAATAAATTTAAGGTGTTTTTAAGTTCAAATATGTCTTGTTTTACGGCAAATTCCAGGCTTTGAGAGTTTAATAATTGAGCATTAAATTGTTTAACTGCTAGTTCAGTTACTCTACCGGCTACTTTCTGTACATTGATCAGCTGCACCCCTTGCTCTTGCAACTCTATATTTTTTCTAATGATTTCGAGCTCATTTTCTTTCTCCAAAAGATTGTAGTAAACCGAAGCTACACTGGCCACTAACTCGGTAACGACTAAGCGCTGGCCTTCTTCGGTGGATAGGTATTCGTAGTAGGCGCTTTGTTCTAGTTTTTTGAGTTTGTCCCAAATGTCAATTTCCCATGAGCTGCTTAATCCATAATTTACATTGGGTGTAACTGGGTATGGTATTCTTCTGTTATCATTTACATTTTCAGAAAAATTGGTGTCGAAGTTACCAACGCCTTCTTCTGTAAAATTACCGTATTTGTAAACGCCGCCTCCGGCTCCAACAAATACATCGGGGATTAAATTGGCACTTTGGTTTAAGATACCCGCCCTTGCAATCTTTAACCTTTGCATGGCTATTCTTACATCGTAGTTACTTGTAATTGCGGTATCTATAAGGCTAATCAGTACCGTGTCCTTAAAGAAATTTCTGTAGTCTAATGAAATTGCATTTGAAGTATATTCACCAAAAGAACTGGGTAAATCTACATTACTTTTTAGGCTTACAGGTGTATTTTTGATACTACAACTGCTTACCAATGCAACTAAAAAAAAGAAAATGATTGGTTTGATGATATTGCTCCTATTTCTCATTTTATCCTACCGCTTCTTTGGGTTTTTCAACAGCAACTTGTTTTTGTTTTTTTGGTTTTAGTTTCTTCAATCCCATGGTAAAGAGGACGTACAGACCGGGTATAATTACCACACCGAATATGGTTCCTATAAGCATGCCACCAACAGCAGCAGTACCAATAGATCTATTTCCTAAAGCGCCCGCGCCTGAAGCCAGACAAAGAGGAATCAAGCCAGCGATAAACGCAAAAGAGGTCATTAGAATAGGCCTTAACCTTTCTGCGCCGCCCTCAATGGCTGATCTAAGTATAGATAATCCATTGCTGCGTTTAAGTACAGCATACTCTACAATCAAAATAGCATTTTTACCGAGAAGTCCTATGAGCATAACAAGGGATACTTGAGCGTAAATATTATTTTGTAATCCAAAGAGTTTTAAGGCGAGCATAGCACCAAAGACTCCTGCAGGCAACGATACCAATACTGGCAAAGGCAAGCTAAAACTTTCGTACTGCGCAGCCAACAACAGATACACGAACACCAAGCATATAAGGAAAATATAAATGGCTTGGTTGCCCGATTCTATTTCTTCTCTTGTCATGCCAGACCACTCAAAATCGAAACCTCTTGGTAATTTCATTTGAGCTACTCTTTTGATGGCTTCTATCGCGTCGCCACTGCTATAACCGGGTGCTGCCTCACCATTGATCATGGCAGAAGTATACATGTTGTAGCGAGTAAGTTGCTCAGGGCCAAATACTTTTTCCATTTTTATGAATGTGGAATACGGCACCATTTCGCCATATTTGTTTTTTACATATAGATCAAAAACATCTTCGGGTTTGGTCCTATACTCAGGAGAAGCCTGCACCATTACCTTATACATCTGGCCAAATCGAATAAAATTGGTAGCATAGTAACTTCCTAAAAGTGTTTGAAGTGTACTGAGTGCTTGCTCGGCACTAACCCCTTTTTGTGCGGCTATTTCATGATCAATAGAAATCATGTATTGAGGGAAATTAGGGTCAAAGTTTGTGAAAGCCCCCGCAATTTCTGGCTGATTGTTCAATTCTTCAATAAAGTCTTTGGTGACCGATGAAATTTTCTGTAATTCACCTGAACCGGTTTTGTCTAGCAACCTGAACTCAAAACCGCTGCTATTGCCAAAGCCCGGTACAGTAGGAGGAGGGAAAAACTCTACTTTAGCATCAGAGATGTTTTGCGTTCTTGATTTTATAATATCTATTACATCCTGGACACTTTCTTCCCTATCGTCCCAAGGAGCTAAACTGACCATACCCATACCGTAGGAAGCACCCTCACCTTCTGTCATAAGGCTGTAGCCTGCCAGTGTACTTACAGATTCAATCATATCGAGTCCTTCAGTGGCTGCCTCGATTTGGTCTAGTACACCCTCAGTTCTTTCTACTGTGGCACCGGGTGGAGTTGTCACATTTACATAAAAAACGCCTTGATCTTCGGTAGGAATAAAACCTGTAGGCAAAATGGTAGCCACGCCCCAAGTTGCTAAAATAAAGATGATGGTAAATGAAATCGTAACCAGTCTTCTGCCAGCTATAAACCCAATAAGATTCTTATATTTTACTGAAAGTGCGTCATACCCTCTATTGAATTTTTTAAAGAACCAACTCTTGCTTGGTTCTTGATGCTTTAAAATAAGTGCACATAGGGCAGGAGTTAACGTTAATGCATTGATGCCCGATATTACAATTGAGATGGCAAGGGTCAATGAAAATTGCCTATAAAAAATACCGACAGGGCCCGACATAAAGCTTACCGGAATAAATACCGCAGACATCACTAAGGTAATGGCTACAATAGCCCCGCTAATGTCTTTCATGGCGGCAAATGTGGCCATTCTCGGAGAAGCGTGCAATTCGTCCATTTTGGCGTGGACTGCCTCTACTACTACAATGGCATTGTCTACAACGATACCAATGGCCAATACTAGTGCAAACAGCGTTAATAGGTTAATAGAAAAGCCGAAAAGCTGCATAAAGCTAAAAGTACCTATCAAAGCCACCGGTACAGCCAAGGCTGGAATTAAAGTAGAGCGGAAGTCTTGCAAGAAGATAAAAACTACAATAAATACAAGTATGAATGCCTCAAAAAGCGTTTTAATTACTTCTTGCATCGAGGCATCTAAGAAGCGAGACACATCATAGCTGATTGTGTAGTCCATACCCGGAGGGAAAGAAGTTCCTTTTAACTCTGCCATGCGTGCCTTTACGTTGGCGATTACTTCAGAAGCATTAGAGCCAGGTCTTTGCTTTATCATAATGGCTGCAGAGGGTTTCCCATTTTCTTTTGATAATACGTTGTAATCTCTTGAACCAAACTCTACATCGGCAATATCTTTAAGTTTGAGCATAGAACCATCAAGATTTGTCTTGATGGGTATGTTCTCATATTGCACTGGTTCAAAAAATTTCCCTTTGTAACGGAGCACATATTGAAGCATTTGCGCCTCTCTGTTTGAGCTTTCCCCCGTTTTTCCAGGTGCTGCTTCTACGTTGTGGGCGCGAATGGCTTCCACTACTTCTTCTGTAGAAACTTTGTAGTTAACCATTCTGTCAGGCTTGAGCCAAACCCTCATTGAATATTCTCTGTGGCCAAGTATTTCACAAAAACCTACTCCATCAATCCGTTTTAATTCTGCTAGTACATTAATATCCGCAAAGTTGTAGATAAACTTTTCATCGGCCGTAGAGTCTTCAGAAACCAGATTTAGATACATCAACATTGAGTTGACTTCTTTTTCTGTAATTACCCCAGCCTTAATTACCTCTTCAGGTAGTTCGTCTAATACAGCGGTTACTCTATTTTGAACATTTACGGCGGCCAAATCTGGGTCAGTACCAACCTCAAAGTTTACCGTGATAATTGTTGTTCCATCGTTACCAGAAACAGAAGTCATGTAGGTCATGCCGGGCACACCGTTTATGGCTCTTTCCAGAGGGGTAGCCACAGCCTTTACACAAACTTCGGCGTTCGCTCCGGTATAGTTGGTAGTGACCGTAACCGCAGGTGGTACAATATCAGGAAATTGGGTAACAGGTAATGTGGTTAATGAAATAAGCCCTAGTAAAGTAATGAACAATGATATTACTAAGGACAGGATTGGTCTTTTTATAAAAATATCAAACATGCTTTAACTAAGGTTTAGTAGCCTAAGTGATATAAATAGGTGAAAAAAATTTGGCTGTTTAAGAACTACAGCACGACTTTTCCGTTAGACGCCGCTTCTATAATGCTATCCATATCATAAAAAACAGGAGTGATCTCCATGCCTTCTTTAATATTTTGGATACCCTCATAAATGATTTTATCTCCATTTTTTAGACCAGAACGCACTACGTAAAAATGCGATAGTCTGGTTTCTGGAATAAAGCTGCGTACCCTTACTTTATTGTTCTCATCGAGTACGTACACAAATTGCCTGTCTTGTATTTCAAATGCAGATTTTTGGGGCAATAAAAGCGCACCATTAATGGAGTTGGTCAAAGTGATTTTTCCTGTAGAGCCATGCTTTAAGATTTTGTCGGGGTTAGGGAAACTCGCCCTAAAAGCAATGGTACCTGTACTGACATTAATTTCCCCTTCCATGGCTTCAATCTTTCCTGGGTATGGGTATTCTGTGCCATCGGCCAATGTGAGTTTTACAAGCTTGCGTTCGTCGTCATCGCCCGAGAGCAGCATTTTTTGGTAGTTGAGGTATTCGCTCTCTGCTACATTAAAATATGCATATACATTGCTGTTGTCTGATATTTTTGTAAGTAAATCCCCTTTAGAAACCAAGCTGCCCACTTTAAGAGGTATCCTATCTATAATACCATTGAAAGGGGATTTTAGATAAGTATAAGAAAGCCTAATGGCAGCATTGGATTGCGCTGAACGCGCTTCGTCTATTCTGGCCTTGGCTGCAGTGAGTTTGGCTTTGGCCACTTCCAATTCAGATTCTGAGATGACTTTTTTATCTACCAATATTTTAATCCTGTCTACCTCAAGGGCTGCAGCTTTTGCATTGGCTATGGCATTTTCGAGGTTGGCCTTACTTTTGGCAAGCTCTGCTTCAAACTCTTCACTGTTGAGTCTGAAAAGAGGTTGTCCTTTTCTTACCTCTTGCCCTTCATCTACATAGATTTTATTTAAAAAACCTTCAATTCTTGCCCTAATTTCAACGTGCCTTACCGCATTAATTTCTGCAATGTATTCTTTATATAGTAGTGTATCTAAAGAGGCCAGCTGTATAACGGGTAGTTCTTGAACATAGCTGCCCTGTTGTGTTTTTGAATTGTTGTTGGATGTACAGCTACTTAACAAAGTAAACACGGACATTAAAAGAAGTACCAATACAGATTTAACTTTACCTACCATAGTTTATATCAAATAATTTACGAAAGCTTTATTACGCGAACGGAATATCTAAAGGTTATTGAATTATTCTAGAAAATAGTGCACTATATCAAGAATTATTAACCTTAGTTCAAAAAAATAACGTTATGGCAAAACAATTGTTTGCTACGTGTATTGTAAAATTAAATAATAATTTTTAATATTAATCAGAATAAAAATCTGTAAATAATGTCATATACAAAATATATTGAATCATCCCTATAATTTCTGTCTTCATCGGCTTAAACTTGGATTTGTAAAATTTTAAAATTTTATAAATTTCTTTAAAATGTACCATAATTCCTCCTTTTGCTGTATTTAAGCCTTTTAAAAGCTATTTCCTTTATACTTTCTGGCTATTATTATTATACATTTCTCAAAATTTGCAGTGCAACTGGCGCAAAATCCACTTGGAAATTACCATAAGGGCTGTGGCCCACAGCCTTTGGAGGTGAAAAATAAAAATGTATAGTAGTAGGTTATGCTTTATTTAAAGAGGTAAAAATGCATAGGACTTTAATTTTTAAGGAATATTACTATTTTTTTATCCGAATAGAATATTGTTAATATGACAGACTGTTGTTCGATATAATCTACTAAGTAGAAATGAACTTGGCAAACCGCTTAGAAAAGTAATACAGAGAACTGATTTAAAAATCTAAACTGCTGGTTCTTTGATTTTTTACGAGAGCCTTTTTCTTATAATGCAGTGATTTGCAGTTAAAGCTGTACTTTTTGTGTACTAACAAAACCTGTATTGTTAGTAAAATCACTACCTTTGGCACAGCCAAACAACACAAACATTGAGATTTTTTATATTACTAGCCTGCACATTATTCGTGCATTTTGCTTCTGCGCAAAAGAAAAATGAAGCTTATCAATTACTCATCAAAAAGACTTCTTCCCCAATAAGAGTAGATGGCATTTTAGACGAAGTCGGCTGGCAAGAGGCTGAAATAGCCAAAGATTTTTTCATGATCCTCCCTATGGACACCAGCTTTGCCCAATCTAAAACAGCGGTACGTATGAGTTACGATGACCAATTTCTCTATTTAGCGGCAGAATGTTTTGAAGATTTACCAGGGAAAAATACAGTGCAGTCACTGCGAAGAGATTTCTCATTTGGGAGCAATGATAACTTTCTGGTTTTTATCGACCCTTTTGATGACCAAACCAATGGTTTTTCTTTTGGGGCCAATGCAGCAGGTGCCCAATGGGATGGACTTATGGCAAATGGCGGTTCTGTAGAGCTTAGCTGGGATAATAAATGGTATTCAAAAGTACGACAATATGAAGATAGGTGGATATTTGAGGCAGCCATTCCATTCAAGACCATTCGCTACAAAAAAGGAATTACCCAATGGGGCATTAATTTTAGTAGGTTAGATTTGAAGAGAAACGAAAAATCTTCTTGGGCACCGGTACCTAGGCAGTTCCCTAGTGCATCTTTGGCTTACACGGGCATTTTACAATGGGATGCCCCACCACCAAAAGCGGGTGCTAACGTATCCATCATACCCTATGTACTTACCGATGTGCAAAGAAATTATAACAATGATGATCCAGCTTCTAGTAGGTTTGAGGTAGGTGGTGATGCTAAAATAGCAATTACTTCGGCACTTAACCTTGATTTAACGGTTAACCCAGATTTCTCTCAAGTTGAGGTGGATAGGCAAGTGACCAACCTAAGTAGGTTTGAACTGTTTTTTCCGGAAAGGCGTCAGTTTTTTCTAGAGAACAGTGATTTGTTTGCCAGTTTTGGTGCTAGAGGACTTCGCCCTTTTTTTTCGAGAAGGATAGGCTTGGACAGCCCCATACGCTTTGGTGCACGATTGAGCGGAAAGCTAGATAAAAATTGGCGCATTGGTGCCATGAACATCCAAACCAATAAGGTAGATAGTTTGGGAATGCCGGCACAGAATTATGCCGTTTTTGCCCTACAGAGGCAGGTTTTTGCTCGTTCCAATATTTCTTTGATGTACATCGATAAGGCTTCTATCAACTATGATCCACAACCTGGCGAAGCACAGTATTCAAAATACAACAGGAACTTGGGCATAGAATATAATTTAGCATCTGCCAATAATTTTTGGACAGGAAAATTCATTTTACATAAAAATTTTAGGCCCGATACCGATAAAGAAACATTTATGCATGCAGTGGCCCTAAATTACGACGTAAAGAATCTATCGGTTGAATGGGAACACGAATATGTAGGAGAGAACTACAATCCCGAAACAGGTTTCGTTCCTAGGAAAGATTATATTCGGGCAAATCCAGAGGTGAATTATCGCTTTTTCCCAAAAAACTCTAAAAAGATTGTAAGCCACGGGCCGTTTTTCGGCTCTTCTGTTTTTTTTACCCCCGAAGGCAAATACACTGAGTCTGAAAGTTATGTGGGTTACGGCATTGATTTTTTGAATAGGAGCGAGTTCAATTTTTTTGCTAGTTACGATTATCTACAGCTACGCCAAGATTTTGATCCAACAAATACAGGGGGAGAGGTTCTGCTTGCAGGATCAGACCATTCTTGGAACGCCATCGGCATTGAATATGAATCTAAACCAAACAGCTTATTTACTTATGAATTTGAATCGAGGTATGGAGGTTACTATGGAGGTACTTTATTTCGTTTAGAGTGGGAAATGGGCTACAGGATCCAGCCTTTTGCCAGCTTTTCCACGAGAATTGCATACAACAATATTTCTTTGCCAGCGCCACTCTCCGATGCTGAACTTTGGTTGATCAGTCCGAGATTGGATCTTACTTTTACCAATACCATGTTCTTGACCACTTTTGTACAATACAACAACCAAGCGGATAACATGAATGTAAACGTACGTTTTCAGTGGCGCTATAAACCTGCCTCAGATTTGTTCATTGTCTATACTGACAATTACTTCCCTGAAAATTTTACTTCTAAAAACAGGGCTTTGGTCTTAAAGTTTACTTATTGGTGGAATTTGTGATTGAATCGCCTAGTCTCCATTCATCTTAACGATACGGGTTTGCTTTATACCCTTAGATGTAGTAAGTACAACGGTATAAACACCTGACTTCAGGCTTGATACATCAAATGTGATTGATGCTTTGCGTTTGAATTTTTCGACGATTCTAGACATTACCTGTTTGCCATCAAGCGCAAAGATTTCTATTTGAAGATGCCCTAATTCACTATTTTGTAATTCCAAATAAAGCAAGTTATTTACCGGATTGGGAAAGATGGAGAGGGTGTTATCAAAGCTTTTTGTTTCGTTTGAAAGAGGTGCTTTTATGGTCAAGGTAAAGTCATCTTCGGCTTCATTGCCTTTTTCATCCTTGGCGATTACATAGATTTGGTAGTCGCCCTCATGCTCTATTGTCGGGTTACCTGCAAAAGTGAGCGTGCTCGCTTCAAAGTTTAGCCAATTTGGCAAAGGGTTGGATTTATCTAAAAGTGCTGAATAAGATAGCACTCCGCCTTCAGGGTCACTAAATGTATTGGCATTTAAACTGAAATTGATGAGCTCATCTGTACTAAAAACTTGGTCGGGTATTGCTTCATTGAGTACCGGCGATAAATTTTTGGGTAGGATTTCAATCGAAAATATCTTCTCGAAAATACCATCGTTGCTATCATAAGTACGAACTCTTATCGAGTACTCGCTTTTTTCGGCATAGTCAAAACTTTTCCTAGACAACAATCTGTTTTCTGCAATAGCAAAATCAAGATTATCAGAGCCGCCTATACCCGGAACAAGGCTAAATCTGTGGGTATCTTCTTCATCCGCGTCTACACTGTTAAAAATTCCAATTTCAGTATTTAATGGTTCTTTTTCCTCAATGCTGCTATCGCTGAGCAAGATATCGGAAGGTGGAGTGTTCTCAGCACTATCCAGCACATTTATTTCAAAAGATTTTTCAATAAAAGCGCCAGCCAAATCGGTACTTCTTATTCTGATAGAATAGCTGGTTTGTACTTCAAAATCGAAAACAGTGTTGGAGAGTAGTTGGTTTTGGTTTATCTTAAAAGTGGCATTGCCAGCATCGTTTTCACCATTTACTAAAGTGTACGTATGCTCGTCTTCTACATTGGCATCAGCAGTGTTAAAAACACCAATGACAGTACCAATTGGTTTTTTCTCTGCAATTTGGTTGGCACTGAGTGTAATATCTGTTGGGGGCTCATTTTCGAATATATCTTCAATTTCAATTGAAAATACCTTTTCGATTTTGGCTTCTGCTTGATCGGTCGCTTCTACTCTTATGGAGTAAGAACTTCGGTTTTCAAAATCAAAAATTACGGCTGATTTTAATAGATTGTCTTCAATAATGAAAAGGTTGTTGTCATCACTACCATCGCCATCAATCAACTGGTAAGTATGCGTATCATTTGCATCAGGGTCATTTGTTTCAAAAATGCCAATGCTTGTTCCTATGGCATTATTTTCTGCAATGCTACTATTGCTTAGTAAGATATCTGTAGGCACTTGGTTTTCAAGGCTATCTAAAATGTTAATTGCAAAAACCTGTTCTACGGAATCACCTGCCAAATCGGTACTTTTAATGCGTATGCTGTAGCTGTTTTTTGCTTCAAAATCGAAAATGGCATTGCTCAGCAATTGTGTGTTTTCTATAGTGAAAGCGCTGTTGTCTACATCACCTTCTCCGTTTACAAGTGCATAAGTATGTTCATCTCCCTCATCGGCATCTATGCTACTAAGTGTGCCAACCAAAGTTTTAAGAGGTTGCAATTCTTGAATACTATTGTTGTTAAGTACAATGGCACTCGGTGGGTTGTTTCGGTCAGCGGTGATGATGTTTA
>Ga0207419_1001285_pt1 | contig 19393 bp, 16 predicted proteins | sample ElkSloMetagenome_4_FD_184723 | JGI IMG/M metagenome (GOLD analysis project Ga0207419, IMG submission 184723) | Hot spring microbial communities from Elkhorn Slough, Monterey Bay, USA - MD2A (version 2) | ecosystem: Environmental > Aquatic > Marine > Intertidal zone > Estuary: Microbial mat ...
TCACTCAGGCGTCGTGCCAGCCAACACATCCATGTCAAGCAGCATGATCCAAAGAAAAAGGCCGCGCCAAGGCGCGGCCTTTTCCTCAGATCGCTTCGTGAAGGTTACTGCGGGATTTCCGCGTCGATGCCTTCGACGTAGAAATCCATACCCAGCAGGGTGCCATCGTCGGCAGTCTCGCCCTCGGCCAGCCAGACAGAGCCGTCCTGACGATTGATCGGGCCGGTGAAGGCGTGATATTCACCCGTGCGCAGACGTTCGATCATGTCCTCGGCAGAGGCCTTGATCTCGGCGGGGACTGCATCGGTGATCTCGCCGATCGCGACCATGCCGGGGCCGATTCCGTCCCATGTGTCGGTGCTTTCCCATGTGCCATCGATGACGGCCTGCACCCGGTCGATGTAATAGGGGGCCCAGTCGTCGATGATGGAAGAGACGCGCGGGAAGGGCGCGAATTCATACATGTCGGAGGCCTGACCGAAGGTGACGACGTCACCGGCCGCCTGTGCCGCCGCCTGCGGTGCGGTCGAATCGGTGTGTTGCAGGATCACGTCGGCGCCCTGTTCGATCAGCACGTTGGCCGCTTCGGCCTCTTTGGCCGGATCGAACCATGTGTAGGCCCAGACGATGCGGAATTCGACATCGGGGTTGACCTCGGCTGCGTGCAGGTAGGCTGCGTTGATCCCGCGGATAACCTCGGGGATCGGATACGAGGCGATATAGCCGATGATGTTGCTTTCGGTCATCTGCCCCGCGATATGGCCCTGCACGGCGCGGCCTTCATAGAAGCGGGCCGAATAGGTCGAGACGTTGTCGGCGCGCTTGTAGCCGGTGGCGTGCTCGAACTTCACATCCGGGAACTGGCTGGCGACCTCGATCGTCTGGTCCATGTAGCCAAAGGAGGTGGTGAAGATCAGGTCGGCGCCCTGCAGCGCCATCTGGGTCATGACGCGCACGGCGTCCGCGCCTTCGGGCACGCTTTCGACGAAGACCGTTTCGACGGCATCGCCGAAATGCTCTTCCACGGCCAGACGGCCCTGATTGTGTTCGTAGGTCCAGCCGCCGTCTCCGACGGGCCCGACATAGACGAAACCGACGGTCGTCGGATCGTCCTGTGCGGCCGCCCCTGTTGCCAGACCGGCAGCGAGCGTCGCGCCGGTCAGAAAGGTCTTGATGGTCATGTTCATCCCCTTGGTCTTGGTGGTGCCTCTAGCGTGAGGCGTGGAAGGATTGTCCCAGCGAGCCGGGTGCGCGTCCAGCCCGCATGATAACCAGAACGGCGATAGTTGCCAGATACGGCGCCATCGACAGGTATTCGACCGCGATCGCGGCCCCCGCGGCCTGCAAGTTCAACTGTAAAACGGTCACGCCGCCGAACAAATAGGCACCCAGCAAAAGCCGCCATGGCCGCCAGCTTGCGAAGACCACGATCGCCAGTGCGATCCAGCCCGCGCCGGCTGTCATCCCTTCGGTCCATTGCGGGACGCGCACAAGCGAAAGGTAGGCCCCGCCAAGCCCCGCGCAGGCCCCGCCGAACATGATCGCCAGCATGCGCACCCGCATCACGTGATAGCCCAGGGCATGGGCCGCTTCATGGTTCTCGCCAACGGCGCGCAGGATCAGCCCGGCGCGCGAATAGGTCAGAAACGCCCAGACGCCCGCCACGATCAGCAGACCGACGTAGACCATCGGGTCATGCTGGAAGACGATGGGTCCGATGATCGGGATATCGCCGAGGATCGGGATATCCCAATCGGGAAAAGCGGGGGCCTTGATCCCGATATAGCCCTGTCCGATCAGCGCCGAGAGCCCCAGCCCGAAGAGTGTCAGGGCCAGTCCGGTCGCCACCTGGTTTGACAGAAAGAACTGGGTCAGCACCCCGAAGACGAGCGACAGGAGCGCCCCGCCGACCGCCGCGCCGATAAAGCCCAGCCATGGCGAGCCGGAATTGACCGCCACGACGAACCCGCAGACAGCGCCCGTGATCATCATCCCCTCGACCCCGAGGTTGAGGACGCCTGATCTTTCGACCACCAGTTCCCCGATGGCGGCCAGCAGGATCGGCGTGGCCGCGACCATCAGCGAGGCCACAAGAAGGATGGGGTTGATCGAGGAAAGGTCCATCATGGGCTTGTCCCGGCCTGTCGTGTCACAGCCATGCGAGCGCGGTCTCTGGCCAGAAGTAGGCCAGCAACAGACCGAGGGCCGTCCCGAACATCCAGCCGAACCGCGCGAACCAGTGCTTGCGCCGGACGGGCCGCGCGGCAAGCTGCTTGCGCGGGGCGGCGCCGAGGCCGGTGACTTCGAACAGCCAGTTCAATAATCTGTCGAGACGCTCGTACAGCCAGACCGCGGCGATTGCCAGGAACGCGAAAAAGGCCGTCAGCGAGACAGCGACGACCCAGCCGGTCACCTCGGCCGCTTGTGCCATGTATCCCAAGGCAATTCCCGCGAAAAAGCCGATCACCGGCCGGAACACCGCGTCGATGATGTCTTCGCGCAGGGGGGCTGACTCTGTCATGCGATTTCCGCCTTTCCTAGTCTGAAACGGTAGTTGGTGAAGACATCGACGGCCAGCAGGAAAAACAACAGCATGCCCTGCAGAAGCTGGATCGCGGCCAATGGCAGGCCGAGGTTCGATTGCGCGATCTCGCCGCCGATATAGGTCAGCGCCATCAGCGCGCCTGCCAGCAGGATGCCCACGGGGTGCAGGCGGCCGAGGAAGGCCACGATGATCGCGGTAAAGCCGTAGCCCACGTTGAAGTCGATGCTGACCTGACCGGCGGGGCCTGCGACCTCGAACAGGCCCGCCAGCCCTGCCAGTGTTCCCGAAATGCCCATGCAGATCAGCACCAGCCGTGCGGGGTTCACACCCGCAAAGCGCGCCGCCCGCGGGCTTTGCCCCGACAGCCGCACGTTGAACCCGAAGATGTGGCGTGTCAGCGCGACATAGGCGACGATCACGGCGACAAAGGCCGCCACCACCCCCCAGTGCATCCCCGCGCCCTGGGCGATCCAGCTCGAGGCGCTGTCATACTGTGCAAGGTTGCGGCTGCCCGGAAACCCCATGCCTTCGGGGTTGCGCAGGGCCCCCAGCGCCATCGACGCCAGCAATTGTTCGGCCACGTAGACGAGCATCAGCGACACCAGGATTTCGTTGGCGCCGAATTTCACCCGCAAGAGGCCCGGGATCATCGCCCATGCCATGCCTCCGACCGCCCCCGCGAGGATCATCAGCGGGAAGATGACGAAACTCTCGAGCGGGTAGAACGCCAGCCCCACGGCCGCACCGCAGAGCGCGCCGACGATATATTGCCCTTCGGCCCCGATGTTCCAGACGCCCGCGCGGAAACCGAACGACAGGCCGATGGCGATCAGCACGAGCGGGGCCCCCTTGATCAGCAGCTGCGGGCGGTAGAACCACGCGAATTCGGAAAACAGCGGGTCGAAAAAGATCGTCCGGATCGTCTCGAACGGGTTCAGCCCGAGCGCGGCGAACAACAGGCCACCGAAAAACATGGTCAGGATCACGGCCAGCACAGGCGTGGCATAGACCCAGACACGCGACGGCTGGGGGCGTTTTTCGAGCCTGACCATCTAGCGAACGGCCCCGGGCATCATCTTGCCGGGGATACCTGCGCCAGCGGCGGTCCTACGCCGCGACATGCGCCACCTCCATGTCACCGGCGCCACCCAGCATCAGGCCGATCTCCTCGATCGTGAGCCCCTGCGCGTCGCGCGGTGCAGACAGCCGGCCTTCGTTCAGGGCGGCGAACCGGTCCGATATCTCCATCAGTTCGTCCAGATCCTGACTGATCACGATGACCGCAGATCCCTTGGCCGCCAGATCCAGCAGCGCCTGCCGGATCGCGGCGGCGGCAGAGGCGTCGACCCCCCATGTGGGCTGATTGACCACGAACACGTCGGGGTCCTGCATGATCTCGCGGCCGATGACGAATTTCTGCAGGTTGCCCCCCGACAGCGACCGGGCGGCGTTCTGCGGGCCCGGCGTGCGGACATCGAACCTTGCGATGACCCCTTCCGCGAAAGCCCGCGCCTTGGCCCACCTGAGAAACCCGTTACCGGCAAGACCCTGCCGCGTGGTCGCGGTCAGAATGGCGTTTTCGGTCAGGCTCATGTCGGGGGCGGCGGCATGGCCCATGCGTTCTTCGGGCGCAGAGAGCAAGCCCGCCTTGCGGCGTGCATTGGGTGACAGGTGGCCGATGCCCTGGCCCTTGTAGCGGATCATGTCGCGCCTGGTGCGCATCTCGCCCGAGAGGGCCGCGACCAGTTCGTCCTGTCCGTTTCCGGCGACGCCGCCGATGCCCAGGACCTCGCCCTTGCGCACCTCGACCGAGATGTCGCGCAGGGGCGTGCCGAAGCGATGGGGCGCGGGAACCGACAGGCGGTCGAGCGCCAGCACGGTTTCGCCCACCGGCCGCGGCGCTTTTTCGGGGACGTGCAGCTTGGTGCCGACCATCAGTTCGGCCATGTCGCGCGCCGAGGTCTCGCGCGGATCACAGGTGCCGACGACTTCGCCCAACCGCAGGACGGTCGCGGTCTCGCAGAGCGCGCGGATTTCTTCCAGCTTGTGCGAGATATAGAGAATCGCCGTGCCTTCCGCGGACAGCTTGCGCAGCGTTTCGAACAGGATGCGCACCTCTTGCGGTGTCAGCACAGAGGTCGGTTCATCCATGATCAGAAGCTTGGGGTCCTGCAACAGGCAGCGGATGATCTCGACCCGCTGGCGTTCTCCGGCGGATAATTCGCCCACGACCCGGGCAGGATCGAGCGGCAGCCCGTATTGGTCCGAGACAGCCCGCACCCGTGCCGCGATCTCGGCCTGGGGGGGCGGATTTTCCATGCCAAGCGCGATGTTTTCGGCCACGTTCATCGCGTCGAACAGGGAAAAATGCTGGAACACCATCGCGATACCGGATGCCCGCGCCATGCGCGGCTCGGCCGGGGTGAAGGGCCGGCCTTCAAGCGTCATGGTTCCGCTGTCCGGCTTGACCAGCCCGTAGATCGTCTTGACCAGCGTGGACTTGCCCGCGCCGTTTTCGCCCAGAAGCGCGTGAACCTCGCCGCGTCCGATATCGAACGAGACATCCTTGTTGGCCACCACACCCGGGTAGGCCTTGGTCAATCCCGTCAGACGCAAGAGCGGTTCTGTCATGCGGTGCGGTCCTTCGTGCGGCGATCTGTCCGCGCGATCATGGCAGCACCGACGCCGATGGCAATCTCTGCGGGGTGTTTTCCCAGGGCCGGGTCACCGATCGGGCACGCAATGCGTGCGATATGGGCAGGTGAGTGCCCCAATCGGGCGAGCCGGCCCCTGAAACGGGCCCATTTGGTGGCCGATCCGATCAGGCCGATACTGCCGAAGGGGCGCGACAGCAGCGCGTGACAGAGCGCGAGGTCCATTTCGTGGCTGTAGGTGAGAATCAGGTGATCGGCGTCATCGGGCGCATGTGCGGCGGCCCTTGCGGGATCGGTGGCGACGAGGGTCGTGACATCTGTGGACGGAAAGCGGTCGGCCGCGGTATCGACCCAGGTGATCGCGAATTGCGGCAGGGGCGCCATGACCTGCACGATGGCGCGGCCCACGTGGCCCGCGCCGTAGATCCACAGGGGGCGTTGGACGGGTTGGGTGAAGGTCTCGGCGCGTGTGTAGGACAGCGTCACCGACCCGCCGCAGCACTGCCCCAGCGCGGGTCCGAGCGGGTAGGTCTTCGTGTCGTCGGCGCGCCCCGCCGCCAGCATCCGACGCGCCGCGGCGATCGCTTCCCATTCCAGCGTGCCGCCGCCGATCGTGCCTGATGTCCGGTCGGGCCAGACCAGCATTTCGGTGCCCGCCTCGCGCGGGACAGAGCCCGCGGTGCGGGTCACGGTGATGCGGATCGCCCCGCTCATCCGGTCATCCGCCCGTCCGCGCGCGCGCGACGGCGGCAAGCACCGCCTCGGCGGTGGCGGGGGCCTGCAGATCGGGGTAGTGCGGTCCGCATGCGGCCACGGCATCGGAAAGCGCAAGGAATGCCGAAATCCCCAGCATCAGCGGGGGTTCACCCACGGCCTTGGAGCGGTAGATCGTCTGCGCGGGATTGGGCTGATCCCACAGCGCCACGTTGAAGACATCGGGCCGGTCCGAACAGGCGGGGATCTTGTAGGTGGCGGGGGCATGGGTGCGCAGATGCCCCTTGTCGTCCCAGACCAGTTCCTCGGTCGTCAGCCAGCCTGCGCCCTGGACATAGCCACCCTCGATCTGGCCGATATCGATCGCGGGGTTCAGCGAGGCACCGGCGTCATGCAGGATGTCGGTGCGCAGGATACGGTTCTCGCCGGTCAGCGTGTCGATCACGACCTCGGTCACGGCGGCGCCCTGGGCGAAGTAGAAAAACGGCCGCCCCTCGCCCTTGATGCGGTCCCATGACAGGTCGGGCGTCTTGTAATAGCCCGTCGCCGACAGGCTGACCCGGTTCATGTAGGCGGTACGGGCGGCCTCGGCAAAGCTGATCTTTTCCGCGCCGACAAAGACCTGGCCATCGGCAAAGCGCACATCTTCGCGCCGTGCCTGATGCAGTTCGGCCAGGCAGTCCGCGATCCGGTCGCGGATCGTGTCGCAGGCATTGGCGACCGCCATGCCGTTCAGGTCGGTCCCCGATGATGCGGCGGTGGCCGAGGTATTGGGAACCTTGCCGGTGTCTGTCGCGGTGATCTTGACCGCACCGACGTCGATCCCGAAGCGGCTGGCGGCGACCTGTGCCACCTTCTGGAACAATCCCTGTCCCATCTCGGTGCCGCCGTGGTTCATGTGGACGGAGCCGTCCTGGTAGACATGCACCAGTGCGCCGGCCTGATTGAGATGGGTGAGCGTGAAGGAAATGCCGAATTTGACGGGCGAGAATGCGATGCCCCGCTTCAGGATCGGCTGTGCCGCGTTCCATTCCGCGATGGCGGCGCGCCGCGCGGCATAGTCGGAGGTTTCCAGCAGCGTCTCGCTCATCTGGTGCAGGATGAAATCCGACACGGGCATTTTGTAAGGTGTGGTCTGCGGTTCGGATCTGGGCGAGAACGCGCCGCCGTAGGGCAGGCCCCGCCCCGTCACATTCTCATGTTCGGAAATACCTTCGGGGGGGCGCGTAGCGCGGGGGGCAGACGGCCCCCCTCCGTCCATCGCCGCATAATAGTTGCGTTGCCGCACCTCGACGGGATCGCGGCCGAGGGTGGCAGCGATGTGGTCGATCACGCGCTCGATGCCCAACACCCCCTGCGGGCCTCCGAAGCCGCGAAAGGCGGTTGCCGATTGCGTATTGGTCCTGAGCCGGTGCGAGGTGATCCGGGCCGCGGGCAGGTGGTAGGCGTTGTCGGCGTGCAGCATCGCGCGGTCGGCGACGGGCAGCGACAGGTCCAGGGCCCAGCCGCAGCGGGCCATCTGGGTAAAGTCGACGCCGGTGATCCGTCCCTCGCCGTCGTAGCCGACGTCGTAGGCGATGCGGAAATCGTGCCGCTTGCCGGTGATGATCATGTCGTCGTCCCGGTCGTAGCGCATCTTGCAGGGCCGGCCGGTCGCGCTGGCGGCCACGGCGCAGGCGACGGCAAGCGCATTGCCCTGGCTTTCCTTGCCGCCGAAGCCGCCGCCCATGCGCCGCACCTCGCAGCGCACCGCGTGCATGGGCAGACCCAGGGCGTCGGCCACCTTGTGCTGGATTTCGGTGGGGTGCTGGGTCGAGCTGTGCACGACCATGTCGCCGCCTTCCTGCGGCAGGGCGAGGGCGGCCTGTCCTTCGAGGTAGAAATGCTCCTGCCCGCCGATCTCGATCTGGCCTTGCAACCGGTGGGGGGCAGTGGCGAGGGCGGCCTCGACATCGCCCTTGGTCCAGACGCGGGGGCCGTCCTCGAACCGGCTTTCGGCGGCGAGCGCCTGATCGATGGTCAGGATCGCGGTGTCTTCCTCGTAGGCGATGCTGCCCAGACGCGCGGCCTTCCGCGCGGCAAGATGCGATGTCGCCACGACCAGAAAGAGTGGCTGGCCGCGGTAATGCACGTCGCCCGTGGCCAGCAGCGGTTCGTCATGGATCGAGGGCGAGACATCGTTGGCGAAAGGCAGGTCATCGGCCGTCAGGACGGCGACGACGCCGCGGGCGGACCGGACCGCAGCGAGGTCCATCCCGGTGATCCGTCCCTTCGCGATCTCCGACAGGCCGAATGCCAGATGCAGCGTCCCCGCGGGCATGGGCACATCGTCGATATAGCGGGCGTCGCCCGTGACATGCAGCCGGGCGGCATCGTGGGGCAGGGGTTTGGCGATGCTCATGCCCGCACCTCCAGCACGTTGACCGCCTGCCCGTCGAGGTCGGCGAAATAGCGGTGGAGCAGGTTCTGCGCGGTCTGCAACCGGTAGGCGGCAGAGGCGCGCATGTCGCTCAGGGGGGAAAAGTCATCGGCGAATTTCGCCGCCGCCGCGTCGATGGTGGCGGGGGACCAGGGCTGGCCGACGAGGGCGGCCTCGACCGCTTTGGCGCGCAGTGGCGTGCCCGCCATACCGCCGAAGGCGATGCGCGCCGCGGTGACGGTGCCGTCGGTCACGGTGACATTGAAGCAGCCGCAGACGGCCGAGATATCCTGATCGAAGCGTTTGGAAATCTTGTAACAGCGCAGGGCGGGGGCCGACCGGGGGAAGCTTACGCCGGTGACGAGCTCGCCCGGGGCGCGGTCCTGCTTGCCGTATGCAAGGAAGAATGCCTCGAGCGGCAGGTCGCGTGTTTCGCGGCCATGGCGCAGGTGCAGTGTCGCGCCGAGGGCGATCAGTGCGGGCGGATTGTCCCCGATGGGCGATCCGTTGGCGATGTTGCCGCCGATGGTCGCGGCGGCGCGCACCTGTTCCGAGCCGTAGCGACGGATCAGTTCGGCATAGGACGGATGATGCGATGCCATCGCGTGATGGACGTCGTCCATTGTCACGCCAGCGCCGATGGTGATCGTGTCGTCTGCGATCTCGATGCGTTGCAGGTCGCGACAGCGGTTCAGAAAGACAACCTCGGGCAGGTCGCGCAATTGCTTGGTCACCCAGAGGCCCACGTCGGTGGCGCCCGCGATCACCGTGGCGTCGGGGTGGGCGGCATACCACGTGGCCAGATCGTCGAGCGTTTCGGGCGCGTAGGTCGCAGCGCCGACGTCTGGCGCGGTCTGCCGCATCCAGTCGGGAACGGGTGCCTCCGCCGCGGCCCGGGCCGCGCGAATGATCGGTGCGTATCCCGTGCACCGGCAAAGGTTGCCGGCCAGCGCGTCATCATGGTCGTGCCGGCCCCGGGTATGGGCCGTGGCCATCGCCGCGATGAAGCCCGGCGTGCAGAAACCGCATTGCGATCCATGGTGTGTGACCATGGCCTCTTGCACCGGGTGCAGCGTGCCGTCGGGTCCGCTGATGCCTTCGACGGTGCGCACGGCCTTGCCGTGAAGCTGTGGCAGAAACAGGATGCAGGCGTTCAGCGCCTTTGCCGTGTCGTTATCGGTGACCATGACAGTGCAGGCGCCGCAGTCGCCTTCGTTGCAGCCTTCCTTGGTGCCGCAGAGCCCGCGATCATCGCGCAGCCAGTCCAGCAGGGTGCGTGTCGGATCCGCCTCGACCTGCACGGTTTCCCCATTGAGAAGAAACGTGACCTCCATGTTGTACAACCCGCCGCGTTACCGGTTTTTATCGCGGACCGGTGTCGATGCGGCGTAGACACGGGCCCCGACGCATCAAAGCGGTGAAGCGCGGGATTTGCAAGGGCAGGGTGCCGGGTGCGGCGTCACGTCAGGCGTCAGCGGCGAGACCAGCGCAGAGACGGGCGAGGTTGGCGAGACCGCCTTCCCAGCCTGCCTGGAATTCGGCCAGCGTCTCGGGCCCGCTGAACGAGGACACGGCAACGGTGACGCCGAGTGCGGTGCCGCCCCCTTCGGGCATCAGGTTGTAGGTGACGAGACTGGTGCAAAGCCGCTCGCCGCCGATGATCAGGGTTTCGGTGAAAACCGCGCGTTCCGGGGCCGTCAGGTCGTACCAGCGCGTCTCGATCTCGAAGTCCGGTGCCTCGCCGGGGCCGCTGCGCAGTTTGTCGAGGCCACCCACGCGCAGGTCCGCCTGATCGACCACGAGCACTGCCGTGTCGTCGGGTCCACCCCATTTCTCGCGGTATGCAGGATCGGTCAGAACAGGCCAGAGCCTGTCGGGGGGCAGTGGCAGCGTGCGGTGCAGATCGAATGAACTTGTATCAAGGGTCATCGGGGTCTCCTGTGTCGGACATCTGGCGGGCCAGGGCATCCAGCCTGTCGAGTCTGGTTTCCCAGAGGTGCCGCTGCCAGGCGAGCCAGCCCTGCGCCTCGATCAGGGGGGCGGCCTCGATATGGCAGGTACGCACCCGGCCTTTCTTGATGGAACGGACGATGCCGGTCTCTTCCAGCACCTTGAGGTGGCGCATGAAGGTCGGCAGGGCCATCTGGTGGGGGGCGTGCAATTCGCTGACCGTGGCGGGCCCGGAGGCCAGCTTTTCGATCACCGCGCGGCGGGTCGGATCGGACATGGCGCCGAAGAAGGAATCAAGATTGTTAGTCATAATGCTAAGTTTTGGCGTTCGGACCGTGGTCTGTCAAGTCGCGCGATAGGTCCCGCAGACGTTTTGCGGCTTGCTCTTGGCCCTGCAGCCGATACGCTTGCGCCATGTCGAAATCCCCCCGATTCATCCACCTGCGCACCCATACCGAATATTCGCTGCTCGAGGGTGCTATACCGGTCAAGAAGCTGCCGGACCTCGTCGCGGGGATGGATATGCCCGCTGTCGCGGTGACGGACACCAACAACATGTTCTGTGCGCTGGAATTTTCCGAAGGCGCATCAAGGGCCGGTGTCCAGCCGATCGTCGGCTGCCAGATCGATGTGACCTATATCGAGGCCGAGCCGGGCAAACGCCCCGAACGGCCCGCGCCCATCGTGCTGCTGGCGCAGTCCGAACGGGGTTACATGAACCTCATGAAGCTGAATTCCTGCGCCTATCTCGACGCCGCAGGACAGTTGCCGCAGGTCACGGTCGAGGAACTGGCCGCCCATGCCGAAGGGTTGATCTGCCTGTCGGGTGGTCCCGATGGCCCTGTGGGACGGCTCTTGCAGCAGGGCCAGCGCCCCAAGGCCGAGGCGCTTGTCGACCGGTTGGCGGTGATCTATCCCGACCGGCTCTATGTCGAGTTGCAGCGGCATCCGGTCGATGGTGGCCTGCCCGAAGCCGAGCGTCTGTCAGAGCGGGGCCACATCGAAATGGCCTATGCCAAGGGTCTGCCACTGGTCGCGACCAACGATGCCTATTTTCCCAAGCCCGAGATATACGAGGCCCATGACGCACTGATCTGCATCGCCGAAGGCGCTTACGTGGATCAGCAGGAGCCCCGGCGGCGGCTGACGGCGCAGCATTACCTGAAGTCTCCGCAGGAAATGGTGACGCTGTTTGCCGATCTGCCCGAGGCTGTCGAGAACACGGTCGAAATCGCGAAGCGCTGCGCCTTCAAGGCCTACAAGCGCGACCCGATCCTGCCGCGCTTCGCCGACGACGAGGTGGCCGAATTGCGCCGTCAGGCGCAGGAAGGCCTGAAGGCGCGGCTGGCCGTGATCCCCCATGCGGCGCCGGTCGAAGACTACGAAAAACGGCTGGAGTTCGAGCTTGGCATCATCGAAGGCATGGGGTTTCCGGGATATTTCCTGATCGTTGCCGATTTCATCAAATGGGCCAAGGACAACGCCATTCCCGTCGGTCCGGGTCGCGGGTCGGGTGCGGGATCTCTGGTGGCCTATGCGCTGCTGATCACCGACCTCGATCCGCTACGCTATTCGCTGCTGTTCGAACGCTTCCTCAACCCCGAGCGTGTGTCGATGCCGGACTTCGATATCGATTTCTGCATGGACCGCCGGGAAGAGGTCATCCGCTATGTGCAGGACCGCTACGGGCGCGACAAGGTGGGGCAGATCATCACCTTCGGTGCGCTGCTGTCGAAGGCGGCGGTGCGCGACGTCGGCCGGGTGTTGCAGATGCCCTACGGACAGGTCGACCGGCTGTCCAAGATGATCCCTGTCGAGGGGGTCAAACCGGTCAGTATCGAAAAGGCCCTCGCCGATGAACCACGCCTGCGCGAAGAGGCCAAGGCCGAAGAGGTCGTGGACCGCCTGCTGACCTACGCCCAGCAGGTCGAGGGGCTGTTGCGCAATGCCTCGACCCATGCTGCCGGCGTGGTCATCGGGGACCGGTCGCTGGACGAGCTTGTGCCGCTCTACCAGGATCCGCGGTCCGACATGCCGGCCACGCAGTTCAACATGAAATGGGTGGAACAGGCGGGGCTGGTCAAGTTCGACTTTCTGGGTCTCAAGACGCTGACCGTGATCCAGAACGCGGTGGACCTTATCCGCAAGGCGGGGCGGCCGCTCAACATCGCGGCCGATGGCACCACGCTATATGATCCGCCCGAGGGGTTCGCCTACGACATCGGGGCGATCCCGCTGGATGACAGGAAATCCTACGATCTCTATTCGGCCGCCAAGACCATCGCCGTCTTCCAGGTGGAAAGCTCGGGCATGATGGATGCGCTCAAGCGGATGAAGCCCACCACGATCGAGGATATCGTGGCGCTTGTCGCGCTCTACCGTCCGGGGCCGATGGAGAACATCCCGACCTATTGCGACGTCAAGAACGGAAAGAAAGAGCTGGAATCGATCCACCCTTCGATCGACTACATCCTCGAAGAGACCCAGGGCATCATCGTCTACCAGGAACAGGTGATGCAGATCGCCCAGGTGATGGCGGGCTACAGCCTCGGCGGGGCGGACCTGTTGCGCCGTGCGATGGGCAAGAAGATCAAAGAGGCGATGGATGCGGAGCGTCCGAAATTCGAGGCTGGCGCAAAGGCCAACGGGATCGAGCCGCGCAAGGCGCGCGAGGTCTTCGACCTGCTGGAGAAATTCGCCAACTACGGTTTCAACAAGTCTCACGCGGCGGCCTATGCGGTCGTCAGTTACCAGACGGCATGGCTGAAGGCGAACCACCCGGTGGAATTCATGGCCGGCGTGATGAACTGCGATATCCACCTGACCGACAAGCTGGGCGTCTATTTCCAGGAGGTCAAGAAGGGGCTGGGGATCGACTATATACCGCCGTGCGTGAACCGTTCCGAGGCGACCTTCGACGTCAGGGACCAGAAGCTCGTCTATGCGCTGGGCGCGCTCAAGAACGTGGGCGTCGAGGCGATGAAACTGATCGTCGACGGGCGGGGTGAGAAACCCTTCGTCAACCTCTTCGACTTCGCCCGCCGCTGCGATCTCAAGCGTATCGGCAAGCGATCGCTCGAGATGCTGGCACGGGCCGGGGCCTTCGATGTGCTGGACCCCAACCGGCGCCGCGTGTTGCAGAGCCTCGACGCGCTGACCGGGTATTCGGCGGCGGTCCATGACCAGAAATCCTCGAACCAGGTCTCGTTGTTCGGAGAGGCGGGCGATGACCTGCCCGAGCCGCGCCTGATCGGCGGCGAGGACTGGCTGCCCGCCGAACGGCTTGCCGAGGAATTCAAGGCGATCGGCTTCTACCTCTCGGGGCATCCGCTCGACGACTACATGGGCCCGCTCAGGCGTCAGCAGGTGATGACGCTCGACGACGTGACCGCGCGGGCCGAACGCGGGGCCGCCATCGTCAAGATGGCAGGGACGGTTGCGGGCCGGCAGGAAAGGAAATCGGCGCGCGGCAACCGCTTTGCCTTCGTGCAGCTGTCCGATCCGACAGGGCAATACGAGGTGACGATGTTCTCGGACACGCTGGAGGCCGCCCGCGAACACCTCGAAACGGGCGCGCGCGTCGTCATCACCTGCGAGGCGACCATGGAGGCCGACCAGCTGAAACTGCTGGCCCGCTCGGTCGCGCCGATCGACAGGCTGGTGGCTGATGCGGGCGGTGCGGGCCTGCGGGTGTTCATCGACGCGCCCGATGTCATCCCTTCGGTGCAGACCATCCTCGCCAATGCCGCGCGCGACGGGGTCCGCGGGCGGGGGCCGATCTATTTCTGCCTGATGGGCGACGATCTGCCGGGCGAGGTCGAACTGGACCTGGGCGACGACTTTCCGGTCAATCCGCAGATCAAGGGCGCGCTGCGCAGTCTTGGCGGCGTGATCGAGGTCGAGGACGCCTGATCGGTCATTATGGGCCCGGAAATATCCTGGGGGGAACGCCGCAGGCGTGGGGGGCAACGCCCCCCGCCGGGCGTCACCAATGCGGCGGTTGTTGATCGGACAGCGGGATCGTGCCGCCTGTCTCGGCTTCGCGCTGGGCTTCGCGTTCCATCAGCATGGCGATCCGGCGTGTCGCGATCTGCAGCGCCTGTTCCTGCCGTGCGACCACGTCGGACAGGTCGTCGACGGTGCGTGAAAGATAGGCGATCTGTTCTTCGAGATGTGTCGTATCGGTCATGGCGTGCCTCACGTTGTGGTGTCAGGCCCGGAATGATCGGGCGTCTGCCTGAACTCCAGATATGGGAATTCGAGTATTTTTGGCAAGATGATGACGGCTGGCGCGGTGCGCGCGGCGGGATCAGTGCATTGCCCCTGTGACATTGGCGGGTTAAACGGCGCGCGAGAACCGAGCACTGGCAGGACCAATTCATGGCCAAGCAGAAGAAACAGCCCCGCCCCAAGGCGATCACGCCCAAGGGCTTTCAGGATTATTTCGGTGCCGATGTCACGGCGCGGGCCGGGATGCTGTCGCGGATTGCGGCCGTCTATCATCGCTACGGGTTCGATGCGCTTGAGACCTCTGCCGTCGAAACGGTCGAGGCGCTGGGCAAGTTTCTGCCCGACGTCGACCGCCCCAACGAGGGGGTCTTTGCATGGCAGGAGGATGCCGACTGGCTGGCGTTGCGGTATGATCTGACCGCGCCGCTGGCGCGGGTGGCGGCACAGTTCCGCAATGACCTGCCATCGCCTTATCGCCGCTACGCGATGGGGCCGGTCTGGCGCAACGAAAAACCCGGACCCGGGCGGTTCCGGCAGTTCTATCAGTGCGATGCGGATACTGTCGGCGCGCCGAGCGTCGCGGCGGATGCCGAGATTTGCGCGATGCTGGCCGACACGCTGGAAGAGGTGGGCATCCCGCGCGGGGATTACATCATCCGGGTGAATAACCGGAAGGTGCTGAACGGGGTGCTGGAGGTCGCGGGCCTGTCGGGTGACGACAAGGACGCCGAGCGCGGGATCGTGCTGCGCGCGATCGACAAGCTGGACCGGTTGGGTGTGGACGGGGTGCGTGCGCTGCTCGGTGAAGGTCGCAAGGACGAGAGCGGGGATTTTACCAAGGGTGCGGGTCTCGATGGTCTGCAGGCGGATGTCATCATGGGGTTCATGGACGCAAAGCGCGAGAGCGCGGCCGCGACGGTGGCGCGCTTGCGCGAGTTGGTGCAAGGGTCTGCCATGGGATTGGACGGTGTGGATGAGTTGGAGACCATCGGCGACCTGCTTGCCGCGCAAGGCTATGGCCCTGACCGCATCATCATCGACCCCTCTGTCGTCCGTGGTCTCGGCTATTACACCGGACCGGTCTACGAGGCCGAACTGACCTTTGAAGTCACCGACGAAAAGGGGCGTCCGCGCAATTTCGGCTCGGTTGCCGGTGGCGGGCGGTATGACGATCTGGTCAAGCGCTTTACCGGTCAGGCGGTGCCTGCGACGGGGGTTTCGATCGGGGTGGACCGGTTGCTGGCCGCCTTGCGCGCCAAGGGCCGGATCGAGAGTGTCGAGCAGGGGCCGGTCGTGGTGACGGTGATGGACCGTGATCATATGGCTGACTATCAGACGATGGTGGCCGAGTTGCGCAATGCGGGTATCCGGGCAGAGGTCTATCTGGGCAATCCCAAGAACTTCGGCAATCAGCTCAAATATGCGGACAAGCGCAATTCTCCGGTGGCGATCATCGCGGGGGGCGATGAATTCGCGCAAGGGATCGTGCAGATCAAGGACCTGATCCTTGGCGCGGAAATCGCCAAGAACGCGACGCTGGAAGAATGGAAGGACCGTCCCAGCCAGTACGAGGTGCCGCGGGCCGAGATGGTCGAACGCGTGCGCGAAATTCTGGACGGGCGGGGCTGATGCCCACATCCCCCGCGACCTTGGCCGAGGCCCGCCGTCTGCGCGATCATTTTGCCGCCAGGGGTGCGCAGGTGATCAAGGCTGACGTCTTGCAATCGGCCGAGACGCTGCTCGACCTTTACGGCGAGGATATCCGTGCGCGGGCCTATCTGACGTCTGATCCCTTGCGCGGCGAGATGGTCTTGCGTCCCGATTTCACGGTCCCCGTCGTGCAGATGCACATGCAGGCGCATGCCGCGCCCGCGCGGTATACCTATTCGGGCAAGGTCTTTCGCAAGCAGGAAGCCGACGAGACCCGCGCGAACGAATACGTGCAGGTGGGATACGAGGTCTTCGACGGAGAGAACCCCGCCGAGGCCGATGCCACCGTCTTCGCCGCCATTGCCGAGGCGTTGCAGGGGCTGCCCGTGCGGGCGGCCACGGGCGATATCGGTGTGCTGATGGACGCCGTGCGCGGGCTGCGCACGACCGAGGCCCGCAAGGCGGCGCTGTTGCGGCACATCTGGCGGCCGGTGCGGTTTCGCGCCCTGTTGCGGCGGTTCGGGTCGGATCAGGTGCCTCCGGCGCGGGCGGGCTTGCTGGCCGCCGCGGATCCTTTCGCCGATGCGGGGCCCGAGATCGGTTTGCGCACCCGCGAGGAGGTCGCCGCGCGGATCGCCGCATTGCGCGCGGATGCGCAGGCCGCCCCGATCGCCGCCGAGGAGATCGCGATGATCGATGCGATCCTGGGCTTGCGCGAGACAGCGGGCCATGTCCTCAGCCACCTGCGTGATATCGCCGTGGACATGCCGTCGATCGGGCGGGCGGTGCTGCGGCTGGATGCGCGGCTGGATGCGCTGGCGGCACGCGGCGTCGATGTCGCGGCGCTGCCCTTCGAGGGCAGCCACGGACGGACCTCGCTGGAATATTATGACGGTTTCGTTTTCGGATTCTATGCAAGCGACCGGCCCGATCTGCCACCCGTCGCGACCGGTGGCCGCTATGACGCGCTGACCGCGCAACTGGGGCAGGGGCGGGTCGTTCCCGCGGTGGGCGGTGTGATCCGGCCCGATCTGGTCGTGGGGTTGGGCTGATGCTGAAGCTGGGTGTGCCCTCCAAGGGGCGGTTGATGGAAAAGACCTTCGACTGGTTCGGCAGCCGCGGTGTCGTCCTGCGCAAGTCGGGGTCGGATCGCGAATACGCCGGTGCCGTCGACGGGATCGCGGGTATCGAACTGGTCCTGCTGTCGGCGGGCGAGATCCCGCGCGAACTGGCGGCGGGCAATATCCATCTGGGTGTGACCGGATCGGATCTCGTGCGCGAGAAACTGGCCAATTGGGATGCCCGGGTGAGCGCGCTTGCGCCGATGGGTTTCGGCGGGGCCGATCTGGTGATCGCGGTGCCCAAATGCTGGGTCGATGTGCGCACGCTCGACGATCTCGATGCGGCGGCGGCCGCGTTCCGGCGGACGCACGGGTTCCGGCTGCGCATCGCCACCAAGTACCACCGGCTTGTGCGCGATTTCCTGCGCGAGCAGGGCGTGGCGGATTATCAACTGGTCGATAGCCAGGGGGCCACCGAAGGCACCGTCAAGAACGAAACCGCCGAGGCGATCGCCGATATCACCTCGACCGGCGAGACCCTGCGCGCGAACGGGCTGACCATTCTGGACGACGGGCTTGTGCATTCCAGCCAGGCGACGCTCTTTTGCGGACGCCGCAAGGACTGGAGCGCGGAGCAGCGGCAGACGCTCAAGGAACTCGAGGCGCGTCTGGGGATCTAGCGCGCGCCCGACGTCGGGTGTGCAGGCGTGCGTTCTGTTACGACGCGGCCTGCACAGCATCGTGGCAGGCGGTTTCGAGTGCTGCGCTTTTCTGTCGTGCCTCCGCGAAGCTTTCGCTTGCCGCGACACCGAGTGCAGCCGTTTGCGCGAGCGAATAGCTCTGCACCTGCGTGATCCCCTTGAGGGCGGCGCGGCTGAGCGCCAGCACCAGCAGATAATCCACGTGGTTGCCCAGAATTCCCGCGCCGCGTTCCTTGCCGCCTTCGGCATTGGCTTCGCAGGCCCCGGCATCGGTCGAGACGAAAGACCGGCATATCATCGGGCGCACGTCATAGGCGCGGCAGCTGCGCGTCGCGGGGTCGAGCGCGGGGCAGGCCTTGGGGTGCCACGCGCGGCCGTCGGGCTGCCCGGCCAGTGGCGTGAGCGCTTTGTGAAGTGCGGCGGCTTCGTGGGCGGTGATGACGCCGCCTTCGCCGCCCGACAGGATGCAGCAAAAGGCGCACCCCTCTGCGCAAGCGGCGTTGGTGACAACCTCGGGGGGTGATTTCATCAGCTCGTCGCGCAGGGCCATGCCAAGCCGCCATGCCGCCTTGCCGCTGGCCATTTCCGCCACGACGTCCCTTGCCGGAACCTGATGGGCGTAGGCGGTTTGCAGGTATGAGGTCAGGATACGCCGCGCCCGTTCGACCCGCGCCTTGTTCACGCCCGGCACCCGTGCCTTGGACACGCGCCGTGCGACGTCTTCGAGGCTCGGTGATCCCTTGGCGGATTTGGCGGACTGACGGCGGGCGGCGCGGGGCGTGGTCGGCTTCATTGGGTGTCCTGAAGAGGCGAATGGGGGGACTATAACGGCCACTCGGGTGCCGTCCAGCACCTCAGCCGGACACTCTGTCGCGCAGAAGGCGGCGGAGGATCTTGCCCGAGGCGGATTTGGGGATTTCGTCCACGACATGCACGGCATGGAGTTGCTTGTAGGTCGCCAGTTGCCGCGCGATGTGGTCCATGATCGCGGCTTCGGGGGGCGCGGGGTCGCCGACGACGACGAAAGCGACGGGCAGTTCGCCCGCTTCGTCGTCCGGCTTGCCGACCACGGCGGCATCGGTGATCCCGTCCATGGCGACAAGGGTGGCTTCCAGTTCGGCGGGGGCGACCTGAAACCCCTTGACCTTGATCAGTTCCTTCAGCCGGTCGGTGACGAACATGTAGCCGTCCTCGTCTATCCGGGCGATATCGCCGGTGCGGAGCCAGCCGTCCGCGGTGATCGTCCCGGCGGTAGCGTCGGGCCGGCCGAGATAGCCCTGCATCACCTGCGGGCCCTTGATCCAAAGCTCGCCTTCCTCGTCAGGGCCACGGTCTGCGCCGGTCTCGATATCGACGATCCTGGCAGAGGTGTCCGGCACCAGCATTCCCGCGGCGCCGAGGCGCGGGGCCTTGCGCGGCACCACGTGGCTGACGGGGCTGAGTTCGGTCATCCCGTAACCCTGAAGCGC
>Ga0207419_1001287_pt1 | contig 19374 bp, 11 predicted proteins | sample ElkSloMetagenome_4_FD_184723 | JGI IMG/M metagenome (GOLD analysis project Ga0207419, IMG submission 184723) | Hot spring microbial communities from Elkhorn Slough, Monterey Bay, USA - MD2A (version 2) | ecosystem: Environmental > Aquatic > Marine > Intertidal zone > Estuary: Microbial mat ...
ATTTAGTGTTCAACCAAAAAATTACCAGTGTTTTTCAATTATTGGTGGCATTATTTTGTTTAGCCTATTTTTTCGCCAACATTATTTCTTACTATGAGGATCCCGCCCTGCAAATAGAAGATTATTCCAAGAACATTTTTTACGCAGTCCTTTCTATTTTTATCATCGTTTATGGCATCAGTTCTTTGTTGGTCATTTTATTTAACCTGCCTACTTCGTCGGTATTTGAGAAGAAGTTAAAAGAACTATCCATTTTTCAAGAGTTGAGCAGCGAGATTACTGAGGGCAAAAACGACGTGCAGATTTATGAGATGCTGCTAGAAAGCTCAGCCTCATCGGTATCGGCAGATGCAGGCTGGTTAGAGATACCCGAGCAAGATATTTTAATGCTGCGCGATATTGAAAAAGATGCCTTAGAAGAAATCCAAAATGATATAGCACAGTCAGGTTTTAACAAGAGCAAGCCAAAAGTAATTAACAAGCGCAGGCTGTTGCCTTTCCAAACCAAATCTCAGTACAATTCTATTTTAGCCGTGCCCATAGAGTCAGGAGGGCAAAACATTGGTGTTCTCGTACTGCTAAAAAAATTGACCAATGCTTTTGATAATACCATGATCTCTATGGTAAATACTTTTTGTGCACAGGCGGGCATAGCTATACAAAATTTCGGGCTCATCTCTCAGGTGGTAGAGAGTGAGCGATATAAAAACGAGTTAGAAATTGCAAAACAAGTACAAGAGCGACTCTTACCTGAAAAGCTTCAGGTAAATGGCAAGTTTGAGTTTTTTGCCAAATCAAAACCCGCTACCGAAGTTGGAGGTGATTATTATGACCTGCATCAGATCAATGAATATGAATATATAGTGATCATTGCAGATGTGGCCGGTAAGGGTATTTCAGCTGCTTTTAATATGGCGCAAATGAAGGGTATTTTTCAGGGTTTGGTGCGGCTCAACTTATTGCCAGATCAATTTTTGATAAGGGCCAATGCTGCTTTAGCAAGCTGTTTAGAAAAATCTGCCTTTATTACTGCCAGTTATTTCCATATCGATACCAAAAATAAAAAAATAAAATACGCACGCGCAGGGCACTGCCCCACACTCTTTTACAAAAAGCAACTGCAGAAAGTAACCTATCTAGAGACCGATGGCCTAGGCTTGGGAATCATTCGCAACGATACCTATCAAAATTATGTGAGCATCAACGAAATACCTTACCAAGAAAACGACATTATGATGCTTTATACCGATGGTATTGTAGAAGCCCAAGATACCGAGAGCAAAGAAATCTACGGATTTGAAAGGCTGCATGCCTATTTAGAAAGTTGTCATCAGCAAAGCCTAGAAAACATTGGCAATGGCTTGATCAGCCAGCTGACCAAATTTACCCGCGCCGGAAACATAAATGACGATTTTACTATTTTATTGATAAAATTCTGATATTTGACAAATTAGCATAAAAACATATACTGCTATGATGTACTTAGGTCATTCAGTACTTTTAGCGATTTTTAATTATTTAAGCTTTGGCCGAAATTGACCGTACTATCAAATTTTTGATATCAACTTTACTGAATTAATACCATGGAATTGACCACTTTTAATGAAGAAAAATACCACATCATAGCAATAGACGGCGAGCTTGATGCCAGTTCGGCCTTAAAGCTAGACGATACCATAGAACAGGCCATTCAGCAAGGGCAAAAATCCCTACTATTTGATTGCGAAAAATTGCACTATATTTCTTCTCCAGGCATAGGTGTTTTTACTTCAAGAATAGACGATCACGAACAAAACAAAATTTCTCTCGTACTATATGGCATGAACGATAAAGTTTTTAATGTTTTTAAAATTCTTGGATTGGATAAAATACTGCCTATCGTAAACAGCAAGGCAGAAGCCAAAAAATTGATAGATGGTGCACTCAATAAAGATTAGTTGCAGCAAATCAAGCCTTAAAGATGTAAGAGAATTTGCTGAGAAGGTATTAGCTAACTACGAGATTTCAGACGTAGATAAAAATTTAATTGTAGTTGCTTTAGACGAAGTGTGTGCTAATATAATTATACACTCCCACCAATGCGATGAAAAAGACCACATAACGGTACAAATAAGAGAAGAAGAAAATATATTGGAATTTTCTATAATTGATCAAGGAGAAACCTTCAACATTTCAGAATATACTGTTCCTTCCTTAGATGCCTTGATCAAAGATAAAAAAGCCGGTGGTATTGGTTTGATCCTGGTCAAGAAAATAATGGATCAAATAAAAATCGAAAAACAAGACGGCTTTAACGTATGCCGCATGTACAAATCACTTATTTTTTAGCTTCTCTCCTTCCGCACAATCCAAAAGCATCTCACTTTAAATTTCCTTTCTAAGCACTTTTTAAAAACGGCCTCACGTTCAAAAAGTAAAAGCCTTTTATGAACAACTTAGTTAAAGGATTACAAGGCGAAGACATAGCCGTAGAACACCTAATTAAGCAGCAATACATCATTTTAGAAAGAAATTTTAGATACAAAAAGTCTGAAATAGACATTATTGCACTTAAAGAAGACACCTTGGTTTTTATAGAGGTAAAAATGAGAAACAAAACCAGTTTTGGTTACCCCGAGGAGTTTGTGAGCACAGCACAAGAAGAAAGGATTTTAAACGCTTCTACTTTTTACTTGGAACAAGCACCCCCTAAACACAAGTTTATAAGATTCGATATAATTGCCATTATTGGTAATAAACAGCGTTTTTCGCTTACTCATATAAAAGATGCTTTTCATTAAATTTATTTAAGTTTGCGACAAAAGCTTTGAACAGGCGCTAGCATTACAAGTGGCCATTAGATTAATACATTTTTTATAATATACTGACTTTGCATGTTTGCTCCCATTACTCCTACGGTTAGAATGCTATTGGTAATCAATATTGGCATATTTGTTATCCAATCGTTTTTAGGCATTCCCTTAAACGGTATTCTCTCCTTAAAATATCTTCTATCAGACAGTTTTCAGCCCTACCAGGTATTTACTTACATGTTTGCCCATGCAGACTTTTGGCATTTATTCGGCAACATGATCGTGCTTTTCTTTTTTGGGCCTATGCTAGAGAATTTTATGGGCTCTAACAAATTTTTGATTTTTTACGTGGTTTGTGGTATTGGGGCTTCTTTGTTTCATGGGTTAATCAATTATTTTGAAATGGTAGAAATGCAAGAAGCCATTACCTCTTTTAGAAATGTGCCAACACCAGAAAAATTTTTGGCCTTTGCCAATGAGTATGCCAATGGCTTTACCGGGCAACAGTACTATAAATTTTATAACCTTGTACACGAAATCTATCCCGATAACCCTAATGATGCCAGTATACAGTCTGAGGTCTTGGGTGTTATGGAATCTTTGCGAAATAGTTATGTGAGCAACAGTTCTATGCTGGGTGCCTCAGGAGCAACACTTGGTGTTCTATTGGGCTTTGGACTGCTGTTTCCCGAAATGGAAATACGCTTGTTGTTTTTCCCATTTTTTCCGATCAAAGCCATTTATTTGGTTACCTTTTTTGCTGCTTATGAAATATATTCCGTTATAGATCAAAGACCAAACGACAATATTGCGCACTTTGCACATATAGGAGGGATGCTATTTTCGTTCATCATAATAAAATTCAATTTATTAAAGCATAAGTAAGACTAAAGGTGAGAATGAAATCCTAACAATTTTTATTGGCAAAATGATACACACTTAAATGTACTAATAATAAGACCTTAAGCTGGTCCCGAATTTTTTTATTTTGATTGTGCTTCTTTTCGCGTTTATGTATTTTTAATTCGAAGCTTAGAAACCTTACTATTAATCTGCTTGTTCAACTTTTTGAATGAAAGAACCTTTTTTAACAGCTTTTTCTCAATGAACAGTTTTATCGAAGACTTCAAGTATGCATGGAACAAACCCAATAATGGGGTTGCCAAACTTATTATCATCAATGTAATAGTTTGGGTCACCCTTAATTTGATATACTTTTTCTCCAGTATATCTGATAACATGGGGGTTTTCCAGGTAATTTATGATAACATCAAATTACAACCCACCTTTGAGACTTACATATTTAAGCCTTGGACCATCATCACTTACTTTTTTACCCACCAAGACTTTTTCCACATCCTTTACAATATGATTTTCATGTATTGGTTTGGCAAGTTGGTGCAAGAGTATTTAGGTAGCCAAAAGGTGATTGGTCTTTACGTTTGGGGTGGCATTGTAGGTGGCTTTGCTTACTTAATTATTTATTATGTGCTTGGTTTACAAAGCGCAGGCATGATTGGCGCCTCTGCAGGTGTTTATGCCATAATCGTGGGTGCGGCCACCTTTAAGCCTGAGCATAGGTTCCATTTGTTATTTATTGGGCCTGTACAATTAAAATACCTAGCTGCCATAGCTGTATTACTTTCATTCTTTGAGCTTACTTCGAGCAATACAGGTGGTAATATTGCCCACCTGGGAGGCGCCTTGGTCGGTTTCTTATTTATGAAGCAATTGCAAAAAGGCGATGATTGGAGTATACCAGTTACTAAAACACTAGACTTTTTCACCAATCTATTTAAGCCTAAGTCAGATTTTAAGGTTTCTTATGGCAAAAAAAGCAGGGTCAGCGTTTCAAAAAACAACAATAAAACGACCGCTCCAAAAAAAGATAGCATACCAGAACAAGCGGTTATAGATGCCATTTTAGATAAAATCTCTGAAGCAGGTTATGAGAAGTTGAGCAAAGAAGAAAAGCAAATTCTATTTAAGGCAAGTCAGCAAAAAAAGAATAAACTATAAAGTTAAATTTTTTAAAATAGCACTCAGCCCATGAATAAATTCATGGGCTGTTTTTTTATACTTAAGGGTAAAAACATCTTATCTTTTAATTTTTAGTTTTGCACTTACTTTAGGAAACCAATACAATAATGAGGATAAGATTACTAACTTTTTTAATAGGTATTTTTAGTGCCCATTACTCAACAGCGCAAAAAACTGATACTACATCAACCCTACTAGAGGAAATCGTTATCAACGAAAACCGACTTGAAACCCCTTTTTTAGAAACTGCCAGAAGCATTGAAGTGGTTGATAAAAAGCAGTTAAACACCTTGCCTGTACAAAGTCTGCCAGCCGTTTTGAATTACTTGCCTGGCATAGATGTAAGGCAAAGAGGGCCTATGGGCGTACAGGCCGATCTAAGCATTCGCGGAAGCACTTTTGAACAGACCTTGGTTTTGCTCAATGGAGTACGATTGAGCGACCCACAAACAGGCCACCACATGCTCAACTTACCTATTGGCTTTGACAATATCGAAGAAGTGGTAGTATTGAAAGGGCCTGCTTCGAGAATTTACGGGCAAAATGCTTTTGCAGGCGCCATCAACATTATAACTAAAATTCCAGATAAAAGGGCCTTGTATCTCTCTGGTTTTGGTGGCAACTTCGGCACTTACAACGCCAATGTAGCCTTAGCCCTACCCAGCGATAAATACGGGCAGTTTATTTCAGTTTCAAGAAACGCCTCTGATGGCTACCGAGAAAATACCGATTATTTCATGAACAACTTATTTTACCAATCAGAACTTTATGCATTGGGCGGCAAGTTTGATTTGCAAGTGGGTTACACCGACCGTGAGTTTGGCGCCAATGGTTTTTACGCCTCACCTGCCGCTACACAACAATGGGAGGCCATACAAACGAGCTTAGCTAGCATTACTTACGAAAATAAAATCGACAACATCACCATTAAACCACGCATCTTTTGGCGTAGGAATAAAGACCAGTACCAGTTTGTAAGAGGAAAGCCAGAAATCTATGAAAACTTCCACACCACCAATGTTTTGGGGGCTGAGGTGCACACCTCCATTGAAACCAAAGCTGGCGTAACGGGCTTGGGCATAGAATTAAGAAACGAAGATATTGAAAGCACCAACCTAGGCGACTGGAACCGCGATAACTTAGGTATTTTTACCGAACACCGATTAAAGTTGGGCAACCTCTCGCTTACCCCCGGCGTGTATTTTAATTGGTTTTCTGATTTTGGTTGGAGTGCCTTTCCCGGTTTAGATGCCAGCTATAAAATCAATAAAAACACTAGGGCTTTTGCCAATGTCGGTCGCTCTTTCAGAATCCCTACTTATACCGATTTGTATTATGCAGACCCCGCTAACTTGGGCAACCCCGACCTAGAACCTGAAGCGGCACTCAGTTATGAGGCTGGTTTTAAATACTACAGAAAAGGATGGTATGCACAAGTTTCTTATTTCGACAGAACTACCGAAAACCAAATTGACTGGGTAAAAACCAATGAAGATGCGCCTTGGCAACCTCAAAATTTTTCACAACAGAAAACCAATGGCATAGAAGCAACTATTGAGCTGGGCATGGCAAAAATGTTGAGTCCAAATTCATTTATACAAAAAATAAATTTGGCTTATACTTATCTAAACGCTACGTTAGATGGCAGAGAAAATCTGATTTCGAGGTATGTGTTAGAGAATCTCAGACACCAATTTGTAGGTGGACTCAACCATAAAATTGTGGGTAATTTTTCACATCAACTGCAAGTACGTTATGCAGACCGAGTAAGCTTAGAAGATTATTGGTTATTTGATTCTAGATTAAGCTGGCAAACCAACAGCGGAAACATACAGGGCTATGTAGAGGCCACCAATTTATTCGACATCAATTATACAGAAGTAAATCTCATACCCATGCCCGGCAGATGGTTCAGACTTGGCGCAAAGTTTAGGATAGATTTGTAAAAGCAATGCTATTAAAGGCGGGCACGCACAAAATTAAAAAGCTTAAATTATTTGAAGCTGCCCTTAGAGAATTACCGGGTTAAACAAAATAAACATTTAAGTTTTATATCCTGTTCTACTGGCCTAAGGCAAAAGTCTTGGGCTTATTTTTTATATTTGCGCGAAATTTTAGTACCCTTATATAAACTCAAATCTAACACAAAGCAAAAAAGGATTTTTCATTATAATTTTTTTCAATCTAAATGAAAATTAATCTCCACAATTTTGATCGTTTCGAGAAAAGACACAACAGTCCAACTACTCAAGAAATCAATGAAATGCTAGAGAAGGTAGGGGTGTCTAGTATAGATGCTCTTATCGATTTGACCATTCCTTCAGACATTAGGTTGAGTAAACCTTTGAACCTGCCTAAAGCGCAAGGTGAGCACGAATTTTTGGCCAATTTTAAAAAGCTAGCTCAAAAGAATAAAATCTTTAAGAACTACATTGGCATGGGTTACCACAATTGTTTGGTTCCCAATGTAATATTGAGAAATATTCTTGAAAACCCTGCTTGGTATACTGCTTACACGCCTTATCAGGCAGAAATTGCCCAAGGCAGATTAGAGATGCTGATCAATTTCCAAACGGTGATTTCTGATTTAACCTCTATGGAAATAGCCAATGCCTCTTTGCTAGACGAGGCTACGGCTGCGGCAGAAGCCATGGCAATGATGCATGCCCAGAGTAAACGATCAAAGAAAGGAGCCAATAAATTTTTCATTTCTAAATATTGCCACCCGCAAACAATAGACCTTATTAAGACACGTACTGCACCCATTGGTGTTGAAATGGTAGTGGGCGGCATAGATGAGTTAGATTTATTTGATGATGCACTTTTCGGGGTACTTTTACAATATCCGCATTCTGAAGGTGAAATTGTAGACTACTCAGATTTTATAGCTTCTGCTCACGAACAAAAGGTACAAGTTGCTGTAGCAACCGACTTGTTAAGCCTTACACTATTAAAAGCACCCGGTGAAATGGATGCAGATATTGTAGTAGGTTCTTCACAGAGATTTGGTGTACCTATGGGCTATGGCGGCCCACACGCAGGTTTTATGGCCACTAGAGAAAGCTACAAGCGATTGTTACCCGGTAGGATCATTGGTGTCTCTAAAGACATAAATGGTAAACCTGCCTATAGAATGGCCCTACAAACGCGAGAACAGCATATTAAGCGCGAAAAAGCAACCTCTAACATCTGCACCGCACAAGTACTGCTAGCAGTTATGTCTGCTGCATATGCCATCTACCATGGGCCCGAAGGCTTGAAAAATATTGCCCTTAGGGTTTATGGTCTAACCTCCGTTTTTGCCACTGCACTACAAAAACTAGGATTTGAGATAGCTAATAAGCAGCATTTTGATACGCTAAAAATAAAAACTACAGGCAACGGCCTGCAAGCCGAAATTAAAAAGGCGGCACTTCATAACGAAATTAACCTGAGATACACCCAAGACGGACATGTTTGCGCATCTTTCAACGAGACAACTTCTTTAGCAGACATTAATGAACTATTAAGCATTTTTGCCAAAGCTGTAGGAAAAGATGCCGAAGTACTTGAGTTGGATGAAACTACTTTTGATTTAGATGAAGGTATAACAAGAGAAAGTAAATATCTCACACATGAGGTATTCCACAAATACCACTCTGAGCATGAAATGCTTCGATACTTAAAAAGCTTAGAAAACAAAGATCTTTCTTTGGTGCACTCTATGATTTCTTTGGGTTCTTGTACCATGAAACTCAATGCCACTGCCGAGATGATCCCGGTTACTTGGCCTGAGTTTTCGGGGCTGCATCCTTTTGCACCAAAAAATCAAGCAGCGGGCTACCAAGAATTATTCGTCAATCTAGAAGATTGGTTAAAAGAAATTACTGGTTTCGATGGCATTTCACTACAGCCCAATTCTGGAGCACAAGGTGAGTATACCGGTTTAATGGTCATTAGAGCTTTGCACCAAGACAACGGCGACACCCACAGAAACATAGCCTTAATTCCTTCTTCTGCACATGGCACCAACCCAGCTAGTGCAGTAATGGCAGGTATGAAGGTAGTCATTGTTAAATGCGACGAGAAAGGAAACATCGATTTAGCAGACCTCAAGGAAAAAGCCGAAAAGTACAGTAATGAATTGGCTGCTTTAATGGTCACCTATCCGTCTACCCATGGTGTTTTTGAGGAGGCCATAAAGGAAATTTGCGATACCATTCACCAACACGGAGGTAGGGTTTATATGGACGGCGCCAACATGAACGCCCAAGTTGGCTTGACAAGCCCTGCCAATATTGGTGCTGATGTTTGCCATCTCAATCTGCATAAAACCTTTTGCATTCCGCACGGTGGCGGTGGCCCCGGTATGGGCCCAATAGGTGTAACTGCAGAATTGACACCTTACCTACCAGGACATAGCTTAATAGAAACTGGCGGAGAAAAGGCCATAACGGCTGTGTCTGCGGCACCTTGGGGCAGCTCGAGTATTTTACCCATTTCTTACGCCTATATTGCCATGATGGGCGCAGAAGGCCTAACCGATGCCACAAAAATTGCTATTCTTAATGCCAACTACATTAGAGTAAGGCTTCAAGAGCACTATCAGATATTGTACACTGGTAAAAATGGTTACTCTGCCCACGAAATGATTATAGATTGCAGAGACTTTAAAAAAGCAGGTATTGAAGTGGAGGATATCGCCAAAAGATTAATGGATTATGGTTTCCACGCGCCAACGGTATCTTTTCCGGTGCCAGGTACCATGATGGTAGAACCTACAGAAAGCGAGTCTAAAGAAGAACTCGATAGGTTTTGCGACGCCATGCTGGCCATAAGACAAGAAATTAGAGAGATAGAAACAGAAGAGGCTGATGCGGCCAACAATGTGCTAAAAAATGCGCCTCATACCGCAGAATTAGTTATGGCCAATGAATGGACTTTCCCTTATTCTAGAGAAAAAGCTGCTTATCCGCTAGATTTTGTAATGCAGAAGAAATTCTGGCCAAGCGTGAGAAGGATAGATAGCGCCTATGGTGACAGGAATTTATTCTGCAGTTGTGTACCAACCAATGAGTTTGAAGAAGACGCGGTAGAGGTTTGATATTTGGTAAGGAAGGAAGAAATAAATAAATCACGAATACTTTGCTTCTAGACTAAAACCCTCAAAAAAATGGAAAAGTGCCATGATTCTGAGGGTTTTCCTTTTTCCCTTAGAGTTAAGATACGATAAAACTTGATTCGATTTTCACTCGATTACAGTTTAGCCCGTACCAATAAGTTCTGTAATTGTAGAATACAATTATTCTTTGCTTAATGCCAACTATAGCGAGCTTTAACCTGCAGAGATAACAAAAGCATGTCCTTTCCGGCCTTAAATAAAAAAATTTCACTTTTTTTCATCAAGCAATCGCTTACAATTGTTAATAACTTAACATATGTAGTACAGCTACGTAAAATCTTAATAGATTTAGCAGTATTTTTTATTAATTTATCGGCTATATTTTATTTTTTCAACTCGTACCATGCCAGAAATCAAAGATGTATTTATTTCCTACGGGAGGCAGCAAAGTCATGATATTGCTTCTAGGCTTTATAAAAGGCTTGAAGAAGCAGGATTTGACGCTTGGTACGATTTTGCCAATATTCCAAAAGGAGAAGATTTTCAAGAACGCATCTATCGCGGAATAGAAAGTGCAGATAATTTTATATTCATCATTTCTCCCCATGCCAATAAGTCTGAATACTGCCTTAAAGAGATTGTTCACGCGCTAAAGTACCACAAGCGGATCATCCCTGTATTGCATATAGAAGAGCAACTCGAAACCATCCACCCCGATATTGCAAGACTTAATTGGGTATATGCCCGAGAGCAAATCAGCGAAGCACAAGAAATTGTCGTGGTAGACAACTTCGAGTCGGCCTTTCTGGAAATAGCTCAGGTAATAGAAACCGATCAAGCATATGTAAAACTTCATACAGAGTTACTTAAAAAAGCCATTACTTGGGAGAACAACCAACAGTCTGTTCAGTTTTTACTTACCGGAAAAAAAAGGCAAGAAGCAGAAAAATGGCTGCTGACCAACATTCATAAACCAGATCAGCTGCCCTGCTTACCTACAAGTATACATTCTGAGTACATCTGCGAGTCGAGAAAGAATGCGGAAAATTTGATGACAGATACCTTTATCTCTTATGCAGATGAAGACAAAGACATTCATGAGCAAGTAAGAAAAAATCTAACGAGGTACCTCATTACATCTTGGACGCATTATTTGGACATTCGCAAAGGGGAACAATTTGAGCAGTCTATTTTAGAAGGAATAGAAAAAGCCAACAACATACTCTATTTCATCTCTAAGGAATCAGTGAAATCTGTATATTGCCATAAAGAGTTGGCATATGCTAAAAAACACAATAAACGCATCATACCATTACTCATTGAGGATGTACCCGAAACTGACTTTCCGGAGCAAATAAAAGGCATGCAGTTTATAGACTTTACAGATAATGTAAAAGAGAATGATTATCTGAAAGATATAGGCAGCCTCATTAAAGAACTCAATGCAGATAAAGGCTACTACGAACAACACAAAATTATTTTATCGCAAGCGCTAAAATGGCAAAGGCAAAACAAAAATGCCAGTATTTTACTGCGCGGTTACAACCTACAAAGTGCACTTGCTTTTTTAAAAACAGGTGAAAGAAAATCGCATCCGCCTACGAGTTTACATAAAGAGTTTATTGAAGAAAGTAAAACCAAAACCGCCCAAATCAATTCTGAGGTATTTATCTCCTATTCTAGGACCGACGGAGATTTTGCTCGCAAGCTAAATGATGAACTTCAACTCAGCGGTAAAACCACCTGGTTTGACCAAGAAAGCATAGCAGCGGCAGCGGCAGACTTTCAAGAAGAAATCTACAAAGGCATTGCCTCTTCCGATAATTTCCTCTTCATTATTTCTGAAAAATCGATTACCTCTGAACATTGCGCAGGCGAAGTAGAACACGCTTTAAAATGCGGAAAAAGATTTATTACCCTCTTACTCAGCAAGCCCGAAAGTGCTATGCACGAAGCGTTAGCAAGAGTAAATTGGATAGATTTTAAAAACAACTATTTCCATACAGCTTTTGGAGAACTGCTACGCACTTTAGACACCGACCGGGTGCATGTAGTACAGCACAGCAAATGGGGACAACATGCCTTGGAGTGGGAAAAGAAAAAACGTTCTAAGGATTTATTACTTCGTGGCAGCGAGCGCTTATTGGCTGAAAGTTGGCTACAAAAATCATTACTAGAAAATAAAATTCCTGCGCCAACTAAACTTCAAAAAGATTTTATAGAAACCAGTATTTCAGTTGAAAAAGTAGAGCAAAAAAGAAAAGCAAATCTTGTTAAAAAGCTGCGTATGTACCTTATTTTAGCCATAATTGCTTTTATTTCTACCATGGTTTTTGGAGTGTATTCTTTAAGATTAAAAGTAATTGCCGATGAGGAAAGAGACAAAGCCATTAAAAGTGAGCAAGAAACCATAAAAAGAGAAAAGGAAATAAGAGCAGCCAAAGAAGAGTTAGACTCCCTTTACTATGTATTGTCTGTCATAAATATAAAATATGAGGAGTTACTAGCCATTACGGAACAGCAAGAAATTGAGGAGATGGAAAATCAAAAAAGAACGCTCACCAATGAAATAAAAAAGTTGCAGGAAGGCATAGAAATCAATCAATTAGAAAAAGCTGAAATAGCCAAAGCAGAAGCCACAAAAATAGAACGCACACCACGGCAACCTCAAATGACACAAAAAGACGAAAAAGACAGAAGTCCGGCAGAAACCACTACCGCTGGTTCAAGGTCGTTTTCTATAAAGCCTACTAAGCAAGATACTACCGTTGAAGAAACCATAGTAGAAAATGAAGAGGTTATTGTAGCCGAAGAGCAAAGTTTTGAGTTACAAGAAAGTGCGCCTACAAGAAAAAAATTCCGTTCCAAAGTTGAAGAGAGTTTGGAAGAAGCCAAGCAAGAAGTGAAAGAAGCCTTTAAATCTGCCAAAGATAATTATTTAGTTACTTCGGTAACCGGGCAGCCAAAATACGAAGATGGCGGATTGGTAAGAAAGGGCGACCGTATTACAGCAGATACCGAAATCAATTTTGAAAATGATGCCGAAGTAGTACAATTGGTATCGCCCAAAGGTAGGTTTTTTTATGATACCGATGGCCTGAGCCCTGCAAGAAAAACGTCTTTAAAAAAGGAGAATTGAGGGTTTTTAATCAAAAAAGATTAAAAAGGTACTTGTGCAACCTCCTAATTAAAGATTAAATAAAGCTCCAAATCCGAAAACTTTTATCCACCATTTTTTGCCCACTCGCAACAGCAGTTCTTGCAATTGAAGCTTTTTGTAGATGAAAGCATAAAATTTTACGCTAAATCTAGAACATTGCAAAAATTGTATTGAGCGAGGAACATCAGAATCATACCTGATCAATACAAGTATATCTCTGATAGTTAAAATTCAATTCTAAAAAATTACTACAGATCATTGCCCGCTATATTTTTTCGCATTTTGGTACAATTTTTAAATAAATGGATTTGGATTTGCGTCTTCATTTTGTGAATGAAAAAATATAGTAAACCAAATGGGTATTATGGAGCAAAGGAATATTGTAGTTTTAGCACATCCCGATTGGCTAGAAGGTTACGAGACCAATACCAAGGAGTTGGTGCAAAAGTTTATTAGAGAGCACAATGTGTTGTTTGTACAAGCACCCGTAAGCAGAACACACACACTAAGTAACACCAAGCATCCCGCTATAAAAAAGAGAATTAGTGTACTTAAGCGAGAAGTTGAACCACTCATACAACTTCAGAAAAAACTTTGGATGTACTACCCAGATTTTAAGGAAGAGCCTTTGGGTTTGGCTTTTAATACTTGGTCTTACAATTATATCAATAAACTTAACAGTCAGCGTTTGGCAAAGGCCATTTTAAAAGTGACCAAAAAAATCGGGTTTGAGGACTTTGTCCTATTCAATGACCGCAATCCCTTGCTTGGCATGCACCTTAAAGAGTTGCTCGATCCTACAAAATATATTTATTATTTATCGCATTGTACGTTTTCAGAAATAAACGAAAATCTCGCCGCCAAGCAAGAGGAAAAACTTCTAAAAAAAGCAGATACCATTATCACCAACTCTCGGTATTATGAGTATTACGCCAAGAAAATAAATTCGCAAACTTTTTATGTAGGACAAGGCCATACTGAAGTAAATAAAGACAAATTGTTTAAGCAAAATAAGCTAAGAAAACTGGTAGGCAACCATTTACCGATTATTGGTACCATAGCCAGAACCTATCCCGAAAACATGGACATCGCCATATTGAAGGAAATGTTGATCGAGCGGCCCAATTGGAATTTTATCCTATTAAGCCAGAATGCTGCCCAATACGATTTTTATCAAAACTCAGGATTGGCAGAATTTTCAAATTTTACCACAGTACATTGCCAAAGCGAAGTAGAGAAAAATACATATTTGCAAGAAGTGGATGTTTGCCTATTACCAGAAGTACTCAATGAAGACAACATTGGAAAATACCCGGCAAACCTCGATACTTTATTGAGTTTGGGCAAAGCAGTGGTAGCAACGAGGCATATTGCCAATGAGTTGTTTTCAGAACACGTTTATATGGCCTCTACTGCCGAAGAATTTATTGTAAAAGCCGAGCATGCCCTTGCCGAAGACAATGATAGACTAAAAAGAGAAAGAATTGCTTTTGCAGGTATGCACAATTGGGAAAATACTATAAGTGCCATTTATCACTCAATAGGGTTTGGGGAAAAAGATACGCTTGTTGCTTAGTTTTTTTGTCGTTTTTTTAGCTACCTCATGAACGTAGCTGTATGAACTTTCCCCAAAGCTTAATCCACTTTTTTTCAATAAGATATTGCCATAAGCCAGCCCGCAAATGCCTACTAATACATTAACCAAAGCCACATAATAAATCGGCAAGCTAAAATAAAAATAAAGTAGGCTCAGAAATATGTTCATCACAAACATAAAAGCATACCTATACAGATTATAATTTGGTTGATTGATTGCCTCTAGTGCAACTCCCGAAATTCTTATGGCCGGCTCTAGTACTTTCGATATAAGGAAAAAAGATAGAATGAGTGTAATGAACCAACTATCGCTCGCACCTAAAAAACTGAGCAAAGGTGAAGAAAAAACAAATAGAAGACCCGCTAGCAGCAAAAAAAATAGCGTACTTATAGCTATATATTTAGCCACTAGTGTTGAAAATATTTTTTTTCTTCCTTCGCCAAAATTTTTGATTAGTACAGGATATATGTGTGTTGTAAGCGTTCTGAGTACCACATCAAAAAGCTCTGTTAATTTCAATGGAATGGCGTATAAAGCTACACTACTAGGCCCTAAGAAGTAACCAATCATAAAAACATGCGTGTTTTTGAGCATATTTAACATCAGTTGAGTACCTAAACTGTAACGACCAAAGTTGAGCAATGCTTCCACTGTTTTTTTTTCTAAATGGAAGGAGCCTACTGGTAGCTTTATTAAGAGTAAAATTAATGGCAAAGCAGCAAGGGCATGCAAAAAAGTGTAAACCTCAAAGATATATCGCTCTTGCTCAGAAAAGAATCGAAGAAAAACAAGAAAGCCCCCAAAGGTGATGAACTGCACCAAGAAATACGCTGAGTACATTCTCTTACCTTGTAAATACCAAAGCAAAAAACTTCTCGGCAAAGAAATTACATAGAAAAATGGAAAGAATTTTACTGTTAAAATAAAAGCAGTAGGAAGATCGAAAAAACCAACTATAAAAATAAGTAAAGCCACTGCAAACGAAATAATTGCGCTCAAAAGAAAGGCAACAAAAAAGGTGTTTTTAGAATCTGCCGAAGCATCTTTTCCAACCAGCATCAATCTTATAAAACCAGCTTGCAATAAGCCTGAGCGAAGCATTTCAAAAAAAGAAACTACGGCAATGAATGTAACCCACTGCGCAAAGAACTCATCAGAAGTATTATTGGAGATTATAGCAAAGTTGGCAAATCCGCAAGAAGCAATGAGTCCATTAAAAAAAAGGAGTAGCCAAGCTTTTTTAGCAAATTTTTTCGCTGTTTTCTTCATTAGGAAAACAACGGATAAAGGTTAACTATCTTTTTATGGAAATAAAATAAAGGAGGCTAATCAGAAGACTTATTGTTGGTTTGTACTTGTTTCAGTTGTAGGAGTAAGTCTTGGTACTTAGACTCATTAAAGGCGATAACTGCCTGTTTAAGAGCTTCTTTCCACGCTTTTATAGTATCGGTCTCAGAGGGGATAGAAGCAATCAGCTCTAAGTTTTTACTTGTATCATACACTTCAAGCCCATTAAAATTTTGTTTAAATGCATTGAGTACATATAAATCGCTTTTATTTAGGGCAATGTGTTCTTCTATTGGTTTTACTTTAGGTTGATGCCTCTGACTTAAGGCTTCTTCTCCCATTACCGAAAATGAAAAAACAGAACCTTGGCCTTCTTCAGACTCAACACCGATTTCTCCATCGTGGGCCTCAACAGCAAGTTTACAAAACGTGAGTCCTAAGCCACTAGAGCGCATGGTCATCTCGGAGTGATTGTCCGCTTGCCTAAATTTATCAAAGATAAAGGGAATCTCCTTTTGGGAAATACCATATCCCGTATCGGCTACGCTAATTTTCACCCTTTGTTCTTCTTTTGTGGCTGAAATTGTTATTTTACTACCTGCAGGCGAGTACTTAACTGCATTAGAAAGTAAGTTAACCATTACTCGTGTGGCAATGTCTGCATCCACCTCTACCACCAAACCTTCGTGAAAGTCGTTTTCTATCTTGATCTGCTTTTGCTGTACAATAATGCTTACCTGCTCTATAGCATTTTGCACCAAGGCTGCCAACTTTATTTTTTGAAGGCTCAAAGCTACCTTGGCTTCCTCAAAACGGTTTACGTCTAAAATATTTAAAACCATGTTGAGCATTTGCCTTCCTGCTTCATAAACTTGAGACTTCTCATCTGAAAGTGCTATAACAAGATTGAGCGGGTTTTTTAAATCATGTACAATCATGCTATTCATAGATTCCTTAAATCCTTCAAGCTGAACCAATTTTTTATAGGCTTCTTCAAGCTTATCTTTTTCCTCTGCCAGTGCCTTTGTTTTTTCAGCAACTTTTAAACTGAGCATTTTATTGGCCCTACGAAGCCTTTGGAGTCGGTATTGATGTATGCTGAAACCAGTTACGAGCAATACAGCAGATGCTATGAGGTAAAACCACAGTTGTTGCCAAAAAGGCTTGGCAATATCTAATTTAAGAGGGCTGGCAACATTGCTTTGCAGTTTATCAGAAGTTTTTGCCTGCAACAAAAGCTCATAATTACCTGCGCTCAATTTAGGGTACTCAGCGAAATTTCTTTCTGAATATGCACTCCAGTTGTTTTCGAAGCCAGATAGTTGGTACCTGTAGGCCACATCTTGTTGTATTCCAAAATAAATGGCCTCAAACTCAAGTTTTAAGCGGTAATCGCCATACGGGAGCGATAAGTTTTTATTGTTGAGCACTGAGGCGCCATCTAATTCGGCGTCAATCAAATGAACTAAAGGCGCTACCTGCATAGCTTGCTCCTTGCTAGCGTCAAATTGCAACAGCCCAGCATCTGTTCCAAGCCATACGTATTGATCTGTAACAGTAAAAATATGCGCTCTTACTTTAAAAGATTGCCAGTTCTTTAAGCTAGTTGCATAGCTGCGCTTATTGTTAAGGGCCTCATCCCATATATGAATTCCTTGGCTAGTACCTATCCAAAGGTTATTTTGCGCATCTTGCCCTAACATATTTATATAGCTACTTAATAAGCCATTTTTTTCGGTAAAATGCACAACGCTGTCTTGAGTATACTTAAACAATCCACCTCCATTTGAGCCTAACCAAATATCTCCATTCGCAGACTCCAACAGACTTTTAACTTCGAACCTATTTAGTTGCTCATTTAATTGTAAGGGAAAATAGTCGCCATCTTTTAAATAACCCACACCAGCAGCAGAACTGCCAACCCATACCTTACCATCTTTGCCACACAGGGCTTGATATATGTTGTTATGAGGTAGGCCATTGGCTATGCCGTATTGCTCAAAATCATCTAAGTTAGGCGATAGTCTCAATAAGCCGTTCAATCTTGTGGCAATCCAAATATGGCCACTACTGTCTGTATCTATACTGTTTACAATGTCTATTTCTGGCCAATCAGTCAATGAAACTGTCTCAAATCGAGAAGCATTTTTTTTCTTTAATCGCAGACCTGAGTCTGCAACTCCAACCCAAATGTTACCCGAACTATCTTGATGCACTGCTGTAATAACCTGCCCAGATAAATAAGTAGCCACCTGATCCTTTTGAACATAAAAGAGACCTGCATTTGTGCCAACCCACAGGCCCTGTCCGTTGCTGCTCAAGGTATTTATGCCTTCTTTAGCAATATTTTTATGTTGGTAAGCAAATGCATCATTGATAAACATGCAAAGACCATCGCCAGCGGTACCTGCCCAAATATTACCTTCTCGGTCTAAGCCTAGGCTAACCAAGTAATCAGAAGAAAGACCACTTGTCCTGTTAAATGAGCTTATTCCACTGAGTTGCTCTGCCTTTTTAAAGCGCAATAGCCCAGTTCCATTGGTCGCCGCCCATAAGTGGCCTAAAGAGTCAATCAGTAAATCGTTAACAGCGGCATTTATTTTTCTAAGCAGAAAATCTTCCTCTTTATTAATACTTTGAGTAATAATGCCATTTCTACTGCCCGCAAATAATTGATTACCTTTTTTGCAAAGGGAAAGCACGGCACTCTCATACGCTACTGTATATTGGTAAGAGGTAGAATTAAATTCTACCGCCAATAAACCTTTTTCTGATGCTACGTAAAAATCAGTTTTAGAAAAATGAAGAGCATCGTAAAAAAACAAGCCTTCTTCGGGTGGGGGCATGATCGTAAAATTACCATTAAAGTACCTATTAGTAAAAATGTATAAACTAAAGCTTCCATTATTTGATCCTATTTAAATATAAATAAATTTAAAAACGCGGTTATAAATTATACAGCACCTTGTTTTTTGGTTGATTTATCACCTAATTTTTGAAATGCACCAAACTCTACCTGCTCGGTAACTTCTGCACCAATGCCGGTAAATACGTCACGGAATATTGTTCGGCCACCATGCCATAAATGACCAAAAAAGAATAATAAAGCAAAGTTTGCATGACCAAAAGTATACCAGCCGCGTGGACTACTTCTGAATACACCGTCAGATTCTAAACTCGTTCTATCAAATTCGAACACTTCTCCTAACTGAGCTTTACGAGCAAATTTCTTAACGGTTGGAGCATCTTTAAATGTTTGACCGTTTAACTTACCACCATAGAAATCGACAGATACACCAACTTGTTCAATACTATATTTTGATTCCGCACGACGGAATGGAATATCTGCACGAATAATACCATCTTTATCAACTAGTATTACTGGAAATGTTTCAAA
>Ga0207419_1001288_pt1 | contig 19356 bp, 18 predicted proteins | sample ElkSloMetagenome_4_FD_184723 | JGI IMG/M metagenome (GOLD analysis project Ga0207419, IMG submission 184723) | Hot spring microbial communities from Elkhorn Slough, Monterey Bay, USA - MD2A (version 2) | ecosystem: Environmental > Aquatic > Marine > Intertidal zone > Estuary: Microbial mat ...
TCCCAATCTTGGAAAAGAAAAAATCTATCCCATTCTTTCTCTCTTTTGCCAAGAAAGAAATCTGAAATGCCCTAAAGAGAAAACCATCGGAAGAATCATAAAAGATTTAGGAGGACTCCGAATCACTCCCCAAAAGATTACCCACTTTGGAAAAGTAAAATCAATCAAGCGAAAAAAGAAGAAGAGAAAGCCAAAAGACTTTATTCCAAGATATCCCGGACATCTCGTAGCACTCGATACCTTAGAAAAGCATATCAATGGTACAAGGAGATATGTCATCAGTTTTGAAGATATCTATACTCGATTTGGATTTGCCTGGGCTACAAAGTCTCATGCTTCTTTTGCTGCTGCTGAATTCTTTGAACTCTGTCGACAGGCGTTTCCATTTCCCATTACTTTTGTTCTTACAGACAATGGATCGGAGTTTCAAAAACATTTTTCAGAAAGACTCAAAGAACTTCACATGACTCATTTCCATACCTATCCGAGAACTCCTAGAATGAATGCCCATTGCGAAAGGTTCAATAGGACATTGCAAGATGAATGTATTGATTATCATGTCAAAGAACTCAAAGAACCAGAAGTATTTAATCGAAGACTTATGGAATATCTTGTGTGGTACAATACTGAGCGTGTACACTGTGCTTTCAAGAATAAGCTCTCTCCTGTACAGTTTATTGTTTCATTGGAGTCAAATAATTTTAATTTACCTCAAAAGTGCAATTTAGGGTGGCCTTATACATTTACTTGATTTGTTCAATATCATCAATTAAACTACTTATGCAGATAGGATTCCTTATTTAATGAACTTTTTTCCTTTATTTTGAAAAACATTTGTTTTCGTTTTTTTCCTTATCTCTTTTTTGGAAATTTTTTTCACATTCATATTCTTTTTTAATGTATGAAAAATGTTCTTCTCTAGAATTCTTTGTATAAAATTATCAAACACCCTTTATGTCTGGACATTCTCACTGGCACGGCATTCGACACAAAAAAGCCCTTACGGATGCAAAGAAAGCATCTGTTTTTACAAAATTTGGCAAACTTCTGACTATTGCCGCCAAAGAAGGTGGTGGTGATCCTTCGATGAACGTACGTCTTCGACTCATCGTAGATCAAGCTCGTAGCGCTAATATGCCCAAAGAAAATATCGAGCGAGCTATTAAACGCGGAACAGGTGAACTTAAAGAAGGTGGGGATATTCAAGAAACAGTCTATGAAGGTCTTCTCCCTCTCTCTCAAGGAGAGCAAATTACCATGATGATTCAAGTCGCGACCGACAATAAAAATCGAGCTGTTTCGGAAATAAAAAGTCTCCTCAAAAAATCAGGGGGACAAATGGTCCCCAATGGCAGTGTGGGATATCTTTTTGAAAATGTTGGTATTATCGAAATTCCCCTTCCTCAAAACAATTTTTCAGAGGAAGGGCTCGAAATGACGCTTATTGCGTCTGGGGCAAAAGATCTCGATCACAATGCGGAAGGCTTTACCCTCTATACACAACCAAAAGATCTTAAAGAAGTAGAGAATGTCTTGAGTCAAAAAAATATTCTTTTTTCTCATTCAACTCTTGGCTATCGATCGACACAACTTATCTCTCTTCAAAAAGAAGCTCAAGAGAAGTATGATCTTCTTCTCGAACAACTCGATGAGCAAGAAGACGTTCAAGCTATCTATGACAACACTCTCTAGAAAACTTTTTTACAAGACAATTCTTCTTTATGCCGTCATCCCCCCCTATACGTGTTTTAGGTATTGACCCCGGAACGGCTACAACAGGCTGGGGTATTGTTGAAGATGGAGCAAAGCCAAAGGCACTTGCCTATGGCCACATAGGCACTCCCGCTTCTTGGAGTGATGTCGATCGCCTTTTGGAAATCGAGCGTGATCTTTTGGATCTTTGTAAAAAATATCGTCCACAAGAAGCTGCTGTAGAAAAACTCTTTTTCTTTAAAAATCAAAAAACTATTATTTCCGTGGCTCAGGCCCGCGGAGTAACCCTCTTGACACTCCGCAAAGAGACCCCTATTATCGGCGAGTACACGCCATTACAGATAAAACAGTCCCTTACTGGCTATGGACGCGCCGAGAAACATCAAATGCAAATGATGACAGCATCTCTCCTTGGATTATCTGAAATACCCAAACCTGATGATGCTGCTGATGCGCTCGCTGTTGCTCTGTGTCATCTTCATAGTCGCAAAGCCTTGCAACAAATGACAAATAGAGGATAATAGAGAAAGAACATCTTCTTTTTCTTTTTAATACATTTTTCATTTTTAAACTTTGTTTTTATGGAACTCCACAATTGGATTCAAAATGCCATGAACTATGGCGTTCCCCAAGAAACGATTCTTTATCTCCTCCTCCTTCCTTTTGTAGTGACGCTTGTTGCTCTTTTTCGTCAGATATTTGGCATCAAAGCTTTTGGTATTTACACGCCAACCCTTATCACCTTTTCTTTTCTTGTTGTTGGTATTAAATATGGAATTGCTATCTTTCTCGCTGTTATCTTTATTGGTATTCTTTCGCGCCTTCTTTTGCGCAAACTTCGCCTTCTCTATCTCCCTCGCATAGCCATTACCCTTACCTTTATTTCTTTTGCCATCTTAGCACTTCTTGCTTTTGGTGGTTCCATCCAGAGAACCGGTTTTGCCGCCATTTCTATCGCTCCTATTATTATTATGATTGCTTTGGTTGAAAAAGTCGTTGCTACACAGATTGAAAATGGAACGAAAGAAGCCCTTATCGTTGCAACTCAAACACTCTTTATTTCTCTTGTGAGTTACTACATTACGAGCTTTGAATCATTTCAACATCTTCTTATGGCAAGTCCTTGGATTGTTCTTCTTACGGTTCTTGTAAATATTCTTGTTGGAAAATGGACTGGTCTTCGCTTGAGTGAATATTGGCGCTTCCGAGATATTTTGAAATAGCTTTTTACTCTATGTTTTCATTTTTCAAAAAAGGTCGCTCTGTACTCGGCATGAATGCTCGCAATCTTCATTATATTCGACCGTATAATTTTCGTCGCGCTCGCACTATCGCTGATAATAAGCTTCTTAGTAAAAAGCTTCTTCGGAAAGGTGGCCTCCCTGTACCAAAACTTCTTGCTGTTATTCGCACACATGAAGAGCTTGAACATTTTGATTGGGAAACTCTTCCAGTAACGTTTGCCCTCAAGCCAAATCGTGGATTTGGTGGTGGAGGAATTGTTGTCGTTTACGCCAAATCAAAAAAAGAAGAGCTTACCTGGATAAAAGCGGATGGATCAAAAATCCATGTTCGAGATCTCATTGATCATATCCGAAACATTCTTGATGGTTCCTTCTCTCTTTCGGGAACACCTGATACCGCCTTTTTTGAAGAACGCATGCAACTTACGAAAACCTTCAAACCCTATACTTTCAAAGGCATACCCGATATTCGCCTTGTTATTTTTAATTCCGTTCCCGTTATGGCCATGCTTCGTCTTCCCACGCGAGAATCAGGGGGAAAAGCCAATCTTCAACAAGGCGCTCTTGGTATCGGCATCGACCTCTCTTCTGGTGTCACTACCACAGCTGTTTATGGGAAAAAATCTCGTTTTATTGAACATCTCCCAGGGAGTCGCCTTTCTCTTTCTGGTATTCGCATCCCGTATTGGAATGACATTCTTCATCTTGCCACAGAAGCCCAAAAAATTTCTGGTCTTGGATTTCTTGGTGCCGACATCGCTATAGATCGAGAGCATGGACCTGTTTTTCTCGAACTCAATGCGCGCCCAGGACTTCAAATACAAGTTGCCAATCGATCCGGCCTCAAAGAGCGCCTCGAGCGAGTTACTGGTCTTAAAATTAAAAATACTGATCACGGAATCCGTGTGGGAAAAAATCTCTTTGGGGGAGAAATCGAAGAAAGTTTGGAAGAAATTTCTGGTCGAAAAATCATCGGAACAATTGAGACCATTAAACTCATTGGAATAAATGGAAAGGAAATTGAAGTAAAGGCTAAAATCGATACCGGAGCCTATTCCACCTCCATTGATATAGAGCTCGCCAAAAAACTCGGTTTTGAAGAAACGTTAGAAAAATTTTCCCAAATAACCCAAGATGAAGCAGAAGAAGTTAAGCGAGGAGAAGGAATAAAAATAGAAAAAGCTTTTCTCGAAAAACATCAAAAAAATATTCCTTTTCTCGAAAATGTTTCTTTTGTTTTTTCTGCAAGTGGATCATCTCTTCGTCCTATAGTAAACATTTCTTTTATTATGGATAAAGAGACTGTTCTCTCAAAAGCCAATCTTATTGACCGAAGTAATCTTCAATATCAGGTGCTTATAGGAAGGAAAGACTTAAAAAGATTTCTTATACAAGTCTAATTTTACATTCCTCTTTTCTGTGGCATAAACTTGCGATGACTCATTAAAAAAAGAGCGTTTCTATGCTCAGACCTCTCAAAAGAAACGATTTCCCCATCTTTTTTTGTGTTATATCTATCAATAAGAAAATCTCCCTCTTTCGACAAAGAAACGCTCGTCTCTGAATAAATAACTTCTTCCAGAAAAGTTTCATATTCAACAACTCGACAACAAACGAGAAATTCAAGTTTATTATCTAATGTAATGGTAAAGTATTTCCTAGCAATTATTTCCTCTAACTCTCGAAGCATCTTTGTATAGAGCCTCTTTTTTTCTAAAGGAACTTCTCTAGAGTAAAACATTGTCTCTCCAATAATGCAGTGTGTGTAAAGATATATATGAAGTCGAGTGTGAAGATCATTCTCTTTGCTGTATTGACTATGAGCAATCTCAAAAAATTTCTCGATGTTAAAACCTTCTTCGTTTTTTATTCCCCTATGGTAAAGATAGAGAAAATTAACAGCATGTGTTGAGAGTATAGATAAGGCCTTTTCATCTTTTTGAAGTTCTGAAGACATCTTTTCTAATTTTTCCTCTGAATTTTCTCCAAGGAAATCGTTACGGAAATCTTCTCCATAAAGAGACAGGGAAAAAAATTACCCTAAAAAGGTCTCTGTTTATTTCATTGAGCTCTGGATATTTTTGAAAAACCTCTTCACGCAACTTCTTTAAGGGGCTTTTTGAAAAAGTTTCTTTTCTTTTTAAAAGACTCCCTTTCTGGAATGTTTCATAAAAAAACTTTCTTTTTTCTCTTCCTACGCACTCTTCTTGTAAATCCTCAATCCATTTTTTTGCCTCATCATCCTGAGACCAGAGGCATAGCCTTGAGGCAAAATGAAGTTTATAATATTCTCTTAATCTCGAATAATTCTCTTTATACTGCTTCTCAACAAGTTTATATACACTTTCTTCCATATTTTTATCTCATTTTGTACATGTATCAAAATATCGTTTATCATACCATACATAATGATACTTTATCTAAACTTTTTATGAAAATAACTGTTATTTCAAAGGATTCTCCATGGTCTATTCATGAACTAAAGAAATCTTCAAAAAAACACAACATCCCTCTTGAAGTAAGAGATTTTTTTCCTAATGACACCTCCCTTGAAAATCTTGGAGAAGTTGTTTTGTGGAGATCTTCTTCTCTTGGAAAGAGTTCTTTGAGAATACAACTCATGAGAAAAATTGCAAAAAATCATATCCTCATTAATCCTTCTCTTATAACCTATCCAAAGGTTGCTGAAAAATTTTTTCAACAACTTTTTATCAAAGAAAATCTTCCGCACATCAATACTATCCCCACTTTTCAATTTTCTTCTAAGGAAGATCTTTTAGCGTCCCTTGAAGAAAAGATTCTTTCTTATCCTTTTGTTTGCAAGCCAAATCTGGGATCTAAGGGACAGAATATTTCTAAAATAAACAATATTCAAGATATCATGCAACTCCCTTTTTCTCTAAAAAATCTTGTTTTTCAAAATTTTATAGAAAATACTGGGGATTACCGAGTACTCATACTTGGTAAAGAAGTACTTGGTATTATAAAAAGAAAATCAAATAAACGGTCTTTTCTTAATAATGTTTCACAAGGAGGGTCTGCTGAGCACATCACTAATGCAGTAAAAATAAAAAAGCTTTCTTCTATTGCATTGGAGGTCTCCTCAGCATTTCATCTTCTTTTTTGTGGAGTAGATATTATTTTCGATGAAAAACAAAAAAAATATTTTTTTCTCGAGATAAATACTATTCCTCAATGGCAAGGATTTCAATCTGCCACTAAAATACCCGTCGCTGAAAAATGTATTCTTTATGCCCAAAAAATTTTTGCGAATACATCTTCTTAATAGAGTATCTTTTTTTTGATACATCTCTTAATACTTCCTTGTAGAGTATATATAGGTAAATTCATCCTTTTTACTGTTTTTTTCTTCGTAAATGCTTTTTCTTTACAAAAATGTCTTTTTAGGCTAGGATAGATACCCTTAGGATGCTATACTAAGCTTATATATATTTTCTTGCTATGTCTTATATTTTCACTAAAAGCTACACTCGGAAACCAAAAGAAAATTTCTTTCAGAAGTTTTTGTCCTTTTTTTCTCAAAAAAAGACCTCTTCCTCTAAAATGCAAAAACCTAAGAAACCCTTTCCTTGGAAAAAAATCTTTCTTTTCTTCATTATATCCTTTTTATTAGGAGTTGTTTTTATTATAGGTATTTTTATTTATTTTTCCAAAGACCTTCCTTCTCCTGGTCAAGTAAATACTCGTGTCATTCCAGAATCTACTAAAATTTATGATAGAACCGGTCAAACACTCCTCTATGAAATTCATGGTGAAGAAAAACGAACGCTTATTCCTTTTTCAGAAATGCCCACAAATATAAAATACGCTACGCTTGTCCTCGAAGATCAAGATTTTTATCATCACTGGGGTATTAAAATTGACTCCATCATTAAGGCAATGCTCGACAACTTTATTAAATTTGACATCACTGATCGCGGGGGGTCCACCATCACTCAGCAACTTATCAAAAACTCTCTCCTCTCTTCGGAAAAAACCTATACGCGAAAAATTAAAGAAGCTATTCTTTCACTGGAAGTTGAACGGAAATTTTCCAAAGACGACATTCTCGAAATGTATCTCAATGAAATCCCCTATGGATCTAATGCCTATGGAATCGAAGCGGCCTCTCAAACATTTTTCAATAAAAGCGCGAAGGATCTCGGCTTAGATGAAGCAGCTCTTCTTGCGGCTCTTCCTCAAGCCCCTTCCTATCTCTCTCCTTTTGGGTCTCACCTCGATAGACTTAAAGCTCGACAATCTTGGGCTCTTGATAAGATGGCAGAACTTAATTATATAAGCAAAGAAGAGGCTGAGGAGGCAAAAGCAAGTGATGTTTTCAAAAAAATTGACCCAAGAATAGATAACATCAATGCCCCTCATTTTGTTATGTATGTTCGTGAATATCTTGAAGAAAAATATGGCTCAGAGCTCCTTGAACAAGGTGGCCTTTCTGTTATAACCACACTTGATTGGGAAAAACAGCAGATAGCAGAACGTGTTGTAAAAGAAGGTGCTGAAAAAAATCTTACATCCTGGAATGCTGAAAATGCAGCTCTTATTGCAATAGACCCCAAAAATGGTCAAATACTCACCATGGTAGGTTCGAAAGACTTCTTCAATAAAGAAATTGATGGACAAGTTAATGTCTCTATTCGTGATCGTCAACCAGGGTCTTCTATTAAGCCTTTTGTTTATCTTGCAGCCTTTACAAAAGGATATACTCCGGAGACTATTCTTTTTGATGTAAAGACTGATTTCGAGACAGGCGAAGAAGAAGATTATTCTCCTCAAAACTATACAGGAAAATTCAATGGTCCCGTGAAAATAAAGGAAGCTCTTGGACAATCTCTTAATATTCCAGCTGTAAAAGCCCTCTACCTCGCTGGACTCAATGATAGTATTACCATAGCAAAAAGCCTTGGTATAACTACCCTTAATGAACCAAAGCGCTATGGACTTTCTCTTGTTCTTGGTGGTGGTGAAGTAAAACTTCTTGATCACACACATGCCTACGCTTCTCTCGCCTCTGGTGGAATTCGTCATGAAAAATCAGCTATTCTTCGCGTAACCAATAAAAGTGGGGATGTTTTAGAAGAATTTCATTCCTCGGAAGGTGTGCGTGTCATCGAAGAAAAATATGTTGCCATGCTTGATCATATTATTTCCACAAATACGTATCGAGCTCCAGCTTTTGGAGAACAAAACCCCCTTCGATTTGATTCTCTTGCTGTAGCAGCAAAGACAGGAACTACAAATGAATACCGCGATGGATGGACTATGGGATATACACCCCTTATTGCTGTTGGCGTTTGGGCTGGAAATAATGACAACAGAGCTATGAAAATTGGCGCTGCTGGGGCCAATGTTGCTGGACATATCTGGAGAGCTTTTATGCTAGAAGTTACTCAAAATATAAATAATGAGTCTTTTCCTGAATACAAACCTGATGACTTCAAACGAGAAAAAGATATTCTTAATGGTGAAATTGATATCAAAGAAGATGTAAAGGTTTGTGAAATTCCTGGTGAAGATGATAAATACTGTAAAGCAAATAAATACTGTGTTGATGATAATGATGAAAAAAAGAAGGATTTTGCCAATGTCCACACTATTCTTTACTTTGTAGATCGAGAAGATCCTCTTGGGGATAACCCAGAAAATCCAAAAAAAGATCCCCAATACGAGAAATGGGAAAAAGCGGTTCGCGAATACTATAAAGATGAAAAATATATCTTTGATGAGCCCCCTAAGGACGATTGTCGTGAAAGTGATTTTGAAAAGTACAAGCCAGAAATATCACTTAAAATCCCTTCATCATCCTCTTCAGACTCCTTTACTATAAGTGTTGATGTTGATGCTCCCTATGGCATAGATTCTATCGAATATTTTGTAAATGGTGAACGTATTAAAGAAACCTCTTCTAATTCTGTAGATTACACAGTAACGCCAGATCAAAATAATTCTTCTCTTAAAATCAAGGCTATACTTAAGGATGATATAGGAAATACTGTCGAAGATGAAGATGAAATATCAGTTTCTTTTTAGAGGAGCTTATCATTTTATCATTATTAAATCATCTACTCTTCTTCCCTCTCTTATTCGCCTACAAATATCCTCCTGTATCCAAAACTCTTTTCTCTTTGATATATAAAACTTCTAAGGGATACCTCCCATTGTGTATCTACTGTTCTAAGGTTGGAAATTGATACCCCTATTATCACAACAAAAATAAGAACTTAAAAAGTTCTTATTTTTGTTATTTTTTTATGAATAGATGGTTATTTTTTTCACAGGTCTTTCGGGGAGAAATTTTTGATTACAACATTGTATAAATTGTTCTTTTTGTTGCCACAATTCACTTGACCAAACCGCCTTACTAATTTTTACTGAAATAATCCCTTTTTTCCAAGAAAGAGGTTCTATGTTTTTTTCGCCTTGTTGGCCAAACTGTTCTTTAATGCAATTTTTTACAGAAAAAAGAACGGTTTTTTCATCTAAAATAATTCCCTTCGCTTGTCGAGAAGTAATACATTGCGCTAATGCTCGCATACGCTCTATTTTTTTATTGGCATAAGAACATAACAAAATCCCTTTTTAAAATTTTGTTCCCCCTCTTTTATTCCAAAAAGTACCGGTGAAGTATCATTCGTAAAAGCGACGCGGAATTCATCTTCAGAAATGAGATGAAGAACATCACTTATATATTTAGGATTAAGAATAACCTCTTGATCAACTCCTTGAATAAAAATAGGGTCAAGTACTGTAGTATTTTTTCCTATAGCCCCACCTTTTGATTCCATGAGAACTTGCTTACTTTCAACTAAAACACGAAAAATAACTTCAGATGCTGTTTTTTGAGAAAAAACATGAGCGAGTTTTACTGCCCGCATACAATCTTTTGTATTGAGATCAAGTATTGTTTGTGGAGATTTTGGTATAATTTGTTTATAATCAGGGAAATTTCCTGATATAAGCTGAGAAACAATAATAACATCTTCACTGAGAATAAAAAATATTTGCCCATCTTCTATATGGATTTTTAAAAGACCATTTAAGGCATAAGGAAGACAGTGAATAACTTCTGTAAGTGTTCGAAGGGGTATTATTACGTCCACCTCCTCCTCAGAACCATTCGTAGAACCCTTATATTCGACTTCTAAGAGGCGGAAGCTATCAGTTGAAACCAATGTGAGTCCTTGAGGTGAAAACTTTGCATATACCCCAGAAAATTCAACACGAACATCGTTTGGTGCTACACACATCATGGACTGTGTTATTTTTTCTTGAAATTCTTTACAAGGAATATTCCATGTTTTTCCCTCATTTTCTTTTGGTTGTGGGATAAGAGGAAAATCTTCAGAAACAATACCCTTAATATTCGCCTTATATTTTCCACTTGTTATACTCACATCTTGTTCATTTACTGTGAATACTATTTGATTTTCGGAAGGAATATGTGAAATAAATCCACTTATTACTTTTGCAGGTACTGTTATTTCACCAGATACTTCGACTTTTCCACGAAAAGAATGTTGAATACCTATTTCAAGATTTGTTCCCATGATTTCTATCTTAGAAGCATCTGCTCGAATTAGTACGTTTTCTAGTATAGGGAGTGAAGTATGTTTTTGTGAGATACGACAAACTGTTTGGAGTGCGTGTGTGAAATTTTCTTGTGTAGAAGTGAATTGCATAAGAGTATAAGAATATTAAATATATAAGATAAATTATTATTAGTAGTGTGGATAAGTGGAAAACATGGAATTGAGCTTTAGAATCAAATAAAAAAGAGGATAAAAGATGTGAGGAATAAGGGGGAGTTATACAAGAAGGAAAAAATGAAAAAACTTTTTTAAAAGATATACACAGTATTACAGATTATACACAAAATGAGAATAGATTATCCAAGAGTTTTCCCAGAGTTATCCATGACTTATCCACATTATGAGATGGAATAGAGTTTTTCTTTAAGGTGGTGGATATCTTTTTTTATCTTTTCATCTTGCTCTATGAGTTTTTTAATTTTCTCAAAAGCATGGAGAGCTGTTGTGTGATCTCTTCCTCCAAAACATCTTCCTATGCCTGTATAGGGCATATTAAGCTCTTTTCGCATAAAATACATAGCTATTTGCCTTGCGGTAGCGACTTCTTTTTTTCTTCCTTTTTGTTTGAGATCTTCTGAAGAGATTTCATAAAATTCCGAGATATTTCGAATGATGTCTTGATGAGTAACTACTTTCTTTTTTCCGCTTGAAATAAGCTCTTTAAGTATATTTTTTGCGTCATCAAGAGTGAGATGAGAGAGATGATGAAATTGTTGAATAGCAGTAAGTCGATTAAGAGCTCCTTCGAGTTCACGAATGTTACTCGTTATATTTTCTGCGATATAAATGATAATTTCATCAGAAAGAGAAAGGCTTTTTTCTTGCGCTTTTTCTTGAAGAATAGCTATTCGAGTTTCAAACTCTGGTTTATTAATATCAGCTATCATCCCCCCTTCGAAGCGAGAACGGAGGCGATCCTCAAGCGTTCCAATAGCCTTTGGTGGTCGATCACTACTAATGACAATTTGTTTGTTTTGTTGATAAAGTGTGTTGAAGATATGAAAAAATTCATTTTGAGTTTTTTCTCTTCCAGAAAGAAACTGAACATCATCAATAATAAGAAGATCTATTGCGGAATACTGGTCTTTAAATTGATCAACCGTTTGCTTTTTAATAGAATTAATGAGTTCTTGTGTAAATTTTTCACTTGTGATGTAAAGAACTTTTTTCCCATTATTTTGGTTAAGAATAGTATTTCCTATAGATTGGAGAAGATGTGTTTTTCCTAAACCCACTCCACCATAAAGGAAGAGAGGGTTGTAGATAGAGCCTAAATCTTCACAAACTGCTAAACAAGCAGCTCGAGCAAGTTCATTATTTGTGCCTACAATAAAATTTTCAAAAGTATAGCGAGGATTAATATTAGATTGAAAGGATTGGTTGTGTCGTTGTGAGAAAAAAGGAGTTTCTTTTTGTGAAAAAGTTTGATTATTTCTTTCAAAAGAAGAAGAATCTTCTTTTTTAGGAGAAATCTCTTTTTGAGGTATTGGCGCGGAAACGGCATCTATGCCTAGGGATTTTTGAGATTCTTTTTCTTGAGGACCTTCTACTTTACAACGAATCTCTTTAACGGAATAACCAAGGTTATTAAGAGATTTAAGAATAATAAGATGATATTTATTTTCAAGCCACTCTTTTGCAAACCCATTGGAAACTCGAATAGAAACCCTATCATTTTCAAGGGAAAGTATACATGTTCCTTTGAACCATGTATTAAACTGAGCTTTTGAGATAGAGAGCTCTATTTCCCCTAATGCCGCATTCCAAACTTCTTCAAGAGTCATACTGTATAAAATTCATCCTTTGCCACAACAGTATACCACGGAGGCTTGTAAAGAAAAGGAGAAAAAACTGGGGATAAGCTGTGGATAATATTACCTTTTTTCTTTATGGTAAAGAAATGGAAAAAATCAAAGTAAATAGAGGCTTAAATAAGCCATAAAAAGAAATATAGCAGAAAAGAAGAAGATTAAAGAAAAGAGAAGGAGTGGATAATATAAAAAAAGAAAGCGTTTTTATTGACAATAAAGGAATAAATAGATATGCTGAAAAGCGTAATTGAAATCAATCGAGAGTTATGAAGCGAACATATCAACCAAAAAAGAAGAAACGGCGAAATACGCATGGTTTCTTACAAAGAAAGCAGACATCTACAGGACGTCGAGTTCTTCGCGCACGAAGAAGGAAAGGGAGAAAAAAAATCTCTTAATAGTTTTTAGCGTTTGTTTTTATGCTTTATGCATCAATGCGAGCACAAGACTTTCAAAAAATCTTTGAAAAGGGAAAAAGTAGCATTGTTCAGCCAATAGGAGTTCGTTATAGGGAAAGGAAACAAAAAAAACTTCATTGGGGGGTAGTGGTAAGTGCTAAAAAATGGAAGTCAGCCGTACAAAGAAATCGTATTAAACGAGTTTTACGAGAAGCGGTATATCCGCTTTTGCCATTTATACCAGAGCAATACGACATAGTATTTCTTTTTTTGGGGAACAACATAAGTCAAGTACAAGTTGATTTTTTACGCTCAAAGATACAAGAGGCTCTTTTTAAAGCATTGATAATAAAAGAAAAACTATGATCTCACTTTTTCATACCTTTGTTTATGATCCCCTTTATAACACGCTCATAGGTCTCTATGATACGGTTTCTTTTCAGGATTTTGGAATTGCAATTATTCTTACAACAGTTATTTTAAAGGTTATTCTCATTCCTCTTTCAAAAAAACAAATAGAATCACAGAAAAAACTTCAGGAGCTCCAACCAAAGATTAAAGAACTTCAGAAAAAATACAAAGAAAATAAAGAGCAGCAAGCCCGAGAGCTCATGGCTCTTTATAAAAAGGAAAAGGTAAATCCTTTTGGAGGGTGCTTGCCCATTATCATACAACTTATCTTTTTTATTGCTATCTATAGAGTCCTTTTGAATATTTCAGGAAGTGACTTTGTTGTTAATGAAGAACTTCTTTATTCTTTTATCTCAAATCCTGGAAGAGTGGACACACTCTTTTTGGGTATTGTGGATCTTACAAAGCCAAATGTTATTTTAGCGGTGATTACTGCTGGGGCTCAGTACATTCAGATGAAGATGATGATGCACCGTAAAGAGCAAAAAAAAACAAAACAAGAGAAGAAGCAAGAAAAGAAAAAAGAAGTCACAGAAGAAGAAAAGAAACCTAATCCAGGGGATTTTGCACAGATGATGAACACACAAATGCTTTATGTGTTCCCAGCGCTTACCCTTGTCATAGGTGTTACTTTTGGGGCAGGGCTTATTCTTTATTGGCTTACTTCAACTCTTTTTATGATCGCTCAACAATGGTATATTATGAAAAGTGAAAAGACGAAGTAATTGCCCTAAATGAATATCTTTATGGAAAAGAAACAATCTGTTGAAAGAATACGAAAGTTTGTAGAAAAGTTTTTTAAAAAGGCAGATGTCGATGTGGATAGTGTTTCAGTAAAGAGCTCCGAACAAGAAGAGATGGTGACTATTGATGTGCAATCAGAAAAATCAGCGCAAATCCTTATTGGTCAAAATGGAGAAAATCTTAGAGCCTTTCAATATATTATCCGTCTCCTTATAAGAAAAAATCTTCAAGAAGACGCTCACTTTCCTTTCCTTGTAGATATTAATGGATATCGAAAACAAAAAGATCAGTCACTTTTTGAGCTTATTGACCAAACCGTAAAAGAGGTTAAACAAGAGAAAAAAATAGCCTTTCTTCCTCCTATGAATGCGTATGATCGAAGGCTCGTACATCTTCATCTTGTTTCAGAAGAGGGTGTGATGACAGAAAGTGTTGGAGAAGGAGAAGATCGTAAGGTAGTTATAAAGCCCCGATAGGATAAAAAATAGAGCGCAAGGAAAACCCCATTCCTACAAGAAGGAATGGGGTTTTCTCGACTTTTTTCCTTAATTGGAGGATAATAGGGAAAGAAAAAAAGAAATATGACACTTGCACGAAAAGTTGCCTATAATGTATTGATAAATGCTGTGTCGAAAATACTTTCGACGGTTTTAGCTTTGGTTTCTATAGGCTTTATTACCCGATACTTAGGAACTGATGGTTTTGGGGAATATACAACAGCTCTTGCCTTTTTTGCTCTTTTTGTTGCTTTGGCTGATTTTGGCATGAACACTGTTTCTGCTCGAGAAATATCAAAGAAAAATGCAGATGAGTCGAGAATAATGGGAAATATATTTGCTCTTCGCCTTTGTATTTCAGGTGTAATAGTACTTCTTTCTCCAATAGTAATATTTTTTCTTCCCTATTCTGATACGATTAAAGGGGCTATATTCTTTTCTTTGGCAGCATTCTTTTTTTCCTCTTCATATACCATTTTTAATGGAATATTTCAAAAAAATCTTGCCATGGACCGCGTAGCTCTTACAGAGCTTATTGGAAAGGGTCTACAAGTCATCTTTGTTATTATAGCGGTCATGTTGGATTGGGGAATATTCCCTATCATGGGGGCTTTTGTTGCTTTTATGATGTTTAATTTTATCGTTCTTTTATTTTGGAGTCAGCGTTTTTTGGTTTTTCGTCCCCAGTTTGAGATTGCTTTTTGGAAGAAATTTTTAAAGAAATCATTTCCTTTAGGAATAGCAGTTATTATTACTTTTTTTTATTTTAAATTTGATACCATCCTCCTCTCTCTTTTGAAAGGATCAGAAGCGGTGGGTATTTTTGGAGCTGCTTATAAAATTATTGAAAATGTTACTTTTTTTCCTGCTATGATAGTGGGATTGGTCCTTCCCCTTCTTTCTCGAAGAATAGATGATGATATGGTTGGCTTTCGACGAATTGCTGATGTTACAGCAAAAACCTTTCTTATCATAAGCGTTCCTATGGTAATTGGTGGTGTTATGCTTGCTCAGGAAATTATTCTTCTTATTGGAGGAGAGGCTTTTCTCGCGTCCGTTGTAGTACTTCAAATACTTCTTTTTGCTCTCGCTTTCATGTTTTTTGGTCATTTTTTCAATACACTCCTTGTAATTGGGGATCATCAAAAACTTCTTATGAAGCTTTTATTTTTTTGTGCAGTCGCTAATCTTTCCCTCAACTTCTTTCTTATACCCCAATTTTCTTATATGGGTGCCGCGATAAGCTCTTTACTTACTGAGCTTCTTGTTGTTATTCTTACAGGATGGTTTGTTTATCGCACTATTGGATATACTATTTCTTTTCAAAAACTTCCTCGTATTATTCTATCAGGAGGTATTATGGCAATAAGCATTTTCCTTCTTTCTCCTTTTGTCCATTTTTTTATAACACTTCTTGTTGCTATAGGTATTTATGGAGTAAGTATTGTTATTACTCAAGTTGTTGAAAAGAAAGAGATCAAAGAGCTTTTTTGGAAAAAGAACGAAAAAGAAGTTTAAAAAATAAAAAATATTCATTTTATGGTACGCATAAAAAGAGTTTTTGTTATTATTGTTAATTATAAAGGAAATCCAGCGCTTCTTTCTTGTTTGCGAAGTGTTTTTACTTCAGACTATCCAACAACTGAGGTGGTGGTTGTCGATAATAACTCAAAAGACGGATCATTGGAGCTTGCTAAAAAACAATTTGCACGCGTGCATTATATTGTAAGCGGGAAAAATAGAGGCTTTTCTGCTGGAGTGAATCTTGGAATTCGATTTGCTTTGGAAAAAGGAGCTGAGGCAGTTCTTTTGTTAAATAATGATGCTATTATCGATACCCAGACACTGTCGCATATTATTGAGAAAGAAGAAGGATATGGAGAGGGTATCTATAGTCCCATTATTCAAAAACCAAATGGAGTAAAATGGTTTATTTTTGGGAAGATAGATTGGAAACGATTCCGATCTTTTCATGAAAAGAAAGAGCAATTAGGTGTTTATGAAACAACGTATGTTCCGGGTTGTTGTATGTATATTACCAAAGAAATTTTTGAGAAAGTCGGTCTTTTTGACGAAGATTTTTTTCTTTATTACGAAGATGTTGATTTTTGTCTTCGGGCAAAAAAGGAAGGCTTCCCGAGCCGAGTTATTTCATCCATAAGTATTGTTCATAATGAAGCAAGTGAAGAAAATATTCCTTTTAAAACCTATCACCTTGTTCTTTCTGGAGAAAAATTCTTTCAAAAACATACTCCTTGGTATCTTCTTCCTTGGTGGAAGATTTTCTTTTTTCTTCGTCGAATAAAAAACCAATATCATTTTCGAAAAGATCCTCAAAACAAAAAGATTTTAGCAGTAAGACGAGCTTTTAAAAGGCTTTCCTATGAAGAATAAAGACCTTTCTCTCGTGATTGTAAATTATCAATCAAAAAAGCAAATAGAAGCGTGTTTTTATTCTTTTGAGAGTCTTTTAGAGAAAGAAAGCATAAGTCATGAATGGATTATTGTTAATAATAGTCCTAAAGAAAATCTTTTTTCATTGAAAAGAGATAATGTTTCTATAAAAACCTCTTTGAATAATGAGGGATTTGCTCGAGCGTGTAATAAAGGAGCACAAAAAGCCCAAGGAAAAATTATCTGGTTTCTTAATCCTGATACAAGATATATCAAGGGAGATGTAAAAAAATGTATTCAGAGACTTCTTCGTACAAAAAATCCAGAGCTTTTTGGGTTTCATCTTGTGTATAAAAATGGAGAAACACAACCCTTTTTAGCGGGAAAAAAACTTTCTTTCCTTTCTTGGTTTTCTGGGAAAATGCAAAAAAAGGATTTTAGGACTCTGACTGAGAGAAAAAACACCCCTGTTGATTGGGTGAGTGGAGCCTCTCTTCTCATGAGAAAGCAAGATATAGAGTATCTGGGGGGCTTTGATGAGGGATTTTTTATGTATTTTGAAGATATGGATCTTTGCGCTCGTTTTGCTCAAAAACTCCAAGGAAGGTGTTGGTATTCAAAAGAAATAACTTTACTTCATGAGGGGGGCTCGAGTTTTCATGGTAATATACAAAAGCAAAAACAATGGTACTACGATTCATTCCTTTATTATGTGAAAAAACATCGTCCTTGGGGGGAATATATTTTTTTTAGGCTGGTTATTTTTTGGGCACGATATCGGTTATGGAAAAGACACTAAAAAGTCGATGGGTATGGTTATTGTGGGGATTTCTTCTTTTTCTTCCTTTTCAATTTGCGCTTAATGTGCAAGAAGGAGTGGATCTTGCGAGCATCCGTGTCGTTATTGGAGCTCTTTTCCTTGTTGGGTGTGCAATTATTGTTGTGCAAAAAAGGTATGTAATTCCAACTTCTTTTTCTTTCTGGTTAGGAATAAGTTTTTTTATAGGATCATTTCTTTCTATTTTGTGGGCACAAGAACCTTCATGGGCTTTGAGGAAAGGTCTTTTTCTATTAAACTTTTTTCTTTTCTTCCTTTTTGCTTATGGAATGTTTTTTTGGAGAAAATGGAATCTTTCTCATCTTGCTCAGGGACTTTCTTTTACTGGAGTATCTTCAGCATTGGTAGCACTTGGACAGGTTGTTTTTTCTCAAGTTGTGGGTGTTGAAAAAGCAATCGCTTTTTGGCGCATTACTATAACTCCATTTTTTTTAGGAGGGACTTTCTCTGAGACTGTTTCTGAATATTCAAGCTGGGCGGTTAATATCGGAGGCGTCACATTTTTTCGTGCCATTGGATTTTTCCCAGATCCACATGTAGCAGCTTTTTTTTGGGAAATATGCCTTGTTTGGTCACTTTTTTATGCCTATAAAAGACAATCGCTTTTGTATGGGATTTTCTCAGGCATTATCCTCGCAGGGCTCCTCCTCACTTTTTCTCGAGGAGCGTATGTCGGGATAGGACTCTTTCTTTTTTTAGGAACATTTTTCTTTATAGGAATGTGGAAATATGCTCGACTTTTTTTTCTTCTTTTTTCAGGAGTGATATTTTTTGGTATATTTCTTCTTTTTTTTACACCCATTCCAGAAAGAGCGCTTTCGTCATTTTCTCTCGGAGATACTTCCAATCAAGGGCGACTTGCTCTCTGGGAGCAGGCAACTCAATTTCTCTCTCAAGAGCCTTGGGGAATTGGTTTGGGAAATTATCCCCTATATGTTCTTCCAAGCGCTGAGTATCGAGATCCTATTTATGCTCACAATCTTTACCTCGACATCTCTGTTGATTCTGGATTGATAGTAGGATTTTTGTGGATATTTTGGCTTGTGAGTGTTATGCTTATTGGTTGGAAAAGGAAAAAAAAGAATTTTTATGGAAATGCCATTCTCTTTTCTTTGCTTGTTTTTAGTGGACATGCTTTTTTTGATACGCCGATTTATTCTGTTCATATCCTCCCCCTTCTTTTGCTTGTTTTCGCAAGTGTTGGTGTATTTGAGGGCTCCAAAGAAAAACGTTTATGAAAAAGCTCCAAGAATATCCATTTTTTCTTTCTCTTTTTACAGTAGCTTTCTTACCAACGTATCTTATTCGGTTTGAAATAGGATGGGTGAGGATGAATATGCTTGATATCTTGCTTTGTATAAGTATTCTTTCTTTTTTCTTAATAGGAAAAAGAAAGAGCAAAACATCTAAAAAAGAAGATGGGAAGAAAAATCAAAAAAAAGTCTTTTGGTTGGGTGTATTTTTCCTTTTTTTTGGCCTTTTTTTAAGTGCGATAGCAGGAGGATTGGATGCTCAGGCTCTGGGAATTATAAAAAGTTGGTTTGTACTTCCCTTTCTTTTTGCTTTTGTTCTCCATAAGTATATCTGGGAGAGAGACAAAAGAACGCTTCTTTTTTCTGCTTATGGAATAGGTGTTTTGGGAAGCATCCTTTTTTCTTGGTATAGGGGCTTTTTTCTTGAAGGATTTACCTACGATGGA
>Ga0207419_1001291_pt1 | contig 19325 bp, 16 predicted proteins | sample ElkSloMetagenome_4_FD_184723 | JGI IMG/M metagenome (GOLD analysis project Ga0207419, IMG submission 184723) | Hot spring microbial communities from Elkhorn Slough, Monterey Bay, USA - MD2A (version 2) | ecosystem: Environmental > Aquatic > Marine > Intertidal zone > Estuary: Microbial mat ...
CTGCTTGTCCGCCGTCGAGAAAGTCGTCTCCGTCATCCCCTCGGAGGTTATCGCTATCCTCGTGACCCCAGAGGGAATCTTTACCCTCACCCCCGCTGAGGTCGTCTGCACCCTGGCGTCCGTAAAGGTTATCGTTTCCGGTTCCGCCGTCAAGGATGTCGCTGTCCTCTCCGCCGTCGAGGAGATCGTGACTGTTTCCACCGTAGAGGGTATCTTCTCCGGTTTGACCCCAGAGTTCATCTCGGCCGTCGCCGCCGTCAAGGATGTCGTTGTCCTCTCCGCCGTCAAGGATGTCGTTGCCTTCATCGCCGTAGAGGGTGTCTTTATCCTCGTTACCCCAGATAAAATCATTTCCTTGACCCCCATACAGGGTATCCTCTCCCTGGCGACCGTAGAGGTCATCGTTGCCGTTTCCGCCGTCGAGGAAGTCGCGATCCTCCCCGCCGTCGAGGAAGTCGTTTTGATCTCCCCCAAACAGGCTATCTTCTCCGGTTCCGCCGTAGAGGATATCCTTACCCCCTTCTCCAAACAGAACATCCATACCGGCTTCGCCTTGGAGGGTGTCGCGACCGCTACCCCCGGAAAGGTAATCATCTCCCTCGCGTCCAAACAGTTCGTCGTGGCCTTGGCGACCGGAGAGGAAGTCATCGCCGGTTCCGCCATCGAGATAGTCGTGACCTTTTCCGCCATCGAGGTCGTCTCCGTCTGCTTGACCGTAGAGGGTGTCATCGCCGGCTTCCCCCAACAGTACATCTTCGCCTTTTCCGCCGTCGAGGAAGTCGTTTCCTTGTTGGCCGTCGAGGTCGTCGTTGCCGTCTTGACCCATAAGGCTGTCATCTCCCCGACCGCCAATGAGGTTGTCATCGCCGGTTCCCCCGTCGAGGGTGTCGTTGCCGTCCCGTCCGTCAATGTAGTCGTTGCCGCCGAGTCCACTGAATTTGTTGTCGTTGGCGTCGCCTATTAAGCGATCGCGAAATTCTGACCCTTCCAGGTTTTCAATGCCTTCATAGCGATCACCCCGCGAGTCTCCACGACCACCGCCACCCCCGGTTGTCAGGTCAGCGATCACCCCGAAACTGGAGGTAAAGAAGGATGCGGTATCATCGCCTTCTCCGCCGTTGATGGAGTCGGCCCCCTCGCCGCCAACGATGAAATCATCTCCGTTATCGCCGTAAATGGTATCGTTGTCTTTGTCTCCGTAGAGGAGGTCATCGGCTTCGCCACCGGAGAGGGTGTCTTCTCCCTCGTTGCCATATAGTTCGTCTTCTCCATCATTCCCCGCCAACAGGTCGGCGCCGAAGCCCCCGTAGAGGCTATCTTTTCCGCCGTCTCCGTTGATTTGGTCGTTGCCGTCGTTGCCATAGAGTAGGTCTTGGCCAACGCCGCCGGAGATGTTGTCGTCGCCGTCGTTTCCTTCGATCTGGTCGTCTCCCTGGTTGCCTTCGATCTGGTCGTTACCAGACCCACCGGTGATCATGTCGTTGTCTTGGTTGCCTTTGAGGATGTCGTCGCCGTCGCCGCCTTCGATGTTGTCTTCTCCGAGTCCGCCTTCGATCTGGTCTTGGCCGCCGTTTCCTTCGATCTGGTCGTTTCCGTCATCGCCGGTGATTTGGTCGTCACCTTCGTTACCTGTAATTTGGTCATCATCTTCGTTTCCGGCGATCGCATCGTTGCCCTCTCCGCCGGAGATGTTATCACTGCCTTGGTTTCCTTCGATGTTGTCATCTCCGCCATCGCCGGTGATTTGGTCGTCGCCTTCGTTACCTTGGATAGTATCGTTATCATTACCACCTGAAACTGTATCATCCCCAAGCCGACCAAATAATAAGTCATTATCCTCACCGCCCAAAAGAGAATCATTTCCAGAACCACCATCAACAAAGTCCTGGCCATTTTCTCCTCTTACACTATCATTGCCATCGTCTCCACTAAGATTATCGCTGCCAATTCCACCCCGTATATCATCATCTCCACTATCACCATAGGCAATATCATTACCTGTACCGACATCGATAATATCGTTATCAGAACCACCAGAAACCCAATCATCACCATCACCACCAGCCAAAACATCGTTTCCAGCTTCACCCCTAATAAAATCTGTCCCAAAGCTGGTTTCAATGAAGTCGTTTCCTAGACCTCCTTGAATGTCGTCATTGCCATCGCCAGTTGTAACTTGTAGTGGAATCGATATTTCTACTGACTCAACGACAGTATCATCTTGACCCCCATCAATCAGAATTTGAGTGATTCCCGTATCATCGTAGGTTTGAGTTAAACCGAACGAAGTTACCTTGATAGAACCCTTTTCAACCTTGACATACTCAAAGTCGTCTTCAATGTTTACAATCTCCCGATTTTCGGCATTTTCCCCCAGGTTAATTTGTAAAGTACCACCTTGAATGGCAGTAGCCAACTTCGGAGAACGAGCCAGTGTCATATTACTCGTATCAAAGCCAGCTACCTTTACACGAGGGCTTTCCCACTCCCATCGCTTGCCGGCTCCCCAATCAGGCCAACCAACTTCAGCATAAGTTCTTACACCAGCAGTAATTTCTCCGGCAACTTGTAGAGGCCAAAGTTCTGAAAAACGTGCTTTTTGATCTCCATCTTCATCGACCACATCAAACCATAAATCTCCATAGATACCACCCTGGACTCCGCCACGGGCTACAATCGCTTCTGCTGCACCCCCAGCTTCGATGCCCACATCTAGGTTAAGGATTGGTGCATCATTCTCTGTTCCATTATCAGTGTCATCCACATAAAAACCATTTAAAACAGAAGCAAAATTCGCAGGATCAAATGGATCTTCACTTTCAATAAGCTGTTTAAAGCCGTATGTATCAAATCCCAAAGAAAGGGCACCTGCAAATCCTCCGCTACCAGCCAAAGTGATACCTAGCGGGCCTGTAAGGGGGATGTACTCATTCATGGAAAAGCTACCGCTAATACCCGGTGGAGTATATTTGATCAGGTCGAGGTCTTTTCCAAGAAAAAGATTAAAGAAATTCAGAGGATTCTTTAAAATGGGAATTTCAAATCCACCTCCGGGTAAAGTCTCAAGAGATGAAACAAAAGTACCATATCCAGAAAATGGATTCTCGGGAGGTAGGGGGTTTTCAGGATCTGGTGTTAGGTCTACAGCATCAGGTTCTCCCATTGATGTTAGTTGTTCTTGAAAGCTTTTAATCTCCTCTATCGGATTAATAGATGAAATCTGGCTAAGATCGAAGTTTGGATTGGTCAGATCGAAGTCTTGAAGTTCATAAGAACCAAGTTCGAGTTCAAAAGTCTCACCGTCTGGTACGCCTGGAAGTGCATTAATAATATTAACAAGCTGAGAGAGGTTATCAATCAAGCCCCAGTCGAGATTATCAGAGAAAGAATAAGCCAAATCAATAAGACTAAGTTTTCCATCGCCATTTGCATCAAAAATACTTCCCAACTCTGGGAAATCATTAAGAAGTATAATCTCTGCTTGTAGAGCTTCGGCAAAAGGCCCAATTGGTTGGGTTACGGACTGAACATTTCTCAAAACTGGATTGACAATATCAGAGAAAAAATGTCCGGCATCCAGGGTTATATTTTCAAATGCCACCTTCTCGGGCCGAGAGTTTACTCCGATGTATGATCCCTCACCACCTATTTGTGCTTCTGCAATATCCCAATCAACAGTAAAATCACTTGTTAAAGAGGGGAGGTCAATATCAGAATTAAGAATTTTTGTTTCCAATTCTAGGTTGATATTTAGCTTTCCTCCTAATTGTGCAGAAGTATCATCAATTGAAATTTCACCATTGCCATCGGAGTCTAAATCCATATTTAAACTGATATCAAATGAAGTACCTTCTTCATTTGTCTTATTTTTTGCATTGAGAGCCAAAAAACCTAAAGTGGCTTCAAATTCAGCAGAATCTCCAAGTTTAATTAATCCTTCTATTCCAATGTCATTTTCATTGTTAAATTTTAATTTAACACCCTCATTTTTAGACAGTTCAACATCAAAGTTTAGAGCGACGCTTAAGTTAGCTTGAACGTCATTATCTTCACCTTTTATTCGCATTCCAAGAGCTGGAAGCCCCGACTCCAGAGAGAAAGGAGAAGATACCCCAATTTGAGAGTTGATATTTACGGAAAAGGTTAAAGAATCTTCAGTTTGGTAAGTTGGATAAGTTACAGTTCCGAAGCTGCTGAGAGACGCTCTAAGGTTGTTAATAAAATCTGTTGCATTTGTAGGAGTTACTAACAAATTATTAAAAGCATTCTTGAGAGGGTTAATTAAATTATTATCTATGCTCTGCTGTAGGGCATTTTCCTCTAAAAGTGGAATGTCTGTTAAAAAAGCTGATTGACCTAAAATATCGCCCAAATTATTGGAAAAATTTGTCAATTCTGTTTTAACAAGCCCAAAGTTATCACCTTGATAAGTTGCCATTGAATTATCCTCTTTCAGTAAATAGCTTGGGTTAAGAGATGGTCTGGAAGTTTATGATTGAGATAAGTTTCTCGTTTAGCAAAATATTGTTTAGTATGATTAGATCAGTGTGAAAGTCGATTCTCGCCAGCATAAGCCGCATTCGCCCCACCCAACTCGGCATCCGATCGCACTTCAAACAGGGTTAAATCCTCAAAACTTCCCGACGCCCACTGTTGTCGCAACTCCTCCAACCGAACCGCATCGAAGCGATCGCCAAACACTTCTTGAATTTTGACTTGAAAATCTTCGCTTAAAGCAAAGTCTTTCAAATAAATCTTAGCCGTCTCTAAAGCCGATTCTACTACTGTATAAAAGACCGTATAACTGGTAGTATACATCACCCGATCCTCCTAAAAAATACTTGATTAAGTCCGACAAAAAGTGTTAGACTTATGAACAATAAAAAGTATTCAACGATGTGACTCAGAGCCATCAACCGTTTTGAGTTGCGAAATATTTTAGATTCTTAATTTTGCATCAGAATCTAGCTTTTTCTGGGGGTTACTCGAACATTTCCTTAAGGGGTGGACTGAACAGATTCTTACCACCAAAAGGGTTTGCAATGGTGAGTGTTGTGAAGAATCTCTGAGATCCTTTGTTTCACTCAGACCATTTAACGAACTGTATAACTTCTTGGATAATATTTAAGATAGCAGGATTTATTGATCCCAAGCAAACCCGTTTAAAAACGCTGGAAACCCTTGTCAATTAAGGGATAAACCTTATGTATCAAGAAAAACCTTGGTATTTTTGGGTTGTTCTTAAAGTTTTTTAATATTTTTTGAGATTGAAGCAATGAAAAGCGGAAGACGTTTGAGTTGGAAGTCGGGTAAGCAAAATGCCAAAATATTAGTTCAAGCCTTAAATGGTTTGGCGAATGGACAACTCGACGATACTAACCTCCGCAAAGAAGTTCAGGTGGAGGAGTGGGATGGAAATCATATCTGGGTGAAAAAGACAACCCTCCAGGGGTTAAGCAAGTTAACCCAGGAATGGGGTCAGGAAATTGATCCCGAAAAAATTCGCAATGCGATTAAATGTTTGGAAAAATTGGGATTTCTCGAAGATCAACGCAGTAAAAACAACTCAAAAACACAGACGGGTTCTAAAGAATGGAAGTTTATGCTGAAATTGGTGGATACAGAACCCCAGAAAAACTTGGATTGGTTATTTGGTAAAGAGGGTGAATTGGGTGCATGGGATTTGAAGTATAAACAAATGAAAGCCTCCGATTTATCATCTAAAAACAGTTATAACGGAAAACAATTGCCTCAAGAACAGATTATAGATGACTTAGAAGAAAAATTATTTCAGTGGAAAGTAAAGCAAGAAACTTTTTATAGTTCTCCTCCTGCGGCTTGTTTGACAGACGAACAGCCTATATTTTTTGATTCCTATGTTTTTGAAACCGAACCTTTCCGAATTTTTGTCCATATAGAAAGCGATTTAAAAACTTCAAGATTAACCCTTGATGAATATAAAATTTACAAAATTAGTAATAAAAGCAATAGTGATCAGGTTTTATCCATTGATGATTATAGAAAACCTGATTTAAGTCAATATCAAGAAACAATATTTAAGTTATTTTGCAATCAAATCTATCCTTACTTATTTAAAAAAACAGGATTTAAAATCACTGTGTTTAATAGTTTTAAAGCCAATATCGGTTTAAATTCTAGCGATGCCTTTTCTCTTTGTTTTGCTCAAGGCTTAGTTAAAAAATATTTAGATCTTGACAAGTATAAGCAAGCTTTGGGATTACAAGATGCAAGTCAACAAAAAGTTATTTTAGAATTAGCATCAGCACTCAACAATTGTTTTGATGAAAATCAAGTTGGGTATGACAAATCAGTTTGAGTTAGATCATTCTTGGGTTCACCTTGACTGACTACCCAATCAGCGGAGATCGCCCCCTTTGATCTGCGGCGTAATAATCAGTCTGGGTGCAACTGAAGCCGACGACTGCTGCTAAAATAGATCGACTTGGGGATCAGCCGAATCAAATTAGGGATTATCATAATAGATGTCGAGTCACAGATGACTCCGTTCCCAGCGGCCTCCTGTGACCCATAGCCCATTTGCTGCACGAAAAAATCACCAATTATGTTCGACGCCCTTGCTGAACGCTTAGACTCCGCCTGGAAAAAACTCCGGGGTCAAGACAAAATCACCGACTCCAATATTCAAGACGCCCTGAAAGATGTCCGTCGGGCTTTACTCGAAGCCGATGTTAATCTCCAGGTTGTCAAAGAATTCGTCGCCGAAGTCGGGGAGCAAGCACAAGGGTCGCAGGTATTGTCAGGCGTGCGACCAGGAGAACAGTTCGTCAAAATCGTGCATGATGAACTGGTAAAGGTCATGGGAGAAAGTAACGTTCCCCTGGCTGTAGCCGACTCAGCGCCAACGATTGTGTTAATGGCCGGTTTACAAGGGACGGGTAAAACCACCGCCACGGCTAAATTAGCCCTGCATCTTCGCAAAGAAAACCGCAGTGCGTTGATGGTGGCGACAGACGTCTATCGACCTGCGGCGATCGATCAGTTGAAAACCCTCGGCCAGCAGATCGAAGTTCCGGTGTTTGAACTCGGAAGTGATGCCGATCCGGTGGAAATTGCTCGTCAAGGCGTGGAATACGCCAAAACCCAGGGCGTTGATACCGTGATTATTGACACCGCAGGTCGTCTGCAAATCGATCAAGATATGATGGCGGAACTCGCCCGCATCAAAGCGGTTGTTCAACCCCATGACACGCTGTTGGTGGTCGATGCGATGACCGGACAAGAAGCCGCGACCTTGACCCAAACCTTTAACGAACAGATTGGCATTAGCGGCGCAATTCTGACAAAATTAGATGGGGATAGCCGAGGCGGTGCAGCCCTTTCAATTCGGCGAATATCCGGTGCGCCGATTAAATTTGTGGGGGTGGGTGAGAAAGTCGAAGCCCTGCAACCGTTTTACCCGGAACGGATGGCTTCTCGTATTTTAGGAATGGGTGATGTCCTGACGCTGGTTGAAAAAGCGCAGGAAGAATTCGACATCGCAGATGCCGAGAAAATGCAGCAGAAGATCATGGAAGCCAAATTTGACTTCACAGACTTCTTGAAGCAAACTCGGCTGATGAAAAATATGGGTTCTCTGGGGGGTTTGGCAAAGTTGATTCCGGGGATGAATAAAATCTCCCAAGAACAACTTGAACAAGGAGAACAACAGTTGAAGCGATCAGAAGCCATGATCAATTCAATGACGACAGAAGAACGTAAAAACCCCGAGGTATTGGCGAGTTCTCCCTCTCGGCGTCGGCGGATTGCCAAAGGGTCGGGTCACAGTGAAAAAGACGTGATGCGACTGGTGGGCGATTTCCAGAAAATGCGGGGCATGATGAAGCAAATGGGTCAAGGGAGTTTTCCCGGAATGGGAGGAATGCCCGGAATGGGAGGAATGCCCGGAATGGGAGGAATGCCCGGAATGGGAGGAATGCGCGGTGCAGGGGGTGGCAAAAAGAAAAAGAAAGCCAACAAGAAGAAAAAAGGGTTTGGACAACTGTAAAGCAGCGACAACAGAAACGTTAGACAATAGACCCATACACTATCGGCGAAGTCAATGTTTCCACGGTGATTATTTGAGAGATTACCTCAAAATAGCGATCGCGCTTTGTTGCTAGCTTGACCTCAAAGTTCATCAGTCTGACAACATCCCCAGTCCCTATCCCTATGCCCCAGTCCAAAAAAATAGCTTACAATCATAAAGGAGTGTTGTGAATTAACATGATCAAACTGCGATTGAAGAGATATGGTAAAAAGCGGGAAGCGAGCTACCGGATTGTTGCGATGACAAGTTTATCTCGTCGCGAAGGTCGTCCCTTAGAGGAACTGGGTTTCTACAATCCCAGAACAGACGAAACTCGATTGGATGTCCCAGCGATTGTTCGGCGCCTTCAACAAGGGGCGCAACCTACTCGAACTGTGCGTAACATCCTGCAAAAAGCCAATGTATTTGAACAACTCAAGTCCAGATCAAACGCTGAACCCAATTCGTCAGAATCGGAACCCGAACCCGTCAGCTAGTCCCGACTATGCTCAGTTAGTGCGATTTTTGATCGAACCGTTTCTAGAAACTCCAGATTCCTTACGAGTCGATTGTGAGCGCTCTCTGGCTCAACAGAGAACATGGATTCGATTAGCTTTTGAAGCAGAAGATAAAGGCCGGGTTTACGGTCGTGGAGGACGCAATATTCAGGCGATTCGGACTGTGTTGTCTGCGATCGCAGAAGCTGCCGGAGAATCCGTTTATTTAGACATATACGATAACCAATCTAATGGTAGTAGTCGCCCGAGGGTTTCTCCTAGTCGTCCTTCTCCGAGACGTACAACCCGAACTCGGCATCGCCCATCGACTTCTAGCCAATTTGCCAGAAAGCCGGAGCGATAAAAGTTAGCAACTTCTCCCGTTAAACCCAGCGTATAACGGGAGTTAGCCCAAGATCAAAGTAAAAAAGTGTTGCCTCGTGAGTTTTCACGATACTCAGCTCAATTACTCGAAGTCATTTCCCCCTCGAAAAACGGCGGCTCTAATTTGATTAATCGTTCAAACTCAGTTCAGACAATCAGCCAACCATCTCATCGCCCGATGGGATTCGAGATCAACTGAGGAAGCGGTCGTTTTAGAGCCGCTTTTCCTCGTTATTTAGTTTCCTTGAAGAACGTTTGTGAACAACTATGGTTCATTCAAGCTCCAGCAACAACAATAGTAGAAGTTCAACGCTTGATCGATACCAGCTATGTTAATTGAAATTGAAGCTGATGCAGTTGTCGTTACTCAAAACGAATGACAGAGCGCTTAACCCTTGAATTCCCCAGTATTGAAAGTGCAATGGCCCTTTCAGGATACCAAGAAGATAACCTCAAAACCCTAGCCAAACAAACCGGCGCCCAACTGGTGCTGCGGGGTACTGAACTCCACATTAGCGGAACAGCGAGTCAAATTGAACTCTGTCAAAAATTGGTGCAGTCTCTCAAAGACTTTTGGAAGGTTGGTAAAACCGTAACAGGTGTTGATATTATCACGGCGCGTCATGCGTTAAATACAAACCGACAAGAGGAACTTAGCGCCATTCATCAAGACGTTCTCGCCACCACTCGGCGAGGGATGGAAATTCGCGCGAAAACCTTTCGTCAACGCCAATATATTCAAGCCATCCGCACCCATGATTTGATCTTTTGTAGTGGGCCTGCCGGCACCGGAAAAACCTATCTCGCCGCTATTATTGCGGTTCAAGCCTTACTCTCTGACCAATACGAACGCCTAATTTTAACTCGTCCGGCAGTTGAAGCCGGAGAACGTTTAGGATTTTTACCCGGAGACTTACAACAAAAAGTCAATCCTTATTTGCGTCCGCTTTATGATGCCCTATATGAACTGATTGACCCCGAAAAAACTGCGAACTTGATGGAACGCGGTATCATTGAAGTTGCACCTTTAGCCTATATGCGAGGACGCACGTTAAACAATGCTTTTGTCATCTTAGATGAAGCCCAAAATACGACTCCCGCCCAGATGAAAATGGTCTTAACTCGATTAGGATTTCGATCTCGGATGGTTGTCACCGGAGATACGACTCAAACGGATTTACCTTTAAATCAATCTTCGGGTTTAAGTGTGGCTTTGAAAATATTGAAGAATGTCGAAGGTATCGCTTTCTGTGAATTTTCTCAAGCGGATGTCGTGCGAAATCCTTTGGTTCAGCGAATTGTAGCCGCCTACGAACGGCATGATAAATAACCCCAAATCCTAACTGTATTCATTAATCAATCAATCAATTATGACCACCCTCAAAGACTTTTTAGAAGCTTGCGAATCCCTCGGAACATTACGTTTAATTGTCACCAGCAGTTCTGCTGTATTAGAAGCCAGAGGCAAAATTGAGAAGTTATTTTATGCCGAACTTCCCAAAGGAAAATACGCCAATATGCACAATGAAGGCTTTGAGTTTCATCTGAATATGGATAAAATTAAACAGGTTAAATTTGAAACGGGAGAAGCCAAACGGGGAAACTTTACCACCTACGCAATTCGTTTTATCGACGATCAAGAAGAAGTTGCCCTCAGTGCGTTTTTACAATGGGGAAAACCGGGAGAATATGAACCAGGACAGGTAGAAGCTTGGCAAGAACTTAAGTCAAAATATGGAGAAATTTGGCAACCTTCCCCTGTAGAAACGTTATCCTAAACAACAGATGAAATTCAGAAGATTAATCATTATCTGTCTATTTTTCGTCTTATTTCTGAGTGGAAATTCTGCGAACGCTGGACAACTAAGCGAACGAGTTTTAGAGTTTCCTGACTGGGACAGTAAACCCATTCTCAAAGAAGCAGAAGGGGATTTAATTTATCCTGAATGGATGGCGGGAGAATGGCAAGTAACCAGTACATTAGTAAAAATGGTTGCACCGAACCCAGAAGTGGTAACACCGGGTTTTGAACAGAATCGTCAATATCTTAACCAACCCCTAACCTTTAATGTTCGGTTTTATCCGCAAAAAAATCAGCTTATTAACGTTAATCTTCCGTTTCCGCAAACGTTAAATGTTCTGAATAATTCAGGGGAAAAAAATGATAAAATAGTCGGAGATCGGGCTTTTAATGGGTTAAATATTGCCCAAGCTATTTTAGGAGAAAAAGCCATTTTATCTGTGAAAGTTGATCCCCAAAATCCCAACAAACAAATTACCTTTTTTAATAATGATAATCAACTGCTTTCAACCGTAACCCGTCGAGGAAGCGAAACCCCAAGTCTTAATCAATTTGTTACAGCAGAAATCTTTCAGCAGATTTTTCAAGGAGAAACGTCTATTTATCTCAACGAAGTAGAAACCACAACCGCTTACACTGCTAAATTCAATCAACAAGATCCGGAAAAAGTTGATGAAGTTACCGCTAATCAGATCACAGCGATATATTTGTCTCCTCAAGATCCAGATTATTTTAAAGCCCAAAATCAACCCGTTTCTCTTTATCAGTATCAGTTAAAATTATTACCTATAAATTCTGAATCATCAACAGAGTGAAGGGTGTGTTTAAAATTCCCTTCACTGATTAACTACTTGGTTGCAAATCCACAATAAGCACTCGGATTAAATTCTCGGTATTTGGGTAAATTTTTCTCACAGGCTGATTTTGTTTCAAACCAATCTCCATAGACTTTATAAGACTTATATTGAGACCAATTAGAATAGTTTGGACTCCAAAATAAACCCGCATCAGAATAACCCTTTTCTTGTAAAGATTGACGTTTTTGTTCAGCATTTTCTGGGTCATTAAAAGCTGAATCTGCAATAAAATAAAAAGACATCGGCAGATTAGACAGTTGATCAACCGTTGAAGCTTGAGAAGACTTTTGTTGAAATAAAATCTTCAAAGGAATCGCAACACCCAATCCTAAAAAAGCACCCATGAGAATTCCGAATAACGTTGCTTTTTGCCAATCTTTTAACTGTTTAAACTGTTTAAAGAGTTTAAATTTAGAGTGAGAAGTTTTAGGAGACTGAAGGGGTTTTGGGAAAAATATTGTCGAAGGGGGTAAAGAAGGTTCAGTTTTGGGAATAGGACTCGGAATAGTTTTTAAAGCAGCAAACATTTCTTCAGACTTAGAAAAGCGATCACGGGGATAAAATTGAATCGCTTTATCTAAAATTTCAGCAAAACTTTGACTAATATCAGGAACATTTTCTCGCCATAAAATTTTACCTGTTTCTCGGTCAATATTCATCTCTTTAATCGTTTTTCCGGTTAATAAATAAATCGCTGTCATCCCCAAACTATACAGATCACTTGAATACAACGGATAACCCACCGCTTGTTCAGACGCCATAAAACCCGGTGTTCCAATTAAAATTGAAGCCGTCGGACTTCCCTGAGAATTTAACATCGTTCCCATTGTTTCCTTGACAGCCCCAAAATCAATCAAAACAGGTTTACCCATCGGATGACGTAAAATAATATTATCCGGCTTAATATCTCGATGAATTAAACCCTGCTTGTGAATGCGATGTAAAAGTGGTAATAATCCCAATAAAATCTCTTTAACTTCCGTCTCACTTAAGCGTCCTAAGCGTTGAATGCGGGTGGTTAAGGTTTCTCCCTCAATCCATTCTTGAACTAAATAAAACTGTTCTTCTTCTTCAAAATAGGCGTATAATCGAGGAATGCGATCACTTTTTTCACCCAGTTTTTCTAAAATTGCTGCTTCTCGGCGAAATTGTTCTTGAATTAACGGATAAAGTTCAGGACGATTAACACTCGGTTTTAATTGTTTAATCACACAACGACGACCCGACGGCATCTGAGTATCTTCTGCAAGAAACGTTTCACCAAAGCCGCCACTACCAATAGATTGTAAAATACGATAGCGATTATTGAGGAGTTTTTCAGGAGTTGGGGGAGTGTTAGTAACAATTTGCATGACGACCTCGATAAAGTTAAACCAGTAAGACTCTCTGCTTAACTTCACTGTATAAAAGCCTCAAAAAGTTATGTTCCCCTAACGTACAACTTTCTCAACCATCACATATATTTTTATCCCAATTTTTCGTTTAACTCCTAATTTCACTATCCGAACCGATATCCCCCCTAAATTCCACTGTGACAGCTTGAATGTTGTCACTCAAATGGAGTAATTTAATCTTTGCGATCATTGATCCAGGCGGTTTATCCGGCACGAAAGCGCAACTACAAGCTTAACTCAGTTCATAGTTTTCAGCCCGTTTATTCGGCACGAAAGCGCAACTACAAGCTTTTTTCAATACAAATGTAACAGAATCCGCAATATTTTTTGGGGTTGTATCTTAGGCAAATTCCGCAGCGGAAACTTGTTCGTGCGGCCCCGTCGGTTCCATCTCGATTAATTCACCATCTATCAGTTCGCAGCGATCGCGATCGCCGTATTTTATAATAAATTCATCGGCAGTCAGTAGGTTTGAGGCGAATTGAACCATTACCGTACTTCTCGATTATTTCTGCGATGACTTATATTTGATAATCTCGTGCTAAAATTATTCAAGCTAATCCCAATTCAAACCATCCAGTTTAACCAACGGCGAGAAAATCTCCTTCAGCGTTTTTTCTGAGATTGGAAAGTAACATAAGATTAAATGAAGTCTTAATTTGGCAAGGGAATGAGTGAATTTAATTGCCGGGTCACACCTCTAAACCGTCGAACCGTTGAAGCCACACCCGAAGGCGGAAAGATTGAGTATGAAGATTTTGGTTGTACGGTAGACATCACCGGGCCGTTGCTGTACACTCTGTTTCAAGAACGCTGGCAAGAGGTGCAGATTGGTCATGTCGTTGAGGGGGGAGTGTTAGAACTCGAATTTACTCAACCCCCGAAATTGTGCCTGATTTACGATGGTTATCTCACCGTAGCGACGGAAGCTTGGCATATTCATCTGTGTTTGGAAGATCATCTCGGCGGGCCGCATTGCAAGACCCCTGTGGAGTTGCGACAACGGCGACGAATTCATCGGGCTTCGCTGTATCGACGCTTGAACTCAACCGGAAGACCGACCAGTTGGGGAATTCAGTTTTGGAATGGGGAGCAAGAAAATATGATGACAATATTTTTGCCAAATCCCTGTTTAACAGACGATGAAGATTTACTTCCTTATAATAAAGCAGATTTGAGTAAATTGGCGCTTTACGAAGAACTGCGAGAAATCTATGTTTTGGGCAATCGTCCCATTCCTTTTAATTCTAATCCCCTCAAGCGGCCTTATTTATCAGTTTGTCGTTCATCCCGTTGTTATCCTTCTCGCCAATGGCAACCGATTTATCAGGCTTTGCAAACGGCCGTTAATCAAGCGGAACTGGAAGTTGATGTGATCACATCGGGTTGTTTGGAAGTGTGTAAACTGGGGCCGATTGTTTTTTATTCAGGAGATAGAACCTGGTATACTCGCGTAACTCCCGAGGTTGCCAATAAAATTGTAGCGCAACATTTGAGTCAAGGTCAACAACTCGCCGAACATTTATATCCTCCCGTTCAATCGAAGTCGATTCAAGAATGATTGCAGAAATATAGCGATGTTATTTGATTTATAAAAAATAAATCCATGTAAGCCCCCAGGGTTGGGGGTTTGGGGGCAATGCAGTTTACAAATCATTCGGCGATTGCTATATTCTCATTCATTATTTTGTTCGGAAAAGCAGTCTCAAAAACCAAGTTGAGGAACAAAAAATGAGTATAATTCACTCCTCCCAAACCCAAAATTATCTCTGGGAAAACCGTTGGATTGCCGTTGCTAAAAGTCGGTTTTGGCAAATTTTATTTCTGGCAATCGGTACGGGTAGCACAATCATTTATCCCCACGCCCCTTTAGTTGCTTTTGGTACAATAGCCGGAACAACCCTAAACCGCAAACGGGCAATTTTACTCGGATTAATCGTTTGGTTAGTAAACCAACTTTACGGCTTTCTCATTCGAGATTATCCCCGCAGTCCCGATGCGTTTGCTTGGGGATTAATTATGGGCGTTGGTGTCGTATTGGTGACGGGATTTGCGACTATTAGACCTCGGTTCAGTCGTCAACAGGGGTTCGGTCATATTTTGTGGATTATTCTGGCAGCAATCTTTGGATTTGTGTTGTATGAAAGTCTAATTTTACTCGCCTTTCCCGTGCTTACCGATGGTCACAGCATGGGATGGAATATTCTACAAAAACTGTTTGTTAAAAATATGATTTGGACGGCAGGATTGGGAATTTGTTACGGTTTAGTTTTGCGACTCACCACTCAATTTTCAGCCCAACAGTCTTCTTGATGAAGTTAGAAAAGCACAAATTTGAGAAGGGTGCTGGTAATTTTGCAGTTGTCGTGATAGAATACTTCATCTATCGGTTCTAGTGGGGGTCAGCTACTAGAGGTAACGGGGAAAGTTTGGTGAAAATCCAACGCTGTCCCGCAACTGTGATGAGATTTTAGTTGAGGTTTTATTTTCATCAAATCTCTGAGTCAGGATGCCCGCCGATGGAAATCTACAAACAACTCAATCTGCGAGGTACAGATGTCAAGAGTGAGTCGAATTTTCAGCCTTGTCGCGATGGCAGGGTTAAGCTTTTATCTCGTTGTGGGTGCGGCATCTCCAGCCCAAGCGATGCACATTATGGAAGGATTTCTTCCGGTGGGTTGGGCGATTTTTTGGTGGGTTTTGAGCTTACCTTTTTTCGTTTTGGGTGTGAAATCTTTGACCAAAATTACCCGTCAAAATCCCGAACTTAAGTTATTACTTGCCTTGGCGGGAGCGTTTAGTTTTGTGCTTTCTGCACTCAAAATTCCTTCTGTTACCGGAAGTTGTTCTCATCCAACCGGAACCGGACTGGGAGCGGTTTTATTCGGGCCTTCTGTGATGGCAGTATTGGGGAGTTTGGTATTAGTTTTTCAGGCCGTATTACTCGCCCACGGCGGCATCACAACCTTGGGAGCAAATGCTTTTTCTATGGCAATTGTCGGCCCCTGGACTGCCTATGGAATTTATCGTTTGTGTTTGAAACAAAGACAACAGAAAATCGGAATTTTTCTCGCCGCAACTCTGGGAAGTTTAGCAACCTATATTGTCACTTCGATTCAACTGGCTCTGGCTTTTCCGGCTGCAACCGGGGGCGTTTTGGCATCATTTATTAAGTTTGCCGGAATTTTTGCTTTAACTCAACTTCCCCTATCAATTAGCGAGGGTTTATTAACCGTATTGGTGTGGAACTGGTTACAATCTTACGCCTCAGAAGAACTTCAAACCTTAAAACTTTTGCGACAGAACTAGGAGAATATTATGCAGTCTGAAAAACAAGGAAATTGGTTTCTAGTTTTAGCCGTTATTGCCTTAGCAATCTTACCGTTAATATTTGTTCGGGGAGAATACGGGGGAGCCGATGGCGAAGCAGAGGAAATGATTACAGAAATTCAACCCAATTATCAACCCTGGTTTAATCCCGTAATTGAAGTACCCAGCGGAGAAGTAGAAAGCCTTTTATTTGTTTCTCAAGCGGCTATCGGAGCGGGACTTATTGGCTATGTAATTGGCTTGTACAAAGGTCGTCGGGAGGGAAGAAATTAAAAACCCCTAATGCACCATCAAATTGATTCTTTAGCCTATACGAACCGATTGCGTTATCTTCCTCCAGAACACAAACTTCTGTTTGGAATAACTCTATTTTGTTTGAGTTGGGCGGCTCCTTCGCCCCTTCAACTTTTAATAACAGTTTGGATTGCGATTTGGATTGTTATTTATGCTCGAATTCCGGCGTCGGTTTACTTGAAATTACAGGCGATTCCGTTAGGATTTTGGTTAACCAGCGTTCCGGCTTTGGTGTTGGCGGGAGTTGGGTTATCGGATATGGAGTCCGTTCAAACAGATGTTTTTTGGGGCATAAATTTCGGTCATTTTTTTCTGTATTTGAGTCAACAAGGACTTCAACAAATTACCATTTTGTTTACCCGTTCTCTGGTTCTCACGTCTTGTATGTACTTTATTTTGTTAACAGTTCCTTTTGTCGAAATTGTCAGAATTTTAAAAAAGATTGGCTGTCCGAGTTTAATCACCGAACTGCTAACTTTAATGTATCGGTTCATTTTTCTCCTCACAGAAACCGCCAGTGAATTGTTAACCGCCCAACAAGCCAGAATTGGTTATTGTAATTGGAAAACCGGAATTCGTAGTATTGGAATTGTCGTTAGTCAACTGTTACGACGCACCCTAGAAAACTACCGTCAAATTTCTCTGGGATTAACATCACGAGGGTTTACAGGAGAACTCAAAGTTTGGTATATTCGCCGCTATAAACCCGATTTTCGGTATATAATTGAAGCAATTTGCGGGTGTGTTTTATTGTTCGTTAATATTGGATGGCATTATGTCTCCAGAATTTGAACTTCTCAGTTTTAAAAATGTCGAGTATACTTATCCCTGTAGCCAACATCCTGCGGTTCAAAATTTAACGCTGAGAATTCCCAAACACCAACGCTGTGCGATTATTGGACGCAATGGTTGCGGAAAAACAACATTATTTCGACTCGCTAATGGATTGTATCGCCCCAAACGTGGTAGAATAGAATGGCAGGGAAAACCCTTAAACTACGACCGAAAATCCTTAAATCAATTGCGACAAAAAGTTGGTTTGGTTTTTCAAAATCCCGAACAGCAATTAGTCGCCACAACGGTCGAAGAAGATATTTCCTATGGACTGTGTAACTTGGGTTTACCCGAGTCGGAAATCGCCCAACGAGTTCAACAAACCTTATTAGATTTTGACTTACTTAATTTGGCAGATGCACCGATTAATTACCTCAGTTTGGGACAAAAAAAGCGGGTTTCTATTGCTGACGTGATGGTTCTTCAGCCCCAACTTTTATTACTCGATGAACCCACAGCTTATCTTGACCCCAAACAAGTTCAAAACTTTCGGACAACTTTAGAAAAAGTTCATAGCAGAGGTACAACAATTCTACTAGCAACTCACAATTTAGACTTTGTAGAAGCTTGGGCGGATTGGGTTTTTGTGATGGATAGCGGAGAAATTGTATTAGAAGGAACCCCAGAAACCGTATTTAACCAAAGTCAACAAATTCAAGAATTAGGTTTAGGAGTTCCCCTAATTGTTACGGCGTTAAATGCGATTCAAGATGAACTAACTCTCAATCAATTAACACCCTTATCTGCGGAACAATTACAAAAAATTCGCCAGCGTATTCGTCAACTTTAGGCGCCACCGCAGCCACCGCCACCACAACCACCGCCACCGCAACCGCCCCCACCGCAATCACCGCCACCGCCATTACTTCCGCCATTACTTCCGCCATCACTTCCGCCACCGCAATCACCGCCACCGCCAAACCAAAACCCACTCCCGCTACTGCTACTGTTATAGTTACTACTGCTATTGGTAGAATGGTAACGACTACTGCTGTTCTTGTTACCAGAACTTCTGTGAGAAACATTGCGACTTGATTGGCTAGACGGAAGAAAAGCAAGTGCAATCATAAGCGTAATAATGCAGAAAATTAATAGATATCCGACAGGTTTTCCCCGAGAAATACCCATGAAAATTTTAGCCACACCCAACGCTAAAACAGCAAATACAGGTAATGCGGGTAAATATTCAATGAACGAAGGTTTACGACTCCCTAACGAACTGCTTGTCGAAGGTTTTCCTAAGCTTTTTAAACCCAAACCTAAAACAATGGCAACAAGAACCAAAAGAAAGTAAAACCCTAAAAATTCCGAACCTGTAAAATTAAGAGGATTCAGAATATTTGTAAGAGAAACTTCACAGGCGGTTAAAGCTAGAGTTAGAAGAAATCCAATTCCTAAAATTGCGGGTTTAGGAAAGCGAAATTGAGGTAAATTCAGGTTACGAAACTTGGGAATAATCCAATAATCCTCTGTATTCACCCGTTGAACTTGAATATCGTGATTAAAGCGAATTTCCGCAGGGGGCCAAATCTCAACAGGGGGGAATTCTCCGAATAATTGGGTATAACTTTCTAAAGTTTTATTGTACCAATCATTGAATTTTTTCCCCTCTGAACTTCCGCCTTGAGTTGGGCTGTGATGTAACGGTTTTTGGAGAATATTCGGACAAAATTTATCCCAATAAGAACGAGTATAAGCTAAGTGTAAATGCCAAACTTGATCAACTTGTTCAGAAGGCGTAACGGGATGTTCAGCAACAACCGCTAAAAAGGCAAACTTTTTATATTCTGCGATCGCTTGCTGAGTATATTCTACAGTCCAACCGTTCTCTCTGGCTAGACGTTTGCTAAAAGAATATTTGGCGTTAGGTTCATCCAGTGAAAACGT
>Ga0207419_1001292_pt1 | contig 19310 bp, 13 predicted proteins | sample ElkSloMetagenome_4_FD_184723 | JGI IMG/M metagenome (GOLD analysis project Ga0207419, IMG submission 184723) | Hot spring microbial communities from Elkhorn Slough, Monterey Bay, USA - MD2A (version 2) | ecosystem: Environmental > Aquatic > Marine > Intertidal zone > Estuary: Microbial mat ...
AAGAGAAATATTCAATTCTCATGTTGGATTAGCGGTAAGTGGTATTGCAGGGCCGTCCGGCGGTTCGCCACAAAAACCTGTAGGAACGGTGTGGATAGCTTTAGCCGATGATGAAGGCGTGGTCACGAAAAAGCTACAATTAGGTACGGAAAGAGAAATTAATATAAAGCTAAGCGCGATACGTGTACTTGATTTATTAAGGCAGCGGATTAGTTAACTTAATGCAACTTTTTAATATTGCTAAACTTGCGTTGTTTATTTGGTTAAATTATTAATCAATTGGGCAACATAATGTATAGATCATAATTTTTAATAAAGAACCAAATATTTATCGGTTCTTATTTTTTTAATCTTTTAAATTTGCACAATAACTTTAATACATCCGCATGGCAAAAGTAGAGATTTTAATGCCCCAAATGGGCGAAAGCATTATTGAAGCAACTGTTTTAGAATGGCTAAAGAAAGTAGGGGAGGAGGTAAACCAGGAAGAGTCGTTGCTGGAAGTGGCTACCGATAAAGTGGATACTGAAGTGCCATCTCCGTATGAAGGTATAATAAAAGAACTACTGGTAGAAAAAGGAGAAATAATAGAAATTGGTAAACCAATTGCCATAATTGAAACCTATGAGGAAGAAGCGAATGGTGCAGAGGCAAGTGAATTTGATCGGCAAGCGGAAGTAGAGCAAAATGAAGCTGAGGCGGGTGTTAATATCAATGGCCAGGAAAAAATAGTTGCTACTGACGACCGGTTTTATTCTCCTTTGGTAAAGAATATTGCCAAAGCCGAAAAAATAAGCGGAGAAGAATTGGCCACCATTGCCGGTAGTGGTTTGAATAATCGGGTAACTAAAAAGGATATAATAGCCTACCTGGACCAGCGCAAACAAAAAGACAAAGATTCATTATTTAAACCTGCTGGTACAGAAAATTATAAAGTTTCTTCTACTGCCACTAACAATCTTTCCATACCGCCGGTGACCATAGACGAAAAGGATGAAATAATAGAGATGAATCGGATGCGCAAAATAATTGCCGACCGGATGCTGGCTTCCAGGCGTGTATCTGCCCACGTTTCTTCTTTTGTAGAAGCGGATGTGACCGGTTTAATGAGCTGGCGAGTAAAAGTGAAGGAAGAGTTTCAGCGAAAAGAAAAAGAAAAACTTACCCTTACCCCCATTTTTATAGAAGCCGTGGTAAAAGCCATTAAAGATTTTCCCATGGTGAACGTATCCGTAGACGGGTACAAAATTATAAAGCGAAAGGCCATCAATGTAGGTATGGCAGTTGCTTTGGAAGACGGCAACTTGATCGTGCCGGTAATTCATGATGCTGACCAGCTGAGCCTGGTAGGTTTGGCTGCCAAAGTAAATGACATGGCCCGCCGCGCCCGTGAAAATAAGCTTAAACCTGAAGAGCTTTCAGGCGGCACCTACACCATTACCAATATTGGCACCTTTGGCAACATAGCCGGTACGCCCATCATACTACAACCTCAAGTAGCCATACTGGCCCTGGGTGCCGTGCAGAAAAAAGCCTCAGTAATTGAAACCAAATATGGTGATATGCTGGGTATCCGACAGAAAATGATCCTCTCCCACAGCTACGACCACAGAGTAATCGACGGATCATTGGGCGGCCTTTTTGTAAAACGTGTAGCCGACTACCTGGAAGATTTTGATGAAGAGAGGAAGTGGTAATTACAAACAATAAAAGCAAATAAAACTTGTGATTTTCATGAAAGAGAGTTTTTGTTAGCCTGGTGATATAAAAAGAAAGGGTTTACTCGTATCCTAATATATTCATCATGGAGTCACTATCTTGCTCGGCCGAAAACAACCTGCTGGTAATTTTACCGTCAGCTTCTTTATTAATAATCACTTGCTTGGGTGCTGGTATTAAGCAATGTTGAATGCCCCCAAAGCCGCCAAGTGTGTCTTGGTAAGCTCCGGTATGAAAAAAGCCAAGATAAAGCTTTTCATTTTTTTCTATTTTTGGCAAAAAAACTTCTGCAATATGAGCTTCCGAATTATAGTAGTCCATGCTATCACAAGTGAGCCCTCCCATATTGACTCTATGAAAATTCTCATTCCATTTATTAATGGCAAGCATGATATATTTTTGGTTTAGCCCCCATACATCAGGAAGATGAGTAATAAACGAGCCATCAATCATGTACCAAAGTTCTTTGTCATTTTGCAGTTTTTGTCCAAGCACCGAATAAATTACTGCGCCACTTTCGCCTACAGTGTAGGAGCCAAATTCAGTAAAAATATTAGGAACCGGTACATCGTTTTTTTCGCAAATCCACTGAATGTTTTCTATGATTTGATCCACAATATACTGGTAATCATATTCAAAGTGTAATGAAGTTTTAATGGGAAATCCACCACCAATATCAATACTATCAAGCTCGGGACATATTTTTTTAAGTTCACAATATTTGTAAACAAATCGGCTCAGTTCACTCCAATAGTAAGCAGTATCTTTTATACCGGTATTAATGAAAAAGTGAAGCATTTTCAACTTGCCATGCTTGCTAGGGGCTATTTTTTCTTTATAAAAATCAAGCACGTCGTTGTAGCGAATTCCCAACCTACTGGTATAAAAGGCAAAATTTGGTTCTTCATCGGCGGCTACTCGTATTCCTAAACTGTAATCAGTATTTACAGCTTGCTCATATCGCTCCAGTTCATCCATATTATCCAGCACCGGTACGCAATTACTAAATCCGGCATTGAGTAGCTCTGTTATTTTTTTTGTATAAAGCTCCCTTTTGTAGCCATTGCAAATAATGAAAATATCTTTGTCAATCTTTTTGGTCTCGTATAGTTTATTGATAATGAAAAGATCGTATCCTGATGAGGTTTCAATGTGTATATTGTTTTTTAATGCCTCTTCCAAGATAAATCGGAAATGCGAAGACTTTGTGCAATAGCAATAATAATACTTGCCTTGATACTTAAATTTCTCCAGGGCGTTTTGAAAGTATTCTTTGGAGTTTTGAATGTTCTCACTGATCTTGGGAAGATAAGTGAGCTTAATAGGGGTGCCATATTCATTAATGATATCCATCAAAGGAACACCATTAAAAAGTAACTCATTATTTTCTACGCTAAATTCTTTGGTGGGAAAGTAAAAGGTTTGGTCAATCAGGTCGATATAACTCTTCATCTTGTATTTGTCAAATAATCAATTGGGTACTACAAAGTGCAATATTGGTATAATTTTAACATCTTTGCAAAACCAAATTTTACAATTAAAATAGTCATAAATGATACTCGAAGATATTCTGGTAAAGGATATAGCCCAGGCATTCAACAAGCTATTTGATGTTGAACTGCCCGAAAATACATTAAATTTACAACCTACCAAAAAAGAATTTGCCGGTAGCCACACGTTGGTGGTTTTCCCTCTGGCCAGGCACAGTAAGAAAAAACCGGAAGAAACTGCACAAATGATAGGGGAGTATCTTAAAAAAAATAGTGCTGACATTGATGATTTTAATGTAATTAAAGGCTTCCTGAATTTAACCCTCTCAGAAATGGCATGGGTAAGTGCTTTTAGCACGTTGCTAAACACTGACCTTGTTCGACACGATGGAGAGAATAAAAAAGTGATCATTGAATATTCCTCTCCAAATACCAACAAGCCTTTGCACCTCGGTCATTTGCGAAATAATTTTTTGGGTTATTCAGTGGCTGAAATACTCAAGGCCAACGGTTATAAAGTAGATAAAATAAACCTGGTAAACGACCGGGGCATACATATTTGTAAATCAATGCTGGCTTATCAAAAATTTGGAGCCGGTGAAACACCCGAAACAGCAAATATTAAAGGCGATCACTTGATAGGCAAATATTACGTGATATTTGACCAACAGTACAAAAAAGAAATTCAAACCCTGGTACATCAGGGTACGCCTCCGGAGGAAGCTAAAAAAGAAGCACCACTGCTAAAGGAAGCCCAGGAAATGCTGAAAAAGTGGGAGCAGAACGACAAGGAAGTGGTGGCGCTTTGGCAAACAATGAATAATTGGGTATATCAGGGTTTTGATGAGACTTACCATAATATTGGAGTTGATTTTGATAAGTATTATTATGAATCGCGGACCTATCTTTTAGGCAAGGACCTGGTAAAGGAAGGCCTCGATAAGGGAATTTTTTATACCAAAGAAAATGGTTCTGTATGGGTAGACTTAAGCAATGAGGGGCTTGACGAAAAATTGCTGTTGCGTGCGGATGGCACTTCTGTTTACATGACGCAGGATTTGGGTACTGCAGAGCTCAAGTACAACGATTATCAATTTGAAAAATCTATTTATGTAGTGGGCAATGAGCAGGATTATCATTTCGATGTACTTTTCAAAATTTTGAAAAAGCTGGGCAAGCCTTATTCACAAGGTATGTATCACTTATCGTATGGTATGGTGGATTTGCCTACTGGTAAAATGAAGTCGCGGGAAGGAACCGTGGTGGACGCGGATGACCTGGTGCTGGAAGTCAAAAATGCAGCAGCTAAAATCACCCGCGAACTGGGCAAAATTGAAGGCCTTTCACATGAAGAAGCAGATCAGCTTTATGCCATGATTGGCCTTGGCGCGCTCAAGTTTTTCTTATTGAAGGTAGATCCGAAGAAAAGAATGTTGTTCAATCCTGAAGAATCGGTACAGCTACAAGGCAATACCGGGCCATTTGTTCAATATACCCATGCTCGCATTGCTGCCATTATTCGCAAAGCATCAGAAAGTAATTATAATTATCAAGATAATGCTTTTATAAACAAGCTAAAGGAGATGAACGAAAATGAAAAAGAAGTCACCTCGCTTTTAGCTAACTATCAGGAAAAGCTAAAAGAAGCAGCTGAAAATTATGATCCTTCAGTGATTGCCCAATACATTTTTGATTTGGCCAAGGAATATAATCGATTTTATGCCGAAGTACCTATTTTTAATGAAAAAGATGAAAGCTTAATTAATTTTAGAGTAGCTTTATCTAAAAGAGTAGCGGAAACAATTAAATCAGGAATGTTGTTATTGGGCATAAACGTACCAGACAGAATGTAAAACTTTAAAACTTATGATAAAATTGATATCGATATTTACTATGATCACGGCTTTTTTAGGTGCGAATAAAGTACTTAACCGGCCAGCAGATGTATCATCAAACGATGAAAAAACATTTTACCAGTTTAAAATGAAAGCTATTGATGGAAAGGAAATTGATTTTTCTCAGTACGAAGGTAAAAAAGTTTTAATTGTAAATGTAGCATCCAAATGCGGATTCACTCCTCAATATGAAGATCTGCAAAAACTCCACGATGAATATGGAGATAAAGTAGTGATACTGGGTATGCCCGCCAACAACTTTGGCAAACAGGAGCCGGGATCGAATCAGGAAATAGCTTCTTTTTGTAAATTGAACTATGGGGTTACCTTTCAGATGTTTCAAAAAATCTCCGTGAAAGGCAACGACCAGCATGCTTTGTATAAGTGGTTATCTACTAAAAGCTTGAACGGATGGAATGATCAGGCTCCCACCTGGAATTTTTGCAAATACCTTATTGATGAAAATGGTCAATTGGTAAAGTTTTATGGCTCAAAAGTAAAGCCCACGTCTGATGAAATTGTCAACGAAATAATTTAAGTTAAAACTAATTTGACTAACACCAAGGTACAGGTATGGTTGGCGGCTACCAGGCCGCGAACCTTACCTCTAGCACTTTCAAGCATAGGTATGGGTAGTTTTTTAGCTGCCTGGCAAAATAGCTTCAGTTGGAGTGTCTTTTTATTAGCTGCTCTTACTACTATTTTTTTACAAGTATTGAGTAATCTTGCTAATGATTATGGCGACTTTGTACATGGTGCCGACAGTATCACGCGTGAAGGACCAACCAGGGCGGTGCAAAGTGGTGCCATCCCTGCTAATACAATGAAGATTGCTCTGGTTATTTTTATTATACTTTCTTTAATTAGTGGTATTGGGTTGCTAGTAGCTGCTTTAGGTTCCAATCGTCAACTTTTCATCACTTTTCTTGCTTTAGGTGTCCTGGCCATTTTTGCTGCAATTGCTTATACCAATGGTAAAAAGCCTTATGGATATTTAGGATTGGGTGATGTTTTTGTACTCATATTTTTTGGTCTTGTAGGTGTGTTGGGTACTTATTACTTACATACAAAATACTTTCAATGGTCCCTGGTAATGCCAGCAATAAGCTGCGGGTTATTTGCTACCGGAGTGCTCAATGTAAATAACATAAGAGACATAAAATCGGATGAAGAAGCTGGTAAAAAATCGATACCCGTGAGAATAGGTAAAGAAAAAGCCGTTAATTATCACGTGTTCTTGTTGGCAACCGGGTTTCTTTTGGCGGTTATTTTTACCATAATTAATTACCAATCTTATTGGCAATGGCTTTTTTTGTTAACGCTACCTCTGTTTATTTTAAACATCAATAAAGTGAAAAAATACTCACTTCCTTCCAAGCTCGATCCTTTTTTACGACAACTGGCAATTTCTACCATGCTATTCGTCGTATTTTTTGGATTGGGGCTTCTTTTATGAAACATCCGTAAACTAAATACGAAAAACTTTTGTTCAGTTTTTGAATAAATAGTTAAAATATTTATTTTAGAGGTTGTATTGAGCAACTATACCTTTATAGGGTTTTTATATGCTTCATAAGTAACGTAATACGTTAATTTTTTACCACTTTAAACTGACACAAATTGAGCTTGAAAAAAAACATTTCTATTGGATGTGCTTATTGTGGTACACGCAAGCACTCCTTGTTTAACGATCTTACCGATCGGGATATATCCGTTTTAACACAAGGTAAAACATGTATTAAGTATAAAAAGGGACAAACGCTTTTTTATGAAGGTACTCGCCCAATGGGTCTTTTCTGCATAAACAGCGGGAAAGTAAAGGTTTTTAAGATGAGTTCAGAAGGTAAAGAACAGATCTTGGACTTATCAAAGCCTGGAGACTTTCTTGGTTACAGAGCTCTTATTTCAGAAGAATTTTACAATGCCTCTGCCACCGTAATTGAAGAAGCCGCTATTTGCTACATTCCCAAAGTCAACTTCTTAGAGATATTAAATACCAATCCAAAATTTTTCCAGAAAATGATGAAGGCAATTTGTCACGAGCTAGGTGTTATGGAAGACAAATTGGTGACTATTGCTCAGAAATCTGTGCGAGAAAGACTGGCTACTACTTTACTTATGTTGAAGGAGACCTATGGCATGGAAGGTGATGAAAGTGTATTAATTGATATTGCTTTAAGTAGAGAGGATTTAGCCAATATAATTGGTACTGCTACAGAAACCGTAATTCGTTTGTTGTCTGAATTTAAAAATGACCAACTCATTTCGTTAGAAGGTAAAAAAATTAAAGTTGTCAATTCTAATGGATTAATGAAAGAGGCAGATCTTTACGGATTGTAATTATTCCTTTTTTCACACTATTGATAATTATCATATTTTCCGCTGATAGCTGTCATTATATAGTTTTTCAAATTCATCGTTATTTGCTTAATAATCTTATTTCCCAAATTTTTGTTTAACCTGGTATAGTTTAGACAAAAATTTAAATATAAGGCGATGAAAACTATTTTAGTACCAACTGATTTTTCTGAACAAGCCAATAATGCATTGGATATGGCTTATGAAATGGCTGTCATTGGCAATGCTGAGCTAATTATTCTTAATGTGTTAGATATGCCGGGAGGTCATGCCTATGCTCCTGGTGGAGCTTCCTTTAATGTGATGGGTGGCCCTGCTATGGGAGGAGAACTTGATAACGTGTACTTGGTAGAACTGCACAACAAGACGAAAGAAAAGCTGGAAAATATAATCAAGGAACCCAAGTACAAGGATATAAAATTAAGTTATCGGCTTCAGGTTGGTAATCCCTACCATAATATTTCTGAGGAGATAGTTGAAAATGACGTGGATCTGGTTGTGATGGGAACCAAGGGGGCCAGTGGCATGGAAGAAATGTTGATTGGTTCTAATACTGAAAAAGTAGTTCGCTTGGCTAAGTGCCCGGTTCTTACCGTAAAAAATAAAGTAGGAGTCAATAATGTGAAAAAAATAGTTTTTGCCTCTTCCTTTACAGAAGCGGAAGACCATGTAATTGAAGAGTTAAAAAAATTGCAAAAGCTACTTTCCGCTGAATTGCATTTGCTTAAGGTAAACACGCCGAACAATTTTGAAACATCAAGAAAAATAAAGCAAGATGTAAAGAATTATATTGACAAATATGACCTGCAGCATGCCTCTGTAAACATTTGCAATGATGTAGTAGAAGAGGATGGAATAATATACTTTGCAGAAGAAATTGATGCTGATTTAATAGCAATGGCTACTCATGGCAGAACAGGCTTTATGCATCTGCTAAGTGGAAGTATTGCCGAAGATGTGGTAAATCATGCGCAAAGACCGGTTTGGACTTGCTCATTTAAGTATAAATAAAATTAATAATTAATGGCAAAAATTTTAGTAGCACTGGATGATGATTCCAGCTTTGCAAAAGATTTGATCGCAACTTCTAAAGCATTATATACCCAGTGGAATAAAAACTTATACGTTGGATTACTGGTAAAGGACTTAAGCTATAATGTTAATTTAAGCACCTATGTAGAAAAGTCTGTGATGGCAGACTACAATCCCTCGGCAGAAGATGAATTGTTAAGCGAAGAGGATCAGCATAAAGCAGAAGTATTGGGAAACTTTATCAACGATATAAAACCCTCCGGACTCAACTACGAAATCTACAATGACTTTAAACTATCTACTCACGAAGTATTTAAGCAAACCACCTATGCTGATTTGCTGGTATTAAGTTATCATATTTTTTTCCAAAAAAACAACCGTTTTGATAACTCTTTGCTTTACCAAATACTGAAAGGTAGCCGTTGCCCTGTACTTATCATTCCCAAGGGAATGCGCACTATTGATAACATTATATTTGCCTATGATGGAAAAGAACCATCGGTATTTGCTCTCAAAAGCTTCTCCTCGCTATTTAGCGATGCAGTGAAAGACAAGGTGGTTTCTATACTTACGGTAACGCCATCGCTGGAGGAAGAGATAAAAAATGAGAAGTTTTTGCTTGATCTCGCAAAGCATTATTACAACAATGTAGGAGTGCAATTGATGGAAGGCAGTAATATTTCTACTGAAATAATGGCTTTTGCTGATACTGTAGAAAACCCACTAGTGATAATGGGCGCTTATGGGCGTAGCTCCGTATCTAATTTAATTATTCCCAGTGTAGCTCGTGGTATTATTGAAGAAAGAAGATTGCCATTGTTTATAGCACACCGATAAATTTTTACTTTGAATGTTCAGGGCTTGCCATCAGGTTGTTCCTGTATTTTCAATCAACATTTCCAAAAACTAATTTTATATATCTACCAATTTTCAAATATTATTGCCATTTTTGCAATAATTACAGAATAACTTTAAGCTGGTTTCTTGGTTTACTTGTTCTGTTTGTATTTTTTACATATAAGCTATAATATTTTTAAAAAAGGAGAATGATGAATACCCTGGAAACGGTAAAGAAAAAACTTAACAAACCGTATCATGACCTCGAATTTCTACTGGATTGTTTGAGGGAAGTGTTAATTGAAAACAATGAAAAAGAACTGGCCAATGCCATTCCCTGGATCAACGATATAGAAAATGATGATAATAAACTTACCGAAAAACATCTCCACCTCTACTCTTTGTGCTTTCATTTGCTCAACACCGTAGAGGTAAACGGAGCAGTTCAAAACAGGCGGCATAGTGAAGAAACTAAAAGTATTTCCAGTGTAAACGGATTATGGGGAAATGCACTTAACGAGCTAAAGGAACATAATTTAACTGAGGCCCAAATACTGGAAACAATGCCCGATGTAACTGTAGAGCCGGTACTTACGGCCCACCCTACCGAAGCCAAACGCATTACGGCACTGGAGCACCACCGCGAGCTATACTTGCTTATTGTAAAGCGCGAAAACAGGATGTTTACCAATATTGAGCAGCAGGAAATTCGTCGAGATATTAAATTGGCATTGCATCGTTTATGGCGTATTGGCGAAATTTACATGGAAAAGCCTACGTTGCAATCTGAGCTCAATAATATTATCCATTACCTGAAAAATGTTTTTCCGGAAGTACTTCCGCTGCTCGACAGACGGTTGGTGCAAGCTTGGGAGCATTTAGGCTTCGACCCCGCTCAAATACGCAACACTGACCTGATGCCTAAAATAAACTTTGGCAACTGGGTAGGAGGTGATCGTGATGGCCACCCTTTTGTAACCTCGCAAATAACCAAAGAAACACTCATTACCTTGCGTCTTAATGCTTTTGCTATTGTAAAGCAAAGTTTACTTAGACTTATTCGTAACCTTGGGTTTTCGTTTGAATTAAATGATGCGGACAAAGATTTAAAAGAGCGCGTTCGAATAATTCTTGATGAATTGGGCAGCGCAGGTTATAACGCCATCGAAAGAAACAAAAGGGAGGTTTTTCGTCAATTCGTCAGCTTGATTATTCACAAGCTCCCTCTTAAAATACATGGAGAACAGGTATTTGAATTAGATGACAGAGATAATGCATATAAATTTGCCCATGAATTAATTGCCGACCTTAAAATTTTACAAAAATCACTGGTAAAATACGGGGCACATGAAATAGCCTATGCCGATGTAAATGAGGCAATCAGGCAAATAGAAGCTTTCGGCTTTCATTTGGCTCATCTCGATGTAAGGCAAAATAGTAAATTTCATGAAAATGCCCTGGCTCAACTAATGAATGCCGCCTCACTCAATGGAAAAGCATTTTTGAAGTGGGATGAAAAACAGCGACTTGAATTTATCAATCAGGAACTAACATCCAACCGGCCTTTTACCCATTCCAAAATAGAACTCGACGACCAGGCCAAGGCTGTTGTGGATTGTTACCGGGTACTGGCCGATCATATAGATAACTATGGAGTAGATGGCTTGGGCGCTTTAATTGTAAGTATGACCCGAAGTGTTTCTGATTTGCTCATCGTTTATTTATTAGCACGCGAAGCTGGTTTGATGGTACAAACAAGCGATGGGTTAGCCTGTAAATTGCCTGTTGTGCCATTGCTTGAAACCATTGAAGACCTTAAGGCCGGTCCGGAAATAATGGATAAATTTCTTAACCACCCGGTTACCAAGAGAAGTTTGACTTACCAGAAAGAACTGAAAAATAAAAAATACGAAATTCAACAAGTCATGATTGGCTACTCCGACTCAAACAAAGATGGAGGTATTTTTTCCAGTCAGTGGAATTTGTTTAATACACAAGCAGACCTGGTATGTGTTGCAGAGAAACATCATGTAAAAATTCAATTTTTTCACGGCAAGGGAGGATCAATAAGTAGAGGGGCAGGTCCTACTCATTGGTTTATTCGTTCACTACCACATACTTCTATAGATGGAAATATAAGGCTGACAGAACAAGGAGAAACCATAGAAAGAAAGTATGCCAATAAAGTAAACGCCGCCTACAATCTGGAGCTCCTTATGGCCAATGCCGTACGAGCTACTTTGTTGGATCAGTCTAGTAATCGTGAACCGCACATCTTGAGCGATGAGCTGAATTTTTTGGCCAAAGAAAGTGTAAAGCACTATACTAATTTAACAAATCATCCCTATTTTATTCGTTTCTTTGAGCAGGCAACCCCCATAGATGCCATAGAAAACAGTAAAATTGGAAGCAGGCCTGCTCGCAGAACGGGCAAAAGATCGCTTGATGATTTACGGGCGATACCCTGGGTTTTCAGCTGGACCCAATCGCGTTTCAATATTCCAAGCTGGTACGGGGTTGGCTCTACTTTGGAATTGCTGCAAAATGAGTATCCGGAGAAATTCAAAAAAATAAGAGAACACCTGACCACCGATAGTTTTATCCGATATGTGTTTACCAATATAGATACCAGCCTCAATGCTACGGATGAAAATATAATGAAAGCTTATGCCGAACTGGTAGAAGAGGATGAAGTAAAAAATACAATTCTGGATTTAATGCTGAAGGAGCTGGGTAAAACACGAAGAATGTTTGATGTTTTACTGGAAAAGCCAATAAAGGATCGACGCACCAATCATTATTACAGCACCATATTACGGGCAGAGGCACTATATCCTTTGCATAAAAAGCAAATAAATTTACTAAGGCAATGGAGAAGACTTCGTAAAGAAGGCAGGGAAGACTCTGCAGAGCAGATACTGGTAAACCTATTGCGTAGCATTAATGCAATTGCCAGTGCCATTGGTAATACCGGTTAATTATTTTACAAAAAAAGAGGCTGAACAGCTAATGGTCTGTTCAGCCTCTTTTTTCCAACTACATATTCCCCCTGATTGGTAAGTTCTTCAATGGTCAACAAGCGGTTGGGCTTTTCCACGGCTACTTTGGTGAATAATCCTCAATGAAGCCAACCACGTGTTTCGCATGATAGGAATGTAAAAAACTTGCGGTTTAATTCTTCCATTTCGAAAGCACGCACTTTTATATTTTGATGAAATAATTCCTGCCAAAGTTCTGGATTTATAGCAGGAGAGCTATTAATGTCTGCATCGTAGGCATTTTGATTAAAAAATACTTTGAAGCTGGCATTGTTTAGTTTATTGGCAAAAGCTAAAATACCCTAAAAATCCTTGAGTGTTGCCTGGCTATTGGGTTTCAATTGAATACCAATGGCACAAGATATTGCAGGTTACCCTGAGCATCGTAACCATGGGGATAAGCAGCATTTAATCAAAATAAGAACACACTACAAACTGATATTTGCATCCTCAAGCGTATAATTCTATAAACAATCAAAAGAGTCCTTTTTTCTTCTCAAATGTAGTTATAAGTAATATCCTTAAAAAACAAGTAAGAGCGATATCTTTTGTTAAGAAGCAAATTCTAGACATAGTAGAGTATATCAAAAACATTAATTTTTAGATCCCGAAATCTTCAATATATTTGTTAGGTAAACTCACAACGCCTTTAATCAAATTATACCCAATATGACAAATCGTGCCAATTTTATCATCGCTTTATTATTTTTAGTAATTTATAGCTGTCAACCGGCGCCAGATTCAACCAACGAAGATGCACAGCTTGCTCGTCTTAAGAAAGAATTCAAAAATCCACCGGTTTCTGCGCGGCCTAAGGGCTTTTACAGCTGGGTCAATGGCAACTTTGACCTGGAGCGGATCACTACCGAACTGGAAGAATCAAAAGCCAATGGCATGGGTGGCTATGATATTTGGGATGTATCCCCCATTTCGGATATTGAAAACAGGGTGCCGGCCGGACCGGAGTTCATGGGTGAAGAATCGACCAACGCGATTGTGCATACCATAAAAGAAGCCACCCGCCTGGATTTGGAAATTGGTATTGTAGTGGCCAGCAGCTGGAATTCCGGCGGGAGCTGGATTCAACCGGAACATGGAGTAATGGGCATCCTCGACACTTCCGTAGTAGTGAAGGGGAACCAACAGATTTCCCTGGATTTTCCTTTTCCTGCACTCCCCAAAACTACCGGCAATAATAAATGGGGACAGTTGATTTTAAAAAAAGATGCAACCGGCAAGCCGGAATTTTATCGTGAGGTAGCTGTTTTGGCCATGCCTAACAAATCTCCGATTGACACCAGTCGCATTATCAATCTTTCTGCAAATTTTGAAGATGGTAAGCTCAACTGGCAAGCTCCTGAAGGGGAGTGGAAGATTACGCGCTACATTTACACGGGTTTAGGTACACCACTGAAACGCCCAAGCCCCAATTCCAATGGCCTGATGATTGACCATTTTTCCCGGGAAGCTCAGGAGTCACACCTGAAGTATTTTATCGATAAATTACGACCGGCGTTGGGCGGCGACCTGGGAGAAACTGCCTTAAAATATCTATACAACGAAAGCTATGAAATTAAAGGACCGGTATGGACACCAGGCCTGCTCCGGGAGTTCAAAGAAAGGCGAAGCTACGATATGACACCTTACTTACCGGTTTTGAAAGGTAAAGTCGTTCAAAGCCAGGAGATCAGCGACCGCTTCATGTATGACTTCCATATGACTTTATCTGATTTGGCAATAGACAATCATTATAAGTTCGGCGTGGAATTCTGCAACCAATATGGCATCGGATTTCATGCCGAAGGAGGAGGTCCCGGTCCTCCTTTGCATGATGTGCCGGTTGAATCCATCAAAGCACTCGGGGCCTTATCGGTGCCCCGCGGTGAATTCTGGCACAAATATCCGAAGTGGGATGCAGAGGGTTTCGATAGCCATTGGTTTGTCAAAGGTATTGCCAGTGCGGCCCACCTTTACGACCAAACTTTCGTGGAAGCCGAGTCTTTTACCAGTCTTACCCATTGGCAGGAAAGCTGGCAGGACCTGAAGCCTACCGCCGACCAGGCCTTTTGTGAAGGCCTCAACCGGGTAGTGTTTCATACCTCTACTCATTCACCTGATGCATTTGGCTCACCCGGTTATGTTTATGGCTTTGGCACGCACATCAATACCCGTCAGACCTGGTGGCCCAAAAGTCGCGCCTGGATCGATTACCTGGCGCGCAACAGCTACATGCTGCAGCAGGGCAATTTTGTGGGTGACTTGTTGTACTACTACGGCGACCAGGCACCCAACTTCGCCAAGCAGCGCCACATCGATTCTACCCTTGGATTCGGTTATGACTATGATGTAATCAATACTGAAAAGCTGCTGGAACTGGAAGTTCAGGATGGTAAAATGACGCTGCCACATGGCCAGAAATACGCTCTGCTGGTGCTTCCTGAACAGCAGGATATGCCGTTGGGGGTTTTAGAAAAAATTGAAAAGATGCTGAAAGCTGGTGCCCAGGTGGTAGGACCAAAGCCGGGAAAAACACCGGGACTTTACAATTACCAGAAAAATGACCAGGCACTGCAATCACTGGCTGGCGAAATGTGGTCTGGCTTATCTGCTGACCAAGCGGGTTTCAATGAAATTGGCGAGGGCAAGCTTTATTGGGGGGCTGCACAGCGGGATATTTTATTCGATAATGGTGTCTACCCAGATTTCAATTTCAAAGGTAATGACGACAGCGTGTCTCTTAATTTCATTCACCGCCGCCTGAAAGATACTGACATTTATTTCGTACGCAACCGGCAAAACCGGGAGGTGACTGCCGAATGTATTTTTAGGGTGGCTAACAAAAAGCCAACCCTTTGGCTACCGGAAACCGGGGATATAAAGGAGGATTTGATTTATAAAAATCAAGGAGACAGTACTCGGGTGGCCATGTCCTTTGCCCCTTATGATGCGTATTTTATTGTTTTTGCTACAAATGATGAGATACCATTCATCCAAAAAGTTGAACGAGACAAAGAAACCATTTTTCCCTCGGCAGGCCCTTATGCTCAATTGCAGGGTTACCAGGTGAAAACCGGGCAATTTACCCAACCGGGTGGCTATTATTTTGGCTTTAACAATGGTGAGAAGAGCTACCACCTGGCTAATACCGTCTACGAAATCCCAATAATTGAGGAATGGCAATTACGATTTCCTGATGGTTGGGGGGCACCGGCAAAGGCCACATTTTCAGAGCTTCAATCCTGGACCGAATCGGAAGATGATGGTATCAAATATTTTTCCGGTATAGCCAAGTATGAGATTGATTTTGAAATGGATAGTGTAATTGCCGAGCAGCGATATTTCCTGGATTTGGGAGAAGTGAGAGAGTTGGCCGAAGTCTGGCTGAACGGAGAATCCCTGGGCATCATTTGGCACCAGCCTTTTCAACTGGAGGTAGGGCAATTTTTACAAAAAGGCAAAAACCACCTGGTGGTAGATGTGGCCAATGAATGGAACAACCGTTTGGTAGGCGATGGGTTTTTACCCGAAGGAAAAAAATACACCAATACTAACATCGTGAACGGACCCAAAGCCTGGGGTACCCCCTGGGAAAATGTACCTTTGCAACCGGCAGGATTGTTGGGTCCGGTGACGATTCAGGTTTACCAAAAATAAATTGACCGGATGATGAAGTTTGGATTAATATTAATTGCACTAATTTCATTACTTGCATGCAAGTCAAATGACAAGGCCATGCAAGCAGACATTTGCATCCTTAGCGGCAGTGAAGCCGGCTTTACAGCCGCTATTCAGGCCGCGCTTATGGGTAAAAAGGTAGTGTTGATCGAGCCTACCGGACATCCCGGTGGCATGATGGTAGAAGGCATAGTAAAAGATATTCGCTTCGGCAGTGGGGCCGTGATCAGCGGCATTACCCGAGATTTATATTTTGCATTGGAAGAACATTATGACCGTGTACCCCAATTTGATGATGTCAATTGGTACTCTCCCTATGAACCAAAAGTTGCTGAACAGATCATCGAGGAAATGCTGGCTGAATATCCCAATATCCACATCATTCGCAATCAAAGGATACGAGAGACTGATGGTGTGGAAAAGCAGGGCACGGTAATCAAAAATATCACTCTGGAGAATGGCCAGTCAATTGCAGCCGATATATTCATCGATGCATCCATTGAAGGCGACCTGCTGCATTTTGCCAGTGTTTCTACTTGTTCCATCAGGGGAGGAAATGACCTTTATGGTGAAATCAAAATGGAGTCCAGGTAGACAACCATTATCGACAGTTTCGGGTAAAGGTTGATCCTTACAAAACTCCCGGTGACCCGGAAAGCGGTTTGATTGCTACGATTCAATCGGGAAGTTTAGGTGAATACGGTGCACCCAGTAAATACATCCAGGGATTTTGCTTTCGCCTTTGCCTTACCAATAACAAGGATAATTTGATTCCAATAGACAAACCAGCCAATTATGCCCCGGCTAATTATGAAATCTACCGGCGATATTTAAATAATGGCGGTAAGCTTTTCAAGCCATTTGTAAAAAGAGCCAATGATAAAACTGACCTGGGCAGCTGGCACGACTTATCTGCCAATCTTTATGGTGAAAACTGGATGTACCCGGAGGGTAGCTACGCCGTGCGTGACAGTGTAGTCAAATATCACCGGGATTTTACGCAAGGCCTGATTTGGTTTTTACAAAATGACACTTCCGTAAATGAACAAACCCGGCATAACTGGCAAGGCTGGGGACTAAGTAAAGACGAATTTACTGACAATGAAGGCTGGCCAAGAAGATTGTACATTCGTAGTGCCCGACGCATGGTTTCAGATTATGTAATTACCGAACATCACACCCGGAGGGATAATACTGAAAGGGTAGAGGACCCGGTAGCGATTGCCTGGTGGCCTCCTGATACCCATCACGCACGCCGAATTGTAAAAGATGGTTATGCTTATAATGAAGGTTTTGTGTTTGGAGGTGACGATTGGCGACCCTTTGGTATATCCTGGCGTGCCCTGGTACCAAAATCTTCCGAATGCACGAACCTCATTTCACCCACTTGCCCTTCTTCCAGTTACGTAGCATACGGGGCCATTCGTATTTTAACTACATTCATGATGCTGGGGCAAAGTGCAGGCACTGCTGCCGCCATGGCTGCCGAAAAGGATTTAGCTGTACAAAAAGTAGATTACCGGGAATTAAAAGAAAATTTATTAAACAATCAACAAACTATATCACTTCCTAATAATTGGTTAGAGATAATAAAAAGTGGATATTAAAATTATGAAAATGATAAAATATATTTTTTCAATCACCATCTTATTTCAATTGAGTCCTTCATATGCACAAGAATGGGAGGTTATCAGTGACAATTTGTTTTCACAGGTTGAGCAAGACACGGCGTTTGCTGATGATGTGCTCAATCGCAAAATCGGGGCCATGTGGGTAGAACCTTCCGGGGATATTTTTGTGGTGTTGAATGGCAAACACCCCATTTATACCAGCAAAAACCAGGGGAAAAGCTGGCAACCTTTGCAAGATGTAGTAACCCGGGGCAGAGCCTATGGCACCTACAGTATTAACTATGATTACACTACCGGTCGCAAAGCCATTTACATGATAGTACAAAAGAAAAAGATGCCTGCCCAGGGATTAGTTTTGGATAAAAACAATCAGCTCCTTTCGTGGATTGGCAAACCAGCGGAAACCCACGATGGCTGGACCTGGGGCATGCCTGCCTGGAACAATCCGAGGGTGATTATCGGCAAGGAGCATCATGCCTGGGTAATCATGTGGCTGAGCAAAGATGGCGGGGAAAATTGGCAGAAACTGGATTTTAAAAGCCGGAATCCCGGCGTGGTAAATGAAAATATTTTCCTGGCCGGAAATGACGACGGAATCTATCGAAGCACCGATCAGGGCCAGCATTATGAAAAAGTGGCTGAATTTAAAACCTTGGGTAAAAACCCGGTCAAATATGGCGACAACTTTTATTGGGCCACTGACCAGGGGGTGGTGATAAGCAGTGATGAAGGCGCCAACTGGAAGCTACTAGGAGAGCCATTGCCGGGAGTTCTGTACGGTCCGTTTTTTGGACAAAGTGAATCCTCCTTGTTGGTCGCAAATGAGGAAGGGTTTTACATTTCAAAAAATAGTGGTCAATCATGGCAAAAGGTAGCCGATTATTTCGCCCCGCCAAAATCGGCCCACGAAGGAGCATACAACGTGGTACACCCCACCAACAGTTATGGCTGGGACGAGGAAAGCGGGATTATCTATGCCGCAGGTTTGGGCGGTGATTTGTATAAAATCCAATATATGAAATGATTTGATAAAAGATACAATGAGTTTGATTATTTCATTACTGAGAATATTGGAAATTGCTCTATTTGGCTACTTTTATTAATTTTGAAAGATGGGTAAGAAAAGCAAGCTCTGTTTTTTCAAAGATTATTTTGGAACATTTTATAATGAATAAAGTCTAAAAATTCAAAAGAACATTCTTTAGACACTTAAAATCATTGAAGAAGTAAATAGAGTTCCTGAAACATATAAAAAATACTTCAGCAATTTACGAAATAAGAATTCAAGTCGGGACCAACCTATATTGAGTTTTCTGTTTCTTCGATATGGATAACATGATCGTTATTGGGCTTGGATTCCAAAAGAAAAGCCAAAAATTACCAAAACAGGAAATTGAACGTGCTGAACAAATTAGAAAAGAATACTATGATAGCAAAGAATAAAAACCTGAAAAGTCTTGACCAGTTTATAGATGAAAAAGTCGGAAAAAAAGGAACAGGTACAAGAGAGCGTTTTGATAATGAATATGATACTTTCAAGCTTGGAGTACTTATTCAACAAGCCAGAGAACAAAAAGTCTTGACGCAGGAACAGTTAGCAGAATTATCCGGGACAAATAAGTCTTATATTTCAAA
>Ga0207419_1001294_pt1 | contig 19272 bp, 18 predicted proteins | sample ElkSloMetagenome_4_FD_184723 | JGI IMG/M metagenome (GOLD analysis project Ga0207419, IMG submission 184723) | Hot spring microbial communities from Elkhorn Slough, Monterey Bay, USA - MD2A (version 2) | ecosystem: Environmental > Aquatic > Marine > Intertidal zone > Estuary: Microbial mat ...
TGGGTACTTCACAACGCTACTCACCCTGAGCCCGTTCGGAGACCGAATGGTGGCTGACTTTGCCAAGACTCTGATCGACGCCGAGGGTCTTGGGGATGACGATGTGACTGACTTCCTGAGCATTAGTTTCTCTGTAACAGATTATGTCGGTCATTTTTTCGGACCCTCGAGTCTCGAAGCCGAGGACAATTTGCTACAACTGGATCGTACGCTGGCAGATCTTATTGCCTTCATAGACGCCGAGGTAGGACTGGCAAATTCCCTGATTGTGCTCTCAGCAGACCACGGAGCCCCCGAGGCACCCGGTTATCTGGAGTCTGTCGGAATGCCTGGCGGCTATGTCACACCCGACGCATGGGATTCGGATCCAGCGGTGACCCGTATCAAGGAAAAATTTGGGTTATCCGGTCCTCTCTTCGAACGATACGATCACCCTTATCTGTATCTCTCTGATGCCATTCACGAAAATCAGAATATCGACATGATTTCTCTTGAATCAGCCATCGCTGAAGAGCTGGTTATGTTTGATGGCGTCGCTTACGCAGTACCTAGTTCACGCCTGCGGGAAGGCTCGCTACCCAGCAACCCACTGATGCAAGCAGTGTTAAATAACTACCATCCCGATCGTTCCGGAGATATCCATGTTATCTTCCAGCCGGAATGGTTCATAAACGACATGGACGGGCTTTCAGTGACAGTGACCCACGGCTCGCCGTGGCGGTATGACACTTTTGTACCGGTAGTATTTGCGGGTTACGGGATCGAACCGCAAACTGTATCTCGCAGGGTACATACGACCGATATAGCCTTGACGCTATCAATCATCGCCGGAACTCGTCCACCATCCGGCGCGACGGGTAACGTCATGGCGGAAGTCGTGGAGCGTTAACCAACAGCCCAAAAAGGACTTTATTGCCGTCATTTGTTCTGTCTTTGCTCAATCGAGGGTCCCGACCCTTGTGGCAATTTGTCAGTGAAATCGAGGATCACTTATAGATAAGTCAGAAGGTTTATCCGAAACTGGGCAATTCCAATTTCGTTAATCGTGAGCCCTGAGAGGACGGCTCAACGGGCAATACCGAGCGAACCGGTTGCTTCAGCTCCTCAAGTCCTCTCCCGTATTCGACCGAGAATATGGAGCGTCTGTCACGGACTCCCAAAATACGCTAATCCAGAGAAATTAAGTCGATGTGTCTGTTGGCGGAAATTAAGAACGCCGGATAACATTCTGACTCTAGAAAGTTAATGGTGGAGGCAGAGAGAGTTGAGGAGCGCCTACATGCTATAGATTTATATAGATTATTTAGTCTGAAAACATTTCATATACCGTCAGTTTGCCAGCAGTCACTCCAGCCTTATTTCTAATGTGGATTAGCTCAGCCAACTAGTTCAGCAGTCTCTCCTGTCGGCACGGCCTAAGGCCAATTCACTTCTACCCCCCCCTTCCTTTGATAAGCCCAGTTAAAAATAATTAGGTGCCCAACTTCAACAACAACCCGATTTTAAAAAATAATGATCACTGGCGAGCTCAAATCGAAAATCGACCATATCTGGAATGCCATGTAGTCTAAAGGCATCTCCAACCCCCTCTCCGTCGTTGAGCAGCTGACCTACCTGCTGTTCATAAAGCGCCTGGATGAGCCGCATACGCTCAAGGAAGCCAAGGCCGCCCGGACCAAGAAACCGATCGAAGACCCTATTTTATCTCCCGACCAAGACAAACTGCATTGGTCTCACTTCAAGGAGACAGCGCCAGAAGTTATGTTCGAGACTGTCCTTGATCAGGTATTTTCCTTTGTCAAAACCATAGGCAAACAGTGAAAGGCGGACGGAGAGGCAGACAGCACCTCTACCCACCATATGAGGGATGCCCTCTTCATGATGCCAACAGCTCGGGTGCTGGCCAACGTGGTGGACCAGCTCGACAGCGTCGACATGGCCGACCACGATACCAAGGGTGATTTGTATGAGTACATGCACGATCACCATAGCGACACGATCTATAAGACTGAGGCCGCCAGACGCTAGTTTAGTGACGAGACTTATCACTGCTATGACTTCGATACCACTATGCTACGTATCGGAAGCATGAATATGTTACTCCACGGTATGGATAACCCGGACTTAGGCTATAAAGACTCGCTGGCTCAAGCAGATGAATTGGACGATTAAAAATACTCTCTGGTTCTGTCCAATCCACCATTCGCGGGCAATCTCGACTTTGAAACTACCGCAAAGGACTTGCTGCAGGTGGTCAAGATTAATAAGGCAGAGCTGCTGTTCCTGGCGCTATGCCTTCGACTGCTGCGAACAGATGGTGAAGCTGGTAATTGTCCCTGATAACGTGCTGTTCGGCTCCAGCAAGGCTCACAAGTCCCTACGCCAAATCGTGGTCGAAGAATAAAAGCTGGATGCCATCATCTCCATGCCCTCTGGTGTACTTAAACCCTATGCGGGTGTTTCCACCGCAATTCTGCTTTTTACCAAGACCAACTCCGGCGGTGATTCGGCAGATCCTTAAGCATCTGCGCAGCAGGGAAACTGCCGATTCACAGGCCCGACTACCGTTGGAGCGGGCACCGCCGCAGAGCGGGCGGTTTGATGAAGCGGACAAATAATGACAAGGAAAAGAAATTGACTACCAGGGAGGCGGGCCGGGCTACCCTCGGCCTGATTAAGGCCTGAGCGAAACTTAGCCAGGAATGACGGCGTGCTGGTGACACACAGGGGGAGCGAAAGCAGTGGGTTTCTTAGGGGATTTGGCTGCTAACCGGGGATAACCGGATTCACCGCTCATGCAACTGGACAAGCCCCCGTTTCGGGGATACCTTTTGTTCTACTTCTATAAGCTTGTCATGGTTTAGCATATGAACGACATGTGGTTGGCAACCGCTCCCCTTTGGCTTGTTGGTGTGGTTTTTGTTCTGCTCTTATTAGCGGCATTGGAGTTGGGTTATCGCTTCGGGGTATTTCAACGCCACAGATGGCCCAACCAGGAAGTGGGAGGTGGCACCGTAGTCCAGTCTGCACTGTTGGCCTTGTTAGGTTTGATGCTGGCCTTCACCTACGGCGCATCTGTCAGTCGCTTTGAAGCGCGCAAGACCGCCGTCATTGATGAGGCGAATGCGCTGACTTCCGCCTTCAATATTGCCGGCATGTTGGGTGGTGAGGGTGAGGCATTGCGACACGTGTATCTGAATTACACCAATTCGAGATTGGAGGCCCATCGCCGTTACTTGAGAGACCGGGATATGCAATCTGTGTTGGCTCGTAGTCTCGAAGCGCAGGACAGGATTCTACCCGCGGTGGACGCCATCGTTGCCAACGACGGCACCGCCAGCGGCCCCATGAGCGGGATGATAGTCTCAAGCATGAACGCAGTACTGAATGTTCATACTTTACGCCTGGCTGCGATTCGTGACCGACTGCCGGGCGCTGTCATCTGGCTACAGCTAATGGTGGCTGGCACAGCGCTGGCAGTTGCAGGTTTCAACACCGGCCTATCGGTGCGCATCAGTCGCTGGCGCATCCTTGCGTTTTGCATCGTGATTGCCGCCGTCATGGTAGTAATTCTCGATTTTGATCGCAGTGCCGATGGATTTATCCAGGTGAGCCAGTTAAGCCTCGAAGAAGCAGCGGCCAGCATGTCGTCGGCACTTACAACCGCCTCGACGACGGAACTGTAGTGCGAAGCCCCTATCGGGGCGGTCACCCTGATCCAGCGCTTCGGCTCGGCCCTGAAGCTCAATAGACACTTGACATGCATGGACGCATTAATGCCGCGGGCCCATGCATGCGCAAGAGCGGCCCGCATGCTGTTTCTGGAGGGGTCTGTGTGCAGGATAGTCCAGCCACTACAGCTGCCGCTACACGGCACCGCCGAGCATTGACCAACTCCACAGCCTGCTGCATGTGATCGGCCAACGGCTGGCCCGGTTCCTGGAACGGCGCGGCATTCTGGAACGCGACGAAGACAACAGCTATTTCACCCTCGACAACCTCGAGGCAGACTCAATCAAGGATATTCACGCTACCGGTCACCAACTGGGGCGCCATTGGCCCCCAGCAGGGCCGCAAGGTGTTCTGCCCGCAAACCATCCCACCGACCCCGGAACCCTCTCCCGACAACGCCCGGGTGGCCGCCCGGGCCCCACAGACTCTGCCGGGCCCAATCGGACTTGATCAGGGGAGCTGCGTTGGCAGCCGGGTCGGGTATGGTGTTGAGATTCGACAATAGTATGACAGCCCCAATGACGATAATACGAGTCGGCAACCGGCTTATTGTATTTTATTAAAGGATATTTCTTACAATTCAGTCGTTCCTGACGGATGGCTGCGAGCTCTGCAGATTGCCTTGTGACAGCGAGGATAGGAGCACCCAGAGAGACGTGTCTCCACTGCTCAGAAGATTTCCTGTACTGTGAAGGAAACATTTTGACCATTTTGAAAAAAACTCCTATAAAAGTCACATGGCAAAAAAAAGAAACTGGCACTACTGAGTGGGAAAAGTCGACTGCACTCCATTGCTATTGATAGAGTTTTTTGGAATCATTGAACCAAGGTTGTCATTAATCCGTACGAGCCTTGAGAGGAGGCTTAGTCTCTCGAATTTGCACCAATCAGTCTGTTAGAACAAGGTAGCTCTGATTCTGAGCCGGAATGACCGGGTCGGATGAAATCACCGAGACATGGAGAAAAACACATGAGTTTCAATCGAAATTTTCGTCAAAGCCTGTTGCTTACTTTCTTGAGCGGGGTTGTTGCCGCCCCGACATTCGCCCTGGAGATCATAACCGAGGAAGACATCATTCAGGGTATCGTTGTGGAAGATCAGCTTGTTCGTGTCGTAGACAACGCAATCTTTCTTTTTGACACGTCCTCCTCAATGAACGGAGAGTTCATGGACACCGGGGACAGTAAACTGGAAGTTGCCGTGCGAGAGTTTTCTCGGCGTAACAACTTCTTCCCGGAAATAGGCCATACCTTCGCTGTCTATGAATATACTCCCTGGAATGAGGTCTACGCGCCGCAAACCTATAACCGAGAGCAAGTCGCAGAGGCCCTTGCGAATCTTCCGGAAAGGGGTTCTGGTAACACGCCACTAGCCCGCGCGGTCAGAAATGCGGAGGAAGTAGTTCAGTCACTCACAGGCTCAACCGCAGTATTTCTGTTTTACGATGGTGACTACTCCGGCCCGAATCCTGATCCTGCCATCTTTCGCCTGGTCAGGGAAAACGATGTCTGCCTCATCATGATCAGTTCATCGGACGATGAGGACCTCAATTCAACGCTTTCAAGAAATGTGTCGAACCTCAACTCCTGCTCACGGATGATTCCCCTCGAAAACTATCTCGAGCGACCAGAATACATGGCCGGAGTACTGTTCGACGTTCGTGCTACTGAGCGTATTGTCACTCTCACTGAAAGCCGCGTTGCCGGCGCTGCGGTAGAAGACATAGTCTTTGAATTCGACCGGACAGAACTCCTTCCGGAGGATATAGCTGAACTTGATGAGCTCAGTAGTTTCCTGTCAAGTAACCCTGATGGCTATGTGGTTCTTGCTGGCTATACCGATAATGTAGGCGTAGAGGAATATAACATTCACCTGTCTCAGCAGCGGACAGAAATGGTAGCCGAATACCTGGTCGAAGACAGGGGAATAGATCCATCCAGGATCGTTCTGCACTGGTATGGCTCATCCAATCCTATCGCCAGCAATGACACTGAGGAAGGCCGGGCAGCCAATCGCCGAGTTGAGGTAGTTATCGCCGGTATTTGATGCTTGGTTAGCTTTCCCGAAAACAATTCATTGAGAATTGGAACAGACGGCACCGCTTGTACGAGTTGGTGCCGTTTTTGTTTGCAGATTGCAGAATCCTGATGATTGATCTGAGCGTGTTGTGTTGGCGGCGAACTGAGGCACCCTGAAGAGACTCGTCTGACTGAATCAGAGGATTCCCAAAACTGCTTCTAGTTCATGTTTATGTCATCAATCTTAATAACAGGCAACAGTAACGGAAGCTATTTGTTGCTCAGAGCCGGCAAGGAATTAGAGAACTGTATGCGAATCCTGGCTACTGTTTCTGCGCCACTGCGAATTGATTGGAGATTTACCTTACTAGAAAAGTACTTTTCTCGTTGATTTCTTGCCATAAATCAATGCTGGAAGACGGTTTTGCAGTTATTACCCGCTCATTCTCCATGAATTGAGGTCGTTATTCCCTTGCTACGCCATACGCTGGAAGGTGATCAATGCTGAGTTTCCGTGAAGGCCTACAGGCTGCGGGCCTGACTGGTATATTCTCACTGCGCGATAATTTTGCGACCTATCCGCGTAACCTCCGGGAGATACTGCGCGTGCTCACACTGCCGGATGCGAGGCTTGATGCAGCGGCCCATGAAGAGCTCTGGGAGAAGAGCGCTGCGGACGCCCAGGGCATTGCATGCCTGGATACTGACACCGCAGTAGTGACTCTGAAGGACGAAATGCTGCTTGTCAGTAGCAGCAGTGGCGCAGAATTCGAGCAAGTCGATCGGCGCGCCAACGTGGCACACTTTGCCGACCAAACGTCGCCACGCCTCGAAGGCTGCGGACACTTCAGCGATCTCGATCATTCTGAAGGCCTGATCTTCTTCGTCTTTGAGGTTGAGGGTCAAGCGGGCGGTCTCTTCGCTTGCGACGTCGACTTTAACGTCGTCGGTTACACAGTGCTTGATGCCGACGCAAGCGATTCCTGTTGCGCTGTGCATCCCTGGACCGGATTGCTCTACACCAAAGACCGGTCCGCGCCTGGAAAGCGACTCCGGGCTTATGGCGTGAGCGCCTACCACAAGCGCTTCGAAGAAGGACCGGGGCCTGAATGGGGGACTCCGGTCGACATAGAGAGGCGACCGGCACACGACATTGACCTGCGCGATGAATCCGGCACTCCGATGACGGTACTCGGTGACATCCAGGGTATCGCCTTCTCACCCAACGGGCGTGTGTATCTCTCGCACTGGACATCCTACGAGAATCTGGTTGCCACGTTTTTCGTTAACTATCTCAGCATCTACAGTGGGCTTACTGGTCGGCGCATGTGGTTTTCGGACGAAATCGATTTTGAGGGTGATGGCGACGAGATCGAAGGGCTGTCACTGGTGGTTTCCAAAGGTGAGCTCTACGTGATCCAGGTCGACAACGACGTCGAGTTGGACGAGTACTACCTGCGCCGCTGGCGTCTGCCGGACGAGCTCGTCGCACAGGCTAGAGGTCAGGTTGGTTTGATCATCTGACAGCGGCAGGCAAGTGCTATGGATCCTCTTGCATGGACACTGTTCGTTTGCCGAATGAATCCAGCTATTCTAGTGGCAATGAAAATTCTCCCGCGTGCCTAGTCTGGAGGCCTCAGCTCAATCGTAGCCAGCCCCGCGAAGTTGCGCGTATTTCTCTCATGGGTTAGATAAATGCGTCTGGAATTGTCTGGATCCCAGTGAATGGCTTCCCATTGGTCTGCCGGTTCAATACGCACTAGCTGCAATTGTTGCCAGTTGACACCGCTGTCCGAAGTAGGCGCCCACCATACAAAGTTCTCACCCTGTCGCCTGGAGCTCAGCAGGATCAAATCTCCGCTCTGAGGATGGATATCAGCGCCAGTGACCAGGGAGTCCACCGGCAATGTCTGACTGGGTTGCGGTCGATAGTACCCGGGAACTTTCGGAAATCGGTAGAGCCTGGTGTTGCGATCTCCGCGATTCTTGCTGAACAGCCACAGTTCGTCTCCTCGCACCGCAATGGCCTCAGCATCGAAATTGTGCCTGCGGGGATTACCGGCAACGTGGTCGGCGTACCTCAGCTGAATCTGCTCGGCTTCAGCCGTAGCAGCTTGCAAAGAATCCCAGCTCAGTCGGTAAATACTCAGTGTGCTGCGAAAATTGACATTGTTACCTGTGTCGGCGATATAAAGATAATCGGCATCGCTGGCCATGGCCTCCCAATCGATATTGTCAGCATTGCTGATTACGACCTGGCGCTTGATGTTGCCCAAGCGGTCCAATTCAAACAAGCGAGCCTCATCACCACTGTCGTTGTGGGTCCAGATGCTGCCGTTGTGGATAGCAAGGCCTGAACTTTCATCCAGCACCGTATCCAGTCTGGCGACTCCAATGGTATCCAATTCATAGTTACTCTGCGCCCAGGCCGCCGCGGGGAATTGCGCTGAACAAAGGAAGAACGCCAGAAAGCACGCCCTGACCAAAATTCCGGCTTCACCTCGGAGCATCATCGCCGCTGCAGGCAACATTTTATCTAAGCGCCGGTCACTCATTCTTTGGCCAGCTCTCTCGCTCTTGCCGCCATACCACTGATCACGTCGGCGGCGACAATGATTTCGTCTTCAACGACATCATACTGCCGCTCCTCTATAGCCTCGCGCACGCCGGGAATGGTTTTTACGCCGTAGCCGGTATAGAAACCAGGCGCGTAGACGTGGTGCGTGTACCAGGGCCGGCCTGGCAGACCATCGTCGCGCGTCAATTCCCGTTCACTGGTGTAAAGGAGAACATTATCAGTCTCGGAGGCACGACCTTCACGCGCCATTTTGCTGTAGGCACTCGCCGCCTGCTCCAGCTCATCCAATGCGTTCTTCAATGGCGCGAAATTGAAAAACGGTACTTCATCTCTCTTCAACGGCGGACCGAATGCACGCTCAGGATCCAGTGCCAGTTCGTAGACTCCGCTGTCGATACGGGAATTGGTCTCCCGGGTGTCGTTCCGCATGTCAATGGCAAGCTGCTCGATTTCATCGATATACAGCGCAATATTGTCTGCCAGGCCGGTAAACTCGAAGGGCAGCCGCGGCGCATTGGCCAGGCGCAGGGTAGCGCGGCCGGCGGTCTGCGCCAGGGCGACACCATAGCGCATGCCCGGGTCACGAAACCTGGTGTAGTGCTCATAGGTATCATAAAGCGTGTGGTAGGAACCGTCGTTGCCTTCTCCACCATAGGATATATTCAATGAGGCGATGCCCAGGTGTTGCAGGAACGGTGAGTAATCAGAGCCGGAGCCCAACGGGCTGATGCGCATGTCGCCGCGGTTTTTTAGCTCGGCCCTGTCCTGTGCACTGCCGTTCAATTCAATATTTGCCCGGCGCCGCTCCGCTACCGACACACCAGTCTGGGGGTCTTTCACTGCATCCATTATTTCGTTGGCCAGCTTTTCCAATACATGACTGCCGCCGATTCGCACGAAACCACGGCTATTGCCATCGGTATTGATGTAAGCCACGGCTTTTGCATCGAGCTCATCACGATTGTGCTCGACCCATTCCGTTGATCCGATGAGCCCCTGCTCTTCCGAATCCCACGCGGCAAATACGATCGTACGCGCAGGAGGCGAGCCGGTAGCAGCCAGTTCCGCTATGGCTTTGGCCTCCGCCATCAGGGCCACAAGCCCCGAGATTGGATCCGCCGCGCCGTGATTCCAGCCGTCGTGGTGGTTGCCGCGAAGCACCCACTGATCGGGATACTCCGCACCTTCCAGGCGCGCAATCACATTGTAGGCCGTGACCATGTCCCAGTTGAATTCGAGTTTCATCCGCACACGCGCCGGTCCCGGTCCCAGGTGATAAGTGATTGGCAAACCGCCACGCCATTCCCGTGGTACAACTTCCCCACCCATGGCACTTAACAGTGGCAAGGCGTCACGATAGGAAATGGGCAGCACCGGGATTTCGGTGATCGTGGGTGCTTCATCTCGAGGCAGGCGCGAGGCTTCGGAAGTGGCGCCGATAAACGGAGTCAGCACATCGCCAGGATAAGTGGGCATGTCCATTACCGAGCCTCGCTGAACGGCGCTCTCATGTTTGAAGGGTCCATCGGGGTACGTATCGCCGGCGCCATACCCGTCGTCCGCGGGATCGGAATAGATTATAGTGCCAATGGCGCCCTTCTCTGCTGCCAGCTTCGGTTTGATGCCGCGCCAGGAACCGCCGTAGCGGGAAATGGCGATTTTTCCTTCCACGGAGATGCCGTATCGATCGAGGATTTCGTAATCCGCTGGCGTCCCGTAATTGACGAACACCAGTTCCGCTTCCACTTCACCGTCGATGGAAAAGGCATTGTAGGGCGGCAGAAGGTTTTCGGTGCGAAGGGTGCTGGGGTCTTCTTCAAGCGATTCTTCGGTTAATGTGGCCTGATAATATCCCGGCGACACCAGCTCCAGTTCCCGGGTGCGGGGCGACGGGAACAGCACCTCATACTCACTGATCTCAACCTCGTATCCCCAGGAATCAAACTGCTGGCGAACGAATTCCACCACCTGCCGGCCCGCCTCCGATCCCACGTGATGAGGTTCACGGGACAGTGTGCGCAACCACGAATCCAGGTCCTCAGCATTTATGCGGGAATCGAAGTCAGATTCAAGCTCGCGCTGGGCCTGCGCCGCCTCAGCGTCGAAACCCAGCAGTGGTTCCTGGGCAATACCTGGAAGAGCCAGTAGAGAGAAAAAAATTAGTGAAAATGATCGATTCATGATTCCCGCCTGTGTTTTCCAGCCACTGAAAGTTGCCTGGCCTGATTGTCTGATCACTTGGAAGAGTAGCAAAAATTGCGTTAACAGGTTGAGCTTAATTGATTACTGAATACTTCGCATGAGCGTATGGCCGCTAAGGGTCTAAACTAGCAAAAGCTATTGACATATTTTATACGGCGCAACATGCTCAATCCTGCTCCTGGCTAAAACAAATAGCAATGGATCCAGCCAGGACTAAACCCGGGGGACTCGCCGAATTCTGCAGACCTACCTTTGCGGGAGTCAGTAAACCAGTGACATGCGGTCCATTTTTAGAGGGTCCCTGGATTCGTTGTGCAACGAAATAGCCGTCAATTAACGGCTCAGAGGCAGCATCCAGGGTAGTTAGCAAGGTTTACAGAAGCTGACGAATGTATCGCTCATGCTGAAGAGGCGATCCGTTTCAGCGCCAATACACGTAACACGCACAGCCCATTCAAGCCGCTAAACTGTTTACCCATGGAGTACTGGTAATGAAAACACAGCATACACCGCCTCGTGGCCGACTGTACCTGTTTTGCTTGTTCATCCTCTATTTGGCGCCAATTGTGGGCCATGCTCAGAGCCTGGAAGAGATAGCAAACAGAGGGACTCTTCGAGTGGGCCTCGCAGAGTTTGTCCCCTGGACTTTCACAGACAGTGATGGAGAACTTGCCGGCTTCGAAGTGGAGGTAGGCAGAAAGCTGGCAATGGACATGGGAGTAGACATCGAATTCTCGATTTTAGAACTCGACGAGATTGTCGATGCCGTCAGAGCGGGAGAAATTGACATGATTGCTGCCGGCCTGGCTATTACACCCGCGCGCGCACTGCGGATTGAATTTTCGCGGCCCTATTTTCAGTCCGGCGCAACCCTGGTATCCAACAGTCGGCTGCAACCCTCGGTTAGTTCACTGGAAGACCTGGACGAGTCAGGCAATGTGATTGTCACGGTGTCCAACACCTACTCAGCGCAATTTGCGGAAGAACTTTTCGAGAACGCGGAAATACTCTTCGTCGCATCAGAAGCTGAGGCAGAGCAAGCGCTGATCAGCGATCTGGCTGATGGGGGCCTCACCAGCATAGTCGATGCAACTCTGCTCGCTGGTAGACACCCCGATGCAATTGATATGCCACTGGCCGCACCCATTCGCCGGTCAATTGCTGGATTCGGAGTTCAGCCTGGAAACCAGAGTCTGCTGAATTTTCTGAATGCCTGGACTTACGCCAGGACTATGGACAACTGGCTGACGGACAGAATCAATTATTGGTTCACCGGCGATGATCCGCTGGCTGCGAGCTCTGCCCGCTAGCGATTTCATCGACCTGACAGGGGAATCAGACCTCTGCCATCCACACTGTTCGGAGCCAGCAAGCCCAGCTGTGGAGTCTGAGCTCGTCGCGATTTCTAATGAGTTCATGCCGAAATACTCAGTCATAAGCAGCAAATCAGAGACTTGGCAAGAGGTATGTTTCTGTTTCTTACCTTTTTCAGAAGGCTCTCAACATTGACACTGCAATAACTGCAGACACAATTAATGGGCTTTTCAAGATCCCAGCCTACTAGCTCTAAACGCGATTTGAGATTTATATTTAACTCGTCCTTCCTAAGAGCTTGCTCGACACAGTTCGAAGCTCCAAGCCTGCGCTCGTCTCCGATACGGCAGCTGTGCTCTTTTCGTAGCTTGTATAGGGCTTCCCATCCACCATAGCTTCGAACAAAGACATCCCCAGAGAGATTGGTCGCTAATCCGAACTGCGCCCCCCGAGCCACGATATCTCGAATTCGTTTGCGCGCAGTCCTGCGGGACTCACCTAAGAATGTCAGCATTTCATCAGTGTCATGCCAGGTCTGGTCATATCTGCCGAATACACCAGCATGGCCAGTCCATCTATACCGCACCAGATCCTGAATGGATTCAACCAGACCGGCCAGCACTGGATTCATAATGGATAAAGCGGATTAATCCCTTGAGATAGCTGTCAGCGATGGCTGCGTAGGCGACCGGCGATTTATTTCCCTTCAGATTTACCCGTGGGCAAATCGTGAGTTCAAATCCCTCAAGTTTTGCCGGGATAGTAGCAACGCAAGCTATCCCGAATTCCTTCAGGATTCTGGCGCTCATAAAAGTGCCGTAAGAAAATACGGAGACCGTTTGTGAAGTATTCATCATTCTGCTGTCGATCTCTTTTTAGTCAATCGTGAGCTGGCGACGCAGTGTGGCCCGCTCTTGGTGGAACAATCCTAAAATTGCTAGGGGTCAGAGTAACTAGACAGTACTGTATTTTTTGCTCTGCCCCGTTTTCTTCTTTACCTAGGCAGTATCGCCCTAAATCTTGGGAAGCTTCAGAGCGTCCCTATTTTTTCAGACTGAATCGCTTTTTTCAGACTGAGTCGCTGCCTAGCCTGCGCTTCATTGCATCGATAAACAGTCGCGTTTTACGAGGCAGGTAAGACCGCTCGACATACAAGGCATGTGCAGGAAAACTCTTCAAGGCTTTATCCGGAAACAACTCTAGTAACTCTGCAGAGGCCAAGTCCTCTTCGAATATCCATTTGGGCCCAACGTGAATACCAGCTCCTTCTCTAACTAGCTTTCGAATCGCGCCAACACTGTTCACTGTAATGTTGCTATTGAGTTGATTGTATGACAGCCGGTCGCCATCAATAAATTCGATGTCACTGCGGGCTTGTTTGGGTGAGTAGAATATAAAATTGTACTGAGCCAGATCGGTAAGAGACTCAGGCATACCCTGCCTTTGTAAATAGTCCTTGCTGGCCACCAGCACTCTTGGAATCATTCCCAGTCTCGCCGCCATCAAGCTCGAGTCGGCCGGTTCACCCACGCGAACCACCACGTCGACTCCCTCCTCCATCAGATTCGTTAATCGACTGGACAAGGACAATTCAACCGACAGGTTGGGAAATTCGCTTTGCAGTTCGCGTACCACAGGCACTACAAATTCGGCACCGAAATCCACCGGAGCACCGATACGTAGTTTGCCGGAAACCGCCTCCACGCTGTTTCCGAGATTTTCCTCCAGAGCGTTTTTTTCCTCTAGCAGTTGCTTCAGGCCCAGGTAGTACCGCTGCCCAAGCTCACTGGGTGCGCAGCGCCGCGTCGAGCGCTGCAACAGCTTGACGTTCAGCCGCTGTTCCAAACCAGCGACGCCCCGACTGACCGAAGAAGGCTCGATGCCTAGCTGATCCGCAGCTTTTTTGAAGCTGCCCGCTTCGACAACTTGCAGGAAGAGCTTTTCTGCTGAAAACTCACTTTTTGCCATAATTGCATTAATCTATTGCTAAATTGAGTATTTAATGCGCTTTACGCCATTGTCATACTGTCTCACGTGCCTACATCTGATACTAGTTGGGCGATATTCAAGACGAGCGAGAGAGATGGCAAAGACTGAAATCAACAACGCAGCGGTAGTCATCGCAGGAGGCGCTAAAAACCTGGGCGGGCTTGTTGCGCGAGACTTAGCTCAGACGGGCGCAAAGATTGCTATTCACTTTCACAGTGACGAGACGCTGGCTGATGCCGAACAGACAAAGCAGGCTATCGAGCAATTCGGTAGTGAGGCGATTATTGTCCAAGGTGATCTGACGAAATCGAGTGATGTTGAACGGCTTTTTGCGGAGGCCAAAACAGCCTTTGGCAAGGTGGATATTGCAATCAACACTGTCGGTAAGGTACTGAGAAAGCCGATTATCGATACCAGTAACGAAGAGCTCGACGCAATGATCGATGCTAATACCAAGTCTGCCTATTTGTTCCTCAAAGAGGCAGGTAAAGAAATCAGCGATAACGGCAAAATAGTGAGCATCGTCACTTCCCTGCTAGGTGCATTCACCGACGGTTACTCGACGTATGCGGGGAGCAAAGCAGCCGTAGAGCATTTCAATCGAGCGGCGGCTAAGGAGTTTGCAGCTCGGGGCATCTCGGTGACAGCGGTAGCACCAGGCCCGATGGACACCCCTTTCTTCTATGGCGAAGAGACTCCTGAACGAGTCGAGTATCACAAATCCCAAGCCATCGGCGGCCAACTCACCAAGATCGAAGACATTGCTCCAATCATTAGGTTTTTAGTCACAGATGGTTGGTGGATAACTGGCCAAACCATTTTTGCTAACGGCGGCTACACTACTCGGTGAGGCAAAAGGGTCAGCGCAAGATCGTGCTGACCCCAATAAAACTACTCCGACCCTTCGATTGGAACACTCTGATTGAAGGTGCGGCATTTACTTTCCAAGCCTCAGCTCGTGCAACAGCCGGTATCGTCTGCGACGCGTGTATGTAAACTGACCGGCGAGGAGTCTTTCAGCAGTCATCGTATAGAAATCTTAGATGGCTGCGAATAGTTTGAGTTTAGTCGATGAGAGGCTGGTTATTGCCGAAGGCCATTGCCAGAATGATGCCGCCCTTGACGCAGGCGGTTAACAGGTTCAGTCAGAGCCCCTGGGTCGGTTTCCAGACGCGGGGTGTATTTTTCATTGATGCGGTGAAGTCGCTGCAGAACTCTCCCCACTCCAGCATGCCTTCTTCAATAAGCTTACGTTCTTGATCGAACTGCTGGCCCTAACCGAAGCTGATGGGCCGGGTGCTGGGCATCGTTACCCGGGCGATCTCCACCCACCTGGTTCAACAGGCGAGATTCACCAGGCGCGAAGCCCCTACCGGGGCGATCACCCTGGCCCAGCGCTTCAGCTCGGCCCTGAACCTGAATAGACACTTGACCTGCATGGACGCATTAATGCCGCGGGCGCATGGATGCGCAAGAGCTGCCCACATGCTGTTCCTGGAGGGGTCTATGTGCAGGATGGTTTCGGCCACTACGGCTTCCGCCACACGCCACCGCCGACAGTTGAACAACTACACGGCCTGCTGCATGTGATCGGCCAACGGCCGGCCTGGTTCCTGGAACGGCGCGGCATTCTGGAACGCGATGAAGACAAAAGTTACCTCACCCTCGACAGCCTGGAGGCAGACCCTATCAAGGATATTCACGCTTACTCGGTCACCAACTGGGGCTCTCACGAAGCTCGAATCAACTCCGGACTCCCCGCTCGCGCTAACAAGGCCGATCGTCGCTGTGGCGAGGCTGACGCTTTTTTTTACACAGGCCTGAAGACTTATCGACTCAGGCACCAATGGCAACTCTTTTCAGATTAAAAGACATCGTAATTCTTCGTGACTTCCCTGTGTATCTTCTGACCTGGTGTATTGTATTACTCGGGAACAGCAACAAGCGGTCTGAACGAGGTTGAAAACTGTGAGAGTCGTTCTGTTCAGGGTCGATGACCATAAATTCCCCGCCACATGATTTATCGCCACTCTCTGCTGCATTAATGTAGTAAGCACCCGAAAGATATCCTTGATGGGAGTGGGGTTTACCCTCCATTCCATACGAAGAAACAAGCACCCACAAAGAGGTAAATTCGAATGCGAAAGGTTCTTGATCATGGTGCGCAGCAAAGCGATTCACTATTTCGAGGATACTGTTGGAGGCAGTTTGAATCAGTGCATTCTGGCTCTTATGCAAGTTATTGGCAGACAGCCATTTGTTTTCGAAATAGGATTGTCCCCCAGGCATGTTTGACTGCTTGCCTGCTACGGTAGACGAAGCCTGCAAAAAGTATTGCTTCAATTTTTCACGCATAGGTGTCCCCAATGCATGATCGATCGTAATCACCGGAGGATGCATCTGGCTGCCTGATCGATGTTTACTTAAGCCACCATCATGATGGCATGGCTATTGGTGAATGGGATCGGCTAAATTTTTGAGAAATATTAACGTAATATCAGCAAAAGACTGAAAAAATTCGAAAAAACCCCAGTTCGACAGAACTGGGGCGCCTTTAATAATGCTGACTGAGCGTGTTAGCTCTTCTACGCCGGTTCCTGTCAGAGTGGCCGGAAAACATGGATCACTGAATCGGTCGCGTCCTGGTCGACGTGGAATTCGACAGAATCAGGTTAGAATTTCAACACTAGCCCTGCCGACAGCATGCTCAGACTCTGGGCTCCGTCAATATCGTAAATCTCGAATTCGCCGCGCAATTCCAAGGCGCCAAGCATTATTTTAGCGCCGATGCCGTAGCCCAAATCACTGCCGTCGTCACTGAAAGATTCTCTCACGTCACCCAGAGAAGAGCCGCTGACGTCCCAGGCAACGTAGCCGATTTTTCCGAAAACTCCGATTGGACCAATATCCAATCCAGCAATGCCCCACACGTTCCAGCCGTCCGAATCCAGATTATAGGAGGCAGATTCTATCGCGGCGGAGGGACTGCCGAAATCCACGTAACCACCCTCAATAGCAAATTCAACGACCGGCAAATCCCATGCAAAACCACCGTAAGCCTTCCAGGCAAAATCATTTTCATCGAATTTGAAAAAACCACTCTGGGTGTCGCCAAGGTCAACTTCCAATGCACTTTGGCCCAGACTGCCGCCAGCGTAGAATCCCGATTGGGCAAATACATTCGACAAGGGCACCGCAGTAAAAACCGCCACAAGAAAGACCAATCTGTATACTGACTTCATATTCTTCATTTCTCCACTCTCCACTCTCCACTCTCCACTCTCCACTCTCCACTCTTCCTAAAAAGCAGTCGCAGCTACCGACTACGACCTGTTTCGACTATCGGCCAATTGCCGGGAGCACTTTAACGACTTTCCGCTGACCGAATTCGGCAGACTGACGACCGCCCTGAACGGCTTGCCGCCTGCCTGATCCTAGAACCTTGTCATTACATACAGTGATGAAGGTCCCGCCAGCCGAGGCCTTTCCTAAGCAACAGTATTGGTGAGTCGCTTGCAGTGCCAGGGCTGCGCTGATTGATGTAGAAGAGCCTCTGCGGGAGTCTGTAAGCACTTGCTGCAGGGCGCAGTCCGCAGGCAATAGCGGGCTCTATTGCCAAGGGGTGCAACGCCGCCGCGGAGGCTTACCGTCGGCACGCGCTGCCATTCCTTGACGGGCGGTCGGCACATCGGCGCAATGGAGTCTTGTCAGGCGCGTCGGCCGCTAGCCAGAGGCATGTCTGCATTAGTCAGAGCCTCCCTGGTGTGAACTGGCGGTGGGTAGAGGAAAGAGGGCAGTAAGTGAGGAAAATGGAGCAGGCAGTGCGAAGCGCTTGCGTCATTCCCTATCTGATTGCGCATGCCTGCCTGACAGTCGGGTGTTTGGGGGCGACGCCAGTGTCGAACTGGCTTGGGGTGGGTGACCCGACGTTCGGAGATGCCCGGATTTAAATTTGACGGACAGTTTAGTGCTCTTCGTCCGGGCTGTCGGACTGCACGCTCTTTTCTTTCTGGATGCGCTGGTAGATTTCTTCGCGGTGGACTGCCACTTCCCTGGGCGCATTCACGCCAATACGTACCTGATTACCTTTTACCCCCAGTACAGTAACAGTGACGTCGTCTCCCACCATCAACGTCTCGCCGATGCGGCGCGTCAGAATCAACATAGTCATCCTCCTTAAGGCATTCCCCACTCGCTCTCGACGTCCCAGAATCTAAATCCCCTGAGCGGTCGCTGAAGTGGGACATCAATCCCCCGCGCCTGCCACCAGACTTAATTCAGGGCGCGCACGGTACATGTCCTTGTGTGTGGTGTCGGGATTCGACCCGCTTCGGACCGTCACCCACCAACCTCGTAGTATCTGCCTTGCTTGGCAGTATGCCAACCGACGGACCAAAAAAATCGGCGAAAGCAAAAGCCCTCAAGCTGAACTACTGCCGGCGCCGTTTTCTGGATCACCCAGCTCGAAGGCCGAATGCAGGGCACGCACCGCCAGTTCAAGATACTTTTCCTCTATGACTACTGAGATCTTGATTTCTGAGGTAGTGATTATCTGGATGTTGATGTTCTCGTCTGCCAGGGCCTTGAACATTTTGCTGGCGATTCCAGCATGCGAGCGCATACCGACGCCAACGAGTGAAACCTTGCAAATTTTATTATCCTGACTGACCTCGCGTGCTTTAAGAGCGGTCGCAATCCTGTCCAGTATGGCCCTGGCTCGATCACTTTCAGCACGCTTTACAGTAAAAGTAATGTCGTTGCTGCCATCTTCTCCAACATTCTGGACGATAACATCGACTTCGATCCCGTCTTCACTGACTGGCCCAATTACCTTGTAGGCGATACCAGGGATGTCTGGTACGCCACTGACCGTTAATTTCGCTTCGTCACGCTCGAAAGCGATGCCTGCAATGGCTGGATCTTCCATATCAGTGTTCTCCTCCAGGGTGATTAAGGTACCCGGGCCCTCCTCGAATGACGACAGAACCCGCAACGGCACCTTGTATTTGCCGGCAAACTCAACGGCACGGATTTGCAGGACCTTGGCACCGAGGCTGGCCATCTCCAGCATTTCTTCGAACGTAATACTAAAGAGCAGGCGCGCACCCTCCACTACCCGGGGATCGGTCGTGTAAACGCCTTTGACATCGGTATAGATCTGACACTCATCTGCCTGCAGTGCGGCGGCCAGGGCCACGGCTGTGGTATCCGAACCACCGCGACCCAGGGTCGTGATGTTGCCCAGGGCATCGACACCCTGAAACCCAGCGACTATGACGACTCTTCCCTGCTCGAGCTGGGCATGAATCTGGGTGCCATCAATTTCCTTGATGCGCGCCTTGTTGTGTGCCGAGTCGGTCAGAATCCGCACCTGTGTCCCAGTGTAGGAGCGGGCACCATAGCCTCTATTTTCCAGCGCCATACTAAGCAGGGCAATG
>Ga0207419_1001295_pt1 | contig 19271 bp, 16 predicted proteins | sample ElkSloMetagenome_4_FD_184723 | JGI IMG/M metagenome (GOLD analysis project Ga0207419, IMG submission 184723) | Hot spring microbial communities from Elkhorn Slough, Monterey Bay, USA - MD2A (version 2) | ecosystem: Environmental > Aquatic > Marine > Intertidal zone > Estuary: Microbial mat ...
AATTAGACTGATAGATTCGAATCTAGTGCCCCCCCCCCCGCATAGAGCATTACTTTTAGTACTAGCCAGCGTTAGCCCAACAGCAATCCTGTGAGAGCAGTCAAATGTTTTTGTTGGCCCGGCAATAAAAATTTTTTGGGGAAAAGACCCATAGGCTAATTTTTCACCCACAAGATAAAACAGTTTGTTTTCTCCTTCAAATTTTTGTTGGGCCATCCGGCAAGAAACTGCCTCCAGAACTTTCATACAAGATAAATTTATCCTTTAAAATTCCTCTCCCTGCTTCCCAGCGGGAATACCCTGGTGGTGGGGGGGGGGGGGGGGGGGATGGCGGACTTCCGCAAGAGCGTTGAAAAAACAAGCAGTACGGTCTCAAAAATTTTAATTGCGATCTGGCCCATAAACAATTTTGAATCCTAATTTCACAACCGGAACAATAAACACTAGGGGACAAATATTTAATATTTTTTGCCCTTGGTTCTTAAATGCCCCATTGGTTCCCTTGATTTTTGGGGAAAAGATACATGGGCTTAATCTTAAACATACAAAAAGCTTTGTGGGTGGGAAGTTGGAAGGATCTCTCTGCCCCACAGCTTTTAAAAGAGATAATTTTATTCTAGAAAACCTTTTAATGTCCCAAAGCCTTTTAACTTCTTTTGTTGTGTTTCTTTAATATGCGGAGCATGTTTGCGGCCCTGCTTAGAACATTACTTTTGGCACTGGCCGATTTTCACAAATCGAAGGTAATTTATCCTCCGGCCGACAATTGACACTAAAAAAGGTGTTTGGCTTCAAAAAAAAAAATTGTGATTTTATAACAAAAATAATAAACATTGTCTGACATTATTTTTTTTTGTTGATTTCACCCAAAGCACAAAAAATCTAGGAATTTAAGTCTCATAAACTGAAAGTTTACTGGTGTTGTTGGAACAACGCAATAGCCCAAGAATGGTGTGAACTTAATCATATCCCAGGGCAATTTTAGCCCAGCCTAAGAAGGTTTATTCCACTTTGATTCGTGGCCCTTGGCAAACAAAAAAATAATTTCAAGCTTTGAGCACGAGACCAACACATTTGTCGCTTCAAGGATAAAAGAGAAAATTTTTAAGGCCGACTACACTATTCAAAAGTTATTAATTTTCTGAAAGCATTCATTTTATTCTTAGGCCACGAATTGACACTTAAAAAATTTTTGGTCCAAAAGATTGTGGCACGGAACATAAACAATAAAATATTTATTTGTGATCTAAACACCTAAAATTTAAAATTTAAAGGCAAATTTGATTAACATAACAACAAAGTTAGCGTAACAAAACACTGTACAAGCAATCAAATGCTTTTACTTGCTGGAGGGACATTTTTTGCCCAGGACAATTTGCTGGGGCAAATACTTATCATTGTTATTTAGAAATGAAGGCCATAAGGGATTGCCTAATTTTTGAAAAAGCTACAGGAGTTTATTCTTAAAAATAAGAAAGGATTAGCCGGGCCAGCCACAAAAAGTGTAGTGCGGCAAAAAAAATAAACATTGTTTTATCTTCGGACCAAATATATTTTGGCCATCTTAAGATCGAGGAGAGGTCTATTGTTCTTAAAATTAATTTTAATTGCCGGAATGAATTTGCATCCTCAATTTAATTTCCCCATACAGAAAATGGGGGGCTGGTCATAACTCAATTATCCAAAGTTGTTTGTTTAGGAGGTTTAAGCGCTCCGGTGTGATTGTACCCGGGACAAGTTCACTGGGCACAAAACTGTTTTTATCGAGGAAAAAATTAATGTTTTGTAGGTTTACCTGTTTTGACATTAAAACATTCTAAAAACAATCCTTCCTTTCAAAGTTTTAATTGAATTCTGACTTTTGGCTCCTTTCTATTGACCCCCCCCGAAAGCCCGCTTAAATTACAAAAATGTGTTTTAGAATAGGAACAACAAAACACGTGGCCGGGCGGGATAATATTTTTCTCACAAAGACTACTAAAACACACTATACCCCGTTTGGCCCCGTAAATGGTTTTAGACTTTGCCCCTTTTTTATAAAATTTAATCCAACTACCTAATTAAAAAAAAAATTGTTGAAAAAAGCCAGGCATTAAGTTTATCTGCGGGGGGCGGAAGTTGAATTGCCCCAGAAACAAAATATTTTGGGGCGCCAACAAACTGACGCACGTTGCCTCGTAATTGTTTTGCTCGCCAAAATCTCGGGCCCAGTTAATTTCGTGCGGAAACCAAAAGCATTTTGGCCGTCTCCTGGCCAGAAATGACCAAAATTTCTGGCGGCTTGCCGGCACCATAAAGCCTGACAGCCCCTTAAAATTTTCCAATGCCCCCGGGGGGTTTTTTAAGTAGTAATTGGCCCCTTTTCAGAAAACACACTTAAAGAGCCGACGGAACACAAAATTACTCCCCTCGAAAAGCAATAAAAAAACTCAAAAAGTCTAAAAGACATCGACAGCTTCGCAGGCATCTTTAATCTTTGGATTAGGACATTTGTTGAAATATTCCGGTTGACCTTTAATGAGAAGTGTTTCAGTCTTTAGTCTTTTAACTTCTTTTGTTGTGTTTTTTAAATACGGAAGTATGTTTGCGGCCCTGCTTAGAACATTACTTTTGGTACTGGCGAGTGTAGCTTGATGAAATGATGTGTCCGGGGAAGGTCGGAGGGGGGAGTACACTCCGCTGGTGAGGGATGGCCTAAAAAGGGGAATAATTTTGTTTATTTTTAGAGAAGTGTGTTTTTTTGCGTCTTTTTTTTGGACATTTTTCCACTGTTCTCTTAACCCTGATGTTTCTATCGGGGAGATATGACCTCCAATCTCTCTAAAAACCTTTAACCCATTTTCCATTCCTCTTCTTAACACAATAGTTCTGCTCGGCAGCGGTGCCACAGTTACTTGGTCCCATCACTCCCTGCTAGGAGGCAAATCATTTACTTCGAGTTTGCTCTTCACGATCAGACTGGGGGTTTATTTTAGTTTTCTACAGGGGTATGAATACCTGAGAGCATTCTTCACCCTAAGGGATAGTGTGTATGGGTCAATTTTTTTTATGTCCACAGGGTTTCATGGTCTCCACGTGCTGGTTGGCTCTATCTTTCTGATCTCCTGTCTTTCCCGGAGAAGCACCTTTAACAGCTATGCGCATCTGGGCTATGAGTTGGCCATTTGGTACTGACACTTTGTTGATGTGGTGTGGATTTTTTTATTCTCCTTTGTGTATTGATGAAGCTGCTAAATATTAATTGTTTTGTCTGTCTCAGCTGTTTTTTGTGGTTTGGTGTTTCTTTCGGATAATCTTTTGAAAATAGTAATATTTTTAATGTCTTCTCTAATTTTTTGCTGAGCCCTTCTAGACTCTTGGATGAACTATTTTTTTCTTCTCGTCTATCTTGGGGGTTTCTTTATTCTATTATTTTACCTTTCGGTAGTAAGTTTTTCGCGAGAAATGCCTAAAAAAATTACAGGTGCTTTTGTGGCAACCACAGCATTGCTGTGGTCAAGCGGGATTGACAAACCTGGTGGCGAACTTTGTTTCTTGGCGCTGCCCCCTGTATTCCCCCTGCTTGTTTACACTATTCTATTTATGCTTTTTTTAGGTCTTTTAACATTAGCTATTATCTTGCCGAGGGGCACCACAGTTCGTGGAAACATTTAAAAACAAAATGAGGCTATCTTATCTAATTTTGTGTATTTTGATGATCATTTCTAACCGTAAAAGTTTTCTCGGGTGAGTTTTTATGCTAGAACTCGCAACCATTGTGTTTCTTTTATCCACAGCAAGAGTGGCGGTCATGTTTGTTTTTATTCTATTTTTTTCAGTTATCGCCGCCAGTGTTATTATTAGTTGTTTTGTCTTCTGCTTAAAAAGGGGGGACAACCTGAGCAGATGGTCCCACAACTTTTTTTCTTGTAGTATAAAAATTGTACATTCTGTTGTTGCCAGAAAGGGGAAAGAAAAATACAACCTTTTTGAGGAATGGAATTAAGAAATATCACAGGTATTTTCTTGGTCTGCTTTATTTTCTTTATTTTAATTTTTTTAGATAGCTCGAGGTTGGCTGTCTCCGTGACTTCCAATGAGAATGTTTTCATGGAGAGCCTAGGCGTAACAATTTTTTTAAGGAATGTGGTGAGAGAAACGGGGAACTGACTTTTCTTTACGGTTCTCCCAGTGCTTATCCTTAGTGTGGGTGTCTCGGGATGAGGTGTTTCAATGCTTCAAAGGGGTGAAAATAGTTTTCAACACACTCTGAAAAATTTCTCTCCCTCAAACCTGCTGGTGGGTTTGACACTTTTTGTTGGAGCAATTGAAATTTTTAGAGGGTTCCTCCGACCCTTAACTTTAAATTTGCGGCTAATCGCAAATGTAATGGGTGGCCACCTGATCGCGGAGCTTATAAGGGATATAAAAATGTTCAAGTCTCTTTTTTTCTTGGCCGCATACGAAACTTTTGTTTGCTTTATACAAGCTTTAATTTTTTCTATTTTAACTTTCAACTACATCAAGGAAATAAAAAGACTTTTGTAGGGAAAGAAAAAAATTCTGAGAATGCCCCATTGTCTGTGGGAAAGATTTTTCTTACCAACAAATATCCTTATGTTTTAGGATTTGAAAAAAACTTCCGGCCGCGAAAAAAAAGAAGTGAGTCCTAGCACCTCTTCTCTGTCGAAACAGCGAAGGGGATAAAAAAAAATAATTAGTTTCTCACTATTTCTTTTAATTAAAACAGTGGGCTCCCCACTGGCAAAACAAAAAGAAAAAGCGGCAAAGAAAAGTATTGTACAAGTGTTCACTACCTTTCTCCTCTTAATATTTTTTTAAATTTTTTCTGAAGTTATTTTTTGACCTGAGTAGGCGGACAAATAAGCCTTAAGAAATAAGCATCTTCTTGTTGTTTATTAAAGACAGTTCCAATGATTAATTGGTGCCCCCTGCCCGGTGTGTTATAAACGGTCATTTAAGGTAGCATAATAATTTGCTAGTTTATTGCTGGACGGATGAGTGGGGGAATAAGAAGAGATATTTACAGTTTCCTCCGAAATTAAAATTTTTTAAAAAATCAAAAAATTAGATGGTTAGAAGATAGGCCTTTGGAAACTTTTTTAATTGTTTATTTTATTTGGGGTAAATATCACAAACCTTTTTTTAACTTATCAAAATTTTTAAGTTTCTCCAGAGCTAACAGAATATAAGAAAATCTTTTTTAATTTTACCTCGTTGTTGAGTCATGGTCAGGGCCGGCCAGAAGCTGGCCCCAAAAAGTCTGTTTCGACTGATAAAATTGCGTTACTTGAGTTTAGGACGGAGTAATCTAGTCTGGTCTCTATCTTCCACTTTGTAAAAAATGTGTTGAGTATGAAAAGAAAAACATTTTTTATTTGTAATAACTAGGACATTGATAGTGCCCGCACCAAAATTACTCGAAAGTTAACATTTTAGTTTGTGGTGCTAAAAATTTTTTCGAACAAATTTCTCCACAATTTAAGGTTTGACTTTTGATCAAATGGACGCAGTGGAATTTTCTAGCAATAGAAAAAGTGTGAGCCATGATCCAACAAGGACACCATCATTTTTTGTGCTTTAGGGGGGACGCCAAAGTGCCAGAGCCATCGGTTACACTATGGCCCTAAAGAAGTAGAACATCAAACAACAGAAGTTCTTAAGGTAAAATATAAAAATGTGTTTTTTCACAAGGATTAGACACCCTTTTACAAATTTCCCATAGCCCTCCCACTAAAAATGCTAGGGGGTGGTTTTTTGTTCGGGGAACCTATGATTTAATACGATACTCCACGTTATGAAGTAATTTTTGTTTGTGTATTGTCGCCCGGCCCTCCTAAAAGGGGGTTTTTAGGTGCTCCTAGTTTGGCAGATCAAAATACAATTCACATTGCTTTATTTATGGGTTACAGAAATAAAAAGAACTGAAAAGTAATTAAATAAAAAATGAATTTTTAAAAACCAACTACTTATCATCCGTCACCACCGCTGGTGTAAGTCGTAGCAAAGTAACATTACTGGAAAGTAATTTTGCTCTCTTGGCAGATTAATTGCGTTAGTTTTAGGCACTAAACATCCAGGAGTAAGAGTGAGCCTTCGGCAAGGGGGCCTGTAGAACCGCCTTTAATAACTCTAATAATAGTTTGGTGGCCGATTTCGATGCAGAATATTTCGTCTACTTTTTGGGATTATGATTGGCTCAATGATTATGTTTTTTGTTTTTTGGTGGCCATTCTTTTTTTAGTGGGGACAGTATTGGCGTTTTTGGTGGGGAGGAAGGGGGTCTTCATTCAATTCTACGAAAACTCCTCTCTGGAGTTTGTTTGGACAATTTTTCCAGCAGTTATTCTTTTATTCATTGGTGTTCCTAGAATCTCTATGCTGTACTGCCACAGGGTTGATTTCTCTAGAGAGATTTCAGTTAAAGTCACTGGGCACCAGTGGTACTGATCATATGATTTTTTAGATTTCCCCGAAGTTGAATTTGATAGTTTTATGGCCCCCACAGACACATTGGGTTGGGGAGATTTCCGACTTTTGGAAGTAGACAACAAAATTGTTGTGCCCGGAAAACAGTATTTGCGGTTTATTGTTAGCTCTGGGGATGTTCTGCACTCTTGGGCGCTCCCCGCCATGTCAGTCAAAGTTGACGCCTGCCCGGGGCGCCTGAACTTTATTTTTTTCAAACCCACCATTTTTGGAAGGTTTTTCGGCCAGTGCAGAGAAATTTGTGGGGCCAACCACAGTTTTATACCCATCTCCTTGGAAGTAACTTCCCCCACCCTTTTTAGTAGGTGGCTTACCTCTTTTAGATAACGTAGCCCAAAGCATACCCAATGCTTTTGGCTTCGGACCAAAAGAACGGGGCTAAAAGAATTTATTTAAAGACTTCTAATCTTTTTAGGTTTTTCCAGTTCTTAAGCAATTTAGTTTAAGAAAGAGCATTGGATTCATACTCCAAAGGTTTTTTGCTAGTCGCTGTTTAAGTTTTCAGAATACCTTGTTGAAGCCGAGGAGGTGTCTCAGCACTCGGGGGTTCTTAAGTGGTCAACCATTCTTGTCTTCCAAACAAGAGAATTCGGAACCAAAAGACAAAATATCAAAGATTAGTTCACTTCAAATGAACCGGTAGAGTCTTGTTGATTCATGGTGGTCTAACTCGATGATTAATAAGGGTGAACCACAAAGATATTGGGACGCTATATTTCATGTTTGGGCTCTGATCCGGCGTGTTCGGGGCCAGGCTTTCTTTCCTCATCCGACTAGAGCTGGGTGTTTCTGGCAGTATATTGGGTAATGACCAGCTTTACAATGCGATTGTGACCGCCCACGCCATCTTTATAATTTTTTTTTTTGTCATGCCGGTCGCGATCGGAGGTTTTGGGAACTGAATGCTCCCGCTGATGCTGTCTTCTTTTGACATGATGTTCCCTCGGCTCAACAATTTAAGTTTTTGAATGCTCCCGCCTGCGCTGAGGTGCTTGATGGGAAGAATGCTCAGGGAGGGGGGCAGAGGAACAGGCTGAACTTTTTACCCGCCTCTCAGAAGAATCTTGGGGCACGGGGGCGTTTCAGTAGATTTCAGTATTTTTTCTCTTCACTTGGCTGGGGTCGGGAGAATTCTCAGGAGTATTAATTTCATGACAACCTTCTGAAGCTTCCGGGGGTCAGATGTGAATTTTGACAGGGTCAGACTGTTTGTTTGAAGGGTGGTCGTAACTTCTTTTTTACTGTTGTCGTCTCTCCCAGTTCTTGCGGGAGGCATTACAATGCTGCTTTTTGACCGAAATCTCAGAACCTCTTTTTATGACCCCAGGGGTGGGGGAGACCCTGTTTTGTTCCAACATTTGTTCTGGTTTTTTGGGCACCCCGAAGTGTATGCACTGATTTTGCCGGCTTTTGGTGTCCTGAGCCACACAATTGTTTTTCTCACAGGGAAAAAAGAGGTCTTCGGCCATTTGGGGATGGTTTATGCTATTATGGGCATTGGTTTTCTGGGCTGTGTCGTGTGAGCCCACCATATGTTCACAGTAGGACTTGACCTGGACACCCGAGCTTATTTTTCAAGCGCCACTATAATTATTGCTGTGCCCACCGGGATTAAAATTTTTAGGTGGGCAGCAAGTCTTTTGGGGGCCCCCATATTTTGAAATCCTTTAACTTTTTGGGTGCTGGGGTTCTTGTTTCTTTTTACTGTGGGGGGGGTGACGGGAATTGTTTTGAGAAACAGAACACTAGACGTTCTGCTGCATGACACCTATTTTGTAGTGGCCCATTTCCACTATGTGCTATCTCTGGGGGCAGTGTTTGGGGTGCTTCTGGGTTTCACCATCTGAATGCCCATTTTTTCTGGGTTTAACTTTAGAAATCTCCTGGTAAGGGGCGTCTTTTGACTGCTTTTTGTCGGGGTTAATTTAACCTTTTTCCCTATGCACTTCCTAGGCCTTAACGGAATACCTCGTCGCTACAGAGATTTCCCAGATTTTTTTTCGGGCTGAAACAGAGTCTGCAGTTTCGGCAGAATTTTGAGAATTACTGCCATGTTTTTAATGTTGGGGGGCATGTTCGAAAGCGTTGCTGCTTCCCGGGCAGTTGTTAGAGGAGGCCACATGTCCACCCCAGAGTGAAGCTGAGGGTGCCCCGCATCACAGCACACGCTCAGGCAAAGTGTCACATTTTTCTCTGCATAATCAACCAATCAATTACTTAGTATTTTTTACTTACAATAAAAAGGATCTTTGGTTATTCTAATGAGACGGTTTTGGATAAGGAGCGGGATTATTTTTTGTGGCAGAACACTTTTTTTAGCCAGAAATCTGTCTTTGGGGCTAAGCTGGGCAAGCCTTGTTCTTATGAGGTTGGCGCTGGCCCCCTTCATTGAAACTAGAAAATCTTCGCTGGGGGTTATGAAATATATTTTGTTCCAAGAGACATTCTCAGTGGCCCTGTGTATCATTTGGGGGGGCCTCATTTTTTCTTTTAGGTGTGTGGTTTTTTGTCTTACTTAAACTTGGTGTCGCCCCCTTGGGTGGGTGGTTGGAATCTTTGTTGGAGGAGCTAAGACCCTTTTTATTTTTTGTCTTAACACTCCCTAAATTTGTCCCCGTTTGGCTAATTTGCAGGGCCCCCATAAAATTTATGGGGGCCACGGCTTGTCTCTGTATTAGCGGGTTCATTGTGAGAAAAATTTTTGGTTCAAGAGACATCAAAACAATCATAATATACCTGGGCAATTTTTCTGTATTGTTCGCGGTGATTCTCGGACAACTGAGGTGGGGGGCCTGCTTTTTGTGATTTTGCGCCTACACTCTAACAAGTTTTGTTATTTTATTTTTGTCTGAATTGAAAAACCTGGGCTTTTTGGAATTTTTTTGGGTGTCGGCTCTCCCCCCTCCCCCTTTTTTTTTCTCAAAGTTCTTTTGATCCTGGCCCTGAGGGGGGGAGTGCTGCAGACTTATTTGATTATATTATTTGTGGCCAGCATCCCAGTACTTTTTTTTATCTGGTTTAACAGATCCTCTGCCACCACCTGTCCATCGCGCCCTAGAACACATAAAGTACTAGGATTTTTTTCCGTGGTTTATTTTTTGTGGCTGGTTATTTTCTAGGGCAAGCCTACGTAGTATAAAGAGTATGGTTGTTTTGTAAACAACAGGTTAGAGGGCTGGCCCTTTGGCAGATTAATTGTATAAGGCTTAAGACCTTAGTATTTTGGGCCAAATTCTTGACAAAAAGTTCTTATGAATAAAAGGTTTTGGACCTTTGGGGTTTTGTCAAATATTAGGTTTGCTGAGGACTTGTGCTCTTGTCATTGTGGTGTCGTCTGTCATAATTCTACTGGCCCTCAGGCACGGGCTGTGGGCCGGGAAAAGCACCAAGCTCTCCCCCTTGGAAAGGGGGTTCCACTCTTTTTTCCAAGACTTCTCTGTGTTTAGAACGCAATTTTTTTTGTTCTTAATCCTTTTTATTATTTTTGATGTCGAAGTGGTGCTGCTGAGTTTTTTTTTCGGGGGGCTGTTTCGCACCTCAATATTTTTTTTTTTGTTATCTTTTGTGTTAGGAACTCTCCTGCTGGAAATTATCATGGGCAAAATCTCTTGGGAGTTTTAATTTTCTTTTTCTTGATGTTTTTTTTGGTGGGTCTTACCGTGGGTGGTAATATAATGTTGAGCTGAGGCGTATTCGGGTGTTTTCTTTTCTCCAACCTCAGAGATTTCACTAGTTTAGTGTTTTTTATTTCTCTGGTGTCTATTTTTTTTAGTATTTTGGGTTTTTGTTTTGTTTACTTCGGGGAGGGGTTGGACATCGGCCGGTTTTTAATTATTTTTTTTTGCTTCGCGGTCTCTATGGGAGTCTTAGTCTTCCATAGCTCTATTTTTACTTTGTTTTTAGCTTGGGATGGCCTGGGAGTCAGATCGTTTTTTTTAGTCGCCTACTACATAAACTGAGTTTCGGTCAACGGGGCAATGGTTACAGTGTTAACCAACCGATTCGGTGATTTTTGCCTTTTCTGATTTTTCGCTCCTTTCCTGAGCGAAAAAAATTTCATGCTGGTAAGCTGTCTGGTTCCATTTATAGTGCTGGGAGCAGCCACAAAAAGGGCCCAATACCCATTCAGAAATTGGCTTCCGTTAGCCATGGCGGCGCCTACACCCGTTTCTTCACTGGTTCATAGAAGGACCTTGGTAACTGCCGGAATTTTTTTAATGCTCCGGTATTACTTTTTTTTAGAGGCGAAAGTATTCTGCTTGAGTCTTTTTCTTTTGGGCGTCAGCACCGTTGTGTTGGGGGGACTTAGGTCATTACTGGAGAAAGATTTTAAAAAAATTGTGGCCCTCAGCACTTTGTCCCAAATAGGTCTTATAACTATAAGTTTGGGTCTGTCTATGCCTGTGTTTACATTTTGACACTTGGTCTCTCATGCGTTTTTTAAAAGTTGTTTGTTTATTCAAGTGGGCAACATTATGCTGACATTTTTTGGAAGTCAGGATGCTCGGCTTTACTCAAAGCCTGCCTCTTTTTCTTCTTCTACCAGCTTTACTCTTTTAACATGTTTAATAAGTCTCTGCGGTCTGTTTTTTTTAAGGGGGTTCTACACAAAAGAAGCTATCTTAATGTTCTTTTGCAGTTACCGTGTAGGCGCACTGTGCACTTTTTTCGTTTGGGCCAGGATAGTCCTCACATTTTTTTACTCTTTGCGCCTAATCTGGAGCTTGTTGAGGTGCGCCCCCAATTCCCTATTTTCCTCGGGCGGGTTAAGTGCTACGCGGTACTCTAGTGCGCTGCTTCTTCTTGGTGTCGGAGGAGGGTTTTTTTTATCCCATAACAGCTTTAGATTATTTTTTTTTTTTTGTGGGGCTGAAAAGTTTTTTCCTTTCTTCATCTGGGTGTTCTTGGGGGGAACTTTTTTGTTATGGTCCCGGCTGACCCAGGTCTTTAAGGGGATGGGATTTTTAGACCCTCTGGTAAGGTTTTTTTGTGTTTTCAACAATAAACAATTAAAAACATTGGATGCCGGTTTGATGTCCGCAATAAGCGGCGGAGGCCGCATTATGCTTTTTGGGTTGATAAAAAACAACAAACTTGTGGGGGCAATCACGGCCGGGATTAGGCTATCGATGGTTTTTTTGATCTGTTGCTAAAGGTAGACTTTTTAAAAAAGCGCAACTAGCCATGATTTCTTTTTTATTCAGGTTCTGACATTTTTTTGTTTTAGGAACTTCTTTCATAGCGGGTGTTTTTTGCTTCAGGCAATTAAAAAATTCCACCTGGTTGGTCTAGGCCCCGGAGTCTTTTTTTGATTTGAAGTCAAAACCAGCTGCGGCAGCTCCGGGGGGACTAAGTACTGCAAGTACGTTTCATTTGCACTGAAAAAGTTTTTCTCCAATTGTTTTTTCTGCTGGGAAAATTTTTAGATTTGTCTCTTCGCTCGTGATCTCATACCCTGCGTCTTCCTCACTAAGTCTTTTTTGGAACCTGGGGAGGTTCCTGGGGATAGTTCTCTTCAGTCAAATTCTCACGGGGGTTCTGCTCGTTTTTTATTTTGTGTCCTCCCACACACAGGCCTTTGACTCTGTGGACTTTTTGGGCCGTGAAGTTTTTGGGGGCTTTTTTATTCGGATCCTTCATTTAAATGGTGCTTCCCTCTTCTTTTTCTTTCTTTTTCTTCATTTGGGCCGGGGCCTATTTTTTCAAAGGTTCAAACTTACTAAAACTTGAGTTTCGGGGGTGACCATTCTGCTAATCACCATAGGCACTGCTTTTTTAGGTTATGTGTTGCCGTGGGGGCAAATATCGTTTTGGGGTGCGACGGTGATCACAAACTTTATTTCTACAATTCCTTTTTGTGGGGGGATGTTAGTGCTATGAGTCTGGGGCGGATTTAATGTGGGGGGGCCGACTCTAACCTTTTTTTTTGCTCTTCACTACCTCCTGCCCTTCACACTACTAATCTTTGTGGGGGGCCATCTTATCTTTCTCCACGAGACAGGGAGTTCTAGGCCACTAACAACCAATAACCCGTTGCTCCGGGTTAGATTTTCTCCATTTTTTACATCAAAAGACAGGCTTAATCTTCTGGCCTTTTTTTGATTTTTTTGTACCGTTCTGTTCCTCCCGTGGAAACTGGGGGACCCAGAAAACTGAATCCCCGCCAACGCTTTGGTCAGGCCAGTCCACATTCAGCCAGAGTGATATTTTTTATTTGCCTACGCAATTTTACGGTGTATCCCCAACAAGCTTGGGGGCGTGATTGCCCTCGTGATCAGAGTCACAATTTTCTACGGGTTTGTTTTTTCTTCGTTCAAAAAATCAGTTCCCACCGGGCTCCACCTACTCAACCTGAGACTATTTTTCTTTAGTTTTGTTCTATTAACTTGACTGGGTAGTTGTCCTGTGGAAAGCCCGTATGTTTTTTTAAGGCAGTTGGGGAGATTGCTGTACTTTGTGACTGTTCTCGGATTTTTTCTTTCTTCAATCAAGGGTGTATAGCATTAGCTATTTGGGTTAGCTAGGATCTGATTGAGGGCGAAGAAAGAAAATTGCAGCTTTTCACGACGAGCCGCTCTCCCCCCGCAGATTCTTTTTTTTTTGATGCTTTGGCCTTTGGGCAACGTCGGACTGCCTTTATTGGCCATGTTGTCTGTTTTCTGCAGTGGTTGGGGCGCCTCTTCCTTCTGCAATGACAGGAGTGTTCTACTGGTCTTAATCCCGATCCTCACTTTCTACTTTAGCAATTTTGTATCCAAGAATGTGGCGGGATTTTCGTTTCTCACTTGCTTATTCGCGATGTTGTTTTTTTTTACTGACAGGCAAGCCATATTTTATGTTTTTTTCGAGGCCGCAATTTTTCCTGTGGTTGTCTTGATTGTTTTTTACGGGAACACTTTTGAACGGTTCGAAGCGTCCTACTTTTTAATTTTTTTTAGGGCTGCGAGTTCCTACCCGCTTTTGGCGGGCTTAGGGGGCGGATTTTTGATATCCCAAAATTTTTTTGTTGGGTCCCTCTGAAGATTTTTGTTTCTGTTTGCCTTTATGGTCAAATTACCAGTTTATTTTGTTCACTATTGACTCCCCAAGGCGCATGTGGAGGCCCCCACTGTGGGCAGTATAATTTTGGCGGGCGTCCTATTAAAGTTGGGGGGGTGGGGAATGATCCGAATAATGAATTTCACCATGTTGAGTTGGTGGAGCTCCCTGTTTGTTGTAATAATGTGCCTGGGGGCAATTCTAGCCCCCTTATGGGCTGCCTCTCACAGAGACGTGAAGGGGCTTGTAGCATTCTCTTCTATTAGGCACATAAATTTTTCTTGTATTAGGATTTTTCTGGGCGCGAGGCTTAGGAAGACCACCAGAATTTTAGTTTTTCTCACCCACGATGTGGTGTCCTGTATAATGTTTTGGCTGGTGGGGACCCTTTACCACCTCTCCGCCTCCCGACAGATTATTTTCCTGTGCAGAGTGCCACAAATGGGGGTCTTTTTCAGGGGCCTGTCTGTTCTGGTCTTGCTCAGAAATTTTAGTGTCCCCCCCGCCCTCTCATTTTTCCATGAGTTTTGTTTCATCAGAATTGTTTTTAGAATGCTCCCAGGGGCCAGTGTTCTTGTGGCCGTCTATGTTGTTTTGGTCAGATATTTCACTCTTTTTCTGACGCTCAACCTTTTTATTTTTAAAGAAAGAGCAGGAAAATTCCCTGCGAGGGGACTGGAGACGGCGCTTTTAGCGGCGAGGGTGTTTTTGATACTCTCTTTGCCGCTGGCGCGAAGGATGGCTTAGGATCAGCAGTGTTTGTGCATTTAAAACTTTCTATTTTAAGGTTTGTGATCTTGTTTCTGAGTGAAGCTATTATCTTTTTTTTGTTGTCAACTGTGGTAGTGATCCTGGGGGCCCTCCTTTCTGTGGCTTTCTTTACCCTCTTCGAGCGGAAAATTCTCGGTTTAACCCAAAGTCGTATGGGCCCCAACAAGGTTCTTTTGGGGGGTGTCTTACAGCCACTTATAGATGGGGTCAAACTTCTAACAAAAGAATTTTTGTTCCCCCAAAATGTTAGTGTGTGAGGGTTCTTCGTCGCCCCCGCTGCATTTTTTGGCCTTATAATTTTGTTGTGATCAACCTGCGACCTCTTGTACTTTGCGGGGGGCCACAATCTTTTTATTTTTCTTTTTTTGGTTGTCTTGGGGGGGGGGCATTTACACTTCCCTTCTAACGGGGGTTAACTCCTTTTCTAAATTTGCACTTGTGGGGGGGACACGATCCGCGGCTCAGGCCATTAGGTATGAAATTTGTTTGGCGTTTTTTATTTTTTCTTTTGTTGTGGGCTGGCCCTCTCTGAATTTGAGAAATCAAGGGGGGAGACTATATTTCCTTTTTATTTTCTGATTTGTCTTAATTCTCTCTGAAACAAACCGTGCCCCCTTCGATTTCGCTGAAGGAGAGAGGGAGTTAATTAGGGGGTTCAATGTTGAATTTAGCAGTGTGGGGTTCGTGTTTTTGTTTTTGGGTGAGTATGGGATGATTCTTTTTATGAGACTCTTCAGCAGAATTTTATTCAATACCGGCCCCTTGGCCACCACGTTTTTTTTAAGTTTCCTTGTTGTGCTAGTGCGTAGCACTTTGCCGCGGTTTCGCTACGATTTTTTGATGGGGGTGTATTGGCTATTTCTGCTTCCTCTCAGAGTTTTTTTGATCACGGCAGTAGGATTTTCGGGGTAGCCCCCAAAAACTGTGTTCACAGTTTTTTTGTTGACTAAAAGCGCCCCCAAGGTGTCGTATGGGCCCAAAAACAAAGCAATTGGTTCCAGAAAACCAATAATCTTCTGATTGTGGGAACAACCTCAAAAGCTCTGGCCCCCGGACCAGGCGCGTAGAAACAAGACGCTAACAACTAAGTTTTAGAGCCCAAAGGGGCATAACTTTTATAAACAATTTTGGGGTTTAAAATTTTTGGGCCCTTATATCTCTGGCCACCCTAAAACTTTGTGTTTGGGTGCCTTAATTTCCCCTTCCGGCCACAGGGTTAGTTGGTGATTTCCTGTGCGCCGCCGGCATTTATTCCGAGACAGAACAAACCAAAATGTTTTGGCCCACCCCACAATAACTCAAACAGAAACCACAAATTTTTCATCCGATCTTCAACTGTGGGGGCTCAGCTCTCGACAAAAACCAATGGTGTGTTTTAGCCCCCAATACTTATTGTTTTTGAGCCAGAGAGTTTTTCATTTCAAGCAATAAAATGCCGGAACCAATTTTTATTGTCGGGTTGTGTTTTCCCGGCCTAGAGTTTTGGGCCCTAGGCCCTAAAAATATTCTAGTTCTTGAAACTTTCTTGTGTAATAAACTTGTGTTTATCTTTCTAATTTCTTTTTGTCTCCAGGGGCTAAAAAATTATAAACGGGGCCGAGTGCCTTGGTGCCATTTTCTTGCAAGAAAATATCAAAACAAGATCATTAAATTTTCTTTGGCCCTTTGGTCTATTCTAAACAGTTTCTGACACCCATTTAGTGGGACGTGCGTGCCCCCCCACTAAAGCATATATCTTGTTTCAACAATAAGATGTCAAAAGTCTGAGTTCTGGGGAGTATAAATAGAGTTTATTCAACAACATTTTTAAGAACATTAAATATTATTTATGCCCCGGCAGGCTAGCAGTCCGCAAAAATATTTTTCGGCCGGACGAGCCCCGGAATACTTTCAATCAGACATCTTTTTTCTGTTGTGGCCCCCTTAATAGGGGCTTTTCAATAAATGAGTGACTCATTTTAATCTGCTGGAGACAACTAACCCATCAGTATCCGCCCCGTGGGGGGGGGGGGGGAGCGGTGAATTTTCTCAAGTAAAAAAAGCATCTCATAAAGGGGGCTTAATCGCAGACCTACAAAAATTTTAGTTTTTCTGCTCTTAATTTTTCTCTTCAGAAAAATAAGGCCAACAATTTCGTGGCTGCCCCCCCCCCGAGAAAAAACAGGTTTAGGGCGTGTGTAATTAATAGATTTAGTTTAAAGTGAATAGACTAAATAACTTTCGGCCTGCGAGGCAATCAAATGTTTTGCCGCTGGAGGGATATTTTTTTTTTGCTCAGGATAATTTGTTGGCGTGGGCTCTCATAAACAATTTTAAATATTGTTTTGCACTATTTAATTGATTTTGTCCGAGCCATAAAAATCTAAAAATAAAGTCACCTAAGACTTAAAATTCAAGGCGGCCCTAATTATACCCGGGTCAAAGCTTCATGACTGGCCGGCAATGTTCTCGACAGCATCCTAAAGGACAATTTTGTTGCCCTACAACTGAATAAAAAGGGGGAATTCAGTGAGCTTGTCATAGAGGCTCCTTTGCAGAAAAAAAAACAATAGTTCTGCAGATAGGCCTCTGAGACCCGGGCCTGAGGTAGAAGTAGGAATATTCTTTAGCTTTTCTCTTTCCTGATTTTAATGCCCCCCAAAAAATATCAGGTAAACTCTGTTAGATTGTAACCATACTCAGAATAAGACTTAAAAATTAAAAGGGGGCTTGATTTTATCCTGGATCAAAACTTCCACGGGCTTTTCCCGAAAGATAAAAAACAGTTTGTTTTCTTATCCAAATTTTTGTTGAGCCTTCTCGCTAAGAAACTGCCCCCCCCCAACTCCCCCAGGATAAATTTATCTTTTAAAAGCCCCCGCTTCCCAGCGGGGATACTCAGGCGGCGGCGGGGGGGGGGGGGGGGGGGGGGGTGCACGTAAACAATTTGAATCTTAATTTTACGACTGGGGCAATAAACACTAGAGGACGAATATTTTCTCCCGAGATTGTATCGCCGTATTGGTTCGCTTAATTTTCTGGGGAAGGACGCATGGGCTTAATCTTAAACATAAGAAAAGCTTTGTTAAGAGAAGAGTTGGAAGGATTTTTTTTGATCCCAAGCTTTTAAATAGAGATAATTTAAGACTTGAGAACTTTTAATGCCCCAAAGCCTTTGTCCTGGGCTAGTCATTTCTAAATCGGCTTAAGCATTAAAACCTGGGACTATTAATATGTTCCGCCAGGAACATATTAATTTTCAGAAAGCATTCGTTTTATTCTTGGCCGCGAGTCATCACTTAAAAGGTTTTGGCCAAAAAAATTGCGGCCCAAAACACTGGATCTTAAAAATTAAAGGCAAATTGATTAGTGCGGGCCAGAATTTATTAACTTACAGACAAAGTCAGCACAACAAAACACTATATAAGCTCAAATGTTTTGCGGGGGGGGATAATTTGTTGATGTGGGCTCTCACAAACAAATTTAAAATCTTAATTTTTCAGCTAAGGCAATACAACACGGGCAGGGAGAAAGTCACAGGGGCTTATTTAAAAAAATAAGAAAAGATTAGCTGGGCCAGCCACAAAAAGTGTTTTGAGACAAAAATAATAAACATTGTTTTACACTATTCAGTGTATTTCGTCCGAATCAGAAAAATCTAAAAATTAAGACACCAGAAATTTATTGAAAATCACAGAGTTTACCTGATGTTTTTGGACGACGTTAAAATACGAGAAATTGAATCGGCGGGATCAATAATACAGAGGCAATTTTCAATACAGCCCCTGAATTTTTTATCCAAATTAATGATTAGACTGATAGATTCAAATCTAGTCCCACCCCTCCTACGGAAAGATCACGCTGGCTGACTCAATTTTAACGGTAAACTATGCCCAACAACAAATTTTTGAGCTGTCCCACTCCTAGACACCACACACTCTGTTTTTTGCTTGCCAGGATCTTAATTCTTGAATTTTAGTAATCAAATATGGTCAGCCAAACAACATTTTTAATAACAATTAAATACTATTTATGTCCTGGCGGGCCAACAGGCAAAAATATTCCTGGCCTTTCACACGGGTTAGTCAAATTTTAAAACAAAAAACAGCTCACCCATATCTCTCCGAGAACCAATGGGATAGCCTTAGTTTTCCCACAGGCTCAGAACTCCAGAGGTGCACCCCTAAAAACAGAAGGCGTCGCCCTTAATAACAGTAAAAGGATTGTATTTTTAGCCTCAAAAAGAAATTAAAAAAACTCGAAAAGTCTAAAAACCGTCGGCTGCTTTTCATGGACATCTTCAATCTTTGGATTAGGACATTTGTTGGAATATATTTCGGTTGACCTTTAAGTACGGAAGCATGTTTGCAGCCCTGCTTAGAACATTACTTTCGGCACTGGCAGGAAAAAAAAAAACAGTTTTGGCCTACAGGGCCACAAAAACCCATGGGCTATTTTTTACCATGAGATAAAACAGTTTGTTTTCTCATCAAAACTTCTGTGGGGGGCCTACGGTCAAAAAACTACCCAACCACCCAAAGCTTTTTGACAGGATAAATTTATCTTTTTAATTCCTCACACGGCGGACCCTGGCAATGGGGGGGGGGGCGGGACGGCCGACTTTAACAAGGGCACTGAAAAAGAAGTGGTTCAACTACGAGAATTTTAATGGTGTGCTGCCGATTTTCACTAATCGAAGGCTATTTATTTTCTAAAGCGTTCGTTTAATTCTTCGGGTGCAAACCAACACTAAAAAAGGTGTTTGGACACAAAAAAATGCGGCTCAGAGAATAAAAAATAAAATAATTTATTGGTGTTAAAACACCTGGGTCTTAAAAATTAAAGGCAAATTGATTATTGTTGACCAAAATTAATTATCTTGTGGGCAAAGTCAACACAACAAAACACTACACAAGCAATTGATTTTTACTGCTGGAAAGACAATTTGTTGGCATGCCCCATAAACGATTTAAATATTAATTTTTCAATTAAAG
>Ga0207419_1001297_pt1 | contig 19248 bp, 16 predicted proteins | sample ElkSloMetagenome_4_FD_184723 | JGI IMG/M metagenome (GOLD analysis project Ga0207419, IMG submission 184723) | Hot spring microbial communities from Elkhorn Slough, Monterey Bay, USA - MD2A (version 2) | ecosystem: Environmental > Aquatic > Marine > Intertidal zone > Estuary: Microbial mat ...
ATTGCTGACGGGCAGTAGCGTTCAGACATATTTCATCTGCACTCCCGGCAGCTCCGGGATTGTAAAAGAAATTGTTGTACATGTACTGCGTTAATGCAGGGTCAGATTGAGAATAAAGCATGGTGCTTACCATCATTAATATAATTACGACATAAACTCGTTGAGTGATTGCTGTAAATCTTCTTGTCATAAACCTTAGTGTAAAATAGCAACATATTTATAAAAGTAAAATAAGTGAAAATATTGTTCTCACACAAAGAAATATTAACAAGAAATTGTTAATAACTTCAATAAACTTTTCACTTATACTATCTTTATATTAAAATGTTCCAAAGAACAATTTATTTTTTTATAATAATTCTGGTTGATCTAATCAAACTTACGGAAAAACCGGAACCACCGGGAAGGAATAATTCGATTAGATGCATTTTTATAATCCTGGTAGCTGCATGCAACAACTAAAGGAGGCTGAGATTTTTCTTCAGGAGGAATTTCTACCCACCAGCGCTCAGTATCAAGGCTTTTGTAAAATGTCATTTTATTCCCCTCTTCATCCAGCTCAATTAAAAACTGCCGCATATTGTTGTTTTTAGCAGGAGGGGCTTCATCTTTCCGTGCCCGGATTCCATCCAAAAAATACCAGATTCCCTGCGCCAGCAAATTCGATGTGAGCTGATTTATATCATTATTTGGCAGAAACTCAAAAAATCCGATACAGCTTGTCCGTTCACCAAAACCAGCAAACCATGTAAGCTGGCACAATTCCTCAGACCGAATTCCATTAGGCGTTTGAAAAGCTCCGGCAGGGGCCTCCACCTGCTTTACCACAGAAATATCTATGGATAAAAAATCTGAATCGCGTATGGCCGGCTCAGCTACCCGTAATTCTTCCCTGATTTCTCCAAGCCGGAAGAATTCATGATGATCAGCCACTTTTTTTTCAGTTTCCTTTAAACTTGAAAGACATACCTGATGGCCAATGCTGCTGTAGTTAAACAGCTTGTCCTTCATTAGCAGAATTTCTGAAAGATAATTTTGTGCATTCACTTCTTTTGTGTCTGACCACAGATCAATGCGTTGATCGGCTATGGCCAGGTTAAGGAGTGGTTTTTCCATAGATTTGAATATGGGTAGTGTGAGCTGCTGAGAGCCCCCCATAATGATCATGATGATACCGGTGGCAGATAAAAACCCTATCACATCCTGCAAAGCATGTATGCTATCACCTGGTGTTTTACCGGTCTTTAAATTGCCAAGATCAATTATGTTATACCCTTTAATTTTGGTGAATTGCAACTGGTAGAGATTTTCCCGTACCTTATCGGCAGCAAACAAATCTTCACCCGTATCTTCTTCAGAAATCTCCCTAATGCCAAGGATTGCAACCTGGTACTTCAAAATATTTGCAATTTCCCGGCTTGGGGTATGTATATATATATTATGGCTCAGTAATTCCCCGTCAGGCAAAATTTGGTGATTGGGTTTAGGTAAGCTTACAGGGTCAAAATAAAGGTTCAGATCCATTGTAATATTATAACTGCTTATTTCTTCTTCCTTTTCTTTGGTGCAGGTTTATCCGATTTTATAATTTTCATACAATCCTCAAGGGAAAGCTTTGAAGCATCAGTTGTTTTGGGTATACGGAAATTTTTCTTTTTGTATGAAATATATGGGCCCCAACGGCCATTTAAGACAGATAATTCTGGCTCTTCTTTAAATTCTTTAATAACTTTATTTCTGTCGCGTTCTCTTTTTTCTTCAATCAGTTCTATGGCCCTGTCAGCCTCTATGCTCAGTGGATCATCATCTTTTTTCAGGGAATAAAATTTTGATTTATGCCTTACATAAGGGCCAAATCTGCCAATGCCAACCACCATATCGGCATCTTCATAGGTTCCAATTTCCCGAGGAAATTTAAAAAGTTCCATTGCCTCTTCAAAAGTTATGGTTTCTATATGTTGGCCTTTCAATAGTCCGGCAAATTTTGGTTTTTCTTCATCGCTGGTTTCTCCTATTTGTACCATGGGTCCGTACCTGCCCATACGCACAATAACAGGTTTCCCCGATTCAGGATCTTTTCCCAATACCCTTTCACCAACGCTACGCTCAGATTTTTCAAGTGTATCTTCAACTTTATGGTGAAATGGATTATAAAAACGGTCGATCATTTTGCTCCACTCAAGTTTTCCTTCTGCGATTTCATCAAACTCTTCTTCAACCCGCGCGGTAAAGTTATAATCAAAAATATCCTTGAAGTGCTTGAGTAGGAAATCATTTACAATCATGCCAATATCATTGGGGAAAAGTTTTGCTTTTTCAGCGCCGGTAATCTCAGTTTTTGTTTTTTCCTCAATTTTTTTATCCTTGAGCCTGATCACCTCGTAATTTCTTTCGTCACCCGGCCGGTCCTCTTTTACCACATATCCCCGTTGCTGTACGGTAGAAATGGTTGGAGCAAATGTAGATGGCCGGCCAATGCCCAGTTCTTCGAGTTTTTTAACAAGGCTTGCCTCAGTAAACCTTGGTGGATGATGTGTAAATCGTTGTGTAGCATCTACGGATGAGAGAACCATATCCTGTCCCTTCTTCAATGGAGGAAGCAGAGAAGAAGTCTTCTCTTCCTGAGATTCATCATCTGTTGATTCAATATATACCTTTAAAAAACCATCAAATTTTAACACCTCACCAGTGGCAACAAAGGCGTGTTCAGAGTTTGAAATGCTAATGGTAGCCTGTGTTTTTTCCAGCTCGGCATCGCTCATTTGTGTAGCAATGGTTCTTTTCCAAATCAGATCGTATAGTCTTTGCTCCTGGTTGGTTCCTGAAACTTTATCTTGCTCAATATAAGTTGGGCGGATGGCCTCGTGAGCTTCCTGTGCACCCTTTGCTTTGGTTTTAAAGGTGCGTCTTTTGGCGTATTTATCGCCAAAACTTGATTTTATTTGCTTTTCACTACCATTCAATATTGTATCAGAAAGATTTACCGAATCAGTACGCATATAGGTAATTTTACCAGATTCGTATAGTTTCTGCGCTACAGCCATCGTTTGCCCTACAGAAAATCCTAATTTCCTACTGGCCTCCTGCTGCAAAGTAGAAGTGGTAAAAGGAGGTGAAGGGGATTTCCGGGCAGGTTTTTTCACAACATCCTCAACTTTAAAAGTAGAGGCTTTACAATCTTCAAGAAACTGTAATGTTTCTTTTTTTGTCTGGAAACGTTTGGGAAGGTCGGCAGTAAGCTTACTTTGTTTACCATTTTCATCAGAGAGCGTAAATTCTGCCACCACTTTAAAGGATGAGTTGCTTTCAAAAGCCATTATTTCTCTTTCCCTTTCCACAATCAGTCGTACAGCAACAGATTGCACCCTTCCAGCGCTGAGGGAAGGTTTTACTTTTTTCCACAATACAGGGGACAATTCAAATCCTACCAAACGGTCAAGAATTCTACGGGCTTGCTGCGCATTTACAAGATTTTGATTGATGTTACGGGGATTCTCAATGGCTTTTAAAATTGCCCCCTCTGTAATTTCGTGGAAAACGATCCGTTTGGTAGTTTCAGGTTTTAAATTTAAGACCTCAGCCAAATGCCAAGCAATGGCCTCTCCTTCGCGGTCTTCATCCGAAGCAAGCCAGACGGTTCCAGCTTTTTTTGCAAGTTTTTTAAGTTCGGTAACAACCTTCTTTTTATCTTCGGAAACAATATAGTCAGGTTCATAGTTCTTTTCAATATCTATTCCCAGATTTTTCTTTGCCAAATCCCGGATATGACCAAAACTTGAGGTAACAGTGTAACTTTTCCCAAGAAATTTTTCAATGGTTTTTGCCTTTGCCGGAGATTCTACTATTACTAAATTATCTTCCATTAATTTTCAGCCTAATATTTTTAAATTTTCATCGTTAAACTAACAAATTTTCGCCGCTAAGTTTATAAAATAAAGTTTATAAATACATGTTTTTCTTATTTTTTTCGAATTAACGGCTTTTAAAACACGGAAATAATGTGTTATTTTATTCCAAAATTCTAAGTATACCCAAACATATTTAATCATAACATCGTTAATCTGTGTTATTATTAGGTATTAAAGCCTGACAGAAAAATAAATATCAATCATTGGCTTTAAAAATTATTACATTTACGAAAAAAGAATATTAAAGATGGCAAAGATAAAAAATAAAAAAAAGGTTTTCTTAATCACATTCTGGACGCTCTTTGCATTACCGATTTTAATTCTAACAGTAATATTTATTCTTATAAGCAATGGCAAACTTGGGTATATGCCAAGTTTTGAGCAGCTTGAAAATCCTAAAAGCCGGCTGGCTTCAGAGGTAATTTCTGAAGATGGTGTAGTATTAGGCAGCTATTACGTTGAAAACAGAACCTTTATCGACTTTAAAGATATTTCCCCTGCATTAATTGACGCACTTATAGCGACAGAAGACATACGGTTTTATAACCACTCAGCTATTGATGCACGTGGACTTGCACGTGTTTTTGTTAAAACACTTATTTTGGGCCAGAGCAGTGCCGGAGGAGGAAGCACCATTACCCAGCAGCTGGCCAAAAATCTTTTCCCACGTGATACTGCAACATATAGCACAAAACTGGGTAGAAATATTAGCCTTATTCATAGTAAATTAAAGGAATGGGTAACCGCAGTTAAACTGGAAAAAAGCTATACCAAGAACGAGATAATTACTTTATATCTCAATCAGTTCGACTTTCTATATCATGCTGTAGGTATCAAATCGGCCGCAAAAGTGTATTTCAATACCAGTCCGGACTCACTGGCATTGGCAGAGTCAGCAATGCTTGTCGGAATGGTCAAAAACCCTTCCTATTTTAATCCAATACGAAGGCCTGAAATATCAATTAACAGAAGAAATGTAGTGCTTTCTCAAATGCAGAAATACGGTTTTATCACAGAGGAAGTTTACGATAGTGTTTCGCAAGAGCCCCTGGTAATTGACTACCAGAGAGTAAGCCACGATGAGGGACTGGCAACCTATTTTCGTGAATATCTGCGTTTAATGCTTAATGCCAATGAACCGCAGCGAAGAAATTTCTTCACCTATGCACAATATCAGGAAGATTCACTTCAATGGGTAATGAATCCGCTCTACGGTTGGTGCAAAAAGAACCTAAAACCAGACGGTAACCCATACAACCTTTACACTGATGGTATCAAGATTTATACTACCGTAAACTCCCGTATGCAAAAATACGCTGAAGAATCTATCAATGATCACCTTTCCAAACAATTGCAACCCGCTTTTTTTAAAGAAAAAAGTAATCGGCGTAGGGCACCCTTTTCCAATGACTTAACCAGTAAGGAAATTGAAAGCATACTTAATTCAGCAAAAACCAGGAGCCCACGGTATCGTTCTCTGCGCAATACAGGTATTTCAGCCGACAGCATCGATGCAATATTTAATGAACCGGTTCCGATGACTATATTTACCTGGGCAGGAGAAAAAGACACCCTGCTTTCACCGATGGATTCAATCAGGTATTTTAAATTCTTCCTGCGCTCAGGTTTTATGGCCATGGATCCTAAAACAGGATATGTGAAAGCCTACGCAGGTGGCCCGGACTATAAATATTTTAAGTACGATCCGGTAAAGCTTCAAAAGCGACAGGTGGGTTCTACAATAAAACCGTTTTTATATACACTTGCCATGCAGGAAGGACTAGATCCATGTATGAAGGTACCAAATGTCCCTACCACGTTTGAGGTGAACGACACAACGTGGACACCCAAAAACTCAGGTTCCTCAGATTATGAAGGTAAAATGGTATCATTAAAATGGGGGCTGGCAAATTCTGTAAACTGGATTTCAGCATGGGTAATGAAAAGATTTAACCCTTATGCCGTAATTGATGTTATGAAAAAAATGGGTGTTACCAGTTATCTTGACCCTGTACCTTCGCTGGTATTGGGAACTTCAGATATCTCCTTATATGAAATGGTTGGGGCATATAGTACTTATGCCAACCAGGGGGTTTACACAGAACCTATATTTGTAACAAAAATTGAAGACAAAAACGGCAATGTAATTTCAATATTCCAGCCGCACCGGGTAGATGCCATAAGTGAAAGCACTGCCTACCTGATGCTAAAGCTAATGATGGCTGTAGCAAATGAAGGTACTGCAATCAGGCTGAGGCTTACTTATGAACTGGATAATGACATTGCTGCCAAAACCGGTACTACACAAAATCATTCTGATGGTTGGTTTATTGGGGTTACACCTAACCTTTCCGGTGGGGTTTGGACCGGCGCCGAAGACAGATCTGTTCATTTTGATGGAATCAGCATGGGCCAGGGAGCAAATATGGCACTGCCTATATGGGCTACCTTTATGCAAAAAGTATATGCAGATGAAAAATTGAACATAGAGAAGGAAAGCTTTGAATTTCCTGAAGAATTTGAAGGGGTTGCTGCTTGCGACCAGGTTGAGCAAAGCAATATTGAGAACCCTCAAAATAACAGGTTCTACGATAACCTGGAGATAAGATAATCCCTAGATTGTAGTAAGGGATCGTATCAGTGTTTTGGTATAGGGATGCTGCGGATTATCCATAATGGAGGTGGCATTCCCCATTTCTACAATCTGTCCTTTATCCATTACAATGAGCCTGTCTGCCATATACTTTACTACTGCCAGATCGTGGGAAATAAAAAGGTAGGTGAGACCAAACTCTGATTTCAATTGATTCAGCAGATTCAGAACCTGGGCCTGCACTGAAACATCAAGTGCAGAAACCATCTCATCGCATATAATTAGTTCAGGTTTTACTGCCAATGCCCTTGCTATGCCGATACGTTGGCGTTGTCCTCCACTAAATTCATGGGGATATTTTCCAAACGCCTCTGTGGGTAATCCTACGATCTCAAGCAATTGCTTTGCCTCAGCTCGCCGGGTATTTGTATTTTTATGGATTCCATGTACCTGCATGGCTTCTATTAGCGCGTTACCAATTTTTATCCGTGGATTTAATGATGAGTAGGGATCCTGAAATATTATCTGTATTTTACGCCGTATTTTTTTTTCTTCATATGAGTTAAGGTTTAAAATACTTTTATCGCGATAGTAAACTTCCCCTTTCCTTGCATTAACCAAGCTAAGGATGGTGCGTCCCAAAGTGGTTTTGCCGCTACCTGAGCCACCAACAATGCCCAAAGTTTCGTTCTCATAAACTTCAAAATTCGCATTATTTACTGCAAAAAATTCTTCCGTCGGCTTGCCCAACAGATTCCGTTTTATAATAAAAGCTGTTTGTAAGTCTTTTACCTGAAGGATAACAGAGGATTGTGGTTTCCTATCATTTTTAACAGTTTCCTGCTGTTCTTTACCTGTAATGGCAGATAATTCAGTATTCACAGTTGGCAATATGGGAACCTCTGTGTAATGTTTGTTATCAGGACGGCAAGCCAGTAGGGCTCTGGTATAGGCATGGGAAGGTTTTTGCAATACCTGCCGGGCATTTCCTTCTTCCACCATTTCTCCTTTATACATTAAGGCAATCCGGTCAGCAATGGATGCCAGAATTCCAAGATCATGGGAAATTAACAACACACTCATGCTGTACTTTTCTTTTAACCGAGCAAGCAGTTCTAAGATATTCTTTTGCACCGTTACATCAAGAGCAGTTGTGGGTTCATCTGCAATTAATAGCTTAGGATTACAGGCCACAGCCATGGCAATCATTACCCGCTGCCGCTGGCCTCCGGAAAGTTCATGAGGGTATTTATGATAGGTTTTAACAAGATCGGGCAACTTTACCTCTTCAAACAATGAAAATACATGTTCCCTGGCTTCTTTAGAATTAACATTCTGATGGAGCCGGATAATTTCTGTAACCTGTTTGCCACATCTCATGGCGGGATTCAGAGAAGTCATTGGTTCCTGAAAAATCATCCCTATATGCTTTCCCCTTATTTCGCACATTTCCTCATCATTAAGTGCACGCATGTTGGTTTTACCTGTTGGCAAGTGCAGGTCTATACTGCCGCTGCTGATTTCCAAAGCGGGCGGTAAGAGATTCATCACCGAAAGTGCTGAAATTGATTTGCCGGAACCTGATTCCCCTGCTATTCCAATTGTTTCTCCTTCCCCTATATTAAGGTTGATGTTTCTTACCAGAGACGTTTTTTTATTTGCACCGGCAATGCTTATTTCAAGGTTATTGATTGAGAGTAATTGCGCCATATCAGTTACATTTGTAGGGGTCAACTTCGTTTTTTGTTAATTTGCTTACAGAAAAGCAGAAATCTAATGACCTGGAGCGTATTTCTGTAATAATAATATTGAGGCTTTCAGCTTCTTCAACATCGTTTAACTGAATAGAACGTTGCTGGTAAGCACCAATGGCTTCAAATGTAACTGGATAGGTGTGAATAATTCCGAAATCACTGTTTATAACCTGCACATTAATATGTACGGCATCTATAACAAATTCAGACCTATTTTCGGCAACAATGAATATATCCCTCACTCCCCCTGAGGGATCTATGATAAAGCTGCTCTTTTTGGTAGAGATGTAGTCTTGAAATTTGTTTCTAATCAGTTTTTTACGTGCTTCAATTCTTGAAACATTAAGTACTTCTGGAGAAGAATTAGCCATAAATAAATCAGCAGGCATTTTTTCAAGCTTTTCAATAGCTATTATCTCTTCACGCATTTTTGTTTGCAGACGCTTACGAACTTCAACGCCTTCTATTTCATATGGGGAAAACCTGGTGCCAGGTTTATTCATGGGGAAGGCTAGCATATTAGCATCTGCCGGATCAAATTTATATTTATCAAAAAGAAATGCACCTACAAAACCAAGCAAATTAACCAGCGATATTAAAATGATAATCCAGACCAGTGAGCGTTTATGGCCCTTCCTGGATTTACGGAGGTAATACGCCATTGTATGCCATTCACCTTCCCCGGATGTACTGACCCGGGTATCGGGAGAAAGATTTTTCCGGCGCAATTCTTTGATAGAATGCGGTCCGGATATCTGATTTTTTTTTTCAAAATAATACGCTGGCATCATCTTTTTTCTTAGCCAAACAAGTGTTTGAATACCTGTTGTGTTTTGGAAACGAAGATTATTTCAATCTTCGTCTTTTCTAAATCTATGCTTTTCTTGTTGTATGAAGATATAAAAATTTTTTCAAACCCCAGTTTCTCTGCCTCGGCAATACGGTTTTCTATCCTGTTTACAGGACGTATTTCTCCTGTAAGTCCTATTTCTCCTGAAAAGCATGCCTTGGCATCAATGGCCAAATCGGCAGCAGAAGATAATATAGAAGTAATAACAGCCAGGTCAATAGCCGGATCGTCAACACGAATACCTCCGGCAATATTTAGAAAAACATCCCGGGTGGCAATTTTAAATCCTGCTCTTTTTTCCAGTACGGCTAAAAGCATGTTCAGCCGCCTGAGGTCAAATCCAGTAGCCGACCGTTGTGGTGTTCCATATGCAGCGGTGCTGGTAAGTGCCTGCACTTCTATTAAAAAAGGTCTGATACCATCAACGGCTGAAGCTATTGAAATGCCGCTTAAATTCTCTGAATGCTGGGTAAGCAATATTTCTGAAGGGTTTTTAACCTCCCGTAATCCATTTTGCTGCATTTCGAAAATACCAATCTCTGAAGTTGCTCCAAAACGGTTTTTTATGGCCCTTATGATTCTGTAAACGAAGTTCTGATCACCTTCAAATTGAAAAACTGCATCAACAATGTGCTCGAGCACCTTGGGTCCGGCAATGCTCCCTTCCTTGGTAATATGACCGATTAACATCACAGGCACCTGTGAAGTTTTGGCATACCTGAGAAGCCCTGCAGCGCATTCACGCACCTGGGATACACTGCCGGGTGAGCTTTCAATCTTATCGGTATGCAGGGTTTGAATGGAATCGATAACCAATAAACCTGGGGAAGTATGGTTTGCCTGATTTAAAATATTTTCAAGCGATGTTTCACTTAAAATATAACAGTTTGATTTTTTTATTCCAAGTCTTTCCGCTCGCAGTTTAATTTGGTGGCCACTCTCCTCTCCTGAAACATAAAGGGTTTTGATGTTTTCTATTTTTAATGCTACCTGCAAAGCAAGTGTAGATTTGCCAATCCCCGGTTCGCCACCCAGCAGGATGATAGAGCCTGGAACCATTCCCCCGCCCAGGATACGGTCAAATTCTCCCTGGCCTGTGGATATGCGCTTATATGTAGTTCCGGTGATGTCATCAATAAGCCGGGGCGTGGCTTTTTCTCCTGTAGCGCTTAAAGAAACATTCTTTGGCTCCGGAGAAACAATTTCTTCCCGGTAGGTATTCCATTCCTGGCAGGAAGGGCATTTCCCCACCCATTTTGCAGATTCTACACCACAGTTTTGACAGACATATGTACGCCTTGCCTTAGCCATAAGTATTAACGTTAAATTTTCTGCTAAAAGTAACGATAATATGATGGATATCCTATCTTAATTCAATCTCAGAAGTTTGAAAATATCAACCCATGCGGTTAATTACTGATGTGGTGGAGTATCCGGGTAAAAATTCCAGGATTACAACTTCCCCTCCGGAATTTGTCACAGTATCATAGCCAACAATCTCTTCTTTTTTATAGTCTCCTCCTTTAATCAAAACATCTGGAACAATAGCATCTATTAGCTGTGCCGGCGTATCCTCATTAAAAAATACTACCACATCAACAAACTGTAGTGAAGCCATCATCAGGGCCCGGGATTTTTCATCCTGCAAAGGACGGCTTTCCCCCTTCAGGCGCTTAACAGAATTGTCGGTATTAAGCCCAACAATCAGTATATCGCCATAATTTGCAGCCCCAGCCAGCAATTCAACGTGTCCACGATGCAAAATATCGAAACATCCGTTGGTAAAAACAATTTTGGATTCTTTAAAATGCTGAATAGCCAACCAGGATTTAAGCGATTCCTTGTTGGTAATTATCTTATTTTGAATGCGTTCGAGGGGAGTCATTGTACCGTGGTTTTGTGAGGCTCTGAAGAAAGATTTTTATCAGCGGTTATTTCAGCCAGAGAAACTTTATTGTTCTTTTTCCTTAAGGTGATAAAGATAACAATCACACTTATTGTACCAAGCAAAATAGCAAAAATTGATTGTGACCCATGGGAGAGGGTGGCAAAAACAAGGCCTTCGGCGCGTTCAATCCCATAAATAGAAAGACCCAGAGAAACAATCCAGTGATAAGCGCCTATTCCTCCCTGCACAGGTGCAGCCATTCCAAATCCCCCAACTACCAGCAGAAACAGTCCATCAATTAATTTCAACTCTGAGGTAGCCGGAATTGCAAATACAACCACCCACGTCATTAACAGGTACATCAGCCAAATTAATAAGGTATGAAACAGAAAGGCTCCCCGTCTTTTCATCCTGTATACGGTTTTTAATCCCTGCACGATACCAGAAAGGGCTTTTCGGGTTTTTTGTACCAGAATTATTTTAGATATACGCTCTTTTAATACTACAATGAGTAAAATGGAGAGTAAGAAGATGCTTCCGCCCAGAATCCATACAAAAATTGAAAAATCCAATGTTCCTGATATCTTCTGCCACATGGGTAGGATTACATTATCACTAAAAAAATTACCGAAAAGCTCAAAACGTGCAACTACAAGTATCAGAAGCATGAACAGCAAGGTAACCATATCAATGATTCGTTCTACTATCACTGTTCCAAACAGGGAGTCTACCGGTATTTTAGTGGTCCGGTTTAAAAATCCACAGCGCGTAATTTCACCAATCCTGGGAAATGCAAAATTAGCAAGATAACCTACCATAAGTGCATGGTAGCTTTGCTTGAGCGTGGGCTTGTATCCCAAAGGTTCAATGAGTAGATTCCACCGGAATGCGCGGCTAACATAGGCCACAAAAGCAAAACACAGTGAAAGGATTATCCAGCCATATTCCGCTTCCTGAAACTGGCTTGTAAGTGACGTAAAGTCAATTCCTTTAAAGGCAAAATAAAGTAACCCTATCCCAAGCGATAAAAAAGCAAAAAACTTGAGTGTATTTAAAATAAAACGCTTCAATTACTGAGTAAATTTAAATAAGGCTGTTGGTTGCCGTATCAGGGAAAACAATTGTAGGTTTAAATTTTTTGGCTTCTTCAAAATCCATACTGGCATAGGAAATAATAATTACCACGTCGCCAACCTGTACTTTTCTGGCTGCGGGGCCATTGAGGCAAATTTCACCAGATCCTCTATCACCTTTAATTATATATGTGTCGAGTCTTTCCCCGTTATTGATGTTTACAATCTGAACTTTTTCTCCTTCAATTAAATTAGCGGCATCCATTAAATCCTTATCAATGGTAATGCTGCCAACATAATTTAAGTTAGCCTCAGTTACAGTTACTTTATGTAATTTTGACTTTACAACTTCTATATTCATAATATCGCAAAGTTACGAATTTATTTTAAGATTATCTATAAGTCGAACATCACCTGCATGCACAGCCACAAATAGCCTTACATGCTGTTTATCAAGTTTTTGATCAATCGGCTCCAGGGTTAATTCATCTGCAATTTCAACATATTCCACTTTCAGTAAGGGTGACAATTCCACTGCCTCTTTAAAATACGATTTTAACTCATTTATTGTATTGGTGTTATACTTTTTTTCAACTTTTTTCATGGCCTGGTAAATAGAAGAAGCAACATTTCTCTGCGCTGGTGTAAGCAATGCATTACGGGAGCTCATCGCCAGGCCGTCTTCTTCCCTTATAATGGGGCAGGGTACTATGCTTGTGTCAAACTTCATTTGATCCACCATATTTTGTATTATGGCGAGTTGCTGAAAATCCTTCTCCCCAAAATATGCCTTGTGGGGTTTCACAATTGAGAAAAGTTTTGATACAACCCGGGCAACACCAGTAAAATGACCAGGTCTGTGCATTCCTTCCATTACCTCCTCCAGCCGGCCAAATGAAAAAATACGGGTATCTGGCTCAGGGTATATGGTTTTCTCATCTGGAGCAAATACGAAATTGCATTTATGTTTCCGAAGCAAAGTTGTGTCGGCATCCAGTGTGCGCGGATAATTTTGTAAATCATCCGGATTATTAAATTGTGTGGGATTTACGAAAATGCTAACGACCACAATATCATTTTCTCTGGATGCTTTTTCCACCAGAGAAATATGCCCCTGATGCAAGGCTCCCATAGTGGGAACAAAACCGATGGAAAGCCCATTCTCCTTCTGCGAATGCAATTTCCGCTGTAGTTCGCCAATGTTATGTATAATATCCATAAAATAAAAAGTGCAAAGATAGAAGGATTTCATATTCTATCCATAAGTGTTGAATCTAATATTCCATAATTAATTCTAAACATAAGTAAGATAATCAGATAACATGCTATGTGAATATTTTTTAGTAATTTTGCAGAATGTTTTGAAAATCCCAATTACATTGTTCATGGAAAATAAAAAAGTGCTCTTTATTTCACAGGAAATTACTCCTTATTTGCCGGAAACGGAGATTTCACAAATAGGAAGACATCTGCCACAGGGAATACAGGAAAAAGGAAAAGAAATAAGAACATTTATGCCCCGGTATGGATTAATAAATGAGCGACGAAATCAACTGCACGAAGTTATTCGCCTTTCTGGAATGAACCTGATTATTGATGATACTGATCATCCGCTTATCATAAAGGTAGCCTCTATACAAAGTGCAAGAATGCAGGTTTATTTCATCGATAATGAAGAATATTTTCAGCGAAAACATTTGCTGAAAGATGATGATGAAAATTATTTTGAAGATAATGACGAACGTGCAATATTTTTTGCCCGCGGAGTTCTCGAAACAGTTAAAAAACTGCGTTGGTCTCCGGACATTATTCATTGCCACGGCTGGATTACCAGCATGGTACCCCTGCTGATAAAACGTGTTTATAATGAGGAACCTACCTTTGCAAATTCTAAAGTAATTTATTCTGTATACAATGATGACTTCAAAGATACGTTAGATAGTGAAATAAGAACTAAAATTGCCCTGGAAGGTATTGAAAAAAATGATACTGAATTACTTTCCAAACCCGATTTTATAAATGTATCGAAATTTGCTATTGAGCATTCTGATGCCGCCATTAAAGGAAGTGAAAAAATAAATGAAGAAGTTGAAAAATATCTTGCAAAAGTTGAAAAACCATATCTGGAATACCATAATATGGACTCATACATTGATGCCTATTCATCCTTTTATGATAAAATCCTTGATGAAGAAAATGAATAACGCGTCATTTCACAGGCCCCTTTTCCGGGTGTCCCGTCAACTGCTACTGTCATTATTTATATTTGGAGCACTTTTTCAGGGATGCGAAGATGAACCATCCTTGCTAGGTGTAGATCTTATTCCCGATGGAGATAAAAATAACATACAATTTTTGTTTACAAATAATGTAAGCAGTTTCAGCCGACAGCAGGAAAGATTACCATCACCATCGCCGGCTTTTCTTACCTTTGGAGAATTTACTGATTCCTTGTTTGGGTACAGCAAAGCCTCCTTTAATGCACAAATTTTCCCCACATTAAGGCAGGTTGATTTTGGTGAAGTACCCACGGCAGACTCAATGGTTTTCAGGTTTGCATTGTCCTCAACTTTTGGAGACACAACCAATTTCCCCTCAATACAGGTGTTTGAATTAACAGACTCCATACCCGGCTCCTTGACTTCTCCTGATGGATACTATGATCCTTCAAATCCAATCTTCACAGGCCAACCTTATTACAAAGTTGACTCTGTTACCAGAACAGTAGGTTCTCAACCCCAAACCGTGGCTGTAAAGACTTTGAATTTAAATATTGGAACTGATCTTGCTACCCGGTTTATTAATGCTGATACAACTATTTATGACAGCCTTGCCTATTTTCTCGACTATTTTTCCGGCTTACATTTTGAGCCTGTTCAACAGGGAAATAACCAGTCTCTAATGGTTCTGAATTTCGAGGATAATAGTACCATCATTGACATGTATTACAGGAATTTATCAGGAGACACTCTTAGCTTTACTTTTGATTTTTTACAGGGTGGTGTAAGGAATCAATTTTTTGAACATGATTATACCAATAGTCCCATAGCCAACAATTTAGGTGATGAAACAAACAACGATAGCCTTCTTTATGTGCAGGCCATGAATGGTACAGAAGCTGTTATTAATCTTGATAATTTTGAGCAATGGAGAGATTCAGTCCCCATTGCTATAAATAAAGCAGAATTAACTGTTTATTTAGAGGAATCCCTTAGTAATTCTGTCTCCAAACCCGGAAACATGATTCTTTTGCAAAAAGAAGAAGGTGTTTTGGTTCCTCTACTTGACATTCTTTCGGGCCAAAGCATCTTTGGCGGCGTGCTTGATGAGGAAACCATGTCTTACACCTTTAATATTACCCGATTTGTACAAAGTTATATTGATGGCGATTCAGAGATCACATCCCTTATTATGCAACCTTCGGCAAATCAAACCGTACCCAGAAGAGTTGTGTTAAAATCCGAAGATACAGAAAATAAAAAGATCGCGCTTAAAATAATGTACACAAAACTGTAAACAAATGTGTGGAATAGTTGGTTACATTGGCTCCAAAGAGGCTTACCCCATCCTTATCAGTGGACTTAAAAGGCTTGAATACAGGGGATACGATTCTGCCGGTATCTCCATACTAAACCACGAGGCAAAAATTTTTAAATGCCTTGGAAAGGTAAGTGATTTGGAGGCGCATGTAGCAGATAAGGATATTTCAGGAAATATTGGTATTGGACATACACGTTGGGCTACACATGGGGAACCAAATGATATTAATGCCCATCCGCATGTTTCAGAAAATGGTAAATTTATCCTTATTCATAATGGAATTATCGAGAATTATGGCTTGCTGAAGAAAAAACTTGAAAAGCGGGGTTACAAATTTAAAACAGAAACCGATACTGAAGTTCTCGTCAATCTGATTGAATATATTTATCTTAAAGGAAAAATAAGTGCAGAAATTGCAGTACGTCTGGCTTTAACAAAAGTAATTGGTGCATATGGCCTTGTTATTATCTGCCGTGATGAGCAGGATAAACTAATTGCTGCCAGAAAAGGGAGCCCTTTGGTGATAGGCGTAGGTGATAAAGAATATTTTCTGGCTTCTGATGCTACCCCTATCATAGAACATACCAACAGTGTTATTTATCTGAATGATGATGATGTTGCGGTGATCAAACCAGGAGAATTAAACCTGAAAACAATTCAAAACGATAAACTTACGCCCAAGATACAAACGCTCGACCTGGATATAGGTGAAATTGATAAAGGAGGATACGAGCATTTTATGCTAAAGGAGATATTTGAACAACCACGTTCCATCCTTGATACATTTCGGGGTCGTGTAAGCAACGACCATAAAGAAATTCACCTCGGGGGCCTGTACCACGTAATGCCCCGCCTGCTCGAAGCTAAAAGAATCATCATTATTGGTTGTGGTACTTCCTGGCATGCCGGATTGGTTGGTGAATATATGATGGAAGAATTTGCTCGAATACCGGTTGAAGTTGAATATGCTTCAGAATTCCGTTACCGGAATCCTATAATATATAAAGACGACGTAATTATTGCCATTAGCCAGAGTGGTGAAACGGCAGATACATTGGCTGCCATAAAACAAGCCAAAAGCTCCGGGGCCCTTGTACTGGGAGTTTGCAATGTTGTAGGCAGCAGCATTCCGCGCGAAACTGATGGTGGGGTATATACCCATGCTGGTCCGGAAATTGGTGTGGCATCTACAAAAGCTTTTACAGCGCAGGTAACTGTGCTGGCTATGATAGCGATGGTAATCGGTAAGTCCCGTGGCCACTTACCGATAGAAGAATATCAGCAACTAATAAAGTCTCTGGTGAGCATTCCGGAAAAAATAGAAAAGATGCTTGGAGGGAATAAAATTTTTAAAAAAATTGCTGGGCTTTACAAAAATGCAACTAATTTTCTGTACCTCGGCCGTGGATACCTGTTCCCTGTTGCACTTGAAGGTGCGCTTAAACTAAAAGAAATCTCTTATATTCATGCCGAAGGATATCCGGCGGCTGAGATGAAACATGGTCCGATTGCTTTGATTGACAGACTGATGCCTGTTGTGGTAATAGCTACAAAAGATAAATCGTATGATAAAATAGTCAGCAACATACAGGAGGTAAAAGCCCGGAATGGAGTTGTTATAGCCCTGGTTACAGAAGGCGACGACGTAATCAAACACATTGCAGATCATACCCTAGAAATACCGGAAACGCATGAAGCTTTATCAGCATTGACAACAGTTATCCCCTTACAATTGCTTTCTTATCATATTGCTGTAATGCGTGGATGTGATGTGGACCAGCCAAGAAATCTGGCAAAATCAGTAACCGTTGAATAAATTCAAACTATTATTAAAAAGGGATGTCTTTGCAGGCATCCCTTTTTTTGTAGGTATTTATCTTTCAGAATATTGCTTTTCATAATATTGCGCGTATGCTCCGGTAAGAACATTTTTCAGCCATTTTTCATTCTCCAAATACCATTCCACCGTTTTTTCCAGGCCTTCTTCAAAAACAAGTGATGGCTCCCATCCCAGTTCGTTTTTTATCTTTGAAGCATCTATGGCATATCGCATATCATGCCCGGCACGGTCTTTAACAAAAGTAATGAGCGCCGCAGATTCTCCTGGCTTACGATCAAGTTTTTTGTCCATAATATCACATAGTAGATAGATCAGATCAATGTTCTTCCATTCATTATGACCACCAATATTATAGGTGACTCCATTTTCCCCCTCATGAAAAATAAGATCAATTGCTCTTGCATGATCAACAACATACAACCAGTCGCGGATATTTTCACCCTTGCCATATACGGGTATTTCTTTTTTATTCTTAATGTTGTTTATACAGAGTGGAATGAGTTTCTCCGGAAATTGCCCAGGACCATAGTTGTTGGAACAATTCGATATCACTACAGGTAAATTATAGGTATGGAAATACGCCCTTACCAAATGGTCAGAACTGGCTTTCGAGGCTGAATAGGGACTGCGCGGATCATAAGCAGTAGTTTCAGTGAACAAACCATCCTGCCCCAAAGAACCATATACTTCATCGGTGGAAATGTGATAGAACCTGTGAGCATGATCTCCTGACCAGATAGATCTGGCTGCATTTAAGAGATTAACTGTGCCGATAATATTGGCATAGATAAAATCCATGGGACTGGATATTGATCGGTCTACATGTGATTCGGCAGCCAAATGGATGACACCTTCAAATTGTTCATTTTTAAAAAGCTCATTTACAAATGCCGCGTTGGTAATATCTCCTTTTATAAAATGATAGTTATCTTCCTTTTCAACATCTGTTAAATTTTCTAGATTTCCAGCATAGGTAAGCTTATCCAAATTATATATTTGGTAACCTGGGTATTTATTAATGAATAATCGCACTACATGTGCCCCAATAAAACCAGCACCGCCGGTAATTAATATCTTTTTCACAATAAGTTAATTTAAATTTTTCCAAAACTAATGATAATATTTGAGACCGTTTAAATGATAATTATCAGGTTTTAATAAAAAAGTAACTTATCCTGTCACCGGACGATATACGAACTGAAAAAGTGCTGAAAATTGATATATTTTTGAAAATAAATTCTGAATTTCGGGAAAGTTGAACAAAAAGAAATTGACAATGTACTATGTCTAGTCATTAATCATTTAAACTAAATTATATGAAACGTTTTTTTATTTACGCATTCGCCATTACAACATTGGGATTTATAATTTCCTGTACAGGTAACACAGAGGCAGTAGACAGTGGTGTCTATAAGGGTGTTATAAAAGAAGTAAATGCAGATGAAAGTGAAATCTATGTTGAATCTGAAGGAAGAACGCTGGAGTTGTATTTCACAGATGAAACTACACTGACCCGAAACGGCGAAAATGTCTCATTTGATGTACTTGAAGAAAATCAATCCGTAAAAGTTGAAGTAGAGAAAGTAGGTCAGAGATTAGATCCTTTATCAGTTGAAATCATTGAATAAATGATTGACAGGTTGCCTAAAAAGTAATTGGCACCCTCTCCATATCCTCTCTGCTCCTCAAAAAAAGCCGTATTTAAATCCACGTTAACTGAAAGGATCTCATTCGTTTTGAAATGAAGGGTATGGATATTTGCAATTTGACTTTTTAGACAACCTTTTTTTGTTTATTTTTTT
>Ga0207419_1001299_pt1 | contig 19234 bp, 13 predicted proteins | sample ElkSloMetagenome_4_FD_184723 | JGI IMG/M metagenome (GOLD analysis project Ga0207419, IMG submission 184723) | Hot spring microbial communities from Elkhorn Slough, Monterey Bay, USA - MD2A (version 2) | ecosystem: Environmental > Aquatic > Marine > Intertidal zone > Estuary: Microbial mat ...
GGCGGGTATGTGTCCGTTCCAAATAGCATCCCTTTTTGCCTTAAAACCTACATCTCCGGTTAAAAGATAATTGTCTAGTGCGCCCACACTCTTGGCTAAGTACACTTCTATTTGGCCACAAAGTTTTTCTGCTGGCAGTGCTCTGCTGATCACCTGCTCATAATCGTTGCTCGCTTTGCTAAAGAGAAATATAAACAAGGCAATAAAGAAAATACTGGTGGCGATCAAGCCTGTAAAAATGACTCCCGCAATGCCGCTAACCGTATTGAGTTTTATTAAAAATGCCTTTTTTATCCTCTTAAAGGTCATATAAAAAATCTTTAAAAAATGCCTTCTCTAAATAATGGATACCAAAAAATAATCTGTTTAAAAAATCTGCTTAATTTGGATGGTATTATATTTATGCTTTAATAACTACCTTAGCCTGTGTTTAAGACGATTTTATTTTGCCTCTTAATTTTTATTATTATATAATGGAGGTATGTTCAAAAAATTGTAATATCAGGAAAGCTAAAACAAGTGTATGAGCGCAGAAAATGAACAAGAAGAAAAGGTTGAGCATAAAGCAATCGATAACCTGATAGAAAACATTAGTGGCTTGGTTGACACTTATGTAGAAGTGGCTCAACTCGAAATAAAAAATAGATTGGCGCATGTCATTACCTATTTTATATTGGCGAGCCTTTTGGTGTTCTTCATTTTTTTCGTACTATTTTTTTTGAGTTTGGGCATAGCCATAATCATCAATACGCTGAGTGGTCTGTCTTTTTTAGGCTATTTTATAGTAGGCGCCCTTTACCTCATTTTACTAATTGCATGCTTTTCTCAAAGAAAGGCCATTAAGGCAAGGATAGACTTGGCCATTGCAGCACGAACAAAAAACGATTAAGCATTGGAAAAACCTAACATAAAAGAACGGAAGCAAATTTTACTGGACGCAGCAGAACTGTACAAGAAAAAAATACGGCAAAACGTAAACGATTTGTACGGTGATGTGGAAAACCGAGGCAAAAAAGTGCTTATTATAGGAGGCGTCTTAATTGTTACCTACGGCATACTCGACTTAATATTAAAATCAAGGAAAAACAAAACTGTAGAAATTGAGTATGAAGATAGGGAAATACAAAACCCGCCTGTAAGTAAAAGGCCTAAGAAAGAATCTTTCATTATCAGATCGATCAAAGAGCAAATTGCTGCCTTTATAATGGCGCTTGCTAAGCAAACACTTAACGAGGTTTTAGAGAACTTAAGGAAAAAGCAAACAGAAACGGAAGAATAGTGTTGGTGTATTAGCTTAGGTTTTCATCATAAAAGCATTGTATGCAAAAACACATTTTATTGCTACATGGCAATGGCGGCGCCAGTACACGATTTATCCCATTTCTCAAATCTTTAAAAGAAAGCGACCTAGCGCTTAGTGCGCACATCCCCCAATTACCTGGTTTTGAAGGTCGTCCTCTGCCTAAAAGCAAAGACTATTGGGCTGTTTTTTTAGAAGCTATAGAAAGTACGGTAACCCAACAAGAAGGACAATGGATATTTTACGGACATGGTATTGGAGGTTCAGTTCTGTTAGAATTGGCTGCAAGAGATTATACTTTCCCGTCTGGTAGACAAATAAAACCCGACCAAGTTATCTTACATTCTTGCATTGGCGCATCTTTACAATATAGGTTTTTCCCTAAATTAATGAAGCCGCTTTTTTTAAGGCAGTTTATAAAAAAAATGGTGCATTCTAAACCCTTACAGCCTTTTTGGGAAAAAAAGTTGTTCTTATTTCCCGAGCAAATCGATACTGAAATAAAAAACCAATTCTTTGCTGACTACAAAAACTGCCAAGCTTTCGAGGTCTTTTTTGATTTGATCACGCCGGCTTGGTACAAAGAGGTACAAGCCAAAACCCAAGACCAAGCTTTCGAATTTTTGTGGGGCGATAAGGAAAGGGTCGTAGCATCCAAATATTTGACTTATTGGAAAAAAGATTTTCCTAATGCCCATTTCGATACGGTAAAAGGATGGGATCATTTTCCAATGCTTGATTCTCCTGAAGACTTCTTTGAAAAAATCACTACCTTAATATTCCAAACCCAAAGCATGCGATAAACATGAGTAAGCTGAGCCAATTGCATGATTTTGTAAAGCTGAACATTCCTACACCTTATTTTAAAGGAGTTTCTTATGAAGAAGCCCAAGACTATAAAAAGCTTTTCCAGATAAAAAACAACTTTAAGTTTCCTGTGGTGGTGCGCTCTACCTACAGTCAAGAAGACGGCGAAGCGAGTTCTTTTGCAGGCCACTATGCTACGGTACTTAACGTAGGATACAATCAGTTTGAGCACAGCGTACGAGATGTATTTGCCAGTTATCCTAAGCCTGAAAACCAACAGGTGATCATACAGGAAATGCTACAACCATCGCACTCGGGAGTACTGTTCGCTTTTAAAAATGGTGTGTGGAAAATAGAATTTAGTGAGGGGCTAGGCGAAAACGTGGTTTCGGGAAAGAAAAACCCTTTTGTATTGCTACTACCCAAGTTCAATAAAATGGACAAATGGGTAGCTTCTTACTACAATTTCTGGAAACCTTTCGAAAAGGAAAACCCTATGGCTTTTTTGCACGGGCCATTTTTATCACTTTCCATCTACACTCAAACCTTATTGCAATATTTTAAACATGTAGAGGCTGGACTAGACATTGAATTTGCCGTTGAGAACGGTAAAATGTATCTGCTACAGGCAAGGCCCATTACCACCAAAGAGGAAAAAGAGGAAGTGCTGACCTCTGCCAACCACAAAGAGATTTTGCCTCCCAAGCCTTCTAGAGCAATGACTTCGCTCATCACTTCTGCTAGAAAAGACCTTTTTGCCTATTACCAAAACCTAGATCCTTCTTTGCCCAGCAGAAACTTTATTGAAAACGCCCAAGGCATGCCGTGGATCAATCTTTCTGCCTTGCTCGATACCATGGTAAGTTGGGGGTTACCTTCGAGCCTTGTTTGTAAAGCAGTAGGTGCCGAAGATGTGTACAAGGTTGCCTTAAGGCCTCACATAGCCATTTCTAAAATCAACGTTTTTTTTGGGCTACTTAAAGAGCAGCTTTTGGTTAAAAAGCAGGTAGAACGCTGGAAAGCAGCCACTTTTGCAGAGTTGAATAGAAAACGCGCTGATAGGGCAGCGTTGTGGTCACAGAGGCCTGAGGCGGCTTTAAATGAATGTGTGGAAGACCTAAAAAACCTTTACACAGGCTTAGTAAGCCACATGCAGCAACTCACAGGTGCCATGTCTGCACCTGTGGCCATATTGCACCGTTTGGGCCTACTGCAAAAAAGTAAGGTGGAGAGCAAAAGCACAGAGTATTTAAAAGCTTTTAATGCTTTGGCCAACGGAAGTATGGACAAACAGGAATTCCTCGAGCTATATGGCTTTAGGGGGTTTTATGAGTCGGATGTTGGGCAGCTTCGGTTTTATGAGTACACAGAACAAGAATGGAATAAGTTGTTATCCAACAAAGGTGAAATACCAGAAAATTTGAGCACCCAAAAGTCCAAAGGCAATTTTTTTGTAAAACTCTTGACCAAACCAGTTACCGAGCTTATACACAGCAGAGAAGCCCTAAGACATGATGCCATGCAGCAGTTTTGGTATTTTAGAAAGGAACTGAAAGATGGCATACAAAAAGCCTTACCAAATCGTGATATCCGTTTTGAGGACTATCATTTTGAAGATTTGGCAGAACTGCTCAAAAATCCTACTGACTTTAAAAAACCAGAATATGAACCGCAGGCCGGTTGGGCATCGGATACCTTTCTCCACAACGAGAGCGGTAGGGTTTTGCCATTAAATGTACTTGTAAATGCTGGGAACAGCCTTGACGCCAAACAGGGCATAGGCATCTATCCCGGTGTGATCAAAGGTCAAGTATGGCGCGTTGCCGCCGCTGATTTCTCTCAACTACAACTTCCTAGTTACGAACACATCATTTTGGTAGCAGACTCTTTAGACCCCGGTTGGATTCCTTTTTTTGGCAAAGTAAGTGGCGTAATTTCTTATGTTGGAGGCATCTTGTCGCATGCTTCCATCATATTAAGGGAGTCTTCCATTCCTTCTATTACACAACTGCCAAAAACAATAGAATTGAGCGAGGGTATGTGGATCGAAATGAATGGCCAAACAGGTGAGATCAAAAAAATAGAAGCTTAGATTTTATGTCACCCCTTCGGGGTTTTGTCAATACATTTATCATTCATACTATTAAGGTAGCACCTCTTCGAGGTTTCTTTCCTTATCCAAGTAATTAAAAGCTTAGATTCATTTCCAAGCCCAAATATACCCTGTCTTTTCCGTGTCGCTTGCTGTTGCTGTTTGGTAGCCTTTTTCTTTAATGAATTGATGTAAAGCTGATTGATTGTGGTCTTGTTCCTCGGTTTGGTGGGTCTCTATACAAATAGATTTTATCTTTTGAAAAGTTTCGTCTGGTGCATTGTACAAAATCGGATACTCTGCTCCCTCGCAGTCTAACTTCAGTAAATCGACTTGGTTGATGTTGTGGATTTGCATGGCCTGAGCTAAATCCAAGGCCTCTACTTCTACACTTTCTACATTAGAAGCATTGGCATGTATGCTAGCCATAGTCGCAAAACCATCTAGCGTACTGGCATTGAGTGTAATAGTGCCTTCTTCGCCTGCCACTGCCGTATTGAACACTTCCCAATCCAACTGTGCAAACACTTCTTTTCTTTCATTCAGCAATTTAAAATTGTAAGGATGTGGCTCAAAGGCATATACTTTAGCTTCTGGGTAATCTGCAAAAACAGACAATGAAAAAAATCCTACGTTTGCCCCAATGTCTATCACGGTTTGCAGCTCCATACTTTCCAGTTTTCCTTGGGGAAACCCTTTAAAATACACTGCATCAAAAAAATTTTCGCGAAATGGGCCCATCATTCTTTTTGGCACTTCAATTTCACCAAAACCTTTAATGTCAAACTTAAAGGAGCTGCCGAAGCCGAATAATTTACCTGAAAAATAAGCCGTCTTATTATTGAGGCGCTTAAAGATGTTTTTATATCTGTTGATTTTTTTGCTAGCTGTAGAAGCCATGCGGATATTTTTTTAAGTTACTAAAAAATAGACTAGTCTAATTTTGCTTGCTTTCGTAAATTATTCGCTGCAAAGCATCGTAATCGCTCAGCATTTATGGAATCTACAACAAGCTATGACACTAGGGATTAATTTCCAGATTTTTTCGTCGGAAGTCTTTTCTTCTGCGTTTCCAAAATTGGAAAACCGTTTTGCGTCTTTCTTTAGGCGGTTTTTCGTAGCTGAAACCGACACTGTGCTTAATGCCACTTAGCAGTGTTTTGGCCCAATAATTAAAGATAGATTTACTTTTATCTCGCTCTGTGTAAATCCTTCCTCTTTTCAGAAATAAAAAGCGCGGATTTTTAGATTTTACCAATACATTAGCAAACATCGTAAGCAAACTTTTGATCTTGCCCTGTTTTTTGGGTTTTGCATCTTTCTTTAGCAATGCCACATTTAGATCTCGATAGTAAAAGCGCATAAAACCATCGGCGTATTCTTCATCTGCCTGCACTTCAAAATTAAGTTTTCTAGAGATCCCTGAGTTAACCTTGAGCGAGGCCACATTTTCTAACATAGGATTGATCGAACGCAAATCCATAGGCGCCAAAGAACCTTGGTAGGTAAAACTATTGTTTTCGTTTGCTATGGGAAAAGTAAAAGCTGCATCAACCCTACCCTCGCTCATTAAGTTAGCATTGGCAAATAACTGAACTGCGGTTCCCTCTGCCAAGATAGTAGAATCGTTGGTAATGTTAAAGGCATAGGCGTTTAGATCATCAAAATAGATTTGACCGGGCTGCTTGCCATCTACGGCCAATTCTTCGTAGGTTACCTTACTATTGTAAAGGTTTATGGTATCTAGCTTGATGTAGGTCTTCATATTTCGCAGAAATTGCTGTGGCATGGGTGGCCTGCGACCAAAAGAAGATGGCGCTCTTTTATCTCTGTACACGTAGGTGTCCATGTGCTCAATATCGAGTCGGTTGGCAATAAGCTTATCGCTTGCCAACAAGGTCGGAAATTGAAAATTAGCTAAAATAATGCTATCTACTTTTAGATGGATCCAATCAATTTCATGACCATGTATTTCTGCTATGGCCTTTTTGGGTACCTTTGGTTTTACGTCTAAATCTTGAATGTAGATCCTATCGTCTTTGGTACGCAAGCCTATCTCACCTGCTTTCAATCTGTAAATACTGTCCGGCAAGTCCAATTCGTAATTTTTTACCCCTACATGAATATCATCTGCCAACATGAACCTAGAGGAATCGTAACTTTGGAAGAGGTTGTTGAAATTATCGACCTTGGTAAAAATCTCATCTATATTTACATAAAGGCTGTTTTCATTTTTAGGGTGCAGCCCCAACTGTAAAGAAGCTTCTTCAAATTGGAAACGTTTTATCTGCACTTCTCTAAAATTTTGTCTTAGCAAAGAATCTAATTTAACCGTACTAAATCGCTCGCCCGATGGATTGCTCTCCCCTTCGGGATGGAGCACCAACCTAAATTTGGGGTTATCTAACTCAATATCATTGACCGAGAGAGTATTCTCAGTAAGTAGTTTTTGCAGATCAGTGCCTTTGATGCTCAATAGTGGGGTGTATACTTCTGTAAGGTTTTTACGCTCTATATTGCCCTTAAGAAAGTCCATATCGGCCCAATTTTTTGGCGCGTAGTGCAAATAGGTAGCATAAAAGGTATTGGCCGCTGAAGAAAACTCAATTTTACTGGTTCTTACAGAGTGCCACTGATCGGGCAATTCGTGGATTACGTTGCGCGCATTTACCCGCCAATCAAAAGCGAACATAAACCTAGCAGGCATTTCTTTTACCGTAGAATCTATCCTAAATGTATTTACAGCCAAATCTAGCCTATCGGTGCGTAGGTGCTGCCTAAGGGATCTATTGTTGAGTTGTTGCCAATCTAAAACACCCCTGTTCAGGTTCATACGATCAATTTCTAAGCCGTTAAACACTTTAAGCACCGAATTGCGCATGGCTGCGGTAAAAGCTTTTTTTGGGTCTTTTGCTTGAGCTTCTTGCTTTTCTTCTTGCTTGGCACCTGCAGGTTTTTGATCGTAAACGGTTTCCATTGCAATATCTGGATCGTTTACCAAGAGTTCTCTTACATACAATTCTTGGTCAAAATAAAGCCTGGGCCAGTCTACGCCATCCAACCTAAATTCGGGAATAGAGACGTCGTATTTATTTACGTCTCGCATCCTCCTACCCACTGCGGAGGGCCTTATCCTGATATCGTAAAAATACACAGCAGATGAAGAGAGGGAAATGCCCAAGCTTTTGCTTTGGAGCGTGTGCACGCTATCGGGCAAGTTAATGAAGTAGTTATTTGCTAAAATTTCGGCATCTTTTGCCAATGGCAATATCTCATTATTGTTAAGGGCTACACTATCGAAAATTAAATCGCGCACGCATAGCTGTATGTCTCTGGCACTTAGCAACTCACGGGTACGGTCGCTTACTTGCGCCATCGAGTAAAAGCCTTGATTAAAATTTACGGCCCTTACCCCAAAAGATTTGATATAATCTGAAAGCGCGAGTTGCCGAGCGGGCAGTTCTTGTAAAGCCACTAAATTATTGGTGTCTATTTCAAGTACATTTTCTTCTATTACCGTAGTGTCTTGGGGCGGGGCATTGGGCTTTGCAGAAACAAAATGCAAAATATTTGGCTTCTCTATACTCAAAAGTTCGATCATCACGCGCTGTTCCCTAAAAACCTCTCTAAAATTGATTTCATCGGCCAAGAAAGATTCTAGCCGTACATCAAAGATACCATTACTTTCTTGTATGTTTTCTACAATAAAATTACGGTTGCGTTCATATGGTCTTAGCCAAGTGCGCCCTGCTTGTATCAAAGAATCGGTGCTGCTTATCCTTAGCTTTTCGGCAGAAACATAGTGAAGGCTGTCGGGCAGAAAATAGCCTAAGCTTTCTACATTGATTTCCATCTCTCTGGAAAACAGTAAGCGGCTTGTATCTGAGTAGGTGTTTTCAGATACACTAAACTCTCTGAGCGTTACATCGGTATTTTCTACAGCAATGCGTTCTAGGGTATCATTGGTACACTCGTAATAGTTAAATTTTGCTTCGTTAATGTCTACTGTATTAATGTCCACACTTTTAAATGCTGTATTGATTCCTGTTATGATATCTGCCAAAAGCAGAGAATCTCTATCGAGGTTATTAACAGAATCTACCATGGCCACATACAGCAAGGAGTCGTCGCGGGCGGCATAGGCAGAATCAAAATAATTGAGCAGATATGTGGTAAATGAAGTGTTTTTCGGAATGGTATCATTCACCAGGGCTTTTACGGCTTTTACATCGGCCAAATTCAGCTGATCGTTGATTTCCGCAATATCCACGGTCAGCATTTCTTTTTCTAGAAGATCAGGAATCGAATCGCTGAGCAGCAAACTATCCACCGCAAGGGAATCTGTCTCGTAAATTTCTAGTACATCTTCAAAAAGAGAATCGATTTCCATTTCTTCCAACACTTGTTGTATGGAGTCTGCGCGGTATATCCTTCTCATATCAGTATCTAAATTCACGAAATGATTGACCTCTAAACGGGGTCTGTTCACTCTAAAAGTGGCCATTATCAACCTCTTTTCAATGTATGCACGCCAAATATCTAAACCTGTGAGCTCAATTCTAGAGAGGTAAAAATTCATGAGCTTATCTTTGTTGGCTTCATAAAGCTGCCTAGTTGTGACTTCTTCGCTATTTGGTGCAATGAGCACATTGTTACAATAGGCGTAATTTCTTTTGGTAGAGAAACCTAGCTCCAAGGCTTTCAGTTTGTGGAGTCCGTCTGGTAGATCGGCTATGTAATTTCTTAAACGCAGTTCAAAATCATCTGTAAAAAAGCGCTGTTTTCGCTTTTGCCAAGAACTCTCATCAAACCAAACATTTTCTAAAGAAAGGGTAAAATCATCTATGGCTAGGTTGTTACCGGGTATTTTAGCATAAATGGCAGCGCTGTCAAAATCTATATTCCCAACAATAAAAGATTTGACAAACCTACTTATTTTTTCGTATTCTAGGCCTTGTGGCCCGGTAGAACCGTTTTGTGGTGCAATGTTACCCAAATCTACAAATGGCTTGCGCACTTGTATGCTTTTGGCCTTAAATACCGAATCAAAATAAAGTTGGCCGTACTGCAATCCTAAAATCTCTAACTCTCTAAATGCAACACTTTTTCCTGAAAATGAAGAGTTGTCTTGGTAAGAAAGCAATTTTAAATCTTGGGCGGAGAATTTCTCACCCGAAATAGACCCGTATAAAGAAGTAAAATCTATGGCAAGGCCATTGGGCAGAGCAATGGCATTTTTGCCTATACTGCACTCCAAATCTTCAACATAAAAAGGCTTACCATCTTTTAAAATAGAGGTAGAGTCTACTTTAAAACCCGTAATATTTAGGTTAATTTCTTTAAGCATATAGCTTTGGGCCTTGGAATCGGTGTAAGTAATGGCGGCTTGCTCTAAGCCAAAATTGCTTACTTCAAACTCGTTAAGATAGCCCGAAATGATAAAGAACAGATTGGTCTCTTGCTTGGTATTTTGCGCTTGTGCGGTTTGGTCGGTTGCCCTTATCTTTACGGTTGGATGCCTGATGTAAAAGTGGTCTATCGTCCAACTTTTAGAGAGCCAAGCTTCTTTTAAAGAACCTGCACTCATCTCTATTTCGGGAATTTCAAAATCGTAAAGCAGCTTATAATTTACACCATTGGCCTTGAGTTGCTGCCAGCGTTCCTCGTTTAGCTTAAAGGTCAGGTTTTTTATGTCAAATTCCTGTTCGAAAAAAGAAAAGCTGCCTTCTTCAAAATCGAGGCTGTACATGCCCTCACTTTTTAAGGTAACTGCCTCTTGCAAAATGCGCTTTATAATGACATCTGAGTAATACTTAATGGCAAGTTGTAGGCTTACGGCAATAATGAGCAATACCCCCAGAAAAACACTCAGCCAACGAAACCTGCGCTTTTTCTTGGGTTTCTCCTTGGTTTCTTCTGCGGCTTGTTCATTTTGCTTACTTGAGTGTTCATCTTCGAGTTCACTCATAAAATATTTATTAAGCCTTCTTTGTATTTAACAATAGAAATTTAAAGTACAATATTAGTAATAATCTATAGAATGCTTCTAGGAAATGGGCAATGTTTGACCAACAGTTTAAAAAGTTTTCGATAATGTGTTACCAAGCTTGCTCAAGGAATTTTAATATAACTTTTAAAGATAAAAATTGCTCCGAATAAAAAGTAAAAAACATGATTTACAGCTGTAAATACAAGCTTTTTACCATTCCTTTTAAATTTCTCTTTGCCCAAATAAGTTCAAAAGCTGGGTTTGCTCATCTTCCCTTGTAGGTATTGTTGCCGATATCAAATTTCACTTGTACACCTCGTTGTTGCAGTTTTTCAAGGATTTGTAAAAGCGCGTCCCTTTCTCTGCTGCCCCGCTCATAAGGATTGCCGTTTAGCGTAAGCAGGCTCAATTTAGAAAGCGAGAGCAACTCTTTAGGAAAAGCAAGAATTTGATTATACGCCAAATTGAGTTCTTCTAAGTTCTTGAGTTTTAGAATAAAGGCAGGAAACTGCGCCAGCATATTTTTTTGCAAATGCAGGTATTTGAGTTTTTCTAGGTTACCCAGTTCGGCAGGTAGCGATACTATTTTATTGGTATGCGCATACAATTCCTTTAAGTTTGTCATCATACCTAAACTTTTTGGCAGTCTATCTAATTTATTATGGGACAAATACAGAATCTCTAAATTTTTTAATTCGGCTATCTCTTCGGTAATCTCGGTTAATTCATTGTAATAGATATCTAACCAAAGCAAACCCTCTAAATCAAAAATAGCGGGAGAAAGCACCCTAAGCTTGTTTTTATAAAGCATTAAGCTTTGCAGGTTTTTCAATTGCCCCAAGCCATCGGGCAGCTTGGTAAGGTAATTTTCTGGCAACACCAACTTTTGCAGGTTTTGCAAGAGTGCTATTGATTCAGGCACATATACCAATTTGCAATCTCTCAAAGTAAGCGATTCCAAATTTTTTAAGTGTTTTAAATCTTTGGGTTTTATAAAAACAGGATTGTAGCTCAGATTGAGCGATTTTAGTTTTTTAAGTTTTCTAATACCTCTTAAGTCTGTAATGTTGTTACCGCTTAAGTTGAGCGATTCTAGGTTTTTGTATTTCTTAAGCCTTTTGGGAATACGCGTCAGTTCATTTCTGCTTAAATCTACATGGGTAATGGTTTTGGATTTCTTGAATTTGAGCCGTTTTCTATCGTTTACCAGTTGGTTTCTATTTAGGCTCAGTTTTTTGAGTTGCTTTAATTTTTTGAGTTTTGTTGGTAATCGCTCAAATTCGTTCCGGCCTAAATCGAGTTCTTCTAAGTTTTCTAACTCAGGAATTTCCACTTCGGTTTTCCCCAACTCATTGTCCTCTAAATCTAGTTTTTTTAATTGTTGAAGCGGATAAAATATGTCGTGGTCTATGTGAGATAGTTGATTGCTGCGTACACTTAAACTACTCAGCTTTGTAAATTTTGATAGTCTTTTAGGCAATTCTGAAAAACCGGCGCGGCCTAGGTTCAACTTGGTCACTTCTTGCGTTTGGGCACTTTGCAACTTTTCTAAGTGTGCTAAGCGATTGATAGAGTCTGATTTGGCTCGGTCTCTTGCAAACTTTTCGCGCATTTTTTGAGCCGATGCTTTACTCGCAGAGTCCATTTCGGGCAGCTTTTGAGCATCTCTGATAGAGTCTCGCCTAAACTGCAAGTAAGCCATCAAATCTCGCTTTTCTTGCTCATAGGCTTTGATCTCCTTTCTATTTTGCTTTCGATACTGGATTTTTTCCTGCGCAAACAAACAAGCATTTACAAACAGCAATAATAAAGTCACAAAATAGAAATGGTAAAAATGCTTTCCCATAGCAGGCTAGAAATTAAGAGAAAACAAATATAACTAAATATTTAGTTAAACGATGGCATATTAAAACTCACTAATAGAAACGGGGATTTCTAAGCTACTAGATTTATCAAGTAAGTCTCTGGCGGTAACCCTCAAAAATCGCGTACCAACTCCTATAGAGTCGCTTACATAAAATCCTGTATCTATTTGAAAGGTATTTTCCAAAAACACACTTTCATTGTATCGAATGTTCCTAAAATTATCGCCTGCGCCTAGACGCAAAGAAACCAATAGCAAATCTGTATTGCTTTCTATTGTGCCTTGAACACGAAGTGTATCATCAATAATAAAATTTGCAAAGTCGTTGATCGGTTCTGTAAGGCTCACCACAGGATTTTCATTTAAAATAGAAAATGGCTTACTGAAAGTAGTTGAAGCATTGCCTTCTCTATCGAAGACAATCATATCTAAAAGATAATTACCCGACCTTGCAGAGTTTGGTATTTCAATTTCTCTAAAAACGTTTACCGCATTGCCCTGCACCGATAATTCTATCACCGTATCTCCAGAAACGTCCCAAGGAAAAATACTTATTCTAGTGCCAGGGGGTTCTGTATAATCATCTTGCGGGATAATGCTCACTTCCATTTTTTCTATAAGCACATCGTCCCTTAAGTTACCAGCAATTACAAAGCTACCAGGTACCTCTATGGTGCCTCCATTGGCCAGTTCTTGACTAAAACTTTCATCTCTTTCATCATAGACCAATACCCTAAAAGTGCCTTCTTCAATTTCAGGCGCTGTATTGTCTTCACCTACACAGCCAGTGAGCATGAGAAATAATATACTGAGGCCAAAGAACCATTTACTCAAAACAAAAAATCTTGCTTGCATCTATCAATTTTTTTGTGAAATTAAAGCAAACCGGCCTACCTGCCAAAACTATCGGCTTTGCAAAGTGAGAAAAGCTTTGCCTAAATATTGTACCAAATCGCCAGCACTTAAAGCCTCTTGCCCTAGGTCTTTTGCTGCCAAATCTCCTGCTAGGCCATGCAGGTAAACACCCATTTTTGCTGCTTGCAGGGAGGTATATCCAGCGGTGAGCAAGCCTGCAATTATGCCTGTAAGTACGTCTCCTGTACCCCCGGTAGCCATGCCAGGATTGCCCGTATTATTGAAGTAGAGCAATCCGTTACTGTCTGCTATGGCTGTGTAAGCGCCTTTTAATACGGTTACCACTTTGTGCTCTTGAGAAAAGGCTCGGAGTCTCTTCCATTGCTCAGGCGTATTTTCGCTTGCACCTGCCAAGCGTTCAAACTCTTTAGGGTGTGGGGTAAGTATGCTGTACTCTGGCAGGGCTTTAAGTAGAGTAGGATTTTTCGATAAAATATTGAGCGCATCTGCATCTAGAACTGCAGGTGTTTTCAACTCAGCAAGGAGTTTTGCTAACATTTTACTGGTTTGTTGGCCAGTTCCTATGCCCGGGCCAATGGCTATGGTTTTAAACATGTCCAATTCAGGAAAAGAACTGAGCACTTCTTGATGTTCGTCTGTCAGACACATGGCCTCAGGCACGCTGGTCTGGATAATTTCATACCCGCAACTGGGCACATAAGCCGTAAGTAGACCCACACCTGATTTAAGTGCCGCCCTTAGTGACAGTTGCGCTGCCCCCATTTTACCCTTACTGCCTGCCATTAACAACAAATGTCCATAAGTGCCTTTGTGCGAAAATTTTTGTCTGGGCTTGAGCCAGCTTTTTATCTCCTCCTCTTCAACCAGAAACTGATCTGTTTGTGTGTTTTTTATAGCTTCGGGATGCAGATCAATCGAGGTTATTTCCCAAGATTTTACATAAGCTTCATTCTCTCGCATTAAAAAAGCCGCCTTAGGAAATTGAAAACTCAACACGAAATCAGCTTTTATCTTTTTGTCATCGGCATTGATTTCATCGCTGTAAATTCCTGAGGGAATGTCTACCGCGGCTACTATATAATTACCTTGGTTTATACGCTCAACTACGTTGGCAGCAATGCCCTCTATTGCCCTAGAAAGCCCCGAGCCAAAAATGGCATCTATTACCAAAGCGCCCTCAGTTATTTTAGGGATTTGCGCTTCGTTTTCTATAAAAGGCACTTCTACCGTTCTAGTCAATCTTTTAAGGTTTACTTCAAAATCAGGAGAACCTTTTTGGGTAAATTTTACGACAAATACGCGTGGGGCATAGCCTTTTTTTTGTAACATGCGCGCTATGGCCAAACCATCGCCGCCGTTGTTGCCCATTCCTGCAAAAATGAATATCTCGCTAAGCTGCTTGTTTTTTTCTAACACCGCTTTTAACAACCAATTAGTGAACCTTTCTGATGCCCTTTCCATTAAGTCAATAGAAGCAATAGGTTCGTTTTTAATAGTAACTTGATCGAGTTCTCTTATCTGTTTAGCATTGAAAATTTTCACTTTGTTTGAGAATTTGTATTGAAAATGAAATATTTCTGTTTAGGTAACTTAAAATTTTTTTCCGTTACAGAAAAACTTTTTCGATTTTCGGCTTAAGTACAAAAAAGAACCCGCTGCTTTCTGTTGTTTATTACTTATTTTTATCTTTGTATTAGGCACGTTCAAAAAACTTGCTTACTTTCAGCCTCGGAAAACGGCTATTGTTAATCTAAGTATTGCAACAAGCTTCAGTACTTACACTTAAATTTGAAACATTATGAGCACGATTTCAGCAGTATTATTATTTGGCATGCCAGGCGGATGGGAGATGTTTATTATCATATTTGTAGTTCTCCTTTTGTTTGGTGCGAAAAAAATCCCCGAATTAGCTAGAGGGCTTGGCAGGGGCATTAGAGAGTTTAAAGATGCCACCAAAGAAATAAAAGACGAGATAGACGAAGAATCTAAATCTATCAAGAAAAGCGTTAATGACTAATCTGTAAAATCGAGTCTGGATTTTTTCCCATTTTACGCATAAAAATTTTTGAACCAAGCCGAAGACAGCCATCTGTTTTCGGCTTTTTTTAAACGGCTAATTACCCTTGTACCTAACTTACAAAGCTACCCGCGAAGCCTTAGAAAAAGGAGAGATTACCTGCCAAAACCTCATTGAGCATTATCTGAAGCGCATAAAAGAGCAAAAGCATCTCAATGCCTTTATTGAGACTTTTGACGAAGAGGCACTCAAAAAAGCCAAAGAAATCGATCAAAAAATTAAGGCGGGAACGGCAGGAAAACTAGCGGGCATGGTCATTGGCCTTAAAGATGTGATTTGTTACAAAGGCCATAAAATACAAGCCGCCAGCAAAATCTTAGATGGCTTTGTTTCCAGATTTAATGCAACCGCTGTAAAAAAAGCCCTAGCAGAAGATGCCATCTTTATCGGCCGCCAAAATTGCGACGAGTTTGCTATGGGATCTTCTAATGAAAATTCGGCTTTTGGCCCTTCCGTAAATCCGCATGGTAAAAATCGTGTACCCGGAGGTTCTTCAGGAGCATCTGCTGTTTCGGTGGCTGCGGGCATGTGCCTAGTTTCTCTAGGCTCAGACACAGGCGGCTCTGTTAGGCAACCCGCTGCTTTTTGTGGCGTAGTTGGCACCAAACCCACCTATTCGCGCATTTCTAGGTACGGGTTAATCGCTTATGCCTCTTCTTTTGATACCATAGGCATTATTTCTAATAATACAGCTGATGCTGCCTTGGTATTAGAAGTAATCGCTGGTAAAGACGATAACGATGCCACTGTTTCGCAAAAAGCAGTACCTAGTTACAGCAAAGTTGCCATACCTAAGAAAAAATGGAAAATCGCTTACAGTAAAGAAAGCATGCAAAGCAAAGGATTGCATCCCGAAATAAAGCAGCAAATGCAAAATACCATGCAGACGCTCTCACAAGAAGGCCATACAGTAGAGCAGTTCGATTTTCCGATGCTAGAATACATATTGCCCACTTACTACATTTTAACCACTGCCGAAGCAAGTACCAATTTGGCAAGGTATGATGGCGTGAGATATGGCTACAGAACCGAAAAAAAGGTCGATCTTGAAGAAATGTACAAAAAATCTCGCTCTGAGGGTTTTGGTGAAGAAGTGAAAAGAAGGATCATGTTGGGCACTTTTGTATTGAGCGCCAGTTACCACGATGCATATTTTACCAAGGCACAGAAAGTTAGGAGGCTCATAAAAGAACACACCACACAATTATTAGAGAAATACGATTTCATCATATCACCTACCACTCCTTCGCCTGCTTTTGGTATAGGAGATTACGGTGAAGATAACTTGGTAGATTATTACTTGGCAGACCTATTTACCGTACAGGCCAACGTAACCGGAATGCCTGCCATCTCCTTGCCTGTGGGAAAAACCAAAAACGAGCTGCCCATTGGCATTCAGTTTATGGCCAATGCCTTTGAAGAAGAAAAACTTTTCGGTTTTGCCAACTATTTTGAGAAACTGTTCGCTTCAGAAATGGTTAAGTAGACTAATAAACCATTATAAAGGTTATTTATAATGTTTTGATATACAACGCTTTAATTTAAGACCATTAAACCATATATTAACATAAATAATCAGATTAAAAAATGCTGAGAGAAGAATGATGCAAAGACCCTTTTTTTTATTACTCTTTACGATTTTTTACAATTTCGCTTTTGCACAAGAGGAACTTACCCATGAGGACAGTTTGGTAACAGTAGCGCTCCCGCCGGGGTATTTAATGCCATTTGAAGAAGCTGAAGAGACCATTACCTCTACCGAGATTGAAGAAGAAGCTGTAAAAAGAATGCTCAAGTTCGACACTACAGGTGCCAAGGTCTTAAATCAGGTAGATGTACATACTGCATACATTCCTACAGTGAGTGATGATGTAGTGATGAAAAGGTTGCGCGAAATAGAAAATGAAATACCTTTGAATTACCACAAAAGAGTAAGGCTTTTCATAGATTTTTTCTCGGTTAGAAAGCGTGATTTTACACTGAGAATGATGGCAAAAAAGAACATCTATTTTCCACTGTATGAGAATAAATTGCGCGAGCACGGTATGCCTGATGAGCTAAAATACCTTTCGATTATTGAGTCTGCATTAGACCCTAAAGCGGTTTCTGTAGCTAGGGCCGTAGGACTTTGGCAATTTATGTACTACACGGGCAAAATGTATGGTCTTACCGTAAACGGCACCGTAGACGAAAGACGCGATCCAGAGATGGCAACAGAAGCAGCTTGTAAGCACCTCAAATATTTATACAATAAGTTTAACGATTGGGAACTGGCCATAGCCGCCTATAATTGTGGAGAAGGCAATGTTATGAAAGCGCAGCGCAGGTCAGGTAAAGTAAAATTTTGGGACATTTACGAAAGGCTGCCCAGAGAAACCCGCTCTTACCTACCGCAATTTGTGGCCATGATGTATGTAATGAAATATGCAGATGAGCACAATCTGATCCAAGATAAGCCTTATTACGGAATACCTGCTGAAACTATTTACGTGAACCAATCGGTAGACTTGAAAAAATTGGCAAAGGCATTAGAGGTCTGTGAAGAAGATTTGCTCGAACTCAATCCTAAATTCAGATACGATTACATTCCTGAAGGAGTAAAGAATTATCCTGTTAACATACCTGCTGCCCGTCTTTCAAAATTTCTTGAAAATCAGAAAGATATCATGGCAGAAGTTAAATACACAAGCCCACCTAGACCAGTTTATGCAAGTAGCAGTAATAACTACAAACGCAAAGGTAAATATTATTACACAGTAAGGAGAGGCGATGTACTCGGCGTTATTGCACAAAGAAATGGCGTAGGTCTTTCTCAATTAAGGGCATGGAATAATATTTACCACAACAGGATTTATCCAGGTCAAAAGTTGGTGATTTATGGCAAAGGGTCTACTCCCCCACCTGTAAAAAGTAGCCCAAAAGTCACTCAGACTTCTACTCAAAGCTCAAATTCGCAAAGCAATTTAGCCAAAGGTAAAGTGCATATTGTGAAAGAAGGAGATACGCTTTGGGGCATCGCAAAGCAATATGAAGGATTGACTGTAGAGAAAATCAAATCTCTGAATAACCTCAAGTCTAGCAGACTAAAGGTCGGGCAAAAGTTAAAATTAAGCTAAGAGCTTTTTCAAAAGCCTTTGATGAAAAAGAACATCGAAAATTTTAGATTCAATAGCTTTCCTCATTGTTAGGAAAGCTTTTTTCTTTTACATCGCTTATGTAGCTTTGTACAGCACCTGTCATCACTGCATACAAATCTGCATAACGCCTCAAAAATCTTGGGTTAAAATCTTGGGTTATTCCTAACATGTCGTGCAATACTAATACCTGCCCATCAGTGTCAGGCCCGGCCCCTATGCCAATAATGGGTATATTCACCTTTTCAGCTACTTGTTTGGCCAATTTAGCGGGAATTTTCTCTAGTACTATAGCAAAACAGCCGCACTCTTCTAACAACAAAGCATCTTCTATCAATTTGTTGGCCTCCGCTTCTTCTTTAGCGCGAACTGTATAAGTGCCAAATTTATAAATGGATTGGGGAGTAAGCCCTAAATGCCCCATAACGGGTACGCCCGCACTCAATATCCTTAAAACCGATTCCTTTATTTCACTGCCACCTTCAATTTTTACTGCATGCGCTCCAGATTCCTTCATAATGCGAATGCCCGAACGCAGCGCCTCTGAAGAATTGCCCTGATAGGACCCGAAAGGAATATCCACTACCACAAAAGCCCTTTTAACAGCCCTTATTACCGAAGTAGCATGGTAAATCATTTGATCGAGCGTAATGGGCAAAGTTGTTTCATGACCTGCCATTACATTAGATGCCGAATCGCCTACCAACAAAATATCAATTCCCGCAGCGTCTAAAATCTTGGCCATAGAGTAATCGTAGGCAGTTAGCATAGCTATTTTCTCGCCTCGCTCTTTCATATCTTGCAAAATATGCGTGGTAACTCTTTTTATGTTGGTTTTATGTACAGACATGTTTATCGGCTTTAAAACAGTTGAAAATAGTTGGTCAAAAAAACAACTGTGGCTTATAAGAATAAATTTATGCTAAATTAAGAAATAGATACAGAAGTATTGAATGCCCCCCATTAATGTTGTTCTTATTTGCTGCAAAACTGCTATTGCATCTCTGATAAGCAGCAGTAGATGCACTTTCTGACTTAGTACTTTGACAGTGCGCTAAGAAACCTTGGGCAATTCAGTTTTTCTGATGTGTATAG